>Ga0190359_1000709_pt1 | contig 22151 bp, 20 predicted proteins | sample 48721823_MG_FD_161269 | JGI IMG/M metagenome (GOLD analysis project Ga0190359, IMG submission 161269) | Hydrothermal vent microbial mat bacterial communities from Southern Trench, Guaymas Basin, Mexico - 4872-18-2-3_MG | ecosystem: Environmental > Aquatic > Marine > Hydrothermal vents >... | reverse complement strand
TGACCCCCTTGGTGACGCAGTCGCGCAGCGTCTGGGCCACCAGGGTGTTGCGCACGATGACGTGCACCAGGTCCACCTCGCCCTCCACTTCCAGGATGGATGGGGCCACCGGCATGCCCAGGATCTCGCCGCCCTTGGGGTTGACCGGGGTGATGCTTCCCGCAAAACCGTAGCGCTTGAGGTTGGTGAGAATGCGGTGCCCGATGGTGAAGGGGCGGTTGGAGGCGCCGATGACGGCGATGGACTTGGGAAAGAACAGGGCATCGAGACTGGACATGATCACCTCCTGCCAACCAGGGCCGCGCCCAGTGCTCCCACGTACTGGGCATGGGGGGGGACGAACACCTCGGCCTGCAGCTGCTGCGAGAGGATCTCGCGCATGAGCGGCTGGTGGGCCATCACCCCGCCGGTGGCCACCACCTGGCCGCTGATGGACTGTACCTCCAGCACCCGCCGCGCCACCGACTCCAGGGCCGCCCGGGCCAGGTCTTCCACCCGTACACCGGCGCGGATGCGCGAGAGGATCTCGGTCATGGCGAACACCGTGCAGAAGGAACCGATGCGCACGCTGGGATCGGTGGCCTGCCCGGCCAGCTCGGCCAGCTTGTCGAGGGGCACCTTCAGGCGCAGGGCCACTTCTTCCAGGAAGGCCCCGGTGCCGGCGGCGCACTTGCGGTTCATGGTGAAGTTGAGCCGGCGGCCGTTTTCGTCGATGCGGATGACCTTGTTGTCCTGCCCGCCGATGTCCACCACGGTGATGGCCCGGGGCAGGTGGTGGTAGGCGCCGCGGGCGTGGCAGTCGATCTCGGTGCGGCGCTGGTGGGCGAAATCGACGTTGTCGCGCCCGAAGCCGCAGGCCACGATCCTCTCCACCTCGGCCTCCGCGATGCCGGCCTGCCGGCAGGCGGCGGCGAAGCAGCGCCGGGCCGAGCCGGAGAGGTCGGCCCCGGAGGGAGAGAGCCCGCGGCCCAGCTCCCGGGCCTGGTCGTCGATCACCACCGCCTTGGCGGCCGAGGAACCGACATCAACTCCGGCGAAGAAGCTCATTGCACCTCCCGGGCGGTCCGGGACCGGACCGGCCGCGCCTGACTAGCCCTGCTCCAGCTGCTCGACGAAGGCCTCGATGCTGGTGCGGGCCTGCTCGTCGGACCAGCAGCGCAGGTCGTTGAGGTCGCCGCTGAGTATCAGGTAGGGCTTGCCGGTACGCTGTTCCAGCCGCTGCGGCATGGCGTAACGGCTGTTGGTGTTGTTGGGACAGGTCTTGGCATCGTGGTAGACGATGCCGTCCACCTGGTAGCGCTGGCACATGTCGGCGATGTAGTCCTCCTTGACCGGGTCGGAGCGCACGATGAACAGCTCGGTGTAGGCCCGGGCCATGGAGCGGAAGGGATCGTCGGGATCCAGCTGGTTGAAGATCCAGGAGTTGCAGTAGGTGGAGGCCACCACGCAGGTGCGCAGCGACAAGAACAGCTCTCCCAGCGCCCGCAGGCGCCCCCACACCGGCATGCCCTCCCAGTAGAGCCGGTGCCGTTCGCCTTCGATGGCCCCCTCGCCGCTTTCCACCCGCTGCTGGAGTTCGGCCAGCAACTGCTGGTAGTACTCCACCGCCACCGGCAGGCCGCGCAGCACCACCGCCGGGCCCATGTGGATGGTGCCGTCGAAGAAGGTCAGGGCCGAGGGACGGGCCGAGCCGGTAAGCAGCACCTGCTCCCACAGCTCCGAGCAGCGGCGCGACAGACCCACCGACTGGCGGAAAAGATCCATGTCGAGCTTGTGCCCGGCGATGGGCTCGAGCTGCTCGGCCAGGTGCTGGAGCTGGCGGGTGATGGAATCGACGTGGGCCTCGCTGACCGGGCCCACGTTGCGGTGGGTCTCGATGCCCAGGCAGGGCACGTTCCAGTGGCGGCCGTACCACATGAACCAGTCCTGCACGTCACGACACTGGTTGGTGTTGTAGACCAGCACGTCCGGCTTGGGCACCGACTGGATGCCGTAGGCGTCCTGCAAGGGGGTGTAGCCCTGCAGGTAGGCACCCACGTCGGCGGTGAGGTAGGAACAGATGTCGGGCGAATAGCCGGCGGCGTTGGCGTAGGGGATGTAGTCGGTGGCCTTGCGGGTGGCCCCCAGCATGGCCGCGTGGTTCTCCGGGTAGTAGACCTCGAAGCCGAACCCCTGCAGCAGCTCGGCCGGGCCCACGCTGGTGCACCAGGCCACCTTCTTCCCGGGGTCGCGGGAGGCCTCGTCCACCCGGTGGAAGTGCTCGGCCATGATCTTCTTCATGGTCTTGGCGGCGCTTATCCTCTTCACCTGGGCTTTTTGCTCGCTCATGGCGTTTTCCTCCATCGGCGGCCTTCTTACCGCGCCCCCCGGGTGCTGTCAACCACGCTTCCTTGACCCGCGGGCCGGCGCGGACTATAAGGACGAGCGTTGCAAACCCTTCGCCTGGAGGTGGTGCATGGCCTTTTCCTTTCGCGGACTGGAAATCGACAAGATCGGCGTCATCGGCTCGGGCCAGATCGGCCCCGACATCGCCCTCTACTTCACCAAGGTCTTCCACCCCCACGGGGTCAAGGTGGTGGTGGTGGACGTCGTCGCCGAGGCCCTCGAGCGCGGCCGGGCCAAGCTGGAGAAGAAGGTCAACAAGGGAGTGGAGACCGGAGCCTTCAAGCCGGAGAAGGCCCAGGCCATGCTGGCCGGGGTGGAGTTCACCGCCGACTACCAGGCGCTGGCCGGGGCCCAGTTCGTCATCGAGGCGGCCACCGAGAACCTGGAGCTGAAGCGCAAGATCTTCGCCCAGCTCGAGCCGCTGTGCGCCCCCGGGGCGGTGCTGGCCTCGAACTCCTCGCACCTGGAGCCCGAGGTCATCTTCGAGAAACTCCAGGACCGCTCCCGGGCCCTGGTGATCCACTACTTCTTCCCCGCCGAGCGCAACCCGGCCGTCGAGATCATCCCCGGCGCCGACACCGACGGCAAGCTGGTTCACACCCTGCTCAGCCTCTACGAGCACATCGGCAAGGTGCCCATCCGCGTGGGCAGCCGCTACGGCTACGCCGTGGATCCCATCTTCGAGGGGCTGTTCCTGGCCTCGGCCCTGTGCGTGCAGGAGGGCCTGGGCACGGTCAAGGAGGTCGACTGGCTGGCCCGGCGCGCCCTGGGGCTGACCGTGGGCTCGTTCACGGCCATGAATCTCACCGGCGGCAACCCGCTGACCGACCACGGCCTGGAGATGGAAGGCCGGCACCTCAACAAGTGGTTCCACTCGCCGCCGCTGATGAAGCAGGCCATGGAATCGGGCCGGCCCTGGGAGGTGGCCCGGCGCGGCGAGAAGGTGGAGGTGGAAGAGCAGCGGGCGGAGAAGATCGTCGCCGCCCTGCGCGGGGCCTACTTCGGGCTGGTGGGGCAGATCATCGACTCCGGCATCACCAACGTCGCCGACCTGGAGATGATTCTCGAGATCGCCCTCGACATCAATCCACCCTTCAAGACCATGAACGAGCTGGGAGTGGGCCGGGCACTGGAGCTGGTCGAACAGTACGCCGCCGCCCATCCCGACTTTCCCGTACCCGAGTGCCTGCGCCGGCAGGCGGCCGAGGGCCGGCCCTGGCGCATCGACTACGTACGCCGCCACGACGTGGGCGAGGTGGCCTGGCTGCGCATCCGCCGGCCCAAGGTGCTCAACGCGCTCAACCAGGAGGTGTTCGACCAGCTGGCCGAGCACTTCCAGGCCATCGACGCCGACGAGAAGATCCAGGCTGCCGTCATCAGCGGCTTCGGGGTCAAGGCCTTCGTCTCCGGGGCGGACATCAACTTCCTGGCCGAGCTCGAGACTCCCGAGGAGGCCTTCGCCGAAACGCAGCGTTCCAAGAGGGCCGGCATCGCCATCGAGCAGATGAGCAAGCCGGTGGTGGCCGCGCTCAACGGCCTGGCCCTGGGCGGGGGCCTGGAGCTGGCCCTGTGCTGCTCGGACATCCTGGTGGTGGAAGGCCTGGGGCTGGCCGCCGGGCTGCCCGAGGTCAACCTGGGCATCATTCCCGGCTCGGGCGGTACCCAGCGGCTGCCGCGCTGGATCGGCGTCGAGGCCGCCGCGCGCATGATGCGCACGGGAAGGCCCATCTCCGGCCAGCAAGGCCTGGAGCTGGGCCTGTTTTCCGAGCAGGTGCCGCGGGTCGAGCTCATCGAGCGGGCCCTGGCCCGGGCCCGCGACATCGCCGCCGGCAAGACACCGTCACGCCGGCCCGCACCCGAACCCATCGAAACCCCGGACGAGCTGCCCGCCGTCGACATCGGCCACCTGAGCCGGGCCATCGACAAGATCATCTGCCGGGCCATCGTGGAAGGCTGCCGCCTGCCGCTCGAGCAGGGGCTGGAGTTCGAGTCGCGCATGTTCTCGGAGTGCATCAAGACCCGCGACATGCGCATCGGGCTGGACAACTTCATGAAGAACGGCCCGCGCGCCAAGGCCGAGTTCGTGCACGAGTAGGGGCAGGGCATCGCCCCGCCCCATTCGCGGTGCCGCCGTGCCCTTGCCGGGGCGTTCATTCCCGGGGACAACAAGCGCGGGTACCAGTCTGGTTGCGGGGTTTCATTCTCGCCGGGCACGTGGTACTCCCGCCGTCGTGGGAGGACGATCATGAACAGAGCCGTGGTTGTTCCACTCGCGCTTTCCCTCCTCTTGGCCGGGACGGCGGCGAGCGCGGGGGAACCCACCGTCGAGCAGCTGCTCGAGCGGGTGGGCCTGAAGCCGGCGGGAGACACGCGCGGCCAGATGGACGTCGTCGGCTTCGCCAGCGACGCGGCGCAGATGAGGTCCGTGCTGGAGCAGGCCGAGATGCTGGCTGAACCGCGCCGGAAGGAGATCGAGACACAGAAGGGCCTTCGGACGGATGCCCCCTTCGCGGCCGCCGTCTGTCCCCACGACGACTACTACTACGCCGCCCGGCTCTACGCACTGCTGGTGCCGCATATCAAGGCACCTCGGGTGATCATCCTCGGGGTCTTCCACAAGGCACGCGTGTTCGGGGCACGCGATCGGCTGGTGTTCGACTCCTTCAGGCACTGGCACGCCCCCGCCGGACCGGTGCCGGTCTCCACGCTCCGGCAAGAACTCATCGCCGAGCTGCCGGAAGCCGATTACCTGGTCGACAACGACATGCAGATGGTGGAGCACTCGGTGGAGGCCATCGTGGCCTGGCTGCAGGCCTACCACCCGCAGGTGGAGATAGTCTCCATACTGGTGCCCTACATGGACTGGCAAACGCTGGACGGACTGGCCGCCCGCCTGGCCGGGGCGCTCGATAAGATCATGGACAGGCACGGCTGGCGCCTGGGCCGGGATGTCGCGCTGGTCAGTTCCTCGGACGCCGTGCACTACGGCGACGCGCAGTGGGGCGGGAAGAACTTCGCGCCCTTCGGCACCGGCCTGGCGGGCTACCGCCGGGCGGTGGCGCGCGACCGCGGGCTGGTTCGCGATTTCCTGGCCGGGCCGCTGCGGCGGGAACGGCTGCACCGGCTGCTCGACACCCTGGTGGATCCCCGGGACGTCACCCGCTACCGCATCACCTGGTGCGGGCGGTTTTCGGTTCCCTTCGGGCTGAACGTCGCCGCGCGGCTGGCGCAGCGGCTCGAGGGGCGGCGGCTCACGGGACTGCTGCTCGACTACGGCACCAGCGTGAGCGAGGCGTCGCTGGACACGACCGGCCTCGGCCGGCTCGGCCCCACCGCCCCGAACAACTTCCACCACTTCGTCGGCTACGCGGCCATAGGCTACCGCTGAGAAGTTCCCGGGCCGGTTCCCGCACCCCCGCGACGATAAGTAATCCGCACCACGGTGCCTGGTAACCGGTCAGCCGGAGAACACGGCGCCGCCTCGCCTGTCGGCTATGGCCCTCATGACAGCAATACCTTGGGCTCGGCCAGCTGCTGCTCGATGAACTGGCGTACCCGCCCGGCGGGACGGAAAACGCCGAAGTGGCCCTCGCAGAGGATATCCGCTTCCAGGGCGGCCAGCCGTTCGAGACTGCTGCGCCAGGCGGCCAGGTCGGAGGCGAAGGCCGTGCTGAAGGGACCGTGCAGGTCCTGGCCGAACAGCACCGTGCCGGCCTCGCTCCTGAATAGAGCGGCCAGCGAGCCGGCGGTGTGGCCGGGGATGTGCAACAGCTCCAGCCGGCCGGCGGTAAATTCCAGCAGCCGGTCTCCGTCCACGGCCAGGTCGACCGGGCAGGGTTCGAGCTCGATGCCGTAGAGCGGCGCCACGGTGTAAACAGGATCGGCCGACTCGATGGCCGCGCGATCGGCGCTGTGGGCCACCACCCGGCAGCCGCTCAACCGGCGCAGCCGGGCCGCCGCGCCGATGTGATCCACGTGGGCGTGGGTGAGCAGCAGGGTGTGCAGCCGTTGGGGATCTACGCCGGCAGAGGTGATGTTGTCGAGCAGCCGTTGGGTATGGCGGCCGCTGCCGCAGTCGATGAGAACCGGTTCGCCCAGATCGAGCAGGTATACCAGGCAGTCGTCGCCGCCGGTGAGCGCCTCGCCGCCGACCCGCCACACCCCGGGGCATATGCTTTCATTTCGTCCCGTTTCCATGAGACCCAGCATACTCCTTCCCGTCGCCGGGACCAACAAGTCCCGGCAACCGGCTGGCAACCTGCCCGGGGATCCAGGGATAGGGCACCGCCCTTGCCGGGTCCACGACCCGGCGGGGTTGCCCCGGGCTGCAGCGGGATATTATCATTACCCACGTTGGGAGGTCGAAGCCGTGTGGCTCACACATCTTCTGCTGGAGACTGCCATCCTGCCGCTGCAGCGCTTTTTCCGCAACCTGCTGGTACGGAGGTTGGATGCCGTCTTCTGGGGAGACTCCGGCGACCGGCGGCCGGAATCCTGGGAGTCGTCGCTGCAGGAGCTGGCCGACACCCTGGGTGGCCGGGTAATGGCCGGGCTGCCCAGCACCGGTCCGTTGCTGTCATTCGAGAAAAACGGCTGCCAGGGAAGGCTGCAGCGCCGCCCGCCCCGGAAGGACCGTCCCGGCCGGCAGACGGAGCTGCACCTGCTGCTGGCCGCCGACAGCCCGGTCTCGCTGGCCGTGGTTTCCCGGCAACTGGAAAATCCGGAGGAGAAGTACCGCCGGTTGCCCGAGGTGACCAGCGGCGAGGCCTGGTTCGACGAGATCTTCCTGCTCCGGGGATCGCCCCCGGAGGCAACGGAGCTGCTGCTCTGCGAACCGTTCCTGAAGCTGCTAAACGGCCTGCAGAAAATAAGCGGGGAAGGCGGCCTGGAGGTCTACGCGGACCGGGGCAAGAGGTCCCTGCGCATCGTCAAGCACCGCTGGTTTTCGGACCCGGGAACGGTGCTGGGCTTCACCCGCCTGGGAGTGGCCCTGGCCGGGAAGATGCGAACGCCGCTACGACCCGGGGCGGTTCCCGGCGCACCGGTCGCGCGGCCGGAGGCCTCCCCCCTTTGTCCCCTGTGCGGCTTCGCCGTCGCCGGCGGCGGCACCCGCTGCCCGGGCTGCGGAGCGGTGCTGCATCAAGAGTGCTGGCTGCTCAACGACGGCTGCACCTGCGGCCACCGGGAACCGTCCCCCCCGGCACCCTGAGCGGCCGGTACTGAAACAAGTAACGCCCCCGATAAACAAGTGGCCGATAAACAAGTTGCTGGCACCCTTGGCTTCAGGGCAAGGGGTGATCACGTAGAAACGCCAGCATGGCCGGCTCCACGTCGAACGAGTCCAGCGAGGCCTTGCCGTCCGGCCAGCGAATGTGATTGAAGACGGCCTTGGCATGATCGCAGCGCTCGGGCGACAGGCAAGCCAAGGTGGTTGCCCCGGTGCCATCGATGATCAACCGCTGCAACCCGGGAGCCACTCCCGAACGACAGAGCTCCACCCAGGGACCGGCCACGTGACCGGGCTCGACAATGAAACCGTTGTTCTGGTAACCGGCTGCCTGGGATTCGTCGCAGGCCGGGTAGTCGCAGTTGCGCCCCACCAGCAGGATCGGCACCGGCGAGGTGGGATAGGGATCCAGCTTGCAGGAAGGCTGCTGGTCGTGTGCAACGTTTTCAAAGGGGTCGGCGCCGGAGTAGCAAGCCACCGCCGCCACTCGGTTGCCACCGGGGGTGGCCATCTGGTGGCGGGCAAAAGCGTAGAGCTGCGAAAAGAAACAGCCGTTGGACCATCCCATCAGGTAGATGCGTGCCGGATCGACGGCTTCCTGGCCGACCAGCCGATCAATCCAGTAATCGAGGTTGGCCACATCGGGGTTGGTCGACGGCGAGCGCAGGTCGCGGTGGTAGAAGTCGTGGTGCTGGCCGTCCCGGGGAGTGCCGGTGGGATAGTGCAGGTGCCGACCCTGTACCGCCAGCAGGAAAAATCCCGCTCGCCCCTGACCACCGAGGTCGAAGGCCGTCCCGGTGGCCGCATCGGCTTTTTGCCGCAGTGATGTGGCGTTGTACAGATCGTCAGCCGAGCCACCACCTCCTCCGTGCATCCAGACCACCAGCGGATAGCGCCGCTGTGGCGAGGAGTCGCCTGGCCGAAAGAGGCAGGCGTGGCGGCTCACCCCTGTTGAATCGATGTGTTCCAGCGCCGGAGAGTCGTCGGCCACCAGCCGCCCGCGCCTGATGCCGATTTCGCCGGTACGGCAGGCCGGCTGGTGGGAAGGCGTCTCCAGCCGGCAGATACAGGCCTGGTTGAGTTCTTCCGCGAGGCATAGACAGGGATCGGACGCCGCGCAGACCGGCACCGGCTCAACCAGGCCCACGGTCGGATCGCAGGCCCATTCCCGGCTCCGGCACTCCGACTGGCAACTGCAATCTCCGTCGGGCAGCGGCCCGTCCCCGTCGTCAGGGATCCAGGCATCGTCTCCCGTCGGCCCATCATCGTTGGCGGTGGCCTCCCCGGCATCGACCGCGTCCGGTCCGGCATCCACGCCCTCTCCGCCGCCGGTGCAGCCCGATGCCGCGGCAACAACCGCCGGAACGACGAACAGCAACCCCCAGGACGACACCAGCATTCTCATGGCAACTCCTTGACCCGTGGTCATCTTCTACCAGAAACAAGCTCCCGGGACAACTGGGCGGAGGAACCATACCAGAGCCTGGTCGATACTACCTGAAGGCCTACGCCTGGAACGAACAGCTTGACGCCATCGGCTCGCTGGCCGTGGACGTGCCCTGAACCCCCCGTCCGAATTCCCGAAACAAGTGGCCCGAAACAAGTGGCTGGCACCTCGCCGGGAGCGTGCAGAAAAGTGGATGATTGTCCTGCGGGCGAATTTGGACTAGTATGGGTTGTTTTTCCGCGGGGGAGCAAGGGAGCAGAAATGAAAAGGCAATCTGGTTGGTGGTTGGTGGTGGGGTTGCTGGGAGTGTTGACGGGCGCGGGCTGCGGGGGGTCGTCCGGCGGTTCTTCCGGAGCCATGAACGAGGACGAGGTGATCTCCTTCTGCCAGGCGCTCATCGAGCAGGTGGAAAGCGAGTCCGATGCCACCCAGCTGGCGGGCCTCGAACAGGCCCGGCAGTACGTGGCCGGCTACAACTACGTCGACCCGGCCATCCTGGGGCCGCTGCCGGCCCCGGGCGACCCGGTGACCTACGAGCCCGATGGCGAGACCACCCTCTACCGCATGCTGGGTACCGTGGCCCTGCTCAACGGCAACGGTGCGGCCTCGGCCTGGGCCACGGCGGAGGCGTTGCTGCTCGAGCCCGACGACCCCGCTGCGCTGTCCCAGCTCGGGGTGATCATGACCGAGCAGGAACGCTGCCAGGACGCCGAGCGGCTGCTGCGCACCGCCATCAGCCACGACGCCGACCAGAACGAGTTGCACCACCTTAGCCTGGCGGCCGCCCTGGCCTGCCAGCACAAGCCGGTGGAGGCCCGCCAGGAGGTGGCCGCGGCGCTCGAGCTGGCTCCCGGCAGCGTCATGGCGCGTACCGCCATGATGGACTACCGCAGCCAGGAGGTGGACTACATCGTCGGGCTGGAAGACAGCCTCTATGCCCTGTGCGAAAACGACATCAACGAGGCCCTGCACCTGGCCAGCACCCAGCAGGTGGCCGATTTCACCATGACCAAGCAGCAGGAGGCCCAGGCGATCACCCAGCAGATGATGAACATGTACATGAGCATGCCGGCGGACGTTCCCCCCGATCTGCTCACCACCATCACCGACCTGCAGGGCCAGTACGACGCGCGCCAGGCCGCCATCCAGGACGTCTTGGACCGGCAACTGGACGCGCTCTTCGACGCCTGGAGCGACAACCAGGACATGCTGTCACAGCAGCTCAGCGACTGCTGCGTGGCCGCCGGCGGCGGCGCCTGCTGCGGCTGTTTCAAGAACTTCTGCCAGGGCAACTGGGGCTACCTCAACCTCGAGGATTTCCCGGCCAGCCAGGAGGCCCTGGCCGGGTACCTGCAGGATTCCCTGCGCGCCCTGGTGGACGGCGAACTGGAACTGACCGGGACCCTGATGGGCGCCTTCCCGGGAATGTCCGACCAGGCGGTGAGCTGGACGGCGCAGCTGGTCTACGTGCCGTTGAGCACCTACTGCAAGACCATCAGCCTGGGAGTGGCCGGCGTGCAGCAGCACATCTTCGGGGGACGCGACATCGCCGACGCTCATTGCAGCTCCACCGAGGAGATCTGCCAGAGCGAGGAGTACCTGGCCGAGTGGTTGGCCCGGCAGCGGGAGCTGGAGGAGGCGGAGCGGGCGGCCGCCGCAGAGGCCCTGCGCCTGGCCCGGGCCGCGGCCGAGGGCAAGGACGACGGCATCCGCGGCGAGGTCTGCCTGGATTCGCTGGGCTGCCTGGGGATCGACGGCTCCAAGCTGTCGCTGAAGATCGGCGGGCCCCTGTTCGCCCAGTTCAGCGTCGATACCGACCGGCTCTCGGTGGGGGTGCGGGTGGGCGCGGGGCTGTCCGATCCCACCGGCGGCAACATCGTCGGCGCCGACATCTCCATCGGCGGCGAGGTCGGCGCCAGCGGCACCAGCTTCGACGTCACCCACAGCCAGAGCGCCGCCCTGGGCACGGCCAAGAAGGAGTACCACCTGTTCAAGCGCAGCTTCAAGTTCTGACCGCCGCCGTCGCCCGGCCGCCGGCTACGGGCCGGGTGCAAGATATCCCGTCACGGATACGCTTGGCCGGGCTATCCCCGCCCCCACGAGAACCGGCATTCGTGCTATAATGTCCTTCCAGAGTATACGGATCTTAATGGTGACCGGAGAAGGGAGTTATGGAATTCTCCGCCCCGAAACAAGTGGCTGGCACCCGTACGGCACCCACACGCACAGCGGCCCGGCGGAGACACGGAGATCGCGGCCGAGGTGGGAAATACAGGTTTATGGTTGACACCTTGCTTCCCGCCGGTGCATCCTGGTAAGTGATGATCCCAAGTTACGAGCAGGTGGTGGTCGACTGGGGGCAGGAGTCCCCAGAGCGGCAGCAGGAGCTTCGGAGGGAGCTCGATCGCCTTTTGGAAGGCTTGCAGCGGATGGGGGCGGTCAGGGTGATCCTGTTCGGCTCCCGTGCCAGGGGCACCGCCAACGTTTACTCAGACATCGACATCATCGTCGTGATGCCGCATCCGCCGGAGGGCAACTTCCCCGCTCGTCTCGCCGCCGTGTACCGCCTGCTGAAGCCGCGTGTTTCGGCGGACATATTGGTCTACACTCCCACCGAGTTCGAGCGACTTCGCGCAAGCGGCGGAATGGTCGCCGAGGCGATAGCCGACGGTGTCGAGCTTTTGAATGCGGAATGAGGACATGGCGGCAGATTCGGAAGCACTCGCACAGGGAAGGCGCTGGCTTGAGCAGGCCGAGGACGAGCTCGACGCGGCCGAGAAGCTTCTGGACCTGGAGAAGTACTATCTGGTGTGCTTTCTTTGCCAGCAAGTGGCCGAAAAGGCCCTGAAGTCGATCTACTACGCTCGCGGGGCGGTATCGGTGCGCGGGCACTCGGTCGAGGCACTCTGCCGGCAGGCCGCCGAGTTCGACTCCGGGCTTTCACCGTTGCTCGAGGAGTTGTCGCCACTCGATGCCTACTACATTCCCACGCGATATCCCAACTCCTTGCCCAACTCGGTACCCGCGCGGGTGTACCGCCGCCCACAGGCCGAAGATGCACTGAAGCGGGCACGACTGGTGGTCGAGGCGGCACGGGCCCGACTGTTCGCCAGCGACTGATCCAACGGCGACTTCACCGCGCCGCCGCCCGGCCGCCGGTCGCGGGCCGGGCACTGCTTCCATCCGCGGGGCAGGGCGCCGCCGTGCCCCTACTCGTCGTAGTCCACCTTGCAGCCGCAGCCGTCCCACATGCGGTCGTAGGTCTCCAGGCGCTCCTCGATGAAGCGCTCCGCCCCCGGCCGGTCGTCGAAGCGGCGCAGGCGCACCTCGCCGCAGTCGGTGAACTCCTGCACCAGGTACCGTCCCTGGTACTCGAGCAGGCGGATCTTGCCGGTCATGCCGGTGTCTTCCTCGCGCAGCAGCCGGGCCGCCGCCAGCAGGGCCTCGAGCTCCTCCCCGCCGAGGCGCAGGAACTTCTCCCCCGCCAGCCGCCGCAACAGCTCCTCCACGCGTTCATTTTCACTGGCCATCTTCACCCTGCCCTTCCCGGCCGCCGCCGGCGCAGTCCAGCCGCAGCTGCAGCCGCTCGCCATCTTGCTCCAGCCACAGCCAGTTGCGCAAGCCCGGCCGCAGGCGGCCCTGGTCGTCGGTGAGCGGCGCCCAGGTGCCGGTGTCGACGAAGCTGCGCCCCGGCCCCAGCGGCACCAGCCGGGAGTTGTGGGTATGGCCGAAGCTCACCACCGGGACGCCGGTCAGCTCGGCGATGCGCCCGGCCACCCGCGGCAGCCGGCTCTCGAAGTCGAAGATGGTCCGTCCCAGTGCCAGCCGCTCGTAGATGAAGTAGACCAGGGGAAAGCCCATCAGCGGCACGGTGAGCTTGATCCACAGGGGAATGGGCACCAGCGCCAGCGTCACCGTGCCCCCGGTCATGAGCAGGGCCAGCAGCACCCGGTCGATCCAGAACTCGCGCATCACCTGGTACAGCTTGCCGCCCACGGGCCGATCCTGCAGCCGGTAGAGCCGGTTCACCGTCTCCCGCTCCAGCCGGTAACGGCGGCTCTGCTCGGCCAGGAGTTCCTCCAGGTCGGGCATCTGCCGGCGCCGCCAGCGTCGCCGCCGCAGCAGCCGGCCCAGCACCACCAGGCTGCCCCAGAACCAGACAAGCAGCAGGCTCCGCCGGGAAAAGGCGTAGTGGCGCAGCCAGTGGCGGAAGTAGCCCCAGACGCCGTGGATGTAGTCGGAGGCGTGGGGATTGAAAAAACCCATGCGCGTCATCAGGTAGCGGTTCGACAGGTTGCCCATGGGCAGCGCCAGCAGCTGCCGGCCGCGCACCGTCACCAGCGGCAGCAGCACGTCGCGAAAGGCGGTGTAGGAATCGTATTGCTGTCCGTGCTCGGCGTGGAGCAGCCCGGGCAGGCGGAAGAACCAGGGCTCGAATACCAGGTCCGCATCGCCCAGGCCGCCTCCCCGCCGGCGCAGCCGCTCGTCGAGCGCCCGGCGCAGCACCTGCTGCACGGCGGGGAAGTAAAACTCCCGGTCGTGGTTGCCCAGCACGTACACCAGCCGCCCCCCGGCGGCCACGAAACCGGCCAGGGCATCGAGGAAACGGGGATGGTCGTCGAGCATGCGCTGCAGCTTCCAGGCCGACTTGGCCTCCTCCGGGTCCAGGCCCCGGCGCCGCTCCGAGCGACTCACCGGCCAGGGAGGGTCCTCGGGAACGACCGTCACCAGGTCGAAGTCGAAGATGTCGCCGTTCAGCACCAGCAGGCGCTCGGCGCTGCCGGCCCGGTCCAGGAAGCGCTTCAGCAGGGCGGCGAACTCCTCGTCGAACAGGTAGCGCGAGGACTTGTAGTACTTCCAGCCGTCGGGGTTGTCCTCGACGTCGGCCAGGTGCAGGTCGGAGACCACCAGCACGTGTTTTTTCATGAAATATCCGCTACTTCCCCGAAACACGAGTGCCCCCCGACAAGTGGGTGGCACCTCGATATGGCCCTAGGGGCGCAGCACCGCCCGGCGCTCGAGCTTGCCGTGGTGAGCGTCCTCGAGCACCTGGTTGATCTCCCGCAGCGGGTGCTCCTCGATGTAGGGCTTGACCTGGATGCGGCCCGCGGCCAGCCACTCGAGCACCTCCGGGTAGAGCACCGGGTCGCAGCCCCAGTGGCCGATCACCCGGGCGTCGAAGGCCATCAGGTTCGACAGCCGCACCTCCACCTTGTCGAGGGTGAAGCCGACGGCCATCATGGTGCCGGCCGGTCCCAGCAGGGAAAAGGCCGTCTCCTGGCCGGGCCGGGTGCCGGAGGTCTCGAAGATCTTCCAGGCGAAGCCGCGGGCCCCCAGTTGCTTGGCCGCCTCCTTGACCCGCTGCTTGAGTTCCTTGCCCGACAGCCCGCGCACGTTGACGGTGGCCGCCGCCCCGGCCTTCCCGGCCACCTCGAGCTTGCCGTCGTCGATGTCCAGCGCCACCACCTTGGCCCCGGCGGCGGCGGCCACCTGCACCCCGTGGATGCCGATGCCGCCGGTGCCGATGCACACGGCCAGGTCGCCGGGCTCCACCCCGGCCAGCTTCACCGACTGGAAGGGAGTGGTGACCGCGTCCGAGACGATGGACAGCTCCCACAGCTCGTGCGTCGCCAGCAGTTTCTCCGGCACCGGGCAGATGTAGCGGGCCGGCACCACCACGTGGGAGGCGAAACCACCGTGGCGATCGTTGCCGGGCATGACCTGGCTGCGGCAGATGCGCCGCCGCTCGGCCTGGCACATCGAGCAGGTGCCGCAGGGCAGCACCGCCGGCACCAGCACCGGCTTGCCGACCAGGGAAGCGTCAACTCCTTCTCCCACCTCCGTCACCGTGCCGCTGATCTCGTGGCCCAGGATCAGCGGCGGCTGCTGGCGCGTGGGCACCCCCATGAAGGCGAAGGAGATGTCGGTGTGGCAGACGCCGCAGCCGGCCACCTCCACCAGCGCCTCGCCGGCGGGAACTTCGTCCACCTGGTAGCTGAACTCCTCGCAGGGAGCTCCCTTTTCCTTCCAGGCATAACCCTTGACGGTAGTGCTCATCTTGCTTCCTCCCGGCCCGCCCGGGCACGCCGTTCGGCGCTGTGCACCAGGCAGACGATGGCAAAGTTGACCGGTGCCGCGAGCCCCAGCCGCTCGGCCTCGCGCACCACCGCCCCGTTGAGGGCGTCGATCTCGGTGCGCAGGCCGCGGTTGAGATCCTGCCACATCGACGGCCGGTTGGGCCCGAGGGCCTTCTGCGAGCCGATCACCGGCCGGTAGGGATCCTCCTCGTCGATTATGGGCACGCCCCGGGCGCGCATGACGGCGATGATCTCCTCACACATGCGCCGCATCAGGGCCTGGGCATCATCGTCGGCCAGCAGCTCGTTGCAGCTTTCGCCGGTCAGTGCCGACACCGGGTTGACCACGGCGTTGTGCAGCAGCTTCTGCCAGACCACGTCGTCGATGTTCTCGGCCACCTCGCAGTCGAGGCCGGCCTGGTTGAAGACGTCCCCGACGCGGCGCACCTCGTCGCTGAGGCGGCCATCGTAGGGGGCTATCTGGATGGGCTTGATGCCGCGGCGGAAACGCAGGCTGTTGGGCCCCAGGTGCTGGATGGAATGATAGGTGATGCCGGAAAGCACCTTCTCCGGCCCGATTATCCCGGCCATGGTGTCGGTGTTGCCGATGCCGTTCTGCATGGACAGCACCCGGGTATTCTCTCCCACCAGGCCGGCGATTGCCCGCACCGCGCCCTCGGTCTGGTAGCTCTTGACGGAGACGAAGATCAGCTCGGCCGGCGGCAGGTCTTCCAGCGCGGTCACCACCCGCACGGGGATGGTGCGCTCCGGCTTCTTCTCCTCGATCAGCTTCAGCCCCTCCCGGTTGAGCAGCTCCGCCCGCGCCTCGTCCTTCTCCAGGAAGACGACGTCCTGCCCGGCCTCGGTAAGCAAGGCCCCCACCGTGCCACCCAGCGCCCCCGCTCCTACCACAACGATCCTCATGGACATCCTCCCGTACCCGGACCCGGGTCGGTTCAGCGGTTCTTCCACGCCGGCCGGCGCTTCTCGTAGAAGGAGGCGATGCCCTCCAGCACGTCCTCGGTGGCCATCAGCTCTTCCAGGAAGACCTTCTCCGCCTCGCGGTGGGCCTCTTCGAAGGGAAGCCGGCGCAGTTTCTTGAGCAGGCGCATGTTCATGCGCATCACCAGCGGGCTGGCCTTGCGCAGGTCGCGCAGCAACGCCTCCAGAACGCTGTCCAGCTCCTCCGGCGTGACCACCCGCGACACCAGCCCCAGCCGTTCCATTTGCTCGGCGCTGTAGGTGCGGCCCGTGCAGGTGATCTCGGCCGCCCGGCCCGGTCCCACCACGCGCGGCAGCCAGGCCACCGCCAGGGGAGCGAAGAAGCCCAGGCGGATCTCCGGCTGCCCGAAGCTGGCCTTTTCCGAGGCCAGGATGATGTCACCCATCATGGCCAGCTCGAACCCCGCTCCCAGGGCAGCCCCGCCCACCACCATCACCACCGGCAGCTGCAGCTCGCCCAGCCTGGTGAACATGCGCCCGAAGGCGCCGATCATGGCGGTGGCCTTGTCGGGGTGATGTTCGCCCACGTCGGCGCCGGCACTGAAGGCCTTGGCGGTGGAGCGAAAGACCACCGCCAGCAGGTCCGCGTCGGCGGCGATGTCGTCGAGGGCCTCGGCGATGCCGTTCATCATCTCCGCCGAGAGGATGTTGAGCGGCGGCGATTCCAGGGTGATGAAGGCCACCCCTTCCCGTTTTTCCAGCTTCACCAGATTGGTCTGCCCGGACATGCGGCACCTCCTCGAGACGGTTCGACCGGCCGGCCCGGCCGCCTCAACCCCGGGGAGCCCGGTGCCAGCTGGTGCCGGGCTGCTCCAGGGTGTAGTAGACCTTTATCTCCTCGATCTCCTCGAATACCCGCGGCACCACCTGGACGGGCATGTCCATGGCGATCTTGTCCTCGGGAATGCTCTCGCCGAACCAGGCCACCAGGCGCCCGCCCTGTTCCAGCTCCACCAGCCCGATGACGTAGGGCCCCATGTCCTGGAAGCCGGTGGGAGCGGCGTCGATGCGGGTGTAGGTAAGCAGCTTGCCCTTGCCATCCCACTCCACCCACTCGAATTCGTCGTGCAGGCACGCCGGGCAATCGGCCCGGGGGGGGAAGCTCTGTTGGCCGCACTTGGTACAACGCGAGCCCATGAGCCGTCCCTGGCGCAGGTGCTCGGCGAACTCGTCGACCTTGGTATGGGGCGTGAAATTTACCTTTCCGAACCAGGAGAACATGGGCTTACTCCTTCTTGTAGACGTGCACGAAGCAGTACTGGCCGTTGCCGCCGACGTTGTGGCTGAGGCCGACGTCGGCACCCTCCACCTGGCGCTCGCCGGCCTCGCCGCGCAGCTGCTTGACGATCTCGCAGGTCATCGACACCCCGGTGGTGCCGATGGGGTGACCCTTGGCCTTGAGGCCGCCGTCGACGTTGACCGGGGTCTTGCCGCCGAGGTAGGACTGGCGTTCCTCGATGAAGCGTCCCCCCTGGCCGCGCTCGCAGAAGCCCAGGTCCTCGTAGGCCAGGATCTCGGCGATGGTGAAGCAGTCGTGCACGTCGGCCACCTTGATGTCGCCGGGGCCCACCCCGGCCATCTGGTAGGCCTGCCGCGCGGCCTCCACCGCCGAGGGCAGGCTCACCAGGGTGGGCCGGCGCAGCAACGACATGGTGGTGGTGGCGGCGCCCAGGCCGTCGAGCCACACCACCCGGTCGCCGCCCAGGGCGCGGGCCCGTTCCTCCTCGGCCAGGATGACCACCGCCGCCCCGTCGGCGTTGGCGCAGCAGTCGAACACCTGGAAGGGCGAGGCCACCGGCGGCGAGCCCAGGGCCTTGTCGATGGTGATCTCCTTGCGGAACATGGCGTGGGGGTTGCGGGCCCCGTAGTAGTGGTTCTTGACCGCCACCGCCGCCAGCTGCTCCTTGGTGGTGCCGTACTCGTGCATGTGACGCCGGGCCAGCATGGCGTAGTAGCCGGGGAAGGTGGTGCCGAAGATCGATTCCCACTGCACCTCTCCCACCCGGCCCATGAGCGCCAGGATCTCCGGGGTGGTCAGCTCGGTCATCTTCTGGCAGCCGATGACCGCCACCACCTGGTGCAACCCCGAGCGGATGGCCATCCAGGCGGTGCGGATGGCCGCCGAGCCCGAGGCGCAGGCGTCCTCGGTGAGCCAGCCGGCCAGGGGGTTGAGCCCCAGGTACTCGAGGATGACCCCGGTCAGCGAGCGTTGCTTGTGGTACTCGGGCACGGCGGCGATGACGGTGCCGTCGATGTCCTTCCGCTCCAGCCCGCCGTCCTGCAGTGCCGCCCGGAAGGCCTCGCAGGCCAGCTCCTGCACGCTGGCATCGCTGCGCCGCCCGAAGCGCCCGTGTCCGACTGCCACTATTCCCACTCTGCTCATCTGCACACGCTCCCTTCGGGCTAGATGTACTGGCCGCCGTCGACCTTGATCACCTCGCCGGTGACGTGGCGGGCGGGTTCCGAGGCCAGGAAGGCCACCACCCGGGCCACGTCCCGGGGATCGGCCACCCTCCCCAGCACGGTCTCGTCCACGGCCTTCTTGATGAACTCCGGGGGAATCTTCTGGGCCATCTCGGTCATCACCATGCCCGGGGCCACCACGTTGACGGTGATGTTGAACTTGCCCAGCTCCTTGGCCAGTGCCTTGCTCATGGCGATGATGCCGCCCTTGGAGGCCGAGTAGTTGACCTGGGCGAACTTGCCGCGCAGGCCGTTGATGGACGACAGGTTGACCAGCCGCCCCCACTTGCGCTCCTTCATGACGCGGGCGGCGGCGCGGTTGTAATTGAAGTAGCCCTTGAGGTTGGTGGTGATCACCTGGTCCCACTGCTTCTCGCTCATCTTCCAGGAGACCCCGTCCCAGGTGATGCCGGCGTTGCATACCAGCACGTCCAGCCGCCCCAGCTTCTCCACCACCTCGGCCACCACCTGCTCGGCCCGGGAGAAGTCGGCCACGTCGGCCTTGAACACCAGCGCCTGGCGATCCAGCTTGCGGATGTCGGCGGCCACCTGCTCGGCGGCGTCGACGCGGCTTGAGCAGGTGAGCGCCACGTGGGCGCCCTCCGCACCCAGCTCCCGGCAGATGGCCGCGCCGATACCGCGGCTGCCGCCGGTCACCAGTGCCACCTTGTCTTTGAGCCCCAGATCCATGTCGTCCTCCCGCTGTCAGTGAACGTCTACCTTGATGACCAGGGCGGCGGCGCTGTCGCCGGCGGCGCAGCCGGTGAACAGGCCCCAGCCGCCGCCCAGCTCGGCCAGTTCCTCGATGAGCTCGATTACCCCGCGCATGCCGGTGGGAGCCTGGGGGTGGCCCCATACCAGGGAGCAGCCGTAGCGGTTCATGTCCTCGAACTTCAGCCCCAGCTCGCGGGCCAGGAAGACGTCGTTGACCGCGAAGGGGGTGTGGGTGGTGATGGCCTTGATGTCCTTGATCCCGATGCCGGCCCGCTCCAGCACCAGCCGTACCGCCGGGCCGTTGGCCGCCGGCATGTGGGCCGGCTCCACCCGCGCCTGGGCGTGGGCCACCACCTGGATCTCGATGTTCTGGTCGCGCGACAGCTCCCGGGCGCGCTCCCGGGTGGTCACCACCATGCCGGTGTTGCCGTCGGCCGGGAAGGTCTGGGCCCCGAAGGTAACCGTACCCTCGGGCAGCAACGGCTTGAGCTTGGCCAGTCCCTCGGCGGTGGTGGGGAAGATGCCCTCGTCGGTCTCCACCGTGGCCAGCACCTTCTTGCCCTTGCGGTCCTTGATCTCCAGGGGGCCGACCATGTAGCGGCGCTGGAAGGCGCGGTCGTTGTCGAGCGCCCGCCGGTAGCCGGCGTGGCGCAGCAGGGTGACCTCCTCCTGGCTCTTCCTGTCTATGTTGTGCTCCCGGGCCACGTTCTCGGCGGTGACGAACATGGGCTTGCCGGCTCCCGGGGCCGGGTCGCTGCCGAAGTTGTCGAGCACCCAGTTCTCCGACTCGCCGGTTCCGCCCTGGCCGTCGGGCTTGGGGTAGTAGATATGCGGGCCGTTGGAGCAGCGGTCGGCGCAGACGGCCAGGTAGGTGCGGGCGGAGCCGGTCTGGATCTCCTGGGCCGAGTAGGTGATGCAGCGTACCCCGGTGGCGCAGGCCTGCGAGAGGATGGTGGCCGGCACCCGGTCCAGCCCCAGCAGGGCGGCCACCCAGGGGCCGCCGTAGAACGACCAGCGCGAGGGCACCGTCCAGCCCAGGCAGCAGCCGTCGAAGGCCTTGGCCTCGAGCTGGCGTTCCTGCATGGCCCGGCGACCCACCTCGGCGGCGAAGGGGATGGGCTCCAGGTTGGCGAAGCTGCCCTGCCAGCGGCAGAAGGGCGAGGACCAGTAGGCTCCGTAGGGAATGTAGATGTTTTCGAACTGCATGTCGGCCTCCTCCTCGGAAAGAACGTGAACCAGTGCCCGCCAAGAAAACCCCAAGCGCCCGCCCCTGTCAACCCGTATCCCCCGGCAAACAGCGGGGACAGGCCCACCAAAAAGATGTTATGTTCCCGCCAGTTGCCTGGTGCAGCAACCTTGCTGTCTGGTCTTTGCAAGTAATTTCAAGCCATTGCGCACAACGAGCCCGCCACCCGTCACGTATCTCATTGACATTTCTATCTTTTCATCGGTGCCTGTCCCCGTATCTCGTATCTTCGGTCGGGAAGGCGGAATCGATACCGGCACCGCCCTCGCAATCAGGAGGCTGGCGCATGGAGGTGCATAGTAGATTCGTGAATCGAGTGTCCCAAAATCATTGCCAGGGCCCGCCGGAAGCAGTCGCTGCGTAACGGGCAGGCGCCGATTTTTCTCATGGCGGGACACAGCTGTAGCGGTATTCGCTGGTTACCTTTCCGGTCACCTGCCGGCGCTGGCCGTTCGCGTCCTGAAACTCCAGATCGAAGGCGACCGTGAACGGGCTCTCCGCTTCTACCTCGAACGAACCGCTGACCGTTTCCGAATGATATTCTGGAAACTCTCCCCCCAGGGCTGGACCCTCCCGCCAGGAGGCATAGATGGCGGGTATCGCCGGGTCTATGTCGCTGCTGTTCTCAGGTTCGTGCAGCGCCTGGTAGATTTCACCTTTCCTCTTGGGTCCAACGAACGTGATGCGGCCCTCCACCTCGGCGCATCTTGCCGTCACCTCGGGATGTTTCTGGCAATATGGCTCATCTAACACGATAAGGATCGATTCGTAGCTTATTCCAGAAAAGCTTCCCGGATCTGATGCCAGGGCAAATGCAGTATCCCAACATGGATTTTCACGGGGACAGTAACCCCCAAGATCCCAAGGCCCGGTAGGATAGAGATCTTGGCTTTCAACTTGAATATGGTAGCTTGAGGATACCCTTTCCGAATCAACGCAATAACATCTTTCGCTGCAACACGGAAGCCCGCAAATCAACAGGCAGGTCGCAAGGTTCTGTAAGAAAGGCAGCCACCGCCATTCCCTGGCAGCTCGAGATCTTAACAAGAAATCAAGCACGGCCATTAGCCCCCGCACTGGCAGTAAGCATTTTCCAGCCATTTTGTATACAAGCCACCGCCGCAATAGGTTCTTGTTGAAGGATCACAAGTGTATTCCGTGAAGGGTCCGCATAATTCATCAAGCCACTGCTCGCACTCCTCTTCGTTGTAACCGTAGGATGGGCAAAATCTCCGCTCGTGGACCCGACACAAGTAAGTGATCCCGGCGCTATAGCCACCACAGAAGAGATTATCCGCTGCTTCCTCCTCCCACCAGCCTCGTCTCCGCTCGGCCTACGGCCTCGCTCCGACGAGGCTTCCTTCTTTCTTCCCAGTTCCTTCGCTTCCATCTCAACACCTCCTCCAGGTGCCTATTCTGCACCTAATTTTGTGTCCAACGAAACTGGGGAGCGGGGGAATGTCTCGTACCTCCCTGCCATAGCTCCATACCCCTTCAGGCCCAAAGCGGACACTTCATTTGTCAATTCCACCGGACAGATGACGTGCTTACTACACGCTGACGTCCGCTTGTCGCAAAAAAAAAAGCGTG
>Ga0190359_1000708_pt1 | contig 22154 bp, 20 predicted proteins | sample 48721823_MG_FD_161269 | JGI IMG/M metagenome (GOLD analysis project Ga0190359, IMG submission 161269) | Hydrothermal vent microbial mat bacterial communities from Southern Trench, Guaymas Basin, Mexico - 4872-18-2-3_MG | ecosystem: Environmental > Aquatic > Marine > Hydrothermal vents >... | reverse complement strand
ACCTTGAGATTTTAAGCAGCCTTGCAGCGGCTTTCTGTGTCATTTGAGTATAACCTTTTTCCGTTGAGGCTGGAACGAGGTATAACCGATAGAAATAACTACTGGAAAAATAATGGTAGACATTCTTACTTACCCTAATTTTCTAAGGTATTGGTGGAAAAAACTCATTTATTTCTACCGGAGGGAAGAATGTCACCATATTCAATAGAAAAAATATACTTGAAGGAAAATTGGGAGTCAAACAACTTTTTGAATTTGTTAAGAATAATGCTGAAACAATGGATGCATATTCAATGGATGAGGCCACCTTTTCAGGATTAATGGATATTGGTATAGCTGAAAAGGCTATTTCGCTGAGAAAGGTGCAGGAGATGTAGGTGATGTTTTACGATTAGAAGACACAACAGCCTTGAAGAAGGAGAAAAGGTTGCTCTGGCAGAACTACTTTTCAGTTTTTGGCAAATTTAGTGTTCCTCGCACATGCTATCGTGCTAATGGCGTTGATGGAGTGCGCTAGATGCACAGGCGAATCTTCCGGAGAAAGCTTACTCCTACCTACTTCAAGAATGGATGGATCTTTTAAGTATTCGGGACTCATCTGGAGAAGCATCAGTTGCTTTGGACAGGATATTAAAATCGGGAATAAGCCCGAGCCGCTTTGAAGAGGTTGTAAACCGGGGATCTGCGAATAGTTACGATGAATATTACAATGACAATGCGATATGCTCATTTAAGCCACGAGCACAAAAAAAGCGGTCAATCCTTTGAATGGACTGACCGCCTCCGGGAATGATACCTGTCACAAAACGTCACATTTTGCCGATGTGACGAAAACAGGTATCAGCTAAGTTATTGAAATTATTGGTAGGCCGTAGAGGAATCGAACCTCTAACCTACTGATTAAGAGTCAGTTGCTCTGCCAATTGAGCTAACGGCCCTCTAAAACTTTCAATGCGCCCGGCAGGATTCGAACCTGCGACCTACGGGTTCGAAGCCCGGCGCTCTATCCGCTGAGCTACGGGCGCGTATGCTTCTTTTACTCACATACTGGATAATCCTTAATGATGCATTAACAGGTATATATTTTTCTGTCAATATTAAATTTTGTAAAAACCCTTGACATTATCCTGAAATTTCTTTAATTAACAAAATCTCACAGATTGTGTTAGTTGAGAAATATAAAAAATCGACTATTGATATTTCAGTAATTAACTATATAAGATTTTAATGAGATGAAAACCTTTGTTGCCAAAGAGCATGAGATAGAAAAAAAGTGGTATCTAATAGATGCTAAGGAGAAGGTTCTGGGAAGGCTGGCCAGTGAAATAGCGAGGATTTTAAGGGGCAAAAATAAGCCTATTTTTACACCTCATATGGATGCTGGCGACTACATCGTTGTTATTAATGCCGACAAGATTATTTTAACAGGTCGTAAGATAGAAAAAAAGATATATTATCACCACAGCGGCTATGTCGGTGGGCTAAAAAAGACCACGGCTAAGGAGATGCTTTTAAAAAAACCAGAAAACCTAATAAAATTTGCTGTAAAGGGAATGCTGCCTAAGAATAGTCTTGGCAGAAGGCAATTAACGAAGCTAAAGATATATGCTGGCCAGGATTATCCTCATCAAGCACAACTACCGGAGAAATTGGAGATTTAAATGGCAGAAGAAAGGTATTACGCTACAGGTAAGAGAAAGTCTGCGATAGCAAGGGTCTGGATGAAATTAGGTGAGGGAAATATCGTTATTAACAAGAGTCCAATAGATGACTATCTGGTTACCGAGATAGCCAAGATGATTGTTGCTCAACCCCTTGAGCTGACAAATACTGTGGGCAGGTATGATATTACAGTAAATGTTAAAGGAGGAGGAATTTCCGGTCAGGTTGGGGCCATAAGGCATGGCATAAGCCAGGCCCTTCTCAAGATAAGCCCTGAATACAGAGAGCCATTAAAGAAGGCTGGCTTTCTTACAAGGGATTCCCGAATAAAGGAGCGCAAAAAGTATGGGCTACGTTCCGCCAGAGCACGATTTCAGTATTCAAAGAGATAATGAACATATCCTGATAAGTATTTTAAAAAGGGAAGGTTATTTACCTTCCCTTTTTTGTTTACAATCTCAAGAGCTATTGATTTAATCAAGGTAATTGTTCCACAGAGATATTTTTTTATAGTCTGAGAAAATTTATCAAGGTAGGTCTTATTGAGGCGGAATAGGTCTGGGTAAATACTTTCTAATCATGGTAAATGAATTGTGGTAAACAAAAAAGAGGAAAAAAATATAAAGCTAATTATTGCATACGACGGCACTGGCTATTTTGGATGGCAACGTCAGTTTGAGCAGCCTACGATTCAGGGCACTATTGAGGAAAAAATAAAGGTCATGGTGGGGAAACCTGTCACTCTTATTGCATCTGGAAGGACAGACACTGGTGTACACGCCCTTCACCAAGTAGCAAATTTCAGAGTTTTTTCCACCCTTACCCCTTCTGTCTTTTTAAAAGGTCTTAATTCTCTTCTTCCCGATAGCATTATCATTAAAGAAGCAGAATATGTCTCTCTTGATTTTCACGCCAGGTATGATGCCAAAAGCAAGGTTTACGAATACAGAATTTATAACGAAAAACTCCCATCCCCATTTCTAAGACATTATACGTGGCATGTATCGCGGTTACTTGACTTGCATGCCATGAAAGAGTGTCTGGAGGTTGTGAAGGGAATCCATGATTTTTCTTCCTTTTATTCTGCTGGAGATGGGAAGATTAATCCAGTAAGAAACATGATTCAGGCAGAGATTAGCATCCAGGATAGTCATCTTTTGAGCTTTAATTTTGAGGCAAACGGATTTTTAAGGCATATGGTAAGAAATATTATGGGAACAATTGTTCAAGCAGGCCTTGGTGAAATCAATACAGCCAATTTTATAGAGATATTAAAATCGAAAGACAGGCAAAAAGCTGGTGTCATGGCCCCACCAGGCGGACTATATTTGAAGGACGTGAAGTATTAAGGCTTTGATACTTGAAATCCTTGCCCAAACTCGCATGCCAGTTGGCAGGCAAGAAGGAGTATCGAGTTTCAAGTATAAAGTATCAAATTACAAATGGCAGATGATTCCCCTAAATTAATTATTATAAGCGGACCAACCTGTTCAGGAAAAAGCGCTTTAGCTGTTGAGTTAGCTTCAATCTTGGATGGGGAAATAATAAATGCTGATTCTATGCAAGTTTACCGGGGAATGGATATAGGCACAGCGAAACTTTCCATATCTGAGAGAAAAGGAATTCCTCATCACCTCATAGACATTATTAATCCAGATCAGGAATTTAATGCCGCATTATTTCTCGTTCATGCCCTTCCGATAATCAAGGATCTTCATTCTAAGAAAATACCTATCATTGTGGTTGGTGGGACAGGGCTTTATGTCAGAGCGCTTTTAGGTGGCCTTTTTAATTGCCCTCCATCAGACTTAGAATTAAGGCAGAACTTATGGGAGGAATGTGAAAAGGAAGGCCCATCCTTTCTTTATGAAAAGTTATCACGGCTTGATAGGAATGCAGCGGACAGGATACACCCAATGGATAAGGTTAGGATTATAAGGGCGTTAGAAGTAATCCATCTCACCGGACATCAATTCTCTGAGCTTACCAGAAAGCATGCTTTTTCTGACAAGAAATTTTCTGCACTCAATCTTTGTCTCCATGTTGACAGGCAAATCCTTTACAATAGAATTAACAGGCGGACTATCTCAATGATTGATTCAGGTTTGATTAATGAGGTTGAAGTTCTTCTTAAAATGGGATATGATTCAAATATTAAGTCGATGCAGGCCATTGGCTACAGGCATATAATAGGGTATCTTAAAGATAAATGGAATTTTACTGAGACTATCAAGCTCATTCAGCGCGATACAAGAAGGTATGCAAAAAGACAACTTACATGGCTCAGGGCTGACCCTGACATAATCTGGGTAAATCCGGATTATACAACAGAAATAATCAATAAGGCGATGACATTTATAGCTGCGCAAACTTGACCTTCTAAATATTTTTATTTACAGTCAGACATTGCGCCCTGTAGTCAAAAATGGCTGTGTTTTTAAGGTAGGATGAGTGATGCATTCTATTAAAAGAAAAATGGTTATGGGTTTGATTTTTCTTTTAATACTGCCTGGTTGCGTTGTCGCGACTAAGAAGGATGTGGTGCCCCCGCCTATAAAATCCCTGTACAAGGGAGAATACAAGGTAGGAGAATACCTCAAGAATCATCAGCCGAGAACGGTAGCTATTTTGCCCTTTAAAAATGAAACCAAAAAAGAAGAGGCATTTGAGGTTGTAAGAAGGACTTTTTACAATCATTTTAGCTCATTGAGGTATGGTGATTTAGAACTGTTCAAGGTTGATCAGAGATTAAAAAAGGCAGGCTTTACCGATGCCGATGAGATCAATAAGTTATCTCCTCAGAGGCTCGGTAAAATACTTGGCGTAGATGCGGTTATCTACGGCAGAATTACACATTATGATAGGGCCTATGCTGGCGTCTATTCCAAGGTTACTGTAGGCGCAGCAGTTAAAATGGTAGATACAAAGGCAAATAAATTTTTATGGAGCGGGCAGCATGTTCAAAGCAAACATCAGGGAGGGGTGCCCACTACACCTGTTGGTCTGATAATGACCGCCATTTCCACAGCGGCGAATATAAGACAAATAGAACTTTTGAGAACCAGCGATGATCTTTTCAGGGGTATGGTAAAGACTATTCCCTGCCCCACTGTTGCTGAGGCATCAAGACCTCCTGCCATTAAAATGCTTGTTCACGACGCTGTTGGATCTGCAAAGAAGGCAGGCGATATTATAAAGGTAGTGTTGGAAGGAGATCCACATTGTGCAGCCTCCTTTGATATTGGTGATTTTAAACAGGGAATAGAGATGAAGGAGATTCAGAGCGGTTTCTATGAGGCCAAATATCAGGTGCTGCCTGGCGACAACGCTCATGAGGCCATAATCACTGGTTGCCTTACAGATGAAATGGGTAATACTGCTAAATGGATGGACGTAATGGGCGCCATTACTATTGATACCACACCACCGAATATACCAACATGCCTCTCCTCTATGGGTCATAACCACGAAGTAGCGCTAAAGTGGAACGCAAACAAGGAGGAGGATCTTGCTCAATACAGGATCTATCGAAGCCAGACTCCGTTGACTGGTTACGAACCAATACTTTCCACCGAGTTTAACAAGACTGTTGATACAGGGATTGATAACTATAAACCATTTTATTACAAGGTGTCAGCCTTAGACAGGGCGGGAAATGAAAGCGAGTTGAGCCCTTCTATTAAGGGCATGGCTATCCCCCCCGGGCCAACCCATGTCTCAGGGGAAATACTAAAGGATACTGTCTGGTATGCCGGCGCATCTCCTTATGTTATTGAGAATGATATTTATGTCAGGCCAAAGGCAACCCTGGTGATAGAGCCAGGAACCAGATTAGAATCAAAGGGCGGTTCCATTATAATACAGGGTCAGTTACAGGCCGTAGGGGATAAGGAAGGAATAATTATCTTTAATGGTTTTGATGGTGGAAAATGGGCCGGAATTATATTTGACAGGGTAAAGAATGATAAAAGTCATGTCTCTTTTTGCCAGGTAAAAAATGCCTTGGTAGGATTGACAGTCCTGTCTTCATCACCATTTGTGAACCACATTGAATTTAGTAAAAATGAAATCGGAATCTTGATTAAAGGGTCTTTTTCCAAACCACAGATAATCGAAAATGATATCCATAGCAATACAGATTCAGGTATAATTGTATCTGAGGCATCATCACCTGTCATCACTGGCAACATTATTAAAGCAAATGGGAGACATGGTATTTTCTGTGACGGGGGAAACCCCCTGATTCAGGCCAATAGCATTGTAGGATGCGGTGGTGATGGCATAAATGTAGCCTTTGGCAAGCCTAAAATTATAGGTAACAACATCCATGACAATAATGGCCTGGCTGTAGTAATATCACCAAAAGGAGAGCCTATACGGGCATCAGATAACTGGTGGGGGAGCGCAGACCCCACAGTAATTCTTTCTCGAACAAGGGGAAAAGTGGTAGTTGATTCAGCGCTTGATAGCCCTGCCCCGAATGGAAAGCCATTTGCTATATCAGTGCTTCACGGTCGATTAGGTGGTTCTATAACGACTAATTCCCATCTCGTCCTGGCGTATAGCCCATATGTAGTTGAAAAAAAATTAGATATAGACAATGGCGCAACCTTATATATACAACCTGGTGTAATTGTCAGTTTTAATCCGGGGAGCGGCGGCATAGAGTTAAAAGATGGTGGCGTCTACGCCAAAGGCACAAAAGATAGGCCCATAAGCTTTATCTCAAGCAGTCCTTCTCCGGCCGCCGGTGATTATCCTTTTGCGGTTAAATCTATCAAGAAAACAAAGATTGTTTCCTTTTTTGAGTACTGCCGTTTTCAACATGGTGTTAATGGCCTTATTATCGAATACGGAAAACCTGATATAACCTATAGCATTATAAGTGATAATTCTCAATCCGGTATCATGTGTGGAAACGATTCCTCGCCAAAGATTGAATATAATACCCTGATTAGAAATAGGGGAACAGGGGCAATATTCTGTAAGGCAATGTCAGCGCCTCGGATACATTATAATAATTTTCTTAATAATGCCTTTGCAATTCAAAGTTTCTCTAAGATTCAGATAGACGCCCAAAATAATTGGTGGGGAAACAGCCCACCGGATGAGGGTCTCTTTATAGGGAATATAACCTATAAGCCCTGGCTTGAGGCACAGGCAAGCAAGGCTTATGGTGAATAAAGCGCCTACATTATGAAACACTTAAATTATATAAGGAGGTGGTTTTATGAAAAAGATGGCAATTATCAGCATAGTTATTTTTCTTTCACTATTTTTTCTTACAAGCTGGAAGGTTCGTGCCCAAAATGCTGTTGAGTGCTTTGAAAATGGGAAGATAGATTGGACAACTGGTGTTGCATCGGCAACAGGTATAGGAGCGCCACCGGCAAAACCCGTAAATATGGCCCAGGCGAGGGCTATGGCAAAAAGGGCAGCTGTGATTGTAGCCAGAAGAAACCTTTTGGAAATTATTAAGGGTGTCAGGATTGATTCGCTGACTCTGGTTAAGGATTTTGTCGTGCAGAGCGACATCATACGCAATCAGATAGATGGCTATCTTGAGAGATCTCAAGTAGTTGATATCGCTTATATGTCCGATGGATCTGTTGAGGCTACTGTGGCAATGAGCCTCAGGGGCGGATTTTCAAATCTGATGTTACCTAAGTCAATACAGTCTATTCCGGCCATTAGGCAGCCTCAAGTTTCTCCTGGCGCGCAAGGTAAAGCCTATACAGGATTGGTAGTGGATACCAGAGGATTCCAGGTAAAGCCTGCTATGTCACCAAAGGTCATGGATGAGGATGGCAATGAGGTGTATGGTTCATCCTATGTTAGCCGTGATTATGCCATAAACCAGGGTATGGCTGGATATGCAAAAGACCTTACAGCTGCCCAAACAAATGATAGGGTAACAAACAATCCCTTAACTGTAAAAGGGATAAAGACAGCAGATACCGGAGACTCTGATGTTGTTATTAGTAATGCAGATGCGGCCAGGATTAAAGCTTCAGCTGACAATTTGACCTTTCTACAGAAGTGCAGGGTGATGATTGTGTTAGATTAAGATCACTGACAGTCATCACTTTACTGTTTTATTTAATAATTTGATAAGAGGAGGTTAAGGCTTATGAAACTTTTTCACTATAGATATACCCTTTTTGTCATTTTCGCCTTTATTTCTCTGATTCTGACAATAGGTGGTTGCGCTCCTAAGCAAAGGGCTCCGGTAAGCACTCTCGACACCCCGGAACATCATGTTTTTACCGGTATGAAATTGCTGGAAACGGGCAAACTATCAGATGCCGAGAGGGAATTTAATCTGGGCAAAGAACTTGATCATAAATATGCTCCGGCTTACCGGGGATTAGGGTTGGTCTTTGCGTATAAAGGAGAGTTCAAGCCGGCTTTCAAAAATATGTCCAAAGCAAAGAAGCTGGCCAAGAGCAAGGATGAAGAGGCACGGGTTTATATAGGGTATATGCGCCTGTATACCCAGCAGAGGGATAAAGACTGGTTAGATGATGTGGTGGATAACTTTAGAAAGGCAAACAAGATTCTGAAAAAGATACACAAAGACTGGCCTGATCCCTATTTCTATATGGGTTTAGCCTATAAAGAGTCCTATAAATTTAGCGATGCAGCAGAACAATTCAAAAAAGTCCTGGAAATCAACACAACTCTTGTTGACAAGGCAGATTATGAGCTGAAACTGGTTCAAAAAATAGAAAGGGCGATGCCAGGAACACCAATAGGGAAAAAGGTTGCCCTCCTGGAAAAGGTAAAAAGGGTCGATGTCGCCGCCCTTTTCATTCAGGAAATGAAGCTGGATAAAATCTATGAAAAGTTCAGGCCAAAAAAATTTGATACATCCTTTAAATCACCAGGGCAGCGTTCTTCAGCATATCAGATGCCAGTTCCAGTTGATGTGGTTGATCATCCACTCAGGGCTGATGTTCAGACAGTGGTTGCCTTAAAAATAAAGGGGCTGAGTGCTTTTCCAGATGGAACGTTTGCCCCGAACGAATTTATTACCAGGGCAAGCTATGCGATGATGATTGCAGATGTTATCAGCACCATTTCTAATGACCCCTCTTTAGACACCAAGTATATAGGAAGTGTGTCCCCGTTTGCTGATGTTAGGAATGATGTCCCATACTTTAATGCAATCATGGTATGCACTACAAGAGGAATTATTGAGGCCGAAAGGGGTCTTAGACAAAATATTTTTAATCCTATGGGTAGTGTTTCAGGCGCAGATGCCTTGTTAATTATAAGAAGAGTGAAGGAGGATCTAAAAATCTTTTAAGGATTTCTCTTAAGGATATGCTAACCGTGTATTGGTTTTCCCCGATTTATCGGGGGATTATGACCCGGCATACGTCTGGTGAGTCCCGATATAATCGGAGTTAAGCCTTACAGGATATGTTATGAATCTGATTAAGAATACTAAAAAAACAGGGGGGCGTGATAGACCGCCCTATTTTTTTAATACTATGCTACATTATTTATGCCTCTGCCTTTTTTTGTCTCTTGTATCTCTGAGTATAAATCTCTTTGTTAAGGATTGTTTCGCCCAAGCGGCACAAGACACGATGATTGACGAGAGAATAGTGACAGGAACAGGAGAAATTATAAATAAAAATGTCGCCCTTGCTCGAAATACGGCCATATCCCAAGCATTTTTAAAGGCGGTAGAGGAATATGTCATTCACAGACTGAAACTCCAGGATATGGCAAGCAGTTTTCAACGATTGGATGAAGAAATTCTATCAAAAACAAAGGAGGAGATACAGGATTATCAAATAATTTCTGAATTTAGCACTGATAGATACGTTAGGATATTAATGAAGGTACGGGTAAATAAAGCGATATTGGAGAGAAAGCTCAAAAAGATAGAATTGCGCACTCTTGATGCTACGCAGATTGATGTTCTTTTCCTCGTTTCAGAGAAGAGAGAAGGCTCTTCAGCTATCTATTGGTGGGGTGACCCTACTAATCAAACATCACTTACTCAGACGGAGCTATTTCTCAGCCAGACTTTTGAAAATAGAGGCTTCAGGGTTATCAACAGATCTTTTTTCCCTCCTGAAGAAAGTTACGATGAGGGCATGCTACATTTTAACTTGACCGATGAAGCAGCAGTCAAATGGGGTCGACTTCTATCTGCCCAGGTAGTAATAGCAGGTGAGGCAAATCTATATAGCAAATCAAAGGCATCAGTATTTTTCAAGGCTATAAAGGTTATAGATGGTACAGTAGTTGCTCAGGGTTATAGGGAAAGGACACTGAACGGTGGCATCACAGATGATCAGAGTGCTATAGAGTTAGCTATTAGTAGTTGGGCAAATGATATGATCTCCTATATAATTGATGCCGCTCAGCCTACTCAAGAGTCTCTTAATCCAATTATTATAATAATAAAGGGATTCAAGGAGTTTAGAGATTTTCTGAATTTTAAAGAATTCTTGAAAACAAATTTTCCCGAAATAAAATCAGTATTGGAAAGAAGGCTGGAGAAAGGCTTAGTAAAGTTATTTGTAGAGCTAAAGGGAGATCCAAAGGGATTTGCCGTAAAAGTGCTGAATCATTCAAAAAGTGGATTCTCATTTGAGATTAATGAGTTAAGTGAGCAGGGATTTACATTGGTAATCAGATGACTATTCCAAATTTAATTACTATCTTAAGGGTTCTCCTTGTGCCGATTTTTGTAATATATATAATCAATGATAGAACTTTGGGCTCTCTTATAATTTTTGTTATCGCCAGTATCAGCGATGCCCTGGATGGTTTTATAGCCAGGGTTTTCCATCGAAAAAGTGACCTCGGAGCCTATCTTGATCCCTTGGCGGATAAAATCCTCCTTGTAACTGTCTACACAACCTTAGCGATATTGAAAATGACCCCTCCCTGGTTGGCTGTTTTAATTATAAGCCGGGATGTGATTATTTTGCTTGGAGTTCTGGTGCTTTATCTAAACCGGCATCCAGTAAAAGTTCACCCTTCCCTTTTGAGTAAATCAACAACATGTCTACAAGTAGCTACCATTCTAATGATATTATCAAATAGTTATTTAAATCTAGAACCCATTAAAATATACACTTTCTGGCTAACGGCTGGATTTACCATAGCCTCAGGACTGCAATATATTAGGATCGGATTAGTTATTTTAACCCAGGGTGAGAAAACTAATTTTGCTTGACATGTCAACAGCAAAATTGATAGATACTTTCCGGAAGGCGCGTAGCTCAGGGGGAGAGCGCTACCTTGACACGGTAGAGGTCATGGGTTCAAATCCCATCGTGCCTACCATTAAACATCAATAAAAGTTTAGGCGAAGCCTTAAACACCCATCAAAGCCATTGGTTCTTTAACGTACTCATACATGTCAATGTTTTTTCTGACAGGGTAAATAGGAAGGGTTATTTCTTAAATAATTCTAAAAAATCGTAAAATAAAAAAAAGGATTCCAACAACCAAACCAAACAAGGCACAGATCTGAGCAATGAAAAAAAGGTAAAACAACGTAACCTTAATGTTCTTATCCCGTTCATATGGCCTTTTTCTCTTTGTTATCCTGGCAGTCATATTCCGTGATAGGGTCAGAAGTTGCTTGTCAGTTGCCTTTAAGGTAATCTGAGAGTAAAAAATGCTTAAAGTTGTTTGGTTAAGGAATTGTATGGAGCAGGGAAGGGTTTCACGCTCCCAAAAGATTACTTTTTTCTTGCTTCGAGAGAGGCCTTGATCTTCTTTAATCGGAGGAAACTTTCTCTTTCTATCTCTTCCATTCTCATTTCTATATGCTTAATCGTAGCTTTGAGCCTGGGAATAACAATATATTCTAATGCGTTTACCCTTCTTTTTGTCTTTTCTACCTCTTCGGCAATTCTCCTGACCGATTCTTCTACCTCGGCCAGTTTCACGATTGATCCAATAGACTCCTCAAAATTCCTGGCGGCATCATCAAGTTTCGCATTTGTACTTAAAAAGCCATAGCCTCTTTCATGTACCCTCCGAATTAAATTATCTACTTTCATAACAGGGACTGAGACACCCATTATATTTTTCGTCATAAAATCTAAGTTGATATCTCTTAGCGTTATCCCGCTGATCTGTTCTAAATCCCGCGATCCTAACAAAACTTCAGCCATTAAAAGATTATAAAAGGCAACCTTTAGGTTTTCCTCCACCCTCTTTCGTGCGTCCTTATATTCCTTAATTACTATCATGAACTCAGAAATTAATGCATCTCTCTTTTCCTTTAAAAGTCTGTGCCCTTTGTCAGCCAGCTTTACCCTCCTTCTGAGCTTTAATAACTCCATCCTTGTGGGCTTAACATTTTGTAGAATATCCGCCATTCCTTCGTTGCTCGCTATTAATTGCTAATTGCTAATTAAGACCCTTTTTTATAATATTGTTTAACGTATTTTTCATCTATCCTTTTGAGCTCCCCCTCTGGAAGTGTTGAGAGAAGTTCCCATCCTAGATTAAGTGTTTGCTCAATAGTTCTATTCTCATCCGCTCCCTGTTTGACAAACCTCTCTTCAAAGATGTCGGCAAATTTTAAATTGAGGCGATCCCTTTCGCTCAATGCCTCCTCTCCTACAACTGCGACAAGACTCCTCACGTCCCTTCCTTCAGCATAGCCGGAATAACATTGGTCAGACACCCCTAAATGATCCGCCCGTGTCCTGCCTTCCCCAATCCCTTCATTCATGAGCCTCGAGAGGCTGGGGAGAACATCTACGGGAGGGTAGATTCCCTTTCTGTGCAACTCACGAGAGAGGACAAATTGTCCCTCGGTTATATAGCCAGTCAGATCTGGCACTGGATGTGTTATATCATCATCTGGCATAGAGAGTATTGGCATCTGTGTGATAGAGCCTTTTCTTCCTATAATTCTTCCGGCCCTCTCGTAATGGCTTGCCAAATCGGTATACATATAACCTGGATACCCTCTTCTTCCAGGAACCTCTTCTCGCGCCGATGAAATCTCCCTCAGGGCTTCACAGTAATTGGTCATATCAGTGAGAATAACCAATACATGCGTGTCGTAATTAAAGGCCAAAAACTCCGCTGCTGTAAGGGCCATTCTTGGTGTAATAATCCTCTCAATGGCCGGGTCATCTGCCAAATTGATAAAAGAGACAATCCTCTCCACTGCCCCAGTGGATTCAAAGCTATTCATAAAAAAATTTGCCTCTTCATGGGTTATTCCCATAGCAGCAAAGATTACAGAGAATGGTTCCTCTGAACCCAAAACGGTAGCCTGTCTTGCTATTTGTGCAGCAAGTTCATTATGGGGTAATCCAGCGCCTGAAAATATCGGAAGTTTTTGTCCTCTCACTAAGGTATTCATACCATCAATGGTGGAAATACCGGTTTGGATAAATTCATTCGGGTATGCCCTTGCGGTTGGATTTATGGCCGCACCGGTGATTGGCAATCGAGCCTCTGGAATGATCTCTGGTCCGCCATCAATCGGTCTTCCTAAACCATCAAAGGACCTTCCAAGGATTTCCTTAGATAGGGCTATCCTCATAATGTCCCCAGAAAACCTGACCTTTGTCTGATCTGTATCAAGCCCTCTTGCCCCTTCAAATACCTGAACGATGGCCAAATTCTCCTGTGACTCCAGGACTTGACCCATTCTACTGTCCCCCTCGGGTGTCCTTATATATACCACCTCTCCAAAGGCCACCTCTTCAACGCCTTCGACAATTATAAGGGGGCCTGCAACCTGGGTAACAGACCTGTACTCCCTCGATTTTATATCCTTAGCTTTTTCTTTCATTGTTGATTCCTCAAAGATTCAAATTCAGTTTCAATGGACTTTATCAACTCCTCATATCTCTGTGGAAAATCCGGATTTGGCGTGTACTTCATTCGAGCTATTTCATCCTTAACCTTTACGGCAGCTATCCTGCTCGCCATAATACCTGCTTCAATTGCCTTATTCACCTCTTGATAGAATTTCATAATGACCTTAAGCATAAGAAACTGCTTCTCTTTAGAGCAATATGAATCTATTTCGTGGTATGCATGTTGTTGAAGATAATCTTCTCTAATCATTCTGGCTACTTCTAAGAAGGCTCTATCTGATTCTGGTAACGCATCCTGACCAACCAGCTGCACAATCTCCTGTAACTCGGACTCCTTCTCAAGGAGAGCCATCATGGTTCCTCTAAGAATCTGGAATTCCTTGTCTATATTTTCATCATACCATTTCTTGACAAAATCCAGGTAGAGTGAATAACTCGTCAACCAGTTGATGGCAGGAAAATGTCTTCTGTCTGCCAGGTTTGTGTCTAATGCCCAGAAGGCGCTTACGACCCTCAAGGTATTTTGCGAAACCGGTTCAGAAAAATCACCTCCTGGCGGAGATACAGCCCCGATAATTGAAACCGATCCAGACCTCCTTTCTTTCCCTAATGTTATTACTCTCCCTGCCCTCTCATAGAAATCAGCGAGCCTTGTGCCCAGATAGGCTGGATAACCTTCCTCGCCTGGCATCTCCTCCAGTCTTCCTGAAATCTCTCTCAGCGCCTCAGCCCATCGTGAGGTTGAGTCAGCCATCAGGGCTACATCATATCCCATATCCCTATAATACTCAGCAATTGTAACCCCTGTATAGATAGATGCCTCCCTGGCTGCCACTGGCATATTCGAGGTATTGGCAATTAAGGTGGATCTTTCCATTAATTTCTCACCAGTGTTTGGATCATCCAATTCTGGGAAGGTCAGCAACACCTCTGTCATTTCATTCCCTCTTTCTCCACAGCCGACATAGACTACAACCTGGGAGTCAGCCCACTTTGCCAGCTGATGCTGGCTCACGGTTTTACCAGTTCCAAAGCCCCCTGGAATTGCAGCTGTGCCACCTTTGGCGATAGGAAAAAAGGTATCATAAATCCTCTGGCCAGTTAACAGCGGAACCTCGGGATCAAGTTTTTCTTTTAGGGGTCTCCCTATCCTTACCGGCCATTTTTGTTTCATCATCAATTCATGCTTGTTTCCATTCTCATCAAGAATCGCAATGATGTCATTAACGGTAAAACTCCCGCTTTTAATCTCCACCACCTTACCCTTTATTCCTGGTGGGACCATTACCTTGTGCAGTATAACCTTTGATTCCTGAACCTCCCCAACGTAGTCCCCTTCAACAAGCTCGTCGCCCTTTTTAACAAGGGGGTTGAAGTCCCATTTTTTTTCAGTGTCCAGGCTGGGAATGTCAATCCCTCTCGTTATATAATCCCCTGCCTGGTTTTTAATGCCAACCAGAGGCCGTTGTATACCATCATAGAAATTTGTAATAATTCCCGGACCAAGCTCCACTGAGACAGGGGCGCCAGTTCTCACGACCTCTTCTCCTGGTTTGAGCCCGGTGGTATCCTCATAAACCTGTACATACGCCAAATCCCCTATGAGCTTTATCGTCTCTCCCATGAGACCCTCCTGGCCAACCCTCACAACCTCGTACATCTCGCAACCTCGTATATCTTTGGCTATTACAAGTGGGCCAGCAATGCTTTTAATCTTTCCTGTATTCTGATCTGCCATAATTCCCTCTATTCAAGCTATTTCAAATCCCACAGTTCTTTTAATAAGTTCCCGCATAGGGTCGACCGCAGAGATCAAGGGGCCGCCGCTATCCGGAATCTGTAAAATTATCGGCATTATACCTTTCCTGAATCTATTCGCCTCTTCTAATAAAACCCTGATTTTTGCGGCTATTTTTTCAGTAATCAATATCAAGGCAGTGCTATCCTCAAATAGATCCTTCAGTATCCCTCTAATATCTTCCTGCCTGCTATCCTCGATCAAGAATGTTTTTTTTATGCCTGCCAGTCTGAAACCATAAATTGTATGCCTATCTCCGATCAGTGCAATTTCCATCATTTCCTCGCAAGCGCTTCCCTGATGTCTCGCCTATTCAGACCAACCTCGGTGCTCCTTACAACAGTCAAAAGATTTTTTACCTCTGTATCCTTTGATACAAGAAAACCTACGAGGGGGCCTGAGCCAAAGGGCTTTTTCTTTCTAATATCTTCTGCCTTTTTGAGCGCCAGATTATCGAGCGCCTGCTCAAAAACTAAAACAGAACCAGTTTGCTCATACTCCTGTTGAGCGCTCAATAGGGGTTCAAAATATATTGTGTCTTCCAAAAGCGGAATAAAGCCTGACAAATCCTCTTCGTCAAAAGCAGAAAACAATGCATTCAGGGCTGTGCAATCAGGGATTAAAAAGAGTTTAATATCTTCGAATAAAAGTCCATCATTTTTTGCCCTTAAAATAATTTTAAGGTTGTGCGTTTCAACACATACCCCTATAAACTCTCTGAATTCTTTAAGGCCTTTTAAGTTCAGGACTTTCTTCCACAAATCCGCCCAGAAAATTCTATCTAATGAGGCCTCTAAAAAAAAGAGATTCTTGGTCTCATTATATCTACCCAGTCCATCTGTTAGCGATTGATAAGGGGTCTTTGCCAGGAGAGCAACAAAATCATCCATGCTTTCTGCATCGGTGAGGGTCTTAAAAAAAGCAACGCCCAGTTCGCCTCCCTCAATAAAGGAATCCACTATTTCATCTTTCTTTAAATCTCCATGTATTCCCCTCATCACGGTTCGCAAATTTATGACATCCCATTTCTTAAGGAGATATTCTTTTATTGGCCATGACCCTTTCGGAATAATTGTGGATATCTCCCTCCCTAAGGAGGAAAACTCTTTTAAAATAGACTTTTCCAGTTCTTTTGCATCATTAACTGCCGCCTCATTGAGGTAAGGAAAATAGTCTGTTCCCTCTAAAAGAGGGGCTATCTCTCCAGGCGATGTACATCCCCATAGATCTTCCCATCTCGATGCAGAAATAAACTTTCCCTCTTTTGCCATTATCTTTGCATTAACATAAAGGTATGAAAGGGTATCTCCAATCATATCTTGTCCCCAAATAGGATTTTGGCCACATCTACCCTTAAGTCCTCTTTAAGCCTGTTTAATTTGGTTTCAAGGGTGTTATCAACCTCCACATGGTTTTCCAAATCCCTCACAACTACACCTCCGAGGCACTGGATAGTATCTCCAGCTAAAGACAAAGAAATCTTTCTTCCTGCCCTTTTTTTGACAGATTCACGTGCTTCTTTCAACATCTCCTTGTTGAAGGTTTTGCTATCCCTTTGGTTAAAAACCAGCTCAAGCTTGTTTCCAGCAACAATTTCAGAGGCGGAGACAATCAGGCTAAACATGATATCCTTATATGTAAGGTCATCTCTTTTTCCCGTTTCAGCCAATTCTTCCAAGGCCTTTTTAGCCTCTTCAAATGAGGCGACAATTGCCTCTTCTTGAGCATCCATCCGCTTTCGTCTCACATTAATTCGAGCCTCGGCAATTATTTTTTGCCCTTCAAGAGAGGCAGCTCTTTTCCCGTTTGAAAGGACTCTCTCTGTGTCTCTCTTTGCTTTTTCCTGAGCAGCTTTTGTAATTGTATCTGCCTTTTCTCGAGCCTTAAGAAGTGTCTCGGATATCTCCTTCTCCGCCTCAGCCTCTATATGGGATATTATCTTATCAACCCCTTTATCTGACATAATCCTCCTTTTTTTCCCTAAAATAAGTGAGGAAGGGTGTCTTGTGACATATCGATACCGTTACGATCTTTTTTCGTCTCACCCACCCATAATCTTGGTTCCAACAAAGATCAGGATAGCTACTAGGAGACCAAAAATAGCAAATGTCTCTGCCATGACAGCAAGGACAACTGCCTGACCAAAGGTTTCTGGCCTTTTGGCTACAGCGCCCATGCCACTGGCAGATATAGCGCCCTGTGCCACAGCCGTGATACTACTTAAACCAATCACAATTCCCCCTCCAAGCGCAGCATAACCCATGCCAATAGAGATTTCCTTAACCGCTCCACCAAGTACACCGACACCGATGAGGATCAAAACTGCCCCTAAAAAACCATATATTCCCTGCGTTTGTGGTAGCGCCTGGAGAACTAAAACAGGTCCGAACTTTTTTGGGTCCTCTGATATAACACCTGCCCCTGCAACACCTGCCAAACCAACTCCGACACCGGCGCTAATAGCAGCCACACCCATAGAGATAGCCGCGCCAATAATTGCCAATACTACTCCTGATGATAATTCCATATAAACACCTCCCTTTTATTTAATCTCTACTACTTCATACCCTGTCTCAAGGGGTGAAAACTCAGTGCCCCCGCTTTCAAAAAATTTTGTAAACAATTCCACATAATGGAGCCGGAGCCCATGAACAAAGGCTCCCATTGCATTGATGACAAAATTGAATAGATGTCCAATAAAAAAGACAACGATAGCAAAAAGGATTCCGATTGAACTGCCAGCATAAAGCATACCCGAAAGGACATTAACTGTCATAGCAATTCCTGTTGTGCACAAACCCAAAGCCATAAGCCTGGCATAAGAAAGAACATCCCCCATGAAACCAGTTACCTGAAACATGGCCATCGCCTTATGCCCAAGGAAAAGCAGTGCGAGAGCTATAACTATAAATAGTAACCCCACCGACCTATAGCCTGCTAAAAAGAAAAAGATGCCAGGCTGAGCAAACAAAAACCACAAATTTCCAGTTACGGCCTTCCATAACTCCCTTCTCCTTAGCATATTCCAAACATTAATCACTACGCCCACATTAACATGAGCCAGACCAATAATAAGGGCAATCAGCAAGAATGCTGTTACCTGGACCATGGGGTCAAATATCTGCATAGCTTTTAACGCAGGCGCCTTGAGTCCAAAACCTCCTAACCATCCCCCGGCGAGGGCGCCAATAATAATAGTGGCCACGCCTGCTGATGATAAAATAACACCGGCATCCTTAATAAACAGATTATATTTTCCTCCTCCTCTTATCAATAACAGTCCCAGAACAAGGGCAATTACACCGTACATGGCATCAGTTAACATGATTGAAAAAAACAGCAGAAAGCCCGGAACTAAAATCAGGGTTGGATCAACGCCATTATAGGTTGGCATACCGTAAAGACGTGTTAATAGCTCAAAACTCCTAATAAATTTAGGATTTTTTAGCAACACTGGCACATCATCCATCTCTTCAGGGTCCGAAATCTCTACCACACATGCACCATCGCTGACTTCTTCTATCTCCTGGGCGGCTTGGGCTGCTGCGTTTTCCGGGACCCAACCCTGAATAGCGACAACATTCTCCATTTGCGCAAACTTATTCTGGCTTTCCTCTCTCTGTCGCTCCATCGCTAAAAATTCTCGGTACTTTTCAAGTTCATCTCGCCATCTTTTGGCTATATCAACAACGATTGCCTCTTTTTTTGTCTTCTCCTCAGTCAATGCCAAAATTCTTTTATTAATGGAATCTCTTGCCTCATTTGGTGTTCCTTGTTGGCCCACTATTTCAATCTTTTCCCAGTTTATGCGGCGAAGATTGGCCAATACCAATGATGCCTGTTCTTTGAGGCAGATTAACAGTGTTACAAGCTTATTCTCAGATGTCTCTCTTACACCAAGATAAAAGTTACCTTTTGTCAATTCCTCTAATCTTTCCCGTACAGTATCCACCTCTTCCTTTGGAACAATACCTAAGGATATTGACAAAAAGTCTGATTCGCTGACGTCTTTTAGATCTATCTCTAAGTTTAAAATCAGTTCCAATAGTCCTTTAATTCTCTCTGATTCTATAATCTCTTCCTCAATTTTTTCTAATTCTTGAACTGGTTTTTCTGTCTCTTGCTCAATCTTTTCTATTATTTCGTTAACGGCATTGATGAGCTCTTTGCCGTATACCTCTCTCGTTTCAATCCTTTTTGGCGGCTTAGGCGCAAAGATCCCTTTTATAAAACCCTCTTTTTGTTCAGGGTCATATCGTTCAAAAAGATCTAAAAATCTATTTATTGCTATATTAAGAGCCGCTATTGTCCTGATATTTGCAGATGGGGGGTGAGGTCTTAGCAGATTTTTCCAGATAGGGTCTTCGAGTTTTTCAGAATAATCAGTGAGATGGATAGCTCCAAGCGCTTGTAGTCTTCTAATTACCTGATATCTAAATCCTTCGAGAGCAAGTATTTGTATCCTTTTCATCCGGGTTGGTCGCAACATAATCTCTACCCCAATATTGAACGCAAGATAAACTCTTTGGCCTTTTCCAGGTTTCCTTGAGCCTTCTTAATAAGCTTTTGGGTTTCCTTTGCCCATTTATTTGCAATATTCAGAGCCTCCTTTTTCGCCTTATCCACCGCATCCTCTCGCATCTTTTCAGCTTGTCTTTGAGCATCTTTCGCCTTTTCAACTAATAGTTTTTCTGCATCTGCCTTGGCCTTCTCTATGATGCGAATGGCCTCACCTTTAGAATTCTCTATCCTCTCTTTTGCCTCAGTTTCTGCCTTTTTTATTGTTTGTAAAGATTCTAAAATCATTCTCTTACTTAACCTCTTATACTGACTAATAATTTTAAAGGAACTATTTCCGGCTATTTTAATACGGAGAGGCCTTCAGTTTTTTTTGGGGATAATGCGGTATCTTTCTCTGTCTCTTGTTTCAGGTTTTTCATCTTGCAGTTACCCTCAAAAATAACCCCTTCTTCTAAAACCAGTTTTGGGGTCTTGATATTGCCAAAGAGCTTACCTGGGACGGTTATTTCAATCTTCTTTTCCGCAAGTATATCACCATGAACCTCTCCGCTTATTATTATATCAGCAACATGAATCTGCGCTTTAATGGCTGCGCTTTCCCCTACTATCAAAGTCCCATTTGAAAAAATCTCTCCAGAAATTTTTCCATCTACCCTAACAGCGCCAGTAAAGGAAAATTTACCCTCAAATTCTGTATCCTTGCCTAAGAAAGCGTTAATCTCATCTTTTGTTTTCTTCATTGCTTTCTAACCTCGTCTCTGTATATTCCAGGGGTTCAATACCATTATTGAATAGATAATTGCAAGAAAAAATATCCACTCAATAAGGTTGATTTTAACAAATTCGCTGAAATATCGCTCCTGTCTATTAATCATTCCTGAAACATAAACCTCCTCATGCTTATATTCATCACCAAACCCATAGCGGCCATAGTTGAAATTACAGAGGATCCACCATAGCTAAACAAGACTAATGGTATTCCGACTACAGGGAGGAGACCGATTACCATACTGACATTTATAATGAGATGCCAGAAAACTAATGCGGCAACGCCTACAACAATAAGGGTGCCAAACTTATCCTTGCTGCTTTTGGCTATGTTGAGACACCATAGTATTAAAAACAGATAGACGAGCAAAATCACCGCTGAGCCCACAAAACCCCACTCCTCTGCTAACACAGAAAATGAAAAATCAGTATGTTGTTGGGGGAGAAAATGTAGTCTTGTCTGAGTCCCTTTAAGAAAACCTTTCCCCCAAAGAAGGCCTGAACCAATAGCAATCTTGGACTGGGTAACATGATATGCCGCACCCAATGGATCCAGGTCAGGCCTTAAAAATGTTATTATCCGTTTCTTCTGGTATTCTTGAAGCGTTATCCAGAAAAACGGCGCTGAAAGAAAAGATAGGGATAAAAAAATTGCTATTGATTTCCAATTAACATTAACAAAAATAACAATCGAGATGGATACTATAAGCAATACCAGCGCCGTTCCTAAATCAGGCTGGTAAACGATCATTACAAAAGGAATGGCAATTAATATTAACGGCTTCGTCAGATCTCTAAGTCTGTAATTCCCCGTCCTTTCTGAGTTAGAGAAATATTTAGCAAGAACAATAATAATGGAAATTTTAACCATCTCAGAAGGCTGGATAGAAAAATAACCTAAACTCAACCAGCGCTGAGAGCCATATGTAACTTTACCAAACCTTAGAACAACCAACAGAAAAATCAGGGAAATAAAAAATAATGGATATGCAAGCCTATCTAACACATGATAGTCAAAAGTTGTCATTAAAAGCAGAATAAAAAAACCTATGGCATACCAACAAATTTGTTTAATATACACATGGCTGCCTCCCATAGATCCGATCGAATGGGTGGCGCTGTAAAGATTAAATACACTCAACAATCCTATAAATATTAATATAGCTAACAGTATCCAATCAAAGTTATTCACCAATCGACGATCAAACATCTTAGTTTGCTGCTCCTTTTAAGGCGCTCCATTCCAAAATATCTTTTCCCTCCATCTTTTTCGCACCGTAACTTCTCAATAAGTTGGGGTATCTGTCGGGCAATAAGGCACAACAAGACCTACATAAAGTCAGGGAGCATGGGTATGTCTTTTTTTGTCTCATGCCCTATAACTAATGCTTAAGACACCCCATAAATCGGGACACCAACCGACAAGTCGCATAATAGTAAAATCCACGTTGCACGTGCGAGCCGATTTATGGGGGCACGCTGATGCCCCCTATTTATTAAGGGCATGGAGCAAAAAAAGACATACCAATGCTCCCTTGGCTTTATGTAGGCCTTGTTGTGCCTTATTGCCCGACAGATACCCC
>Ga0190359_1000707_pt1 | contig 22186 bp, 20 predicted proteins | sample 48721823_MG_FD_161269 | JGI IMG/M metagenome (GOLD analysis project Ga0190359, IMG submission 161269) | Hydrothermal vent microbial mat bacterial communities from Southern Trench, Guaymas Basin, Mexico - 4872-18-2-3_MG | ecosystem: Environmental > Aquatic > Marine > Hydrothermal vents >... | reverse complement strand
CGTCCGCCAAAATCAAAAGCCAGGTCAATATCCGACACGTCTCCCATCAGGGCACCTCCGCCTAAATAGGCTTTCATATTCTCCCGTCGGGCACCTGTTTTCTCCAGTTCTTGCAAAAAAAGTGGCAGTCCGGTTAAAGCGTATTTTTTGGGATCTGGGACACTTATTTTACTGGAAGGTTCTGGTAAAAGAATATGGTAAATCCCCCCCACTTCCGCTTCTGTATCTAAAATGGCCAGCCCTACACAACTACCTAAAAATGCCTGAGCGCTAATATCGGTTTTATTGGTAACAAAAAATTCACCAGATGCAATAGTTTCAATACGATTCATGATAGCTCTTCAATCCCTTGTTCTTTGTATTCATTTAATTTATTACGTAGCGTTCGCACGGTAATACCTAACAATTCTGCAGCCTTTGTTTTATGATTATTTGTTTTTTTAAGGGCAGCAAAAATCAGCTTACGCTCCATTTCTGCCAGAGGCATAACATCCAGCGAGCCGTTCTTTCCCTGGTTATTGGAACGATTTCCTTCTTCCTCAAATTTAAAGTGTTTTTCAGTGATCAATTCTTCTTTACCAGAGAACAAAATTGCTCTTTCCAACATATGTTTTAATTGACGAATATTTCCTGGCCAGGCATAATCCATTATTTTTTCCATTAAGGATGGCGCAATCTTTTTGCTTTTAAATTTATATTTATCTTTGTAAATAGTCAGAAAATGATCTATGATCAATGGAATATCTTCTTTGCGTTCTCTTAAAGGTGGCAGGGTGATGGGAAATACATTCAGTCTAAAAAACAGATCTTCTCGAAACTTGCCAGAGTTGATCAATTCATCAATGTCGCGATTCGTAGTAGCAATAACCCGCACATCAATGGAAATTTCTTCTGTACTGCCCACCCGAGTAATCTTCATTTCCTGTAAAACTCGCAATAATTTAGCCTGTAAGGCATAAGGAATTTCGCTTATTTCATCCAACAAAATGGTGCCTTCGTGGCATTCTTCAAAAATCCCTTTCTGTTGACGATAAGCGCCGCTGAAAGCTCCTTTTTCGTGCCCGAACAATGTACTTTCGAATAATGTTTCGGGCACGGCCGCACAATTAATTTTCCTGAATGGTTTTTCCGCCCGATCGGATCGATCGTGAATGGCTTGCGCCACAAGTTCTTTTCCCGTACCACTTTCTCCTCGAATAAATACCGTGGCATCGCTATTGGCTGCAATATCGATATATTCCAGTACTTCTTTGATGGAAGCGCTTTGTCCAACTATTTTATGATCGATGTGGTATTTTTCTAATTTCTTTTTTAAAACAATATTCTCTTTTTGCAGATTCTGAAATTCAAAAAAGCGCTTAACACGAGATTCAATTTGATTAATGGAAAAAGGCTTGGTAATAAAATCGAAAGCGCCTTTTTGCATGGATTCAACAGCGCGACCAATGGTACCATAAGCGGTAATTACGATGGCTCCAATTTGAGGTTGTTTCTCTTTTGCCAGGCCGACTAATTCCACACCTTTAATGCCAGGCATCATTAAATCCGTTATTAACAGATCAACCTTTTCCTGATCTAAAATTTTTACCGCTTCATTGCCGGAAGCAGCCACCAATACCTGATATCCACATGATTTTAATGTTTCCTGCAATACTAATCTCAGGTGGTCGTCGTCATCTACAACAAGAATTTTATGATTTTCCATTTTCTCCCGCCAGTTTGCGCTTCCCTGTTTTCCAAAGTCACAATTAATTTATAAGTCTTTGATTTCCAAAATACTGACAACTTTTTAACAGGTTGCCATATTTCTATTTTTAATTAAAAGTTACTTGTTAGCTATCGGAAAATTTCAATGATTCTTTAGACAGTTGACTAGTTTATCCCTTTTGCCGCTGGTAGGAATTCAACGCTTGTTTATTCTTTAACTTTTGACGCAATTCTTTTTCTTTTGCAGCTACTGATAAATTGGCCTCTTCAGGACGGATATCGTTTAATACTTTTTTAAGGCGATTAATTTCTTTTTGTAAAATTTTTATCTGTTCTTTTAGTTGTTGATTTTCTGCCTTCAACTCCAATTCATAAGAAGCTCTCTCAAATAACGAAATAATTTGATCGATTCTAAAAGGTTTAATCATGTAATGGAAAGAAAATTCCCGCATGGCCTGGATGGCATATTTGATATTGTGGTATCCGGTCATGATAACAACTATTAAATCAGGGAAGGACTCCAACAATTTGATGCCCAGTTCAATCCCATTCATTTTCTGGTAGCCTAAATCCAGGTCTAGTAAGGCCAGGCCTAAAGGCTCAAATTTGCATTTTTTTAGCGCTTCTTCCGGATCGGATGCAGTAATCACTTTAAAGTTGTGTTCCTGCAAGCCTTCAGAAATCATCTCCACAATGGCAGGATCGTCATCTACGATCAAAATTGCTTTGTCTGTAAACACTGCTTTCCCTAAATCATATTTTGTATACCTACATTATAGGTCGGCTTTTTTAACACATTTTTAATGATTCATGACGACTTCCGAACGCAATTCATCAAAAAGGCGAATCCATAATTGATTAATGACTTCATACCCTTCTTTACCCGTCTGTGGATAGCTAATAGAAACGTATTTCAGATTAATTTGTACACCGTCCGATTGTTGACTGAAATTTTTTTCCAGCTCTTCTTTCAAACTGTTGCACAAGCTTTCGATGGTGAATAAATCAGCATTAGGGAAAATAAAAAAAGCTGTATCCAGCGTTAACCATATAATATCGCCCAGGCGCCCTAATTTTTCATCAAAAATTTTTTGATACGTTTGAACAATATCCTGCAATGCTACAGGGGAAAGCATTTCGTGCCAGAGTTGCAAACGAAAAATGGCAAAAGACACCGGGAAAACACCCAAACGCGCTTCATGAATTCTGTCTTTTATGATTTTACTAATGATGTTTTCAAATCTGCGTTGATGTTTTTTTAGGGGGCCAAAAACATGGAATATGGGCGCAATCAAATTCACAAAATTACCTAACACCCTCAGTATTGTCATTGAAGGATCAGGTTCAGATTCGTAAATGTGGACAATTAAGAAACCATTGATTTTTTCATGAAAGCGGAAAGGAAATATGTAAATGGTCTTAAGTTCTTTTTCTAATGAATGAAGTTCTTCACCAATCTTGATCTTATTGCCAATATTACGAAAAACGGATGGCCGTTCCTTACGCACGATAAAATTGTTTATTGGCGTCAATAAATTAAAGCGCAAAATTTTTTCCAACAACGGATCAAAGTTGCGGCTTCTTACAATCACAAAGTTTTCTTCTTCCTCTTTAAAGCGGGCAATACCCACATGAGGAATTTTAAAGTATTCTACACAAGTATCAAGAATCATATCCAGAGCCACGCCAAAATCTGTTACCTGATTAATCAGGAATACAACTTCACTCAGCTGAATGGCTACTTCACCAATATTTATTTTTTTATCTGGCATTTTGCCCTCTTTTATTTTTTAACGGATGGTACAAAAATATCGTACTCTTTATTTTCCATTCCATTTAAAGATTCCACAATAATTTCGTCTTTAAGCCGATAAATGCGAACACGATTAAGGGTCTCGTCTGAATGGAAGCCAACTCCATTAATATCGATATGAATATTGGGGTAAAGCTTTTCCTCAGCGATGATTTCCATGGTTAATCTTTCTTTAGCCGATTCTTTCTGCAATAAAATTTCTTCATCATCCAATTGCATCAATCGGGAACGTAACCTTTTTATTTCCTTTTCAAGAAATTTGATTTCAACAATCTTCTCTTCAGAAAGGCTATTAACCTGTTTTTTCAAAATCTGTAAAAATTTGTAGCGTTTTTCCAGTGTAGAAATGCGTAAAGCCAGATCGGTTCTTAAACGGCTTAATTCCCACAATTTTTTTTGCGAACTATTTTGTGTATGCGTAAAAATTTTCAGCTCGGTGTAAATATTCCTTTCGGAGCCAATGATATTGGCCTCAACGCCTTTTTCAGAGGTTAGGATTCCTCCTCGAATTTGTCCTTCGACTCCTTTTACAATTATTTTTCCTCCTGCCGAAACATCGGAATTAATAATGTAATGGGAAACCAGTACATCTCCCCGAACCCCAACCGTTGCATCCTGAATAAATCCACAAACCAAATTACCAGCAGCTAAAATCTTAGCACGTTTTTTACCTACTACTCCATATTTTATTGTAACATCCCCTTGTTGCGAATAAATGTGTGCTGCTTCCACATTCCCGTTAATCACAATGGAATCACGAGCTTCAACTCTAAAACCGGATCGGACGTCTCCATCAATGATTACCGGGCCATTGAATTTGATATTGCCCGTACCATAATTGACATCTGTTTTGACATGAAAAACCTGATCGACATGTACCAGACCATTTTGCAAATATGCAGAGCCATCAATAGTTGCGCGAAGTTCCAGGCCATCCTCAGAAATTTCGGTGTTCTTTCCTTTGGGAAGTTCAACATCATTGCCTAAAGAGGGGATTTTTTTTCCGGTAACAGTAATTCCCTCCTCCCCGGAAGTCGCCGGAACTTTGCGCACCATTATCTGACTTTTATGGACTGGAATAAAATGAAGCGTTTTTTTAAAATCGACGCGGTTTAAACTTTCGTTGCTGACAATATTTTCCTTTTCAACTCCAGGCAGTGCAATTTCCCAGATCAAATGAGCATCCTGGCCTTTTACGGGAGGTTTGCCACTGGCAATTAATTCTTCAAACACCGGTTCTTTTTTTTCCACTATCTGGGTTAGTTTCTCTGACAAGAGCCCATATTGAATGCCTGCCTTTTGAATAGCCGAAATTAGTGCCTGTTTGTCGGGGAAAGTCGCCCCTTTAACAGGAATCGTTAAAAAGGCACTTAATTCATCTTTGCTTATTGTAATTTTAATTTTTTCCACAACCATTAACCTGTTGCTGAATGTTGTTGATGTTCACTTGATTCCTCAAAATCGAACAAAATTTGCGCAACTTTACCACAACTGCACTCATATATAATGCCGATCAGCTCATCTGCATTAAAAATGGGAGTAATTTTTCCATCGTGATGCGATTCTGAAACGCGGAGGCTATGCTCGATTTTTCTTTTTGAACCAACGACAACCTGATCCTTCTTTATAATTTTATTTTTAATGGGTTTAATACTGCTGATATTTCTAAAAACCGAGCTCTGATCCCTGTTAAAAATTCCGTCGTTTTTCATAACTTCACTCTCACTTAAAATATTTGTCAATAGCTTCCTGAGTCACAGTATTTTGCCTTACAATCTCCGTAGTTTGTTTGTTAAAGGAGGTCGATTTTTCTTTATTCATTTCGGCTTGAATGGCATCCATTAATCCTTTCCCAAATATCGTATTGCCTTTAATCCGTAAAGAGGAATCGAACAAATCAACAAATTTCTGATAAATGGCATTTAAAATTCTGTTTACATATTCTAATTGCTGATTGGTAATATCCTGAAATTGAAAACTATAAAACACATTTTGTACTTTATCTTGTACTATTTCTATCTTTCTGACGACTGCTTTAGTTAAGTTACAATCTGTTATTATTGACTTTAATTCATCTAATTCACCAATAATATTTTCCAGATGATCCATTACTTCCTGGGCTGCCATTTCAGTCGTTTTAGAGACTTTGTTAAGATTATCCGTAGCCGAGGGAACTTTATTCGTTCCTTCTTTGCTAAAGGCATTAACCTCCAACATTAAGGGGATGATATCTTTAATAAACTGAAAAAGATCATTGATAACAGGCTTAGTATCGTCATTAATTTTAATTGAAAGTTGTAATCCTTCAATTTTTTTAATTAAATCCCCTATACCATTTACTTTATCCATAGCTCCCCCAGATTAAGAATTTTGGAAAAGATCATTTAATTTATTGCTTAATATTTCTGGCGTAAAAGGTTTCACAATGTAGCCATTTACACCCAATTGAATAGCCTTCAATACATCTTCTTCCATACCGCGTGTGGTAACCATGAGTATAGGCAGATTTTTGAATCTTTCCAATTTTCGTACCTGTTCAACTAACTCGGCGCCATTCATTTCCGGCATGTTCCAGTCAGTCATTAGTAAATCGAATTCAGATTCATGCAACTTTTCCAGTGCATCCAATCCGTTCTCAGCTTCTTCAAAATCTTTTACACCTAATTGCCGTAATGAATTGGCAATAATTCGGCGCATGGTAGGCGAATCTTCCACAAACAGGATTCGTTTATTTTCTAACATCACCATACCTCTTTTTTTGAGTGTTGTTTCAAAAAACGTGCCATCAACTTCTAATCAGTTCAATTACAGAAAAAACGGGCAATTATTTAAATTTTGTGCATTCTTAAAAATTACTAAAGAGAAATATTTTCCTCATTGCAGTTAAATTTATTCCGGCTGCAATGCCACGCCAATTTTAGTTTCATCAAAGTAGTAATTGCAAATTTGTTCAAAAGGCAATTTCGTTTTTCCAGAAAAGGATTTAAAGTTCGGCAGTCCAATTCTAAATTGCTGATCCTGGATGTAATTTGCCATGAACTTGCCGGCGATGGTATTACTTAGTTCCTTTAAGCCATCGATAAGCTGTTTGTGACTATCGATTACTTCACCCAACATTTCTGTTACCATCTGTTCTGCAAACTTTTGTTCATACAAAAAATAGAGACGGGCTTTAAAAGGTTCTACAATGTTAACCTCTACCAGAAAATCACCGTTTCCGAAAACATCATTCACGTTTTCCTTGTGCATTTCGGACAGTTCCTGAAAAAATAACTGTTCTGCCGTTTCCGCCATGGCTTTATCCAAGGCATCTAACAGATTCAGGTTTTTCATAACAACTCCTCTTGCAAAGCGGATTTCATAACCTGTTGCAAAACCTGATGTACCTCAGGAAGCTTTAAAGGTTTTGCTAACACAGCAAACGCATGTTCGGCAATAAGCAATTTTTCTGCGGCCTGATTTTTCAGGCTGGTAATTACAACAACTGGCAGATAGTTCAATTTGGGTGAAGCTTTGATTCTTTTAAGCAAAGAAGTCCCATCCATTTCCGGCATATTCAGGTCTGTAAAAACCAAATCTACCATTTGCTGGTGTAAAATTTCTAACGCCTGATTGCCGTTGCTGGCTTCCAAAAATTGCCCATCAGTGAGACCACAAATTTCAATGCTTTTTTTAATTAGCTTCCGTGCTGTAGCGGAATCATCAACAATAAGAATTTTGAACATTTTCCCTCCTCAATTTTTATCATAAAATTTTTTGCGGCTGACCGGGGGAGGAAATCATTATTTTTCCATCATTCACAAATAAGGTCACTGTTCGGCTGTAATCCTTCCCCACATCTTCGGCAATGGCACCTAATTTAAACTGCCACAAAAGTTTTTTAATGGCCAGAATATTTCGTTTACCAATGTTGAATTTATGGTTTTTATCCAGAATATTGGCTCCTCCGATCAGTTTAATCCATATCTGACTATTTTTCTTGATGCCACTCCTTTTAAGTTCCTGTATTAAGTAAAAAATGGCAGTATCTGCGTAATAACCGGGTTTTTGTTTTGCTCTTTGTGGATTCACATTCGAATCGGGCAAAGCCACATGTGCCATGCCGGCCAGCTTAAACTGCGGAGAATAAAATATTACCGCTACACAGGAACCCAGGGCAAAAGTTTTAATGACGGCCTGGGGCTGGTTGGTAATAACAATATCTCCCACGCCGCAAATCAACTCCTTATTCACATTCGTCTTTCCATGTAAGCTTCAATTAATTTTGGAATTTCATAAATATTGGCTAAACGTTCGGCGCCACCGTTTAAATAGGCCGCCCGCGGCATACCAAAAACCACTGAAGTCGCCTCATCCTGGGCTAAAGTTCTGGCCCCGTTTTTACGCATTTCTAATAAACCTTCTGCTCCGTCCTTCCCCATACCCGTTAATAAAATGCCGATGGAACTGGCGCCCGCATGCCGGGCGACTGAGCGAAACAACACATCTACGGAGGGCCGATGCCCATTAACCCGTTCTCCACCTCTGCAGATGACCTGAAATGTTTTGCCAATCTTAATGAGTTGCATGTGGTAATTGCCCGGGGCAATAAGCACTTTGCCTGGTTTCAGTTGATCACCGGTTGCAGCTTCTATTACTTGTAGTTCTGTTAAATCATTCAACCGTCGAGCAAACAGTTCTGTAAAGCCGGCCGGCATATGTTGAACAACAACCATTCCCGGTGCATCCGCCGGCATTGATTTAAGTAAGGTCAGCAAAGCTTCTGTGCCTCCAGTCGATGCCCCGATGGCGATTACAGTTTCGGAAGATTTCAAAGAACGATTTATTGTTACTTTATTGGTCGTGGCATTTTGAAATGTTTTAACTAATGGTTTGACGTTAGCTTTTACCGCCTGTTTAATTTTTAGACGCAATTCATCTAACATTAACTGGAGTCCGTTACGTATGTTGCTATTTGGTTTTAGGACAAAATCGATGGCTCCGTAATGCAGCGCTTCCAAAGTAATACTTGAATTTTTCATAGTTAATGAGCTGACCATAATAACCGGCATGGGATGCTTAACCATCAGACGTTTTAAAAATTCGATGCCATTCATGCGGGGCATTTCCACATCTAAGGTTAAAACCTGAGGGTGAAATTTATTAATCAATTCAACCGCTCTGTAAGGGTTGGCGGCCGTACCCACGACCTCAATTGAAGCGTCCTGCTCCAGGCCTCTAGAAAGTACTTGTCGAACTAATGCCGAGTCGTCAACAATCAATACTTTAATTTCCTTCATGCTTCAATGCCTTTTGATAAATCGACGGCTGGACATATTTAAATAGTTTATCTCTTTGCATCAGGCTTTCTGAATGCCCGATTAACAAATACCCGCCAGGTTCAAGAAATTGATAAAACTTTTCAAGCAATTGATCCTTTGTTGGTTGATCAAAGTAAATCATTACATTGCGACAGATAATAACATGAAAACGATTTTTAAAAGGGAAAGTTGTGCGAATTAAATTTAATCTTTTAAAAAGAATAAAATCTTTTAACATTGGTTTAACGACATATTGGTTAGCGCCTTTTGGTAAAAAGAACTTAGGGACATAGGCTGGTGGTAAATTGAAAACATTTTCTCTGCTGTAAATGCCCTGCCGGGCCTGCATCAGGGCTTCGGTTGAAATATCTGTGGCTAACACAGCTACTTTTTCTTTCAGTTGCGAATAACCAAAAAAATCGATTAATTCCATGGCTAACTGATATGGTTCTTCTCCACTGGCGCAACCTGCCGACCAGATTCTTATCTTTTTTGTGGGGTTATAACTTTTGATAACTGGCAACCATTGGGGAAAAACAAATTTTCTCAAAAAATCAAAATGCTTAGACTCACGATTAAAATAGGTGTGATTTGTGGTCATTTTATTAATAAAATCGGATAAGGCCTGGCCGGTTTTATCTTTTAATAAAAAACCAAGATAGGAATCGAAATCATTAAATGAATTCTGGGTTAAAAGTTTTTGCAGCCGCGCCAGGACCAACGATTTTTTCTGTTCAGTTAAATTTAAACCGAACTCCTCTTTAACCAATCGGCGAATCTTGTTAAATGTTTGATTGCTTAATACTGGACTTTCCATTTTTTCCCGGTTTAAAAATCACCAAAATCATCATCGTTCAGATCAAATGCCACTTCAGCCTTTCCATTACCATTGTTTCCATTACCATTGTTTTGAAAGGACTTGTATTGATTTCCCATTTGCATTTTTGAATTTGCTTTGAATGCTTCTGCAGAATTTATTTTACCTATGTTGTAAAACTTAAAATGGCTAACCATTTTCTGTAAATAATTAGCCTGGCTCGAAAGCTGGTCTGCTGCAGTGGCACTCTGTTCCGCGCTGGCGGCATTGGCTTGGGTCACCTGATCTATTTGTTTTAAAGCATTGCTAATCTGTTCAATACCTTCCACCTGTTCAGTAGAAGCGCTGGCGATTTCGTCAATTAAATCGCTTACTTGAATGGTGTTCTGAATAATGGATTGTAAAGTTTCAACCGTTTTATTTGCGATCTCTGTGCCATCTTTAACCTGTTGGCTTGAATTTTGAATCAGTTGTTCAGTTTCTTTGGCTGCTTTTGCACTACGTTGCGCCAGGCTGCGTACCTCTTCGGCTACAACCGCAAAACCTTTGCCATGAATACCAGCCCGGGCTGCCTCTACAGCAGCATTAAGCGCCAACAGATTAGTCTGAAATGCAATTTCATCGATCACTTTAATGACTTTTGAAATTTGATCTGAAGAATTTTTTATGGTTAAAATGGCCTTTAACATTTCTTCTAACTGTAAATTTCCCTGTTCAGCAGCTTTTTGCGCTTCTGATGAAATTTGATTGGCTTTAAGTGCATATCCTGAATTCTGCTTTGCCTGCTGCGCTATTTCTTCAATGGAAGCGGTTGTCTCTTCTAAGGAGCTGGCCTGTTCTGTTGCCCCCTGCGAAACCGCCTGACTGGAATCGGCCACCTGATTAGCGCCTCCCTGAATCTGCTCTACAGCAATCGATATTGAACTTAAGGCTTCATGTAAAGCCGTTACAGATTGGTTGAAGGCATTTTTCATGGCGCTAAATTCACCCGGAAAATCAGATTCTATCTTTACGCGTAAATCGCCTTCTGCCAATTTTTCCAGAGCATCTTTTATTTCAGTAACCGGCGAGGTCATATTTTCTAGCGTTTGGTTAAAGCCAACCAAAATTTCCCGATAAGCTCCTTGAAGTTTTTCTGCATCGCTTCGGTATTTTAAATTGCCGTTCTTTGCTTCTTCTACCTGCCTAATGCTTTCGTTTACCAATGTGTTTAAATTAGATTGAATGGTTTGAACCGCATCAGAAAGCTGTCCCAAATCACCCGGCAATTCTTTTAAAATATGTTCAAGATTTCCGTTAGCATATTGATTCAGAATTTCAATGGTTTCTTTAAGGGGATCAATAACCACATCTAAAGCCTGATTCAAGTTATTCAAAACTTCGGCGTAAATACCGTTTAATTGATCCGTCTTACAGCGAGCGTCAATAATACCATTCCGCTGTTGATTGATTAAGTCATTTAACTCGCCCACCATTGTTTGTAAGCTAATTTTTACCTCTCTTAAGGCTTTCCCTAAAACATCGTTCTCCGAAAGCACTTCTATCTGGTTTTCAATGTTACCGGCAGCTAATTCACGGGCAAAGTTAACTTTTTGGTGAATAGCACCGGACATTTGGTTAAAGGCCTCGATCAGTGAACCCAATTCATCTTCATAGGGATATTTAATAGCTACCTCTAAATGTCCTTCAGATAATTTTAAGGCCTGTTTTTTGAGTTGTCTGAGTGGAATTGTTAATCTTTCAGTTATTTTAATCAGGAATAAAATAATAGCGACACTTCCCAGGGCGGTTAAGATCAATAAGATATTAGTAGCGAAGCTTAAGGCCTTATTGCGATCTTCAAGACTCTGGCCAACAATGACTCTGCCCAATAATTTCCCATTTGAAGAGACGGGAACTTTCATGAAAAGATTATTATTTTCGTACCAGGTTTCGGAAGCAGAAGCATGATTCAATTGATGACCATTTTCATTTCCATAGCTAAAAAGTACCTCTCCCTTATCATTTAACACTTTTACGTAAGAGATTTTGCTGTTATTAACAAAGCCTTTTAGTGATTCTTTGATTAAATCGGAATCACCAAATTCCATGCCTGTTTTTACAGCTTCCGCAGCTAAATGACCAATGATATTGTGGGATGCTTCTAAATTTTTGTCTAAAACCATGGCGGTCGTTTTTCTAACAATAACCATACCTGCAATAATCAGTATCAAAATCGTTGGCACGAATAACACAATCAGTTTATTGCGAATGCTTAGCTTGGAATACCACATGGCCGTACCCTTCCTTTTTTTACTCTTCATTGCAAAACTTCACTCACACCTAATTTTTGCTGTAACTCCGGCGTGAATTTAGAGGCAAACTCTGGTTTAAAACGCAAATTGACTACAATCTTAAGTTTTTTTGAGTCCTTTTTTACCAGGGATAAAAAGGCTCCTGCCTCGGCATATTTTTCCGAACAGGAAATCACAGAAATATTCTTATCTTTGGCTTTCGATAAAATGTAATAAATGCTCGATTTTTCCATGAATAAAGGGTCTTCATAAACAATAAGGACGGCTCCATCATCAACCATTTTTATTTCATTCCCAATTTCTCTTGTATCCTTAACAGGAAAAAGTTTAACTTTTATTTTAAATGCCACGGCAGCGCGGGCTATTGATTTTTGCTGAGACTGTACAGCGTCTTCTGTAATTAAAATGGAGACATTTTTGATCTCCGGAAATATTTGTTTAATGGCAAAAAAATATTGTGTCCAACTCACTGCATTAGCCAGGCAAAATTGTAATGAAGTAATTACAATCACTAAGACATAAGAAAATTTTTTCATTTTTTCCTCCAATAAAATTTTATATTCATCTTACGATGCTTCGATTTCGGCAACCGCTTTTGATTGCTCGCCCTCGCTTATTTCAAGGATTGAAGCCATGTTTAATACTATTTTTACTGAATCTGCTACCTTAGCCAATCCATCAATAAATTTATTAGCCTGTCCCCTTTTCACTTCTGGTGGCGGTTCAATTTGTTGAGATTCAATTTTTAAAACTTCATTCACCGTATCCACTATCAGCCCTACCTGCATCTCTTCTATCCGTACAATAATAATACAGGTACGGTCATCATAGGCCTGTTCTTCCAGGCCAAACCGTTGTCTCAGGTCAACAACCGGAATAACTTTTCCCCGGATGTTAATAACGCCTTTTACATAATTGGGCACATCAGGAACTCTGGTAATGGGCTGAAGACCAATGATTTCCAGAACATAATGGATTGGTATGGCATATTCGCTGTTTCCTAAATTGAAACTTAAATATTTGTCTTTTTGAGTATCTTCCGATGTCATCAGATCTTCTGATTCAGTCATCGTGTTTTCTCCCTAATATTCTATGCCTTCGGCAATTTGAAGCATGGTATTTAAATCCAGCACCAGGCAAATGTTGCCATCGCCTAAAACAGCACAGGCAGACACGCCATCTAATTTCCCAAGATATTGAGGCACTGGCTTCAGGACTAACTGTTGCTGACCTAAAATTTCCTGAACCCAAAGTCCAACCACTTTTTCTCCCACTTTAGCTACAACCACAATCCCTTCCTCTATTGCTTTGTAACTGCTCATTGAATTGTAAAAATTATCCAGCCGTATAATAGGAATAATTTCTTCACGTATTTTAATGACCTCCTGCCCATCGATCAGTTCTACTACCTTCCGATCCTCAATATGCAAAGCTTCACAAATATCCTGCATGGGGATGGCGTAAATAGTTTCATCCGTCCTCATTAGCATACCTTCGATAATCGCCGTAGTAAGAGGAATTTTAAGATAAATGGTCGTCCCCTGACCAGGAGTTGACTGTATTGATATGTGGCCTCTCATTTTTTCCACATTCTTTTTGACTACATCCATGCCCACGCCGCGGCCAGAAATATTGGTAACCTTATCAGCTGTCGAAAAGCCAGCTTTAAAGATAAGATTGTAAATCTCGTTATTTGAAAGTTGTTGACGATTCGCCGGGATCAATCCTCGTTCTTTGGCCCTTTTCAAAATCTTTTCTCTATCAAGCCCCCTGCCATCATCTTTGATTTCAATCCAGATTTCTCCTCCCACGCGTACTGCTTTCAACAGGATATGCCCAATCTGAGGTTTTCCATTGGCCTTTCTCTCTTCAGGTGATTCTATTCCATGGTCGATGGCATTACGCAGAATATGTACCAGTGGATCAGAAATGTGCTCAATGACCGAACGGTCGACTTCATTTTCGCCGCCAGCTACTTCCAGTTCTACTTGTTTGTCTCTTTTTAAAGAAATATCCCGCACTAAACGACGCATTTTGGCAAACAAGCCATTCAGGGGGACCATACGCATGGAGGTTGCCAGATCCTGCAATTCACGGATGTTTTTTTGTAAATAGGCAATCGCCTTGTCAAGGCCTTCCATTTCCAAAGTATTAAATGCCGGGTGCTGAGAAACCATGGTCTCAGCAATTACAATCTCTCCGACCAGGTCCATCAACCGATTAAGTTTTTCTACATCTACACGAACCACTTCATTTGCTTTTTGCGCTTCCCGATTATTACTGAGTTTTTTTTCAATGTCTTCCAGCTTCTTTTCTACTTTTGGAGATCGAGGTTCTGCTCTTTTTAACTCAACTTCAGAGTGCTGGCCTTGATTATCAGCTACAGGCGCCATCTCCTTTAACAGGTCGATTAATCCCAATTTACCAGGAATGGTGGGCGCTTTGCCCTGGTTCAAATTAGCCACAGCCAGACGCAGGAAATCGATAATCTTTAATATTAATGAAATTTGTTTACCTGTTAATTTGATTTTTTGCTTGCCGGCTAAATTAAATACAATCGACGCCTGTCGTGAAATTTCGACAATATCATTAAAATTCAATTCACGGGCCTTGGCATTAAGCTCTGTTAAAGCATTAAATACGTTTTGCAATGCCTGAATATCTGTTGAATTCTTTTCTAATTTTAACAAATTCTGTTCCAGAACATCCATCAATTCAGTGGATTCGAGGGAGAACTGTTCGACCAAATCGGCCTTATCTGCCAGGCTGTTCTGCGACAGAGGATTTGATTGTTCATCAGATGAATCTTGCTCTGCCGTATTTTTTTCATCCGTCTTTACTGATTTTTGAGAGATAGCAGCCTTTATTCGATCAGAAAGCGCTTTAAAATTTCCCTGGTAGCCAGCTTCTGATAATGTCCTTTTTAGATAATAAAAAATTGCATGAAGTTCATCGCAGGCTTCCAGCAGGAGTTCCGTATGCTCTTTACTAAGCTCGAGTTCATTTCTTCTAAAATGGTCTAAAAGTGATTCTATAAGATGAGTTAATTCTCCAATAAGTTTTAATTCAAGGAAACCGGCGCTACCTTTAATGGAATGAAAAATTCTGAAAAGTTCGTCAACAAATTCTTGCTCGTTAGATTGATGGCTGGTTAATGAATTTTCCAGTTTTAGTAAAATAGACTCGGCCTTTTCCAGGCCTTCCACTCCTTCGTTTACAAAATCGAGTAAAATCTCCCTGTCTTCAGCACTAAATTCCATAAGCCAGTTCCTGTTCCGGTTAAGTTTGTTGCATAGAATTTTGAACAAGTGCTTCGCAATTAATTGATGTTTCTTTTTGTTGATTTTTCAATATGGAAAAGTCTTTTGTAAATCGCAGCCGACCCGTCAGCGGATCTAAAATAATTAAAACATGTTCTAATTGTTTAGAAACTTTTACCACATGAACTGGTGTTGCTATAATTACTCCAGGTTCAATCCTGCCTAAAACTTTAATGTATGGCTCATGAATTTTATGTAATTGTCGTTTACAGATTGTTAAATAAGATTTATTCGCCAAATAATTGTCAAAATTCTTTTGATAGGTATCTACTGCTTGTTGGTAATTTTTAAACGATAACTTAATCGATTCAAACAAGCGGACGATGGAACTGTCCAAAATGATCCGCTTTTTTCCCGCTTCCTTCAATCTTAAAAAATATCCCAAAAGGGTCTGTTTTTCCTTCTCCAGCCGATCTTTAATTTCCTTGATTACAAATTCCTGGCTGGCCATCTTTTTTTCAAACAACTTAATCTGAGTATTAAAAAAACTTAAATTGTCATCTTTTACATAATTAGGCCCAATGAAAATTCTTGAATTTCCCTGAATGTGATTTGTAATCAAACCATTTCCACAGCGAATTTCTGAATTCGCGATAAAATTGGCCCAAACTTCATCATGGCTGATTACTAAGGAATCATGGATTCCTTCGCTTACCACTACTTTCCCTTTGGCCGAAACCTTATATTTTTTAATGTAAGGAGCAATCACCATACCATTTGAAACAATTTTACTTGACTCAACTTCTTTGGTATTGTCTATTCCTTCCAATGCCTGGAGACTGCCGCCGGTTTTGATATAGGAGGAATGAATAGCCCCTTCAACAAAAACATTAGAAGGACTATCCAAATATGAATGGCTGTGTATATCTTCGGTTACTTTGACAGAAATTTCTTCATTAACTCTTCCGTGAATTTCGCCTACTCCTTTAACTGTAATAACCGGATAAACATAAACACGTCCATCTAAAGTGCGGTGAGCACTACCATCGATCAGCGAAATAATTGAATCCTCATACACGACACTGTTTTTACCGCAAAAGATATCTAATTTGTTATAATTCAAAATATCGTGTTTTTCAATCCTTCCATCAGGATATTTTAAAACTTTTGTGAATGGTTCTTTTATCGAAAGTAGAGGCGCGTTTCGCTTTACAAGGAATTTTTCTTCAAAGCTAATGAAAGGTTTTCCTTTTAAAATTCCAGAAAGAATTTCATCTAAAAAGGGCTCAATTCCAAAGTAAACATTGAAATATGGCGGTTCATCCTGATAATAAGCTCTGGCAACCAGCACCTGATTGACATCATTTCTGGCTAATAGTGAAAAAGAACTTTCTAAAATTCCCTCTACAATACCAGCATTTTTTAAAGCCGCTAACAATGCTCCATTAGTTGGCGTACCGCCTTGCTTTTCTGCAAAAACAAGCTTGCCATTCATCACTGGAATAAGCTTAACTTCTACCTGTTTTTCTTTCTGCTCAATCAAAATACGCCTCCAACTTATTGATTAATTCTTTAGTAACCGAATAATATGCATGGAATTGCTGAATTTTCTGTCGATAATTTTCTTCAGGATAATTGATTTGTTTTTCCAAATCTAAACAGGAATTCAGAGCATCAAAAAGCTCTTCGGCTTTTATTGGCTTTTTCAGTTCCCCTGCATGAGGGAACCGTTTAGCCGCTAAGTAACTTCTATTAAATGATTTTGAAAACAGATAAAAAACAGAAACTTGTTTTTCATCATGGCTTTGTTTCTGGAATTGACGCAACAACAATTGCAAATCGAGAGATTTAAACTCAACATTCACAAAGATCACCTGAACATTATCTTTATCCTCAATGGCTGTCGTCCGGATCCAGTTGTGGATAATTTGATAATCTAAATTCAAAGCGCCGGCAACCTGAATGAATAGTTGAAGCGTTGATTCATCGTTATCGATAATCAAAATTTTCGCTGCCATACCCAACCTCCTTTTACTGCAAAGGTCGAATAAAATGATTAGTTTTTAAACATTTTTTGCATTTTTTTAACAAATTAGGTTAAAAATTGACCAGAAGATAAAAATCAACCACTCCGATCAATTCAGTAACCTGTGAACTGAAAGAGACCTTATATTCAGTAGCAATTTCCCAAAAGTTTGACAAATTATTACTGACTATTCTATTTTCAACTTTCCAATAAAAGGATGGTTTGCTTGTCATTACTACTTTTCTCCTTCCCTGGCCGTGCTGTTGATTTTGTACCGGCATCGAGAGGAATTAGGAACGAGTTGTCAATTAAAAAATAATTGTTCAAAGGTTTCTGACGATAATTTTTAAAATTGGATCATCAAATTAAAAATTGTAGAATTCTGGCAAACCTGTTAAAAAAGTGAAGGCCCCAGGTAAAGATTGGTTACTTGATTTTGTTTTAAAGATTAATTAATTAGTGGTCGAAAACTCAGTTTCAAAATTAAAACCAATGCAACAAAATTTACTATCGCGACGGGACCTTAAAAAATGGCGAATATTTTGGCATTTAATCTGAATTCTCAACTAAAAAAAACACTGACACAAATCTCAAAAGAAAAAAACCTGATTTTTACCTTTATCGATTCTTTTGATACAGCTTTAACGCATGCCCAATCAACGCCCATTGTGCTTTTAATTACAGCAGAAACTTTAAAAAAAACCTCAACTTTAAACGAATTGAAAAAATTAAAGGAAGATAATTCTTCGTTACAGGTTGCCTTAATCAATGAACCGATCTCCAGTTCTTCCTATGATCCCAAAAGCAGCCAACAGTTGATTGATTTCATTATTCCCTCCACTGAAAAAGATCAATTGAAATACTACATACATAAGGTATTGGAATTTGGGAACACGGTAAAACGTAACGACGAATTAACCCGGGAGAATTTACGCTTACACCAACAACTCAAAGAGTTTTTAGATTTGCGATCCAAAACGCAGCAACAATCAGAAGCCACTTTCCGTTTAATGTTTGAAAATAATCCCATGCCCATGCTTATTTTCGATCTTGAAACGCGCAAAATCATTAATGCAAATCATTCCGCATCTTTGCTTTATGGCTATCCTTATCAGGAATTAATTACGCTTTCCATCGATATGCTTGCAACCCAGCCGGAAAAATTGATCTGTGAATCAAAAATTGTAGATGAACAAACAATAATACAGCAAAATACCGAGCAAATTCACCGCCGAAAGAACGGACAGTTAATTCATGTAGAAGTATTAAGCCATGTCATCAATTTCAAAGGCCGCAATGCCTGTTACATTATGATTAAAGATATTTCTGCCCAAAAACAAGCATTGGAGGCATTGACCAATTCTGAGAAAAAATTTCGCACTTTGTACATGAATTTAACCCATGGTATTTTTAATTTAACTGCAGATAAACAAATCACTATGTTTAACCAGGCAGCTAAAAAAATATTCGGTTTTTCTAAAAATAAAACCACTTTTAAAATAAAAGATTTTAATTCGATTAAATTTTATGATACCTCTGGTAAACGTGTAACTTTAGAATCATTGCCCTTCATGCAAGTCCTCAATACAGGTGTAGCCAGCACAGGCAATATCTTAAAAATAAAGCTTCCGGACAATAAAAAAAGATGGATCATTTTAGATGCTTTTCCTTTTTTTAAGGGAAAAGGTGTTAAAGAAGTTATTATTATTCTTAATGATATTTCGCAATTAAAAAAGGCCGAAAAGTTGCTTAAGGCAAATGAGAAAAAATTAAGAGCCATATTTGATGCTTTACCAGACCAATTATTATTATTAAAATTAGACGGAACCGTTCTGGATGTTAAGGATGGTGATTTTTTTGCCTTACCAGCTGAAGAAATTAAAGGCAAAACAATATTTGATTTGCTCTCGCAGCCAATTGCCCAAAGATTTTACAATATGCTGCATCTGGCAAATCGTACCAACGAAATGCAAACTTTTGAATTTCAATGGCAGGTTAAAGGAAATCTGCGTAGTTATGAAGCACGATTAAGTAAAAGCACCCAGAATCAAATTTTATGTTTGCTGCGCGACATTTCGGAACGTAAAAAATATGAGCTTGATTTGCAGAAGAGCGAAAATCGTTTCAGAATTTTATTAGAATCAATTTTGCAGGCTATTGTATTAATCGATATTCATGGAAGGATCAATTTAGTTAATTCAAAGTTGGAACAGCTTTTTGGTTACACACGCGATGAACTATTGTTACAACCCGTGGAAATGCTTTTACCATTTAATTTACGAGGCAAAGATCACATTCTGAATCAAAATAGATTCCGGCACTCAGAAGACATTGTTCTGGAACGCCCTGTTGAATTGACCGGGATGCGCAAAGACGGCTCTGAATTTCCATTTGAAATTCAGCTAACCCATGTAGAAATGCTGGATGGCCCTTTTGTTTTAGGCATTTTATCGGACATTTCCCAAAAAAAACAATTAGAAGCTCGTATCAGACGAGTTGAAAAACTAGAAGCCATTGGCCAATTAGCCGGTGGTATTGCTCATGATTTTAACAATGTATTAGCGGGCATTATTGGCCTTTCTGAACTGGCTCTCAGAAAGATTCCTGCCGAAAGCCCTGTTCAAGACAACCTTAAACTGATCATTAATAAAGCAGAAAGCGCGGCGGATTTAGTTCGTAAACTACTGATGTTCAGTCGTCAACAAAAAATCACCAAACAAAATGTCAATTTAAATAAAATCATACTTTCCAATAAAAAACTTTTACAGCGGTATCTGGGCGAAGACATTCATCTGATTATTACTCTCGATGATGACTTGCATTTGATTCATGGCGATCCCAGTGCAATGGATCAAATTTTAACCAATTTGTGTATCAATGCACGTGATGCCATGCCGGATGGAGGTGAATTGACCATTCAAACTAAAAATATCGAAATTACCGAACCGGAATCGGACATTCCCCCCGGTAAATATGTTCAGCTCATTGTTGCAGATTCCGGAATTGGTATGAGTGAGGAAACAAAAAAACACATTTTTGAACCCTTCTTTACTACCAAAGAGCTCGGCCAGGGTACAGGGCTGGGACTGGCAACCGTGTACGGTCTGGTTCGTCACCATGGTGGTTTTATTCAATTTGATAGTGAATTAGGAGAAGGAACCATTTTTCGACTCTATTTTCCGGTTCCAATTCGACAACTGGAAGTGAGTAACTTGCAAGAATTAGAACACGTTGAAATGGTAAGAGGCGGAACAGAAACTATCCTAATCGTAGATGATCAGGCTGATATCTTAACAACTGCCAAAGATACATTAGAATCTTTTGGCTACAAAGTACTGATTGCCGGTAGCGGTCACCAGGCATTGGATATTTTAACAAAATACAAGGATTTAATCGATTTAATAATCTCGGATGTGGTTATGCCTGATATGGATGGAATTGAATTGCGTATGTTAAGTAAACAACTAAAGCCCACAATTAAATTTTTATTAATGAGTGCCTTTAGTCCCAAGTTGGAGAATGAAAACGACTACCTGCTAAAACCATTTGTCGGGCATCAATTGGCCAGGAAAGTCCGGGAAATTTTAGACTCGGATTAAGAAGCAAACACATCATCTAATTTTTTGGCCAGCTTTGCCGGGGAAAAAGGTTTTGAAATGTAATCAATATCTTCTGCTACCATTCCTTGTTTGCTGATGGCATTATCATCATAGCCAGTCATAAAAAGTAATCGGACGTCTGGTTTTTCTCTTTTTAACCGATCTGCTAATTTTTTGCCATTAATGCCCGGCATTATCAAGTCAGTTAGCACAAGATCAATTTCATCAGCATGCTGTTCAAAAACCTTTAAAGCCTGTTCACCATTGGCAGCTTCCAACACTTTATAGCCCAAATTTCGCAGGGTGTCGCAAATTAACTCTCGAACCAGATATTCATCTTCTACAACTAAAATTTGCTGTCCGCTGCCACGCAGATGTGTATTAGCAACATGATTTTCTTCCTGATAGGATTTTGCTTTTATTGCAGGCAGGTAAACACTGAATGTTGTTCCTTTTTCCAATTCACTTTGAACTGCGATATGCCCATTATTCTGCTTAATAATTCCATACACAGTAGCCAGGCCAAGACCCGTTCCTTTTCCTTTTCCTTTAGTCGTAAAAAAAGGTTCGAAAATTCTTTGCTGCACTTCTTCGGACATCCCTACGCCAGTATCGGTTACCTTAATAAGCACATAATCGCCAGGTTTCACATCAGGATGAAAACGTTGATAATTTTTGTCTAATTTTATTTGTTCTGTTTCAATAATTAGCTCTCCGCCCTTTGGCATAGCGTCGCGGGCATTAACTATTAAGTTCAGGAGAACCTGTTCAAATTGATTAGGGTCAATTTTAATTTTCCACACATTATGATTAAGATTGGTTATTAGTTCTATGTGTTCTCCGATTAAGCGATTAAGCATTTTAGACAATTCTTTAATCGTTTTATTTACATCAATAATTTTGGGTTGTACCACCTGTCTTCTGCTAAAAGTAAGCAACTGACGTGTCAGTGAAACAGCTCGTTCAGTAGCCTTTTTCATTTGTTTAATGTAACTATCAACCGAAGTATTTCCGTTTAATTTGCTTTTTAACAGGTCAATATAACCTTCAATTACCGTAAGCAGATTATTAAAATCGTGCGCTACGCCTCCGGCCAACTGGCCTATGGCTTCCATTTTTTGCGATTGGCGCAATTGTGCTTCTAATTGTTTATGTAAAGTAATATCATTCAAAACAGCAACCACAACAACCGGCTGGCCATCATCATCTTTAACAGTGGAGGTTGACATAAATATTGTAATTTCTTTGCCATCTTTACGAACCGCCTTTAATTCTCCATTCCAGCCGCCTTTTAAAGAAGCGGGTAAAATATTCAACTGGAATTCATAGCCGATAAATGGTGAAAAGAAAGAACCAATATTTTTCCCGAT
>Ga0190359_1000706_pt1 | contig 22192 bp, 17 predicted proteins | sample 48721823_MG_FD_161269 | JGI IMG/M metagenome (GOLD analysis project Ga0190359, IMG submission 161269) | Hydrothermal vent microbial mat bacterial communities from Southern Trench, Guaymas Basin, Mexico - 4872-18-2-3_MG | ecosystem: Environmental > Aquatic > Marine > Hydrothermal vents >... | reverse complement strand
GGTAAGCTCCTTTTCATCACCCTTTCGTAGTTTAAATTCTATCTTCCCCTCCCTGATGGTGCGTTTGCTTATGGTCAAGCGTACTGGTATGCCGAGAAGATCTGCATCATCAAACTTTTCACCTGCCCGCACCTCTCTATCGTCATATAAGACGTCAACACCGCGCCTCTGCAGTTCCTGATACAGGGCTTCAGCCTTGTTTCTTACCTCCTCGTCCTCTAGATTTAGGCCCACCAGGTAGGCATGGAATGGCGCGATCTCTGATGGCCATATAATCCCCAGATCATCATGGTTCTGTTCTACCAGCGCTGCGGCTATTCGGCTAATCCCCAATGAATAAGATCCAATAACAAACTGCCGGCTCTTTCCATCCCGATCAACGTACGTCCATCTTGTGGTGTTTCCACTTCCTTGGCCGCCCTCAAACATTACCAGACGTCCCACAGAAATACCCCGCTCTTCCATCAGCACTCCTTCGTCGCATCTTGGGCAGAAATGGCCCGCCCTTGCCAGCTTGAAATCACCAAATGTGGGCAGTGGAAAATCTCGCTCAAAGTTTACATTGATCATATGATGATCAGTCTTGTTTGCCCCACACTCAAAATTGATCCTGTTCCTGGTATACTCATCCGCCAACACCAGCACATCTTGTGGTAGCCCAATCGGGCCAGCATATCCCACCTCAGCGCCAGTGGTCTCCTTAACCACCCTAGCAGATGCTAGGCTTAAGTTAGTGCATCCCAAAAACCTTTTGACCTTTGCCTCATTTACCTCGCAATCCCCCCTTACCATCACCGCTACGACTCTTTCATCTGCCTGAAATAAAAGAGTCTTAGTGGTCTTCCACACTGGCAGTCCCAAGAACTCTGCAAGGGGTTCCACCCCTATAAGCCCTTCACCTCGGACCTCCTCCATAGGCCTTGGGGCCTCATTGGGATCTTGGTAGGTTGCGAGCCGAGATTCAGCCTTTTCCTGCGATGCAGCATACTGGCAGTTATTACACCTAAGCAGAACCTCTTCCCCGGCCTCAGCCATCATCAAAAACTCGTGGCACATCCTGTAGTTAAGACCCTCTTCATGAGATTCCACGCACCTATATTGCGCCCCAACTTTACTGAGTATCACCTTACAGGTCTCCATGGCGACCCCATAAGAATAGGCTGCCTTTTCCTCGTTCTCGTCAAAACTGAAGGCGTCGCACGAAACAAACTCCCTCGCCCCCAGTAATCCGAAGCGTGGACGTCTGTGATCACGGAACCTTTTGCCAATATCAAAGACCCTCTTTGGAAGCTGTTTGTAGGAGGAAACCTCCCTTTCCACAAGGGAGGCCACCATGTCTTCATAGGGAAGGCCAAGATAAAATCTGCTTCCTCTAAGATCCTTGAAGTGAAATGTTTCATCCCATTTCCCATCAAGGCTTGTGTCTTCGCTGCTCTCAGCGTATACATGTTCGGGCTGGAGGGAAGGCATGGAGATCTCTTCAAACTGCGCGGTCGCCAGCTCCCTTCTCACAATCTGCTCAATCTTGTCTATGACCTTAAGGAAAAAGGGCATATGAACAAATACACCAGCAGATAACTGTCTGACGTAGCCCCCCTTGACAAGAAGTTTGTGGGATATCATTTGTGTATCCTTAGAGACCTCCCTTAAGGTCCTTCCCAGATGCCTAGACAGTCTCATGTTCTCCGTGACTCCTTTCACTACCGAGCTTCCTGGTTTGAGGCCACTGCACAATATAGAAAGGCCCTTTCCCATTGTCAATTGAAAGGGCCTTTCACGCCATTAGATAGTAACTTGATTTCTTAAGGACAGGATTAGATCCAGCCCTAAAGGGGGACCTATCCTCCGGCAACCATAGGAATCAGTATCACCTCGGAATTATCAGGGATAGGGGTGGTATCAAATTTTGGCCGGGAAATGAGCTTTCCATTGAGACGTACTACGGCGTACATATGACCATCCTCCCTCTGAGCAAGGAGGCCGGACACCGTCATCCCCTCGTGCCACGGGACCTGTTCTTCGCCTATTTTTATCACGAAACTACGCCGTGCTTTTTCAATACTTCCAAGACTTCTGGAAAATCTATACCGAGCCTTTTGGCGGTCTGCACGGTTGGAATGCCGTCCTTTGTCCAGCCCCGCCTTTCATAGACTGCATCTTTTAGACTTTCATACTCCTGTTCCCGGTACTTCCTGAGTATGGCAATTTTTTCTTCAGTGCTCTTGCCGCTGGGGTCAACACCGTATTTTTCCCTCAACTGGCTGTCATACCTTTCCTCGCGCGATTCGTATTCATCAACTGTCACCGGACCCATCGCACGATATGGGATGGTATCATGTTCTCGTCGGCCCTGTCCCATCCTGAGGTTGAAAATTCTCTGGAAATTATAGACTGCCTCGCTCATTGTAATAAGGTCATCTGGAGAGACCTTTCGGCCCGTAACAGCGCTAAAGTATTCTGCATACCACTGGACATGTTTCATCACCTTGGCAGGCTCGGGTGTATCCTTGTTGTCTTCAGGTACAATGTCGTTCCACGGCAGCTTGCAGAGCCCGCACAATCCAAACCACGTGCGAAACATGGGAAACCAGTGCAAGGCCTCTGCCTTCTGTTCGAAAGTCGGCATGTAGTTATGCACCATATCCAGGAAAATCAGCCAGGCCTCGTCATGTTGAGGACCCTTGAGGGCCAGACCGTAGCCCCCCTGTTGGGCAAGGGATTCCTTTGTCATGTACTCTGAAAATTCCAACCCTTTTGATTCCATGCCAATATCTTTCATAATCTCTGGATCTGCACCATATTCTTTCTCGAACATTTCTTTCATTCTTCGGACCCCTTGTCCCACGATGGCGCCGAACCCCTCCCCTCTAGCCATCTGGTGAAGTAACTCAAGGGCGCTGAGCCGATTACCAAAGCCTAAATCCAGGCCGCCCGTGTGGGTCTTATTGATAAGCCCCATCTCAAAGCATTCCATAACAAAGGCTATGGACGTACCCACTGAAATGGTGTCAAGCCCGTATGCGTCACAATAAAAGTTCATTTCCAGAATAGTAAAAGGATCAAACACGCCAATGTTGGACCCGCAGCCCGCAATGGTTTCATACTCAGGGCCATCCACAAACACCTTTTGCCCTTTGTAAGGGCCGGTTACAGGGACAAAGTCTCTTACCCCGTGGGAACAGGCAACGGTACACCCTTTCCAACATCCGTCAAACCCTGGATCGAATATATGTTGATAAACCTCCCGACCTATATTATTTGCCCCAGGATGGCTCCCGTAGCGGAAATTATGGGTGGGCAGCAGGTCAAAGTCATTCATGATGGGAACTAGATGGGTGGTCCCTACCCTTGACATTTCGTTCTGCTTAGGGTCAAGGTCCCGTATTTCCTTTGAGTATGCCTTGGATACCGCCTTAAGTGTCTCTTTATCTGCAGGGCGGTTACTGTCCAGGGTTACACCGTCCCAGCGGGCAACAATGGCCCTTATTCCCTTGTCTGCGAATACCGTACCTATACCGCCGCGTCCTGCCTGTTTATACCTCACCCTCTTGCGCTTTGGGTCATACCAGGTGAAATTCAGGCACCCAATTAGGGTATGTTTTGCTCCTGGACCAGTGGAAACCACTGAAATACCCTGCTCTTTGCCATGTGCAAAGAAATCCGTAAGGGCCGCCGAAAGCCCATATGAATCTTCCGGCAGGCCTGGCATATCAAATATCTGAACCTTCTGGTCAATCCCATCGATCAATATCACCGTATCACCACTGCCCTTCCCCACCACCGCCAAGGCATCAAATCCCGAGAATTTGAGATACGGCCCAAAATATCCACCTACATTGGAATCAATGGGGATTCCAGTGGTGGGTGATATGGCCGTCACGATACTCTTGCCAGAACCCGGGAAAGTAGGGGTGCCTCCCAAGGGACCCGAGGCAATGCAAACGGCGTTTTCGGGATCATTCCACCTGGTTTTCTCATTCGCGCAATTCCACAGAAGCCACAGGCCAAAACCCTTGCCGCCTATAAAGACCTCCTTCATTTTATCTGAGACAGGCTCTACGGAAATCTCTGGTTTTGAGAGATCCACCCGAAGGGTCTGATTAGCATATCCCTTATCTATCTCGGGCCTGACATATTCAAAGGTCTTAATTTCTTTTGCATCTAACTCGGGCATTTCTTGTCCTCCTATCTCAACCATAAGCCAGGGTTATTTAAGTGCCTCCTGACCTGCAAACTCCCTATAAGGGGAAAACTCCTTCAAGATGATTGAGTCATTCTCAGTGCTCTCACCGGTAATCATCCTTGCCAATAGCTCTCCAATTCCTGGCCCAAGCATGAAGCCCTGTCCACACATCCCCGTGGCATGCAACAGCCCTTCAACATCGCGGTTCCAACCCACAATGGGAGAGCCATCTGGAGTCATGGGATAAAGCCCCCGCCACATGCGGCGCACTCTCAGATTTTTCAAGCGGGGTAACAGTGATACCATCCTTGCGCTTACCTGGGGCAGGAATACGGACGTTTCTCTCTTGTCCGTACCTATGATGGGAGGATCAGGCGTTATACAAAACACCACCTGGCCCCGCTTGTTTTGATAGAAATAGAAATTCTTGGATCCTGGCCCCGGCCTCAAGTCCACTACCATACAGGCAAAGAAGCCCTTTACCGGCTCGGTGATGGCTGCCTCATGGGAATCAGAATAAACAGGGATATCCACTCCAATGCTCTTGCACACCATGGCCGAAGACGGGCCTGCTGTGTCTACCACTACCGGTGCCTTATATAACTGTCCCCCCGCCACCACGCCGTTTACTTTCCCATTATCGGAAGAAATAGTATCGACCCGGAGCCCAAAACGAAACTCTGCGCCATCTGAAACAGCCTTGCGATAAAATGCATTTATGGCAAGAAGTGGAGAGGCTGATCCATCTTCAGGCGAGAAGGTGCCGCCAAGAAGGCCCTCTTCATTGATTCCGGGTAAAACCTCTTTGATCTTTTCGGGCCCCACGTAGTCTATATTCAGGCCATATTTTTTCTGAATCGGGAGAATCCCTTTAAGGATATCCTCTTCTTCCTTCCTATAGACAGGAAACAAATAGCCCCCCTCCAGCCATTCTATGTCTTCTCCGGTTTTCTCTTCCCAGGTGGAGAATATCTCCAAGGACCTTAAGGCCACCAGTATCTTCCCAGGAGAGGAATGCGTAGCCCTGATACCCCCTATAGCATGCTTGTTTTCCCCCTGTCCCGGTGAGGCATTTTGATCCACCACAAGGGTCCTTACACCTTTTTCCGCAAGGGCCATCGCCGTTGGTACCCCTATGGATCCGGCCCCTATAATTATCACATCATAGCTGCTCATCTTCTTCTTCTCCAAAAACACCAGCAAAGGTTCCTATGGGCACTTCCACAAACAGGGGGCGATCCACCCTGTCCACCACCTGATCCAAGTCTATCCCCTCTTCCTTGAAGAGCCTCAGGATCATGGGTCTGCACGTCTTGGACCCGCACGCTCCCATTGTTGCCCTGGTTATGGCCTTGAGCTGATTGATATCCCTCACCCCGTTTCTGATAGCGCTGCGAATCTCCCCTGCAGTCACCCTTTCACAGCGGCACACAATGGCTTCATCCATTGGAAGGGCTTCCTCATAGGTCTGGGTAGGCCTTACCTCCGCGTGTTGGACCCTGATGCCTATTGCCTTTACCGCCTTCTCTGGCTCCATCTGAACCTGAACCAGCAAGGTCCGCGGGAATTTCTTTTTCAATGAAAGCACCTTCTTCACGGGATAAGTTCCAAGGGGATTTCCATCATCATCGGTTACCTCCACCTCTTGGCCCACCTCAACGGTCTCCTTCCAGATCTCGTATGGCAAGGTTACAGTGGGAAGCTGGGTATCCTTCCTGTAATCCACAAGGGTAATGGCAAGACCCGGACACACCGCCACACATGACATGCATCCCTTGCACATCTCCTCATCTATTATATACGGAAGGCCAGTTATAACGTCGCCCTCGGTCCTGATGGCATTTTCAGGGCAGACCGATGTGCATGGATTACAAGCAATTTCTTGATAGCAGTGGAAAACGGGTTTTACGCCAGATCGGCTTGCTGGTGGAGTCTTGATGGAAACTTTCCCTGGCTTGGATTTCAGAATCTCTGCCTTTTCCTCCCACTCCTGCGGTATGGGCTCGGCGGTCTTGCCCAGTGCCCTTGCTATCTTCAGCCCCTCAATTTTACCAGCAAACATGGCAGCCGATGCCTCGGCGATTTCCCCTGCATCCCCTGCCACATAGGCGTCCATCCCCCATTGCTTGGCCTTGACGTAAAATTCATTAACCTCTGTTAGACCAACAGCGATAAGGAGCGTATCTATTTCAAAGGTCTTATATGATCCAGGTACTATCTGCCATTTCTCATCCAAGGCAGCAATGGTTACCGATTCAACGTGGTCCTTGCCGTGGGCTTCAACCACCGTATGGCTCGTAAAAATGGGGACCCCCAGACGTCTCAATTTATCAGCATGAACCTTGTATCCTCCCACCTGGGGTAGTGCCTCGGCAAGCCCTACCACCTCTATTCCAGCCTGGATGGCATGGTAGCCTGCGATGAGTCCCACGTTTCCACCGCCGATTATAAATACCCTATTGGATGACTTTACGAGATCGCGATTTACAAGGGTCTGGAATGCCCCTGCCCCGAAAACACCAGGCAAGGTATTGCCAGGGAACGTGAGCATCCTTTCCCTGGCCCCTGTTGCCACCAGCAGCTTCTTGTGTCTTATCATTCGGTAGGTCTTATTTGTAACGGCTCCGATTATTCCATCGGAAAAAACTCCCACCGCCGTGGTATTAAGCCAAATCCGGACGCTGGAGAGTTCAGAAATCTCCTGTTCTAAAATTGACGCAATCTCAAAGCCCCGGGTTCCTGCATGGGAATCTTCGACCGAGCCAAAAAATTTGTGTGTCTGAAGGACAAGCTTCCCTCCCACTCGGTCCTTATCGTCAATAATTAGAGTGTCGATCCCTAGTCGCCCCAATTCTATTGCGGCTGATAGCCCTGCTGGCCCGGCGCCGATTATCAGGACATCTACGTCTGTGATGGGCGATTTCTTGGGGCTAACCGGTTCATCGTCGGCGGGAAGTTCCGGTAGCCCCTCGACGCTTTCAATAAGCATCCCGGACTGAAGGGGCGTCATACACGCCTTCACCGGAACCCCGTCCGCTATCACTAGACATTGAGAGCATTGGCCATTGGCACAAAACAGCCCCTGAGGACTTCCGTCCTTGGGATGATGACCGAAGATATGGATATCATTGGCCACTAAGGCGGAGGAAATCATCTCCCCTTCGTAACCACGGAGTGCCCTGCCGTTCCACAGAAACTCCACTTCCTTCCTTTCTGGGACATCCAATATTGGATGTTGTGTGATTCTCTTTTCTTTCATTCTTGCCTTTCCTTTTTCCTCATATACTTGGTGAATCGGGCCACATGGTTCCTGGCTAGCGCCCGGGCCTTTTCTATGTTTTTTTCTTTTATGGCTGCAACAATCTTTCTCAGATCTTCATAATTTTCCTTGAGCCTTCTATCTCCCATATAAAGCAATGTTTCATAGTAGGAAAAGATGTTTTCTTGAACTATGCGCTCTACTGCCTCATAAATGGGGTTACGCGTAATACGAGCAAGGGCCAAATGAAAATCCTTATCTGTTTCCAGGAACTCGGAAGCACGCTCTTGGCCAGCCTCAGCGTAAGTGCGCGCGGTTTCCAAAATCTTCTCAAGACCCTCTAGGTCTTTGCGCTTTGCCCTTTCAGCGGCAAGGGCTGCAATGTCTCCTTCAAATCCTTCTCGAAATTCGGAAAGGTGATCAAGGGAGATCTTCTGATGACGTATCAAGAGTGCCAGGCTTTCAGTCACCTTGTCCACAGAGGCAGTTCTTATCATTGCACCGCCCCCCACACCCAACTTGATCTCAACCAGACCCTTCTGCTCCAGGACCCTTAAAGCCTCTCGAATCGTTCCCCTACTCACCTGGAAGAGTTCCTGAAGATCCCGCTCAGAGGGCAGAAAATCACCTTCTTTTAATTCTCCACTGAGAATGTGCTCCTGGATCTGCTCAACAATATCTTGGAACACCCTGTTTCGTTTTGCAGGCTTAAACATGTGTCACAACCCGGTGCAAGCATTTAGTTCGCAAGTCTTTGAAATTGTAATGGTCTAACCATTTTCATTTGCTCTGTCAAGCGCATTTCTAGAATTATAGTTGCCCACCAGAAATTATCCCCTTGGGGCTGAAAGGGGTAGCGGTGTCTGGGTGGAGGATATTGATGGGGGAAGCTTCTTGGTTAAAGAAGTTGTAAGAGAGTAATCAGTTCAGCTCAATAACGGTTCCTAAACCCTTTTCCTCGGCCCTAGACAGTACCGCACCCGCTGCTGCAACATCCTGGGCTGCTAGGCCAACAGACTTGAAAAAGGTTATTTCCTCATCGTTGGATCTACCAACATGTGCCCCGGCAACCACTTCCCCGATTTCTGCCTCAATGTGAGGATTCGCTTTGATAATATCGCCCGCTTCGGCAAGGCAGGCCTCCCTTGAATCCACAAATACCTTGGCGCGTCTTACTGCTTTAGAGTCTATCTCTTGCATATCCGGAGTAAAGGAGCCCACACCAGTTACATGCGCCCCGGGCCTCAAATCATTCCCATCGAAAAGCGGAGTCTTACTGGTAGTAGCCGCAACAACGATGTCTGCCCCCCGCACGGCCTCACTCACAGGGATATCCGTCCTTGCTTCAACGCCTTCGGCCCAACTGCTGACTTCCTGGGCAAGGTTTTCAGCTTTCTCTTTTATGGAATCAATAATGATTACCCGTTTTATGGGTCGCGCCGTCATGACAGCGAGCAACTGTGACCTTCCTTGAACCCCTGCACCAAACAGCACCACGGTGCTTGCATTGTCTCTGGACAACAGTCTGGCTGCTAGACCACCTGCGGCTCCAGTCCTCAGGGCTGTCAGGCTTCCACCTTCCATTAGTGCGAGGGGAATGCCCGTTTCTGAATCAATGACGAAGACAGCCCCAGACACTACTGGAAGCCCCAAATCTTCGTTACGTTCGTACACGGAGACAATCTTGACGGCGAGATCTTTAGTTTCTTGAAGATATGCGGGCATAAGAAGGGTTACGCCACGTTCTGTTTGCAATCTTGATCTCAACGGTGACAATGCCTTGCCTGTTGAAAACTGCGCAAACGCAGAGGCCATTACTTCAATTGCTTCGGACATCGGAAGTGCAGTTTCTACATCGACAGCAGAGAGGATCCTGATTTTCATATCGCGCCCCAAATTTCTACCTACTCCTTATCTTCATCATCTTTTTGCAACTCAAATTCCAGATCAAACTCACCAGATTCCTTGCTCATTGTGTCGTGCCCCTCGTCCAATTCCTGTGTTACCATCTCCGCGGTATCCAGGTCCAGCTCTATCTCGAATTCCTCTTCCTCATCTTCTGTCAGAGCCTTTGCGTCAATCTCCTCAGGTTCTGTTATGGAAACCTCAGGCAGGTGGTCTAACCTGAGTGTGTCTGCCATACCGCCACCACCTAAACCAAAACGCCTGTCACCGCCTTTTCCTATCAATGCCCCCAGCAATGGCGGAGGTGATGGCATAAAAGATGTTAAGTTCAGCCTTTTTTGGTCGCCAGATATATCCTTGTTACATTTAGGGCAGGTCAGATTATGATCAAAACTGATATAACCACACTTGGGGCATCTCATTTCCCTCCTCCTTTGTGGCTCCAGCCCATAGTTCTACGCCATGTTACCATCCTTTGTAGCTGACTCTAGTATAAGTATCGATAATTTTCAAGTTAACCTTTGCCAGTGGCTAGCATTCCCTTTTTCATTGTGCCTTTAGCCTCTCTTCCTATATAGCCATGGCCCCGCCATCCACAGTGATGACTTCTCCTGTTACAAAATCCGCCAAGCCCGAAGCAAGAAACAGCACAGCTCCAACCACATCCGAAACCTCAGCGATTCTACCCTTTGGTATGGTCTTGGTAATTTCTTTCAATAAGTCCTCATTACCCCAAAAAGGCTGACTAAACTGGGTCTTAAGCATTGAAGGCGCCACAGCATTGACATTGATGTTTTCTTTTGCCAGCTCTGCAGCCATCACCTTGGTAAGCATTTCAACACCTGCCTTGGCAATGCAATAGATTCCCATTCCAGGTGCCGCCCTTCTTGCTGCAATAGAGCTTATGTTTATGATCTTCCCCCCGCCGCTGCTTCGCATCAATTGCACCGCACTTTTTGACACCAAAAAAGTTCCTTTGAGGTTAACTTCAATAATCTTATCCCAAAGCCCTACATCCGCATCCGCTACAGAAGCCGTAAGTATGTTCATACCTACATTGTTTATCAATACGTCCAAACGCCCGAACTGTCCCTCAATCTCACTGAACATAGAAGAGACCTGATCCGGCTTTGCAACGTGCGCACTAATGGGAACAACCTGAAGCCCTTCCTTTGAAAAATCACCAGCCGCTACCTCTAAATTTTCCGGTTTGCGCCCACATATGACGACTTGTGCGCCGCGCCTGGCAAATGAAATTGCAATCTCTTTGCCTAATCCCCTGCTGCCTCCTGTCACTAGCACTACCCTTGAATCAAATCCCAGATCATTATTACCCATAATTACCTCCCGCCAATTTTGTCTTTAGTTTTTCTCATACTTAGAACCCCAATCCAGTGTACATCCATAAATTCCCACTCCCTCGAGGCCTGCCTCTCCCCCTCGAGGGGGAGAGGGGTATAGACTTTATGGGTGCGAACTAGTTATAATCACGCCCTGGTGGGCTATGAGGCGTTGAATCTCTGACTATAGGCAGTTGTTAATAAGTGTCATTAAGTGTATAAGGACATTTAAACAAAACGCGGAGGGAGTCAAGATGAAATTTGTCATAATTGGTGGCGATGCAGCCGGGATGAGCGCTGCCAGCAGGGCCAAGAGGAGGGCACCTGAGCTTGAGGTTATAGTCTTCGAGCAGACACAAGACGTCTCTTACAGCGCATGTGGCATGCCTTATAACCTTGCTGACCCTACTCGACCCATGGATGACTTGGTGGTGAGGCCGGCACGTGTATTCAGAGAGAAACAAAACATCGACCTTCGCACCGGTCATAGGGTGGAAAGAATAAACCGTGAAAGCAGAACTGTCAGCGGAACCACTGCCGAGGGCAAAGCTTTCAAAGTGGGTTATGATAAGCTTCTCATTGCAACTGGAGCATCCCCCATCAAGCCACCTATCGATGGGGCGGACCTTCCCGGTGTGATGTATTTGAAGCTGCTCGAGGACGGCCGTCGCATCAAGGCCTTTATCAAAGAAAACAATGTTACCAAGGTAGTCATAATAGGCATGGGTTACATTGCCCTTGAAATGTGCGAGGCACTTAGGGAAAGAAATGTAGATGTAGCCATGGTAAAGCCTCGACCGGTATTTCTGCCATGGATGCACCCTGAACTTGCAGCCAGGGTAAGAAGTGAAGTGGAATCACACGGGGTTGAGTTATACCCGGGCTACGAGATCAAGGCCATCCACCAAGGCAATGGAGTCCTCAAGGTCACGTGCAAAGGCATAGATCTCGAAGCTCAGATGGTTTTGACGGCCGTGGGAGTAAAACCCAATAGTGAATTGACAGAACAAGCCGGCCTAGAACTGGGCCCATCAAGGGCCATTGCAGTTGATCGACAGTTGAGGACCTCCGATCCCGATATTTACGCAGCAGGCGATTGCGCTGATGCTTTTCACATTGTGACAGGCGAGCGCACATGGGTACCCCTTGCCCTTAGGGCGAACAGGGCTGGTTGGGCCGTGGCAGACAACGTGTTGGGGACAAATGTGGAACTGGAAGGAATAGCGGGAACTGCAGTGTTCAAGGTTTTTAAGCTTCAGGTGGCAAGGACTGGACTTAATTTAAGGCAAGCAGAGGAAGCTGGCTTCGAGCCTGCCGAAATAGTCATAAAAAGCAGAAGCAGGGCACATGCCCATCCGGGTGCAAAAAGCATACTGGTGAACATGGTGGGCGATAGAAAATCGGGAAGGCTCCTGGGAGTCCAGATGGTGGGAGAAGAAGGTGTCGCCCACCGCATTAATGCCGCTGCCGTGGCTCTCCATGCCCGAATGACAGTAGAAGAATTCAGCCAGTGCGATCTGGCCTATGCTCCACCATTCAGTCCTGTATGGGATCCCCTTTTGACAGCAGCCAACCAACTATTGAAACAGTTGTGATCAGCATGCTGGAGCGAAGCCCTCATTCCGGCTCCACTGTGCGAGAAATAATGCACAATTTGTTAGCCATCCCTTGCCACAAGGGCAGCGCCTAAGGCTCCCACTATTTGGGGCTCCTGGGGGATGTTTAGCCGGGTTCGAAACAATCCTTCCAGTGCCTTGACCATCCCCTGGTTTTTGGCCACACCCCCCGTAAAGGCAATCTCCTCACGCACCCTCAGACGCTTAGTCATTCTGAATATACGCTTGGAAATGGACTCGTGGACACCCCTGATAATAGCCTCCCTCCCATGCCCATCGGCAATGAGGGAAATCACCTCGGATTCAGCAAAAACCGTGCACATGCTGCTTATGGATACCCCTTTTCGTGCTTGAAGCGAAAGCCGCCCGAGATTTTCCAGGTCGGCTTCCAAGGCACCGGCCATAACCTCGAGGAACCTTCCCGTGCCCGCAGCACAGCGGTCATTCATGACAAAATCCGTGACATTGCCTTCGTCATCCAAGGTGATAACCTTGCTATCCTGGCCTCCTATGTCAACGACGGTCCTGGTCTGCGGAAAAAGAAAATGAGCCCCCTTTGCGTGACAGGTGATCTCCGTTACCTCCTTATCTGCAAATGGGACCCTCAATCTTCCATATCCCGTGGCCACAATACCTGCCAGATCTTCCATTCTGGCGCCGAGCTTGTCGAGGGCCTCAGCCAGGCACATCCTTGCCGCCTGCACAGGATTGGCCCCTGTCTTCCTGATAGAATAGGCCTCCAGTCCGTTATCCGACACCAGCACAGCCTCTGCTGACAGTGAACCTATGTCAATTCCCGCATATAGCTTCTTTCCAGCCATCTATCGTAGCATTTCCGCAAAGGCCTGTAATCGCGTTCTCATCTGCCCCGGAAAATAGTTATCCGGATCCGCTCCGTCTCCATAAAGAATCATATAAGGAACGCCCTCATCTTTCAACACATCGCCGATTATGCTGGCACCTCCACAACTCTGCCTGCAACCCCAATGAGAAAAGTGAATCACCCCATCTGCTCCGTAGTCTTTAACCATGGAGCGAATAGCTCCGAGTCTCCTCTCCAACGGACCCCTCCAGACATTTGAAAGCACTTTTTCTGCAAGGGATTCAACGGGCCTGCAAGGGTCTAAAGGAGGCCAGTACAGGTAATTGGCCTCTTCAAAGCAAACAGCTACACCCAGTGCTGAGAGAAATTCAAAAATGTCATTCTGATAATACGGCCGGATATGGTGCAACCATATTACCCTGTGCTTTTCATTGGGCAGGTACCCCATTCCCAGCCTCACCCGCCTTTGAAGATCAGTTGCTAGGCTAGAAAAAAATCGCACTCCCCACTGGGAGCCTGGAGACAAAAAACCCATACCTGCAAGATAGCTTAGCCCCTCACTCCCCGGGAATGGTGAAGGTCGTGCTCTTCTTATGTAGTTTGTCCTTGCCAACCAGGTCCTGGCTTCATTTGAGAGCCAGATAACATCCGAAAGTCTTTTCCGAGAAGTCTTGTGCCCTAAAGCCTCACTCAAATCCTTTACTAAGCAATCTAGCTGTTCTCTAACATAGGCTTTGGCATCTGTACCACCATAATATGGAGGATCGAAAAGAAAATGCGGGCATTCGTATTCTTTAGCGAGGTATGAAAAGAACTTGTTTGCACCATCGCATAGATAACTAGACGAGACAATCACATCCGGCTCAGGGAGGTAACCTTCCTCGGCAAGACCCAGGGCACATCTATAAAAAGAACAAACATCTGTGGATAGAAATGAGTTACCAATCGCCATAAAACGCTGAGACCATCCCAAATACGACACAAGGGCCGCTATTATCTCTGGCAGGATTGGGATCCCCTCCACTGCGTACGCAAGCTCCACTGGTACAAAAGCGCTCATCCAGATAACCTTTTTCCTCTTCGAACAAGCCTTGCGCATCATCCACAGGAGATACCTCACCCAGATCTTGTATGCCCTGGTCTGCTCACGCAGATTGAGGATTTCCATTATTGGGTGAAGGGTTAAGTATGTGAGGGGGTTACGAACTATGTGCCTCAGTAATCCTTTAGATCCATTTGCTTGTTTAGCGGTTATTGCCATGGCTTAACTTCTTTTCTTCTCTAGCATCTCAACGAACGCCTGTACTCTGGTACGCAGTCCTCCCCCCGCTCGCCCTCTATATTCACCTTCTAGAAACAACGACGGTATGCCCCATCTCTGAAGTTCAGCCTTCAAATATGGAAATTCGTACAGATACGGATCACAAAACTTGAGCGCAGTATATATAAGACCTTGACCCCCAGAGCCCTTCATTTTAGCTAAAAGGTATTCAATGCGCTTTTGCGTGTCCTTCATCCTAGCGCACGGCAGCTTTTTGAGGTAGCTATCGCTAAGGGCGCGCAGAAGGTCATGGTCTAGGGGAACATTTTCTACCCTTCTCTCGGCCATACAGCAGTCAACACCTACAATATCTCCCCCTAGTCCCTCCACCAAAGTGATAATCGAATCTCCATCAAGCATTGAACCAGTGATAAAGACACCAACTCCTTCGTGATCCGTCACCCGACCCCTACTCTGGGTTTGGATAATTTTTTCCAGGACTTCGTTAAAAGACTGGCGGGGCATATCATGTTCTTTTTGAAAAATCCCTAGGAGCTTCGAGTAAGGCAGAGCGAGAGCCTTGCGCACATGGTGGGATAAAAGGGTTTCGTAAAGCCTTCTAGTTCGGTTCGTTTCACTTATGGCTCTGATGAGCGAATCCCTTGTGACCTGGACTTTGAAGTTTTGCTGCAGTTCATTTACCAATCTGGTCAATTGTCTTTTGAAGTAATCAACAGCCAATGCATTGACCACCCTCGGTAAATCCAGGAAAAACGCAGGCCGATTTGGGACGTAATATCGCCAGGCATCCAAGAGCCTCCTCATGCCATCGCAGGCATTGGCTATGACGATGCCCACCAGATCTTCGTAACCCCCTTGCATGGCCTTGCCCAGGCAGGCCCTTACGTAAGGACAAAAATTCGGATCCAGGAAGGAATCCGCCTTTTCCGAAGAGGGCTCTGGAGCGATACGCACGGGAATAAACCCTGCAGCCTCTAAGATTTCCGTGGGCACATAAGTACAGGTATACCCTAGCCGGGGCTTCTGAGAATCCGAGCAGCCCTTTATGGCTTCTTCGGCAAAAATCCCTTCGATACCATTGCCTAATGCGGTGTTATTCATCCCTTGTCAGGCGATCAGACAGAACTAGGAGATCTTCTTCCACCATATTGTCCGTGTGAATCTCGTTAAAAGGAATGGCAAATTCTCTGCCTGAGCGAACAGCAGGCATTACCCTTGATGTCCCTGCCTTTAGATATTGGGCCACATTATATGCCATTCTCTGAGCCAAGGTTATGTCCTGGTTGTTTGGTGCTGCACCCCGGATATCTCGAGAAAATGGCTCACAAATGACGCGGCGTTTTATTTCAATGCCCGTAGCGAGTAGTTCATGGTAAAAATACTCCGCAGCATTCATGTCAAGGCCCTTTGCCTCCCTCTCATCCTTCTTGTATCCCTCTGCCACCACAATGACACACTCGTCTCTGCGGTTCAGGGCCTCCACAACCTTTTTATGGTCTATGACCGTGTTGGGTAGAACAGCCAGATGTGCCCTTGCGCCAATGCAGGAATGGAGCGCATGAAAGCCGCTCCTTGCACCCATCATCTCCAGGATATAGGTTCTCTTGTGGGTCCTAGCGTCTGCCATGTAACAGCGTATTTTCTCTGAACCCATTTCAATACCTGTGTGCTGACCTATGCATTCTGTACCAGCGATATCACTGTCAATAGTCACCGGGATGAAAAACACCTGGATTGATGTAGGGAGATACTGACAAAGGGATTCGGTTCCCTTGAAAGTCCCATTTCCCCCAACGGCGATAATTGCCTTAACCTTTCTGCGCTTTATGGTCTCCGCAGCCTTTTTTTGAATGCTCTTTTTCACAAAGTCCATGTATCGCTCGCTGCGAAGCTGCGCCCCCCTTGATTCGGACAATGGTGCAGCATGAAACACCCCCGGAATATGATCCAGTTTTTTGAATAAATCAGGATCATAAACCAGTCGCACAAAATCATCGTCCGTTCCCGAAACCAACGATTTGAAACCCTCTCGAGTTGCATAGGTCTCCCGCCCCATTGCCTCCAAATGATAGGTAATAAACGCTGTCACTGGATTATACCCAGGAGCGCATCCCCCGTCCTGAATAATCAGGACATCTATTTCCTCAAACATCCTCCTTCTCTCAAGCCCGGCCTTTTTTATGTGGGAAGTAATCCGCTGGCCCACCTTGACCCTTGCTATCAGTTCATCTGGGTCAACTGGCTTTGTAAGGTAATCATCAGCCCCCTCACTCATACACTTAATTTTATCCTCTTTTGCCTCGCGAGCACTCACAATTATCACGTAGAGATCAGAAAGTTCAGATTCTGGATCTGCCTTTATACGTCTACACAATTCTATGCCGTCCATACGGGGCATCTGGAGGTCGCACACCACAATGTCTGGGGGAGACTTCTTGATTTTTTCCATGGCCTCAACCCCATCGGCCGCCTCACTTATTATAATGCCCGGTATATGCCGTAGGACTTTTGCATAAAGTTTCCGCATTGATGCATCATCATCCACTATCAAGATCCTGTATTTGTCAGTCATAGTACCTCCTCACCCGTTAGCAATACCCCATGTCTTGATCTATTTTATGCCGATCCCAATCACCCAGGGCCATACGATCAGTACTTCGGTCTTACAATAGCACTTTGGCCCTAAGCTTTAAACAGAAAATCCCAAAAAATTCCAGCACCCTGAGATTATTTCGATTAAGCTTGACCCCCGTTTTTTTTTATGATAGGCAGGGCCTGCTTAAGTAGTCTCAATAAGCGCTTTTGAGGATTTAAAGCGCAAAAAAGAAAGATAAGGAGGTTGTAACAAATGGCTTATGACGCGACAAAGATGCAAGACTGGCAGATTTCAGAGGCTGCCGAACAGAACATGCCATCACCTGATGAGTGGAGGGAAAAGCTTGGGCTCCAGAAGGATGAACTTATTCCGTACGGGAGGCTTGCCAAGCTGGATTTCATGAAAATCATCGAAAGGCTTAAGGACAGGCCAGATGGCAAGTACATTGAGGTTACAGCCATCACCCCCACCCCCCTTGGTGAGGGGAAAAGCACCACTTCCGTGGGGCTCATGGAAGGAATGGGGAAATTGGGCCTCAATGTTGGCGGTGCGCTCCGTCAGCCATCAGGCGGTCCCACTATGAACATTAAAGGTACTGCGGCGGGTGGCGGAAACGCCCTTTTGATCCCCATGACCGAGTTTTCCATGGGTCTGACCGGTGACATCAACGATATCATGAATGCCCACAACCTGGCCATGGTGGCCCTCACGGCTCGCATGCAGCATGAGCGTAACTACACAGACGAGCAACTCCAACGCCTGACAGGCATGAGGCGATTGAATATTGACCCCACCAGAGTGGAATTTGGGTGGATTATTGATTTCTGTGCACAGGCATTAAGAAACATTATTATTGGCATTGGCGGCCGTTATGATGGTTTCACCATGCAATCCAAATTCGGCATTGCGGTGTCATCTGAGCTTATGGCCATTCTTTCTATTGTGACCGACCTGGCTGACCTTCGCAAGCGCCTGGGAGAAATCACTCTCGCCTTTGATAAAACCGGCAAGGAAGTATATACCAAAGACCTGGAAGTAGACGGTGCAATGACAGCATGGATGCGCAATACCATTAATCCTACACTCATGTGTACAGTGGAGTATCAGCCCTGCATGGTTCACGCCGGCCCCTTTGCGAACATCGCAGTGGGTCAGTCCTCAATCATTGCCGACCGAATCGGTCTCAAGATGTTTGATTACCACATCACTGAGAGCGGTTTTGGTGCTGATATAGGCTTTGAAAAGTTCTGGAACGTGAAGTGTCGTTACAGCGGCTTGAAACCTCACGTATCTGTCCTCACTACCACCATTAGGGCTCTCAAGATGCACGGTGGTGGGCCGAAGGTCGTGGCTGGCATCCCGCTGGACGAATCCTATACCAAAGAGAACTTGGAACTCCTTGAAAAGGGTATCCCCAACATGGTTCATCACATCAACACCATCCGCAAGGCCGGCATCAACCCTGTTGTCTGCATCAATGCATTCCATACGGACACAAAGGATGAAATCGCCATGGTCCGCAAGGCTGCAGAAGAGGCAGGAGCACGCTGTGCCGTATCTGAGCACTGGGCAAAAGGCGGCGACGGTGCCATCGAGTTTGCAGAGGCAGTCAAAGAGGCATGTGAGGAGGAAAACGAATTTAAGTTCCTGTATCCCCTTGAAATGCCTCTCAGGGAGCGTGTTGAAACAATTGCTAAGGAAGTGTATGGCGCAGATGGGGTGGCATGGACTCCGGAGGCAGAGGCCAAGGCCAAGATGCTTGAGTCCGATCCTAAATATCAGGACTTTGCAACCATGATGGTGAAGACGCATCTCAGCTTGAGCCATGATCCTGCCCTGAAAGGCGTACCCAAGGGCTGGACGCTGCCCATCCGCGACGTGCTCATTTACTCTGGGGCCAAGTTCCTCTGCCCATGCGCTGGAACAATCAGCCTGATGCCCGGAACCAGCTCCAACCCAGCCTTCAGGCGAGTGGACGTGGATGTGGAAACTGGAAAGGTAATGGGATTATTCTAATTCTCTCTTAGATGCATAAAAGGGGCCCCGTTGTGGGCCCTTTTTTTTGAGCATTCCAAGGCAAGAAAAAATGTCATTTTGACGGGACAGTTACCCCGGAGCAATCTTGTGCAATGGTTAGCAGAAATGATCCATCCTTCTCTCTTTTAACTTCCAATCCATAATGTTTGATAGTATTGATCATGGGTCTGCCAAAGAGGAAATCCAGGTGCTCTGGTTTAACCTTAAGTTTTTCCCGCACAAGACGCCGTAGCTCATAATCAAACCTTAGCAACTTGATAATTTCTTCTACTGCCTTTTCCCCCAATTCTTCGACCCTTGAAAGCCACCCCTCCAGTTCCTCATAGGAACACCTTATGTCGTGCTCTTCGACAAGCCTGCTAATAACAGTATCCTTGACGATATCTTGTCTTGTTAGCCTTGGAGTTCGATAAACCCTGAAAAAGTCTCTTGTATCCTCGCAAAACAGCGCCTTGCACTGGGCAGGTCTGTATTCATAAATGCGGCAGGCCTTTTTCTCGTCTTCATAAAAAAAGCACCCAGTTTCACTTTCTCTTATCTTTATAAATTCTTTGGAGGCCTTTTTACCCTTTCTTTCAATATTATCCCACACGTATTCACCTTTGCGGATAGTATATAGGTATGCCAAATCAATATGGTTATTGGCCACTAGAGGTAGGTCTGAAACGTGAAAAACAGGGGAGGATGACTGGCAGCATTTACCGCACCTTTTGCATTTTGGTGCTTCTTTCTTCATTGGAACCTATCGTGCTATCATGGCCCTCATCCGGTCAGAAGCATTCTGCGCATGATCTGCTATGCTGCCAACGATTTCTGCCAGGTGAATGAGATGATAGACGGTCAATGCGTCTTTTACCAGGGTAAAAACCTTAGCCTTGAATTCCCTCTCCAGAATGTCCGCTTCCTTCTCATGCTGACGTATATCCCTAATCAGGCTCTTCATCTTTTCGCGCTTTTTTTCCGACCCGCTTCTGAAATACTCTGTTGCCATCTTTACCAGGCGGGACAGTTCCTCGATGGGCGGAACCGCTGCGTCCACCAGAGCCATAAAATCTTCCACTATATCAGAGGGAATTCCGGCAGGCCTGAATGAAAGCCAGAACAGGGCTTCTTCCACTTCATCCAGTACCTTGTCCTGCTCCCCGAGATATTGGAAAAACTCAAATTTGTCTACGGGCATAAGTATGCCCCTGGGCAAGTGATTTCGGATGTTCCTCTTGATGGCGTCCGCCTCACTCTCAAGTCGTGCCACTTCATCTGTCAAGGCATCGAACTCCCCACATTCATCTTTTATGTGACACTCTGCAGCCCTTCTGAACATCTGGGCGCATTCCTTTACCTTGTCAGCATGCCTTTGCAGATTCTCAAAAGGCGACCTGTAAAACATTGAACTTAGCAAAAAGCGCATTAAATCCTCCCTGGCTAATTTCTTCCTAATTTTTAACTTGTATCAAAAAATTGAGGCCATGGCAAAACTCAATGCCTTGTAAAGAATCATGCATAATAGCACTGTAAAAGGCAACGTAATTATCCACGAATATGCTATGTTCCTTATAACGCGGAGATCCACCGAGCCCATACCCCTCATAAAACCTACCCCAACCACAGCCCCCACAAGCACATGAGTAGTGGAGATGGGAAGCCCCAGCCTCGAGCAAATCAATATTGTAGTGGCCGCACCAAATTCGGCACAAAATCCTCGCAACGGATTTATCTCAGTTATGTTCTTTCCAATGGTTTCCATCACTCTTGCCCCAAAAACAAGAAGTCCGCCTCCCACAGCAATGCCACCTATCAAGAGCATCCAAAGAGGCACTTCCACCCTGAGTGCGACTGCTTTTGTCTTCACAACGGAAAAAATTGCAGCTAAAGGACCTACGGCATTGGCTACATCATTTGCTCCGTGGGCAAATGCTACATAGAAAGCCGTCATCACTTGCAGTTGCGAAAAAAAGCGGTCAACCGGAGACGAGTCTTTAGACGCAAAAAACGGGGTCGAACTTGGCTTCATCTGTCCGCGAATCCATTTCCTGCCCAGTATGCCGGCTACTGCTGCCACAGGCATTGAAAAAAGGACAGTTTGTATAAAGCCAATATGGAGATGAAGATTCTTCAGCCCTTTGAAGATGAAAGAGAGGATCAGGACTATTACCACCAAAAAAATTAGGAAAGGGGCATAACGCTCGGAGGCTTCTATTGGGTCATTTGAACGCATGATACCTCTGTCCAGCATGTAAAACATGACTCCAGCTATAACAGCGCCTGCTACAGGCGAAACCACCCAGCTGGCCGCGATGGAAATTACTTTGCCCCAACTGATCGCCCCTGCTCCCACGCTTAGCAAACCAAAGCCTATCACCGCCCCAACTATGGAATGTGTAGTGGATACGGGCAATGCAAAGTAAGTGGCAATATTCACCCAAATCCCGGCCGATAGTAACGAGGCGAACATTCCTAGCATCAGGTCATTGGGAGAGTGCGAAAATAGGGTGGGATCAATCATTCCCTTGCTAATGGTGTTGGTCACGTAACTACCGGCAAGAACCGCTCCTGCGGCATTAGCTATAATGGAAATAACGACCGCTTGATTGAGGCTCAAGGCTCCCGAGCCTACTGAGGTGCCCATAGCATTGGCGAGGTCATTTGAGCCGATATTTGCTGCCATATACAGCCCAATCAAAGTCGCAATACTCAAAATCAAGATATCCATCTCAACAATCCCGTTCTCAGAATCAGAGGTATGGCTGCCATGCGTGAAATAAACCAAGAAGCAATGAGAGGTTCCTGGAATTTAGGGTGACCACAGGACTCGGTTACAATTCGGCTCGCACTCTATATAACCAGACCCCCTTTTTCAAGGATTTTTTGCCCCTTTTGGCATATAAGTATAACCCTTTAAAATTGCAGCGTATTTCTTTATGCCTCATATTTATTGGCGGTACCGTAAGGGTAGAAAATATGAACTTCTTTGTCATTCCCGCGGAGGCGGGAATCCAGCAGTTTCAGAGCATCGTGGATGCCGGATCAAGTCCTGCATGACAGTTTCGGGACTTTTCGTGGGTCTATCATCTTTTTTGATGCACAAAAAAACGCAGGCAACTAGGATTAAACCAATTGCCTGCGCCCCATTTTTCAATTAGCTGCTGAAGCT
>Ga0190359_1000705_pt1 | contig 22208 bp, 18 predicted proteins | sample 48721823_MG_FD_161269 | JGI IMG/M metagenome (GOLD analysis project Ga0190359, IMG submission 161269) | Hydrothermal vent microbial mat bacterial communities from Southern Trench, Guaymas Basin, Mexico - 4872-18-2-3_MG | ecosystem: Environmental > Aquatic > Marine > Hydrothermal vents >... | reverse complement strand
CCCCCTATTGCATCAACACGAGGCATATGAGCTGCAGCATGGTGTAACATTGACATAATTTCATGATAATGATAATTCGGATTAGCCTGATGACTGGGATTCCATACTACCTCTTCACTAAATACTAGTTTCCCATCTATCACTGCACTCACTTTTCTATCGCTCGCCCCGAGATCAAAACCAATTCGACACCCTTCAAGCCGACGATTTAAGAAAATTGATTTTTCATATGTAGCGGGAATTTCTTCGACATTACAAATCCTTACAGAAAAAGGCTTTCCGTATATATTAGACATAAAATTTGCATCAAAAGAACGCTTTCCTCCCTGAGAATATAATTCTTTAATATGCTCTCCGATTTTCTTTGAGCCACCTATCATTATTTCATATCCACCATAGATCCATAAAAGTGTCTTTACTAACTGTTCTACAAATAAATAATTAGCAGATGCAAACTCAGATTCATCAGAAAAAATATGAGTTTTATATACTGAAAAAGACCCATCTTCTTTTTTGATAACAACTGATAAAGGTAGATATTTCTTTGAATTACGGGCACAGTCAAGAAAGCTATGATTCCATAAAACAGCAGGAAGAAAGCCATCATCAAGGGGTGGCTTTACCAAGGGAATTAGATTATAAAACATGATCTAATTATAACCTCTCTTTCTCTATCTATAACTTAAAAAATTCCTTTTGTTTCTATTATAATTTTATAATTCGTAATTATTCATTTTTGCATTTCATCTAATAATTTCCAGCATAATAATAAAGCTCTAGGCAGATGAAAAGGTCCTTTCCAAAGATTCCCCTTTAGATTTAAGGAAATTGAGCCATCTCTATGTAAATACCCAAACCATTCACCATAACCTTTATCAGAAAAATGATCAAATGCCCACTTATGTATTCTCTTATGCCAGATCTTATAATTATCTTTTTTGGTCAGTTTATAAGCTAATAATGTAGCATACAAAGCTTCGGTATGCGGCCACCATAATTTCATATCCCATTCAAGTTGCTCGAGGGGACGAGATTCTATGTCTACAAAATATAAAATTCCTCCAAATTTTTTATCCCAACCCCAACTCAATGACCAATCTAAGATTTGACATGCTTTATTAATAAGATTTTTATCATTTTTACAATACCCTTCTTCCATAAGAAACCATGATGTTTCAATTGCATGACCTGGGTTAATGCATCGACCCTGCGGTGAATCAAGTCTTTCACCATTTATTCCTACTGTCTCAAAAAGAGCATGTTCATCTTCTTTAACAAAGTCTTTAAATATTTCATCTACAACCATTCCTGTTATCTCATCATACAAAGGATTATTATCTATTTTGCGAAGACATTGAGTTGTAGCAAGAATTATCATTGGTACTGCATGTGTCTTTGTTAAACGAGACCGAGGGTTTACTTTGGGATAATCTTGCCACAAACCATTTCTATATTGGTCAATAATAAGTTGATACATAGTTCTTGCTTTTTCAAGAGCTAATTGATTATTTGCTGCTTTTGCATATTCAGCAAAAGCAATAACTCCAAAAGTTTCAGTAAAATAATAACGTCTTTTTCTTAATGGTTTACCATCCCGAGTTACACTAAAAAACATTCTTCCATCCCGATCAGTAGTATCAAAGCAGTACTTCATTATAAATTTAAATCCATTATTTGCAATATTTAACCATTCCTCTTTACGCTCTACTTCATTATATAACTTAGAAAAAATCCATAATCCTCTATTTTGAAGCCATACTGATTTATCAGTACAATATACCGAGCCATCTTGATCTAAATAATTTAAAAATCCATTATACTCCCAATCTATCGAATATTTACTCCAAAAGGGAATAACATTATTCAGTAAAATATTTTTATATTTATTTTTAAGGTCAATTAGTTCATTTCTTTTTATCAAATCAATTTCCACTCTCCTAAATTAGGCTTAAATCTTTTTAATATCCAAAATCATTAATTAGTAAGTACCATATTTTTTTACAAGGCTTATTAAGTATTTATAATTTCCCAAGCTTACCTCTGGAGGAATACTATGATCAGAGTGATATATATATCCACCTCCTTTTTTAGCAACAGTTATTTTACTTATAACTTCTTCCTCAATATCCTTCTTGTTTCCGGACAGTTTCATAACATTTATATTCCCCATAAAAGTTAAATCTTTGCCAAATTCTTTCTTTAACTTTCTTACATCCATACCGGTCTTTGCTTCTAAAGGCTGAATTACTTCTACTCCTGCCTTAATCAGATAAGGAATAAGATCATATATTTTACCATCGCTATGCAGAAAATAGTTTATACTATTGCTCTTTAAATAATCACCCAACTTCTTATGATAAGGAAATAGTACCTCTTTGTAAGTTGCAGGAGAAAATAACAGGCTATTGGTATAACCCATATCTTCTGCAAAAAACATACCATCAGGTTTTATACCGTACTCCTTTCCTTTTTTAAGTATGTCTATCACTAAATAGCAATACTTCTCGTACATCTCCTGCATAAAATCCTTTTTTAACAATATATCCGTCAACTGATTGGTAAATCCATATTGTCTCCAAGTAGCTTCAAAAGGCCCATAAACCGAGAGAAGGATAAATTTATTCCTCTTCCTTAATTTATCAAATTTAACCTTAGCTTCTTCCCAAGTTGGTATTTTCCCCACCCTCAAAAAGAATGATTCTGTATCAATTCTACTCAAATTATCAAAATTTACATTCATTCTGTCCTTTATCTTTTTCCAAGTTTCAGGACCTTTATTAACAAACTCGATAAAACGCATTGTTCTGGACTTACCCTTTACCTTCTCCACTGTATAACCATATCTATCCTTGATTGTAATCTTATCTTCCGTTTCCGAAATAACCCGGGCTTTAAATCTCATGGAGGCATCCATATAGATTCTGTCAAAATCGAAATTAAAATAATCATTTAAGGCTAAAGTATTTTCCTGTAATTCAAATATATTAACCAGCCCTCCTTTATCCGGTTTTTTAAAGATATCCTCATCAGCCAGTCCTTCTTTTATCCATCTTGTTAAGGTATCTTCCCACATACTATCAAAGAGTGGTATTCTATCAGCTTCTTCATGAGCTAATATTTTTTTAACCCTTTCCTTAGAATTCATTTCTTTACCCCTAAAATTATAATATCTTTTAATAATGCCATTCTTTAGCCGCTTCATACATAGCTATTATGTTACTTGTGGGGATATCAACCTGGAAATTATGGGTTGGCCCGATAAAAAAACCTCCACCAGGCGCCATAATATCCAAAAGCCTTTTTACATAATTACGAACATCATCAATTGACCCTGTTCTTAACAAATTTTGTTCATCTACCCCACCAGAAAAACAAATTTTAAATCCAAATTCCTTTTTTAACTCAGCTGGATTCATATCTTTAGCAGTAATCTGTAGAGGGTCAAGAACATCGACTCCTATATCAATAAAATCGGGTATAAGAGGACGAATCGAGCCACAAGAATGTTGATAACAATAAGCTTTATGCTTTTTGGCAATATCAACCATAGATTTTAAACCAGGCTTTATCCTCTTCCGCCAAATCTCTGGACTAAGCAATAAATTTTCCTGCCCCCCATAATCATCTCCAATCCGGAAAAAATCGATTCTTTCTTTCGCCGCTAGTAACATTTGCTCAATAAATGGAACTCTAAAATCAAGTATATGCCGAACTAATGCATCAAAAAATTCAGGGTTAATGTACATATCTATAAAGGCTTTTTCAACTCCGAGTAGATTTTGGATCGGGTACTGTAAGATCCCTGGTGATGAAAAACCCGGATTGGTCATAATTGCATAATCTTTATATCTATCAACTTCTTCTTTTAAATGAGAAAAATCAAACCATTCCAATTTTGGCCAGGAATATTCTTCTAGGACTTTTGGGTCATTTATATCCTTCAAGGGGTTATTAATTGTTTCCCAGTAACCTGCCTTCTCATTAATATGTATATATTTATATTCTACTCCCCAGATATCACGTTTACGAACCCCATCCTTATCTTCTAGAGGTGGGCCTATATATTTAGGACCAACCCAACGAAAATCAATACCCAGGTAGGTAAGCAGCTCTTCCCGATCCTTTAAATTCAAATCTTTTAATAATCTTTCTTCTACATCAGGAACATCACGATAAAAAAGAGGTACTCGATCAGGTTCTTTATGTTGTAAAGCTAACATTACTCGTTCTCGTGGTTTCATATAAGTATCTCCTTTTAGTCTTCACTACCGCCAAACATCTAATAACATACATTTTAAATCTCTGTTGTTTGAATAATCCGTTAGGGAATTTTTCTCTCCTTTAGGAGATGATAAAAAAATGATTTAATTAGTAAGTGATAATTTCTTTAGCTAGATACTTAAGTCAAAAATCTTTAAAGATACATTTTGATGTACTCTAATTTTTTTTCTTCAAAATTCACCACTGCTTCTAGGCTATGTGTATAATAAGGCATAATCTCAATATGCTTTTCTGCCTTTATATGATTGTAGACTGCAAAAATAGTTGATGGAGGGCAACAAGTATCCTTCATTGCACACGTTATCACCGTCCTTGCTTTTATCCCACTGCAAAGATTAAGATTATCAAAATAACTTAGAGTGTTAAACATTTCTTCTTCTTTTTCTGGATATTTTTTTAAAATATTCCTAAATTCAAGATAAGTAACATTTTTAAATTCTTCTGCCCATTCAATCGCTCTCTTGTAGTGGCAAAGATAAGGTATTTCTGCTATAACAAGTTTTGGTCTTAAATCTAATGCGGCAGTAGCCAATGAGAGCCCTCCGCCTTGGCTCACCCCAGTTACACATAATTTATCAATATCAATTTCTTTTCTCGTCTTAAGAAAGTCTATAGCCCGGATACAGTCCATATAAACACCACGGTAATAATAATCTTCCCGACTAAAGATTCCCTTTGTCATATATCCTGGTGCTGAAGGAGCAGGATATACCTTGTTATCAATACTTTCACCTATTTGTCCTCTTATATCTATCGCCATAACTGCATATCCCATAAGTAAATATTTCAGGTAATAACTTACTTTTTGCTTATTGCCACCATAACCATGAAAAAATAGTATTATAGGATGCGGACCAGATAATTTTGGGAGAAGGTAATATCCACATATTCTGCTCCCTCCGTAACCATCATAATATACCTTATTTACATCTATATTTTTTATAAAATAATCAATTTTCTTTATCTCTATATTTAACGGCTGATCTTGGGAAATAGCTTTTGTTTCTTGCCAAAACTCAATAAAATCACCCTTTTTCGTCTGTGGAGGCTTGTATTTTTTAAGCTCTTCTAAAGGCATATCTATAAGCATTTTAAATTTCCTTTCTTTAATATCTACTTATAATATTGATGTTAAATTAACTATTATAGTAATCTGGAAAATATTTTTTCCATTCATCTAAAAGTTTTGTTTCCTCTTCTAGGGAAAGTTCTTTTTTTAAAGGAGGCCGACAATAACCTAGGTCTAAACCTCTAAATTTCAAGGCAGTTTTGCAGGAAACTAAATATCCATATTTATATAAAATAGAAATTGCTAAATTTAATCTCTTTTGAAGTTCTATTGCCTCTTTAATCTTTCCCTGAGTAAAATTATTATAAATCTGAACAAAGATCTCTGGTAACACATTCTGGGTAGAACCGATAGCACCTGCTACTCCCATAGTTAAAGCAGGTAAAAACATTTCATCATAACCAGAGAAAGCAATCCATTTACTACTTACCTTCCTAAGTAGATCCTGTAAGAGATATAAGTCTGAAGCTGTATATTTCAAACCAACTATATTTGGTATTGTACAAAGCTTGGCCATTTGTTCATTGGAAAGTGAAACTCCTGTAGTAGCTGGAATATAATAGACAAAGAAAGGAAGGGTTGTGCTTTTAGATAATTCTTTATAATAATTATAAATTTCCTCAAAATTGTAGGAATAATAAAAAGGAGGAATTGATGAAATAGCATCCAATTTTAACTTTTCTGCATGTCTCGCAAGTTCTATGGCATTTTTTGTATTTAAACTACCTCCGATATGAGCAATAATTTTAACTCTTTCTTTAACTTGGTCTTTCACAATTTCTGCAACCATCTTTCTCTCACTAACATTCATTAAAATACCTTCACCTGTACTTCCACAAATATATAGGCCATTAATTCCTTTAGAAATAAGAAAGTCAATGTGGTTACGCATTTTTCTTTCATCTATATTACTTTCCTCATCAAAAGGGGTTAATAATGCAACATAAACTCCATAAAACTTATTACTCATTTTCTTTTCTCCTTATTTATTTTTATGATAAAAGACAATTTTTCTCACAATCTTTAATTTACCGAAGTTTATTTTTGCTCATAACTTAAAAATTGACTCAATTTTATGTTAGCTTTCCAGCGCTTCATCTAACACTCTTCCATCTGCCTGTGATGGTGGAGGTATTCCTAGTAATTTTGCAACAGTTGGAGCGATATCTCTAAGAAGCACTGGCTTATCTGCTTCGCACCCCTTTCTTACTCCAGGCCCACTTATTATCAGTATCGGCGATACAGAAAATGAATCGAATCGAGCCGTGGGAAGATAGAATGGATGATCTCCCAGCATGGTAGTAGGTCCTACTTCACCTTTTCCGAACAGTTCAGGATCAACAGATGACTGATGAAGATAATAATACAAGGACTTTGGTGAAGGACCATCCATAGAATATGGTGGTTTAAGATAATAAATAACGTCACCTACCCTCTCACCATATTGAAAAAGAAATGTAGCGTCTTCTTTCTTTAACGCCAGAGCAATAGGACATTCTCCCGTTTCAGGGTCACGTATTTCCATAAGACTTTTAATTATCTTTTCTCTGACCTGGTTATACTCTTCGGGCTCGACAATTCCCTTAGGATCCCTACCCTTTAGATTTACCCAAATATAAGAAGGGTAAATGTAGGGAAATGCCTTAGTTTTAGACCAATCTACAATAAACTTTTGAGTATTCTGATCCCAATTATAGGCGAGAAGCCCCGCTTTAATGAGTGCAGGGGCTATCCGTACATATTTCCAAGTAGGTACAGCAGCGTGATCTGATACATAAACAAAAAGAGTATTCTTTTTTAAATACCTCTTCATAAGTTCTCCTACAAAGTCATCAATTAATTTATAGGCAATCTCATAAAGTTGAAGTGATTCTTTTGACTTTGATTCTGTATAATCAGGGTTTTCCGGGCAAAGGTTACCTAAAATATGATGATTTATACGGTCCATAAGATGAAAATGAAAAAAACACATATCCCAACCATAAGTTTTTTGGATATACTCTATGATTTTAATCAACCTATTAGCTTGCATTCGGTCTTCATCAATCTTAGAGAGGCTTTCGCCTGCTTCTCTCCCTTCATCCACAGACCAATACAAAGCTCCATCTACTAAAGGTTTATCTACGCGAGGGTAAAAATCTTTTCCCAGATCTAAATTCTTAAGTAGTTCCGGTCCTAATTCCGCTGGATAAGTCCATCCTAAAGTTGTAAATATATGGGTTCTAAACAGCTGAAACTCAGATCCATCTGGTGATAATCTCTTTAACATAAATCTAAAAAATCCTTTTATGTTCGGGGAGTCGGGTTTTACCTGGATATAATATATGGTCGATTTTCCTTTTTTACCTGGGAGAAGCTTAAATTCTTCTTCAAACCAATCAGTCCAGCCGCCTATTTTTAGGAATTGCTTTTCTTCGCAACAATCCTCAAGTCGACCAATAAAAACACGGTCATAACCCTTCCCTTCCGAATCAATTATCAAAATCTTTAAGGTTAAACCCCCTTCGATGTAAGGGCTTTCAACCCTTATTTCAGATCTTAATATAGAAGAGTAGGATTTGATGTTCCCTTCAAAATTATTAATTTTTTCGAATTTTACACTACATAACTGCTCTTCATCTCTCATGAATTGAGGGGTAACATATCTCATAGAAGTTCCAATATAATGAACAGGTTTCCCATCTCCATTTATTACTATTCCATTTTTCATATTAGTAGGCCATCCTCCCCGATAGTTAATAATTAAACATTTCTTGCCCGCACGATCAGCAGTATCCCACAGATACTCCGCATTGCAATATGTAGATAGCTGTCCTCTCCCTCGTTGTTCATCCTGTGCTCCATAATCCAGCGGTTCACCAGGTATATGAATATAAAAAGAAGTTACACCATGGACTCCTGTATCCGCTCCTGTGGCAATAGTTGCCCAATTAGTAGGTGTATCGCAGGGAGGAGTTGAATATGCATCTGCAAAAAAACCATTCTTAATAAGCCTAGCAGTATTCGGAGTTTTGCCTTCCTTTGAAAACCTTTTAACAAAATAAGGCATTGCTCCATCAAAACCCATTAGAATCATTTTTTGACCTTTTTCGGAGGAAAGAAATCCTTGTTCTTTATCTTTCATTAATTTTACCTTCCTTTTCTATATTTCTCTTAAAATCACCTTTTACTTAATTTATCCTCTACCATGTGACATGCTGCAAAATGCTCTTTTCCATTTACTATATATTTTTTTAGTCTAGGTACTTCCTTTTTACATATTTCCTTACATTCATTACATCTTGGATGGAATGGGCATCCACTTGGTGGATTTATAGGACTTGGTACATCTCCTTTTAATACTATCCTCTTTAATTTATTGTCTAAGTCAGCCACTGGTATTGCTGATAATAGTGCTTTTGTATACGGGTGTAATGTTCCCGCATATAATTCTTCTGTATCTGCCAATTCTACTATTTTCCCCAAATACATAACTGCTATTCTATCACTTATATATTCTGCCACACTTAAGTTATGGGTTATAAATACATATGTTAAATTTCTTTTTTCTTTTAATTCTTTCAATAATTTTAATACTTGAGCTTGTATTGATACATCAAGAGAACTCACTGGCTCATCACATATTACTAATTCTGGTTCTACACTTAATGCTCTTGCTATTCCTATTCTCTGTCTTTCTCCTCCACTAAATTCATTTGGGTACTTATTCGCATATTCTTTTCTTAAATTGACTGATTCTAATAATTCTTCTATTATTTTTTTCCTTTTTTCTTTCGGTCCTACACCAATTCTTTTTAACGGATCTTGCAAAGAACCAAAAATTGTAATTACTGGATTTAATGTTGAGTATGGATTCTGAAATATTATTTGCAATTTTTTTCTTGCCTTCATCATTTCCTTATTAGATAATTTCCTCAAATCTTTTTCTATTCCATCAAAGTTATATATTATCTCTCCTTCTATTTTTGCTCTTTCTGCTAATTGCAAAATAGATAGTCCTAATGTTGTCTTTCCACATCCACTTTCTCCTACTACGCCCAATATTTCTCCCTTGTATATGTCCATATCAATATTGTCAACTGCTTTTAAATATCCTACTGTTTTTTTAAATATTCCTTTCTTTATCGGAAAATATACTTTTACTCCCCTCAGCTTTAGTAAAACTACTTTGTTATTATTCATTTTCCAACACCTTCTTATAATACCAACACCTTACTGAATGAGTATCTGTTAGTTTAAAGTCATCAGGCATTTTAAAGCATTTGTCTGTACAATAATCACATCTTGGGTTAAATTGACATCCTTTTGGCCTTTTGAAGGGATCTGGCGTCATCCCTCTTATTGGTTCTATTTTTTGATTTTTGCCTCTTCCTAATACTGGTATCGATTTTAATAGTGCTTTTGTATATGGATGTGCCGGACTTTTAAAAATTTCTTCTAATGTTCCACTTTCTACAACGTTCCCCATATACATAACCACTACATCATCTGCCAACTCTGCCACTACTCCCATATCATGAGTTATTAGCATTATTGATGTGTCCCTCTTTTCTTTTAACTTTTTCATTAGTTCAAATATTTGAGCTTGTATTGTTACATCCAATGATGTTGTTGGTTCATCTGCTATTAATACTTTTGGGTTGCATGACATTGCCATTGCGATCATTGCACGTTGTCTCATTCCTCCTGAATATTGATGTGGGTATTCATTTATTCTTTGTTCTGGTAGAGGTATTCCCATATCTTTTAATAATTCTATTGTTCTTTCTTTTGCTTCCTTCCTTGTCAAATTAGTGTGATATCTGATATTTTCCATTATTTGAAATCCTATTGTGTACACAGGGTTGAGAGCAATCATTGGATCTTGAAATATCATCGCAATATCTGCTCCTCTTAAAGACCGCATTTTCCCCCCATTTTTCTCTAATTGGTCTATTCTAATATCACCTTCGTTACTATGATATATTATTTCCCCTTCTTCAATTCTGGATAATTCAGGTAATAATCTCATTATTGATAATGCCACTGTACTTTTCCCACAGCCACTTTCTCCTACTAAGCATAATGTTCTCCCTTTTTTTATTTTAAAGGAAACACCATTTACCGCTTTATTACACCTTTGATTTGTGTAAAAATATATTTTTAGATTTTTTACAGTAATAATTTTATTATTCATTACTTCATCATCTTTCTTACCATTAATTTATTTATTGGCTTACTTTATCCTTGCTGCGTGGGATCTAAAGAATCTCTAAGCCCATCTCCTATAAAGTTCACGCTCAATACAAAAATTGATATTACAGTACCTACAGGCAACCATATCCACCAATTTTCTCGTAATACAGAAATATCCTGAGCAACATTTAAGATATTTCCCCAGGTAGGAATATTTAATGGTACTCCGAGTCCGAGGAAACTAAGTGCTGCTTCTTGTAAAATAAACATTGCAGTGCTTAACGTTATATTAATTAAAACTGGCCCTAATGCATTTGGTAGCATATGTTTATAGCATATTATAATATCATTTAGTCCAAAAGCTTTTAGTGCCAGCACATATTCTTCTTCTCGTATTGACAATATCTTAGCTCTGGTCATTCTATATATTGAACCCCAGCCGGTTAGTATGAAAATCACTATTAAGTTCCATAAGCTTTGTCCTACTATAGATACTGCAAGTAGTACTAATACTATCCTCGGGAACGACATCATTATTTCCGATATTCTCATAAAGATATTGTCAATCAATCCACCTTTATATCCTGCATAAGATCCTATTAATACCCCTATGATTGCTGCTCCCAGTGCACTTCCTATTCCTACAAATATAGATACTCGCCCTCCATATAAAATGCGCGCAAAAACATCACGCCCAATTTTATCAGTCCCAAATATATGTTCTAAAGTCGGTGGTTTAAGTCTATTTAATAAGTCTATTTTTTGGGGGGAATATTTACATATAATTGGGGCAAATATTGTAATAAATATAATTGTTGTAAATATTATTAGTCCTATTGTTGCCAATCTATTATTGAAGAATCTTCTCAATGCTCGATTTTGTGACTTATCTTCTAAAAGTCCTGCCTCTTCTTTTTGTTTGATTATATCCATCTTTTTATCTAATTTTGTTCTTTTTACATTTTTCATTACTTGTCACCTAACTCTAATACTATTTCAATTTATCGCTGGCTAAAATACTTTTTTTATTAGTCCAATCTTATTCTTGGATCTAACATAGCTATAAATAAATCTATAAGAAAACTTGAGATTAACATAGCTAATACAAAAAATAGAGCTATCATCATTACTAATGGTGTATTCTGAAATCTTACAGCGGCAACGAATTCTTTTCCGATACCTGGCCACTGGAATACTTGTTCTATTACCACTGAACCTCCTATTAGCATTGGTAATCTAAATCCTATTAGTACTACTATAGGAGATAAAGCTACTCGTAAACCATGTATAAGCTTAACTCTCCATTCAGGAAGACCCTTACTTCTAGCTGTTTTTATATATTCTTTGTTTAATATATCTAACATACTCCCTCTTGCATATCTCATAACCCCTGCCGTCATTGTTAGTCCTAATACTAAAGAAGGTAATACTAAATGAGGTAATGTATCTAAAAATGCTTCATGTCCTGGGAGTAGTCTACCACCTACTGGTAACCATCCTAATCGAAGAGAAAAAATTAAAATCGCAACTAAACCAAAGAAAAATTGGGGAATTGATACACCTATCATTCCCAGAAAGGTCAATATATTATCTAAAATAGTCCCTTTTTTTAAGGCACTTATAATCCCTAATATACTGCCTAAAAAAGTGGATATGAGAAGTGCTGCGACTGAGAGTTCTAGTGTTGCAGGTAATCGATCGAATACAATCTCTGAAATTGGCACTCCACTTGATAAACTATATCCAAAGTCACCTTTTGTTATTCCTCTAATCCACTTAAAATATCTTGTAATAAATGGATCATTTAATCCTAATGAATCTCTTAATTGTTCTAATGATTCCTGTGATATATTGGCTAATACATCAGGACTAACCATATATGATACTGCGTCTCCCGGGGTTAATTCTAATCCTAAAAAGACAAGAAAAGTTATGATAAACAATGTAGGAATTAATATTAGGATTCTTCTTATTGTGTAAGAAATCATGCTTTTCGCTCCTTTATGACCCTACTTTATATAAAATAGGGCCATATTACTAAGCAAAATTTTTATAATCAATTTAATGGCCCTATTTTTAATTAACTAAACAAGCTCTTTATTTTTATTTTGGGAACTTATTTACATAGAACATCCGTGTATATCTAATATTAACAGGTATAACTTTCATATTTTTCATTTTTTCAATTGCTTTTTCGTCTTCAACAGATTTACTAAATCCATAATCTAATTTACCTGCTTCTGCATTTACGACTATATTTGGATCGCTATCTCCACTTGGATATAATTGAATTTTTTCAATATTTCCCGTGCCGGTTTTATCCCAATAATCTTTGTATCTTATAAATATAGCATAATCATTCATATTAACTTTTTCAATTTTAAATGGTCCTGTACCTACTGGTGCTTGCCAATATGGATCTTGTTGCGGTCTAAGCGGATCACTTCCTTTTAACAAGTGTTTGGGTAATGGTGGCCATTGCGAGAATGTTAATAGTGCATTTGGGGCTACTTTTGCAAATTTAAAGGTTACTTTATTTCCATCTATAACAATACCACTTATTCCGTCACTATTACCGTTAATGTAATCATCGTATCCTTCTAAAGAGCTAAATGTTTGCCCTGCTACTGCATTAAGTGTTGGAATTTTTGATAAGTACTCGACTGTAAATTTAACGTCTTCAGCAGTAAAAGGTTCTCCATCATGCCATTTAACACCTTTACGTAACACAAATGTGATTGTTTTTCCATCTTCACTAATTGTATATTCAGAAGCTAATTGGCCTTTCTTGGGATTTAGTTTCTCATCAGCTATAATTAAACGGTCAAAGAGAAATTTGTTAGGATTTGTTAACGCTGGATTTACAGATACCTCGTCAAAATACTCCGCTGGCCCCCTATTTGAATACAATATATGTTCCCCATTTTCGTTACTTTCTACATCCCAATCTATAATTCTCCAATCGTAAGCAAATTGTTCATTTCCATATGGAATTCCTTTACGATTAACTCTATTGCTTTCATATATAAATGCCTGTTGATAATAAAGGGGAATAGCAAATAGTTTTTCATTGAAATATTTTTGCAGTTCATAAAATGCAGCTTTTTGTTTACTTATATCAGCTGTTTTGTTCGTAGCATCTATCAACACATCTAACTTGGGGTCTGTTGGCGTATGTGAATTGCTAGATGCACCACCTTTAAATCTATTATAATACTCATGGACCGCAAGTGCTGCATTAGCCGCATATGCTAAATCCCACTTTACAGATGAGGGACCATTCACGGGATCCTCAGGTCTCACCCACAATTGGGCTGCTAAGTCACCTTCTAGTCTTCTGAAGTTCATTTTTATTCCGACTTCAGCAAGTTCCTGTTGGATAATACTCATCAAATCGACGGTCAATTGGTCTTTGTAATAATAAACTACATCAAGTACATAATTAGAATTCCAACCGGCCTCTTTTAATAGTTTTTTTGCCTTTTCAGGATTATAAGCATAATTGTTTAATCCCTTAACTTTCCAATCACCATTTGGGGTGAGACTGTCGGCAGGTATTGCTTTACCCTCTAATAAGGTAGCACATATTGTGTCCATATCGATAGCATAGGCAATTGCTTGACGGACACGTACATCACTTAATGGATTGGGATTAGAAGCACTTGAAGCATTGCCGATAAGTACAACTAAAGAAAGTGTCAAAACCAACAGCAAAATTAAATTAATTGTTCTTTTCATTTTTATCCTCTCCTTATTTTTTATATGATTTATTTCCTAAATACAATAATATAACTTTAATATTAAACAATCACCTCCTTAATGGCGATTAGCTTTTTGATTAAAAATCCATTTAGGGTCTCTTCGCCATATTTGATCAAATTACTTAACTTTTATTGTATCGGCGCTAAATCAAGAAAAAACCGAAAAATGAAATATTTCCTGTAAAGGAATAGTTGCAGCAGCAATTACTCTAAAGTCTTCTCCTAATGAAGTTGGACATATTTTAAGCTGATTAGTCAAAATAGGCAAAGCTTGTTCAAATACCATTTCTTTTAACCGAGAAAGCAGAAATCTATTATTGTACGCAACTTTCCCCCCAAAAATGATTACATCGGGGTTTAGCAAGTTGACTAGATTAACAATACCGGTGGTAAGATATTTTGCAACTTCCTCCATAATTTCTTTGGCTAATTGATCATCTTTTTCTAAGGCATTGATAAAGATATTAGGAGTAACTTTCTCTATATCTCCTTTTGCTAATTCCAACACTATTGTATGCTTTCCCTGTGTTATCAAAGACGATAGTTTGGAATAAATAGCTGGCCAGCTAACATAATTCTCCAGACAACCTTTATTCCCACAATCACAATAAATTCCATTTCTGTCTATACTAGTGTGGCCGAACTCTCCCGTGCCCCCATTGCTTCCCCGAAAGATAGAACCATTTACTATAATCCCAGCTCCTACCCCGTCTCCTATCGTAATATAAACTAAATTTTTAAATTTTCTATAGGCACCAAATTGTTTCTCAGCTAAGGCGATGGCATTGGCATCATTTTCTAACCAGGTTTTTAGTCTAAACTTTTTTTCTACCATTTCTTTCAGAGGAATATCTTTTAATTTTAATTTCGTATTTTCGTAAATTATTCCCTTTTCTACATCAATAATTCCGGGCGATACAATTGAAATCCCGAGACATTTTTCTAGATCAGAATATTCTTCTAAAAACTGGCCAATTGATTTTAAAAAATAATCAATCACTAGTTCGCCCGTTAAATTATATATAGGAAATATTTTCTGTTTATGAACTTTTGCTTCCAAATCCATTTCAGCAATTTTGATGGAGGAATTAGTAAGAGCAACTCCAATGATAAATCTGCTTTCTGGAGAAAATTGAAGAAGGATGGGCTTTCTGCCCCCACTAGACTCCCCTACACTCGCTTCACACACCAACCCCTGCTGAAGTAATTTTCTTACTGCAGTACTCACCGTTGTAGGACTTATTTTATTTCTTTTAGCGATTTCACTACGGGAAATGGGACCGTGATGGCGTATGGTTTTGAGGATAATAGATCGATTTAATTCTTGAATTAATTTCAGGTTCCCAGTTCTTTGCATTAAGTTGACCTTCTGTCTATAAGCTTACTTTTTCCAATGACTTTATTAAGTATCTAAATAATAACCCATTAAATAATTGTTGTCAAGGGAATTTTTGAAAAACTTCAATTTGCACAATTTATTTGTAAAAATCCATATATCACTCTTCATTCTCATTCTCATAATGCCTCTTCATCTCTTTATTAAATGGTAGAGCAAGTATTTCATCTATCACTGTTCTTGTCTGCTCAAAAGATTTGGTCCGGAGATCTCTAATTAGTATTTCTTGAAGTATTCTTTTATCACCAGATAAGAATGCTTCCAGTGCCCATTCCATCCTCAACATCCTGATTCCCGTTAACCAATGCATCGATAAATTGAATATGTTACTCTCCACTTTTAATCTCAGGAGGAAATTCTTGCAAAAGATTAACTGATTTATCAGAGGCAAGCTTAAAAGTCTTTTCGGTTGAAACCTTCAAATAATTTTCCCGATACCAGGCCCAACCTAAGTCAGAATCTGCTCCTCCCCAAGGCTCTCCATACCACTTTTTCTTAGTTTTCAGATTGTGATGATATTTCCAACTTCCATTCCTGACGCTATCTCCTATGGGCATTCTCCAGTAAAATTTATACATATCTATTGCTGCTGGACTCATCTGGTCATCGAAAGGATCTTTAGGTTCCCATTTCTCTGCTTCTTTTTCTATCCATTGATCTATAAGCGGATAAGCATCCTTATTTTTATAAAGAAAACGGGTAAGCCATATATTATGACTAAATCCTGCAACTTGCCAGTCAACTTCTTTCATATCTAATCCCAAACTTTTTATCAGGGTATCAACCCCATAATGTCCATGGCAAAAACCTACAACTTTAATATTAGAATTCCGAATCATTAAGGCAAATTATAGCTTCTTTAATTAAGTTTAACAACTTACTCTTAACAAATAATTTTTATAAATGTTCACTTAAAAACAAGCACTTATCCTGATAGCCTTAACCACTTCTTTACTGTTTGTGAAAGTATAGAGATAGTTTTCTGGAACGAAGGTAGAGAGGGAACCTTGCTTTTTTGAAAGAAAAGTTGTCGGTTATGGGTTTATGGGTTTTTGGTTTACAATTGGAAGATAATTAGAATTTTAAGGGTTGATGGTATTGATAAAGAGTTGAATCACTTTTGCTCCGCCGATAAAGGTCCCTGCCATACTTCCCAGATTGGCAAAAGCCACTATCAGTAAAATTTTAGTAACTCGATTACGGAAAAAGTCTTTAAGGGTAGTGATATTCCCCAGCTGTTCAAAATCTTCTACCCGGGGACGCCTGATTAAGGCTTCAACAATACCGGCAAACCAGCCGGCAGCTAAAAGAGGGTTTAAAGAACTAAGCTGAAGATTAACATAAAAACTATGCGCATTTTTTCCCAGAGATTGAGCTTTTTCCAGATACGGGTAAAGGTGACCTGGATATCTCTATCGGCAAGAACAGGAATATCGGGATAGAGTTATTCCCTTTTTTTTACGGTAGTTTCTACTTTCTCGAGCCTTTTTTCCGCGCCTTTAAAGTATGCTTCAAGTTTTTCCAAAGTAAGAAATTCCGGAGCAGTGTCAGGAACACTTAAATAATATACTACCATATCGGGTTTCTCGCTCTTATAATCTTCTATCTTTTCGCTGTTATAGAATAAAAATCTTCTTTTCATCAATTCCTTAAATGATTCCCTGTTTAACTTGATTATATTTTCTTTTTTTAATTTCTCTGCTTTGATTATCCATTCCTCTGCATCCGAAAAAGGATTGGAGGCAATCATGCTAAAGGCACGAAATTGATTTAAGTCATCTTCCTGCTGATTAATTATTCTGATGTACACCCAGGAGCTGCTTTCTTCCGGGCCCTTGAGGATAGCCCAAAATATGGAAATTCCATTTGCTTTAAAAGTTGAATCTGCCCCATGGTATTCACTGGACCCGGTAGTTTGCTGGTTAGCCAATACCGAAAGACAGAATAAAAAGTTTAAAGCTAAAAACAGGCAGGTAAAAAAAATAAAAATTCTATTTTTCATTTTTAATCTCCCTTCTCTGTAAATATTTTCAATTCTTTTTCAGCCAAACATACCCCTACTTCTTGATTTAATAAATATTTCGCACTTTCAACGGCATTGTAAGAGGTTATATTTAGCGTGTGTCCGTATACATCTACGGTGAATTCGACTTTCTCTCCCAAAAAAACTTTTTCGGTAATAATGCCCTTTAATTCATTTTCTTCTGCTTGCTTAGATAATTGTACAAATTCAGGCCTTATAAATACATTCATCTTTTGTTGGGGCTTAATACCATCTAAGGTAGTAGAAATTTTATAAGTATGGCTAAATATTTTCACAAGGATAAAACTGTCGTCCGCTTCTTGCACTTCTGCGGGGAGGGAATTAATTCTGCCAATAAATTTGGCTACAAATTCTGAATTCGGTTGGAAATATAATTCTTCTGCTGATCCGACCTGAATAATTTTCCCCTTATTCATAATGGCGATACGGTCAGATATGGCCATTGCCTCCTCCTGGTCGTGGGTTACATAGATAGAAGTCATGTTTAGAGATTGTTGCAGGCGCCTTATTTCACTCCGGGTATGAACCCTTAGTTTGGCATCTAAATTTGATAAAGGTTCATCCAGCAGAAGAACTTTTGGTCTAATAACAATTGCCCGGGCAAGGGCTACCCGCTGCTGTTCTCCACCGGAAATCTGATGGGGAAACTGGGCTTCATAACCGGTTAAGCCTACCATTGCCAAAATTTCATTAACTCGCTTTTTTTCTTCTTGGGGAGAAATTCCCTGAACTTTTAGGCCATAAGCAACATTTTCATAAATAGAAAGATGGGGGAAAAGAGCATAATTCTGAAAAACAAAACCGATATTCCGTTTATTTGCCAATAAATTTGTAACATTTTCTTCCCCAAGAAAAATAGTCCCCTTATCCGGTTGTTCAAAACCGGCAACCATTCTTAGGGTGGTAGTTTTACCGCAGCCGGAGGGGCCCAATAAGGTTACCAGTTTAGCATGTTCAATGTTTAAATTAACATTATTAACTGCCTTTACCTCGCCTTTTACCCGGTGTAGAAAAGTTTTATGAATATTATTTAAATGAATTCCAATTGCTTCCATATCATCCTCCCAAAATGTTAGACATATCAATTGCTCCCGGACCGCGGAATAATCTGAGAAATAAATTAATAAATATAATTACTATAAAGACAATTACTACTACCAGAGTTGAAAAAGCAGCAGCAACTCCTAATTCCAGTTCGGTCATCTTATCCAGAATACGAACGGTAATAAGGGTCCAATTTATAGAAACCAAAAAGATGGTTGCGCTGATTGCTGTCATTGAACGGATAAATACTATCCCTAAACCACTAAATAACCCGGGAAGAATAAGTGGTATGGTTATACGTTTAAAAGTAGTTGTAGCATTAGCCCCCAAGCTAAAAGATGCTTCCTCGATACTTGGATCGATTTGTTGAAGGATGGCTACGGTAGTCCGAATTCCCGTAGCTCCGTAACGGAAGACATAACAGGCTATGATAATAATTGCCGTTCCGGTTATCATAATGGGGGGATTATTAAAAGCAATCAGATAGGCAATACCTACTATGGTTCCGGGTAAAGAGTAATTAATCATTGAAATAATCTCCATAGCAGAGCGAGAAATAAAAGTTTTTTTAGAGACTAAATAGCCCACCACAACCCCGTAAACACCCCCTAATAACATCCCTATAGTAGCAATAAAAAGAGTATCCTTTATAGCTTTCAATCCTTCAGTGAAAACTACCGTATAATGTTTTAAAGTAATTTGATAATTGGCTCCAAATGCCTTCACAATAGAAGCATAGAACAAAAGAATATAGAAATATAGAATTGAAACAGAAACAAGAATGCATACGGTAAGAAAAATTTTCCCTGTTCTTGAAGTTACACTTTTTATCTGGGTTTGCGCTCCGGCTTTACCGGTAATGGTTACATAATATTTTCGACTTACCCAATATCGCTGAAGAACAAATACTGAAAAAGCGGGTACAAGAAGAATAAAAGATAAAACTGCCCCCCCTCTTATATCAAATAATCCGGTAATCTGGAGAAAGGCTTCAGTGGGTAACACCGGAAACCTACTTCCTGCCAAAATTAAAGGAGTCGCAAAATCAGCTAAAGAGGCAGCAAAGAGCAAAAGAAAGGAGTTTGCTAATCCCGGAATAGCAAGTGGTAGAGTAATAGTTCTAAAGACCCTTCCCCGGGAACTTCCCAAACTAAAAGCCATATCTTCTACTGTAGGGTCAATACCGGCTAGAACGCCTTTTAAAGTTAGATAAGCAATGGGGAAAAAAGTAATGGTTTCGGCAAAAAGCACACTGTGCAAACCATAAACATTAAAAGTATTAATCCCTAAAAGATTATAGGTTATGAGCCCTCTCCGCCCAAAAGAAAATATCATGGCAATAGCCGTAGTGAAGGGGGGAGAAATAAGGGGCAGTATAATGGTGCCATCTAAAAATTTAGACCAGCCCTTGGAAAGATTAGCCCGAACCGAAGTAAACGCAAAGAAAAAACCAAGAATCGTCCCTGATAAGCCAACCAGGGTAGCCAGAAGGAGACTATTCCAAAAAGCTTGCAAGTGGTTGCGTTTACCTAAAATTTCCAAGATATTGGAAAAAGTAAAATGCCCGCTTTTCTCAAAGGTCAATATGAAAATTTTTGACAAAGGAAAAAGAATAAATAGCAACAAAAAGAACCAAATCACAATGATGCTTAGCAAAATTGCCGGGTCCTTAGGTAGCTTAGTTAATACTTTTTTCTTAAATACATTAAAAAAAGCGGGCATTTTTACCTCTTTAATTTAATATGATATTTTAATTATGGTTATGGTAACACTTTTTCTACCCATTCATCTACAATGCGTTTACGATTTTCTCCGGCCCAAACGCTATCAATTGGGAAAATGTTTGCGTTTTTTACCACTTCAGCAAGGCTGGGTTCAATCTCTACATCCGGATGAGCAGGAATGAAGTTAATTTTATATTTTGCAAAGAAATTTTGCATTGCGGGACTGGAAGCCCAATCTATTAACTTTTTACCTAATTCGGGATTTTTGGCTCCTTTAAGCAAGGCAATTGCCTCTGTAGAGGTACCAATTCCTTCTTTAGGGAAAGATACTACTACATCATAGCCTTCCTGTTGGGTCTTCAGGGCATCAACTATGAAAAATATTCCCGCACCAGCTTGGCCTAAGCCTACCGGAATAGTTCCTCCTCCTCCACTTTTAGTGTAAGCTTGTACATTAGCACGTAATTTTTTCATGTATTCAAAAGCTTTATCTTCGTCTCTATCGAAAACTTGAAGAATTGTAAATATTCTGGTAACCGCTGTACCCGAAGTACGGGCATCAGCCATCTGAATCATATCTTTATAAGCAGGGTCGAGTAAATCATACCAGGAGGAAGGTGGATTTAGATTTTTCTCTTTTAAAAAACCTGCGTTGGACATAAATACCAGCGGATCATCGGCAATACCTACCCAATATCCATTAGCATCTTTAAATCTACCTTCTAACACATCATAGGTTGGGGGTTTATAGGGCTCGAATACTCCTTCCTTAATTCCTGCGCTGTGAGTTTCTACCGGACCTCCAAAAAGGACATCTACTTGTGGATTATTTTTTTCTGCTATTATCCGTGCCAGGGCCTCACCTGAAGAAAAACGGATAAAATTAACATGTATCCCGGTTGCTTTTTCAAATTCTTCAAACATTGGTCGTGCCCAATTCTCGGGCCAAATTGAATAAGCATTTAATTCTTCGGCAGCTTGCCCGGGAATATTCATTTCGCCAACGAACCATACTAATACTAAACTAAAAATTAAGGTCATGAGAAAAAGAACAGAACTTTTCTTAACGTTTAACATAATTATACAAATTCTCCTTTCGTTTTTTTTACTTTCTCCTATTCTTACACAGATACATTGATGTCTTTTAAAATCACCTCTCTTCCTTGTTTAGTAAACAGCTCTTTCTCGGTGTTTTCTATAAAAATACTAAACATTCAATAAATAGGTATACTTTAGTTAATCAGAATTTTGTGTAATTTTTTAATTAAAACAATCCAAATTAAGAATATTAATCAGGGTACAATATATAAATAATTAAGTAGTCATGGTAAGTGAAGTATGTCTTAACAGGCGTGGAGGAAAGTAACACAAAGCTAATAGGAATGATAAATTTGAAAAATCTATTTTTGGCTTTTTAACATTTTATGTAATAATAATAACATGCTGAAATAGATTTTGCTACTACTATTTTGTAAATTATTAAAAAAATATTTACAATATGGCGGGGAATTGGGGAACTTCTTATCCTTGAGATAATATTTTTCAGTTATCGGTTATCTGTTTACGGGCAGAAGATAATTAGAATTCTAAGGGTTGATGGTATTGATAAAGAGTTGAATCACTTTTGCTCCGCCGATAAAGGTCCCTGCCATACTTCCCAGATTGGCAAAAGCCACTATCAGTAAAATTTTAGTAACCCGATTACGGAAAAAGT
>Ga0190359_1000703_pt1 | contig 22244 bp, 18 predicted proteins | sample 48721823_MG_FD_161269 | JGI IMG/M metagenome (GOLD analysis project Ga0190359, IMG submission 161269) | Hydrothermal vent microbial mat bacterial communities from Southern Trench, Guaymas Basin, Mexico - 4872-18-2-3_MG | ecosystem: Environmental > Aquatic > Marine > Hydrothermal vents >... | reverse complement strand
GACAGTGGAAGGGTTTGGTGGTAGTGTCATAGGTTCTGGTATTTACAATCTTGATGGGGATACCATTCCCGATATAGTGCTTAGTATTTGGAACAATGTGGGAATTGCTATAATCGAAGCAGTGGCCCCTGATACATATGCTATTAATTATCATGTGGAAGGTATCTGCCCCTACGATAAATACATTTTCCATGAATCTATTTTTGCAACAGATATTGACGAGGATGGTAACGTAGAGCTCGGTCTCTTCCCGATGTATTCCGGTTATGCATATATAGTCCACTATACCGGCGATTCCACTACCACTACTGTAGATACAGTTGTTCTTCCATCAGATCTTTTAAATACTGTTGCCTGTGGTACGGGTGATCAGGACCATGGGCCCGGTACAGACGGTAAAGATATCTATCTTATGGTGGACGGTTTGGGAATTATAGACCTTGAATATGTGGGAGGAGATCCTGCAGATACCACCAGTTATGAGAGTTATCAGATTGATTCAATTGTTGAGTACTGGGCAGGGTTGATTGACACCATAATAACCGTTGATACCACAATAGATACCACAGTCACTCCTCCTGAAACGACAATTGTTGTAGATACAACACTTGATTCTCTGACAGCTCACTATATAGTTGGTGTGAATATCTTGCCCGGTATGGACCTTGACAATGACGGGCACAAAGAAATTATTGCCAACTGGTATTATACAACGGAAGATACCATCAACCTTCCTGATCCAGGTGAAGGCTATCTCAGAGTGTATGAGTGGGGAACCACTGGCATCGAGGAATGGCATATCACTTCTGGAAAGAGCAGGTTCATTAAGAACTTCCCCAACCCGGTGAAAGATGTCTCGACACTGAAATTCAATGTACCGCGGAAGGGCTTTGTGGACATTACGCTATACGACATTTCAGGTAGAGCGGTGAAGAAGATATTCAGTGGTGAGCTGGATGCCGGAACCCACACTATAACATGGAGAGCTGACAAATTCAGAGCAGGTGTTTACATCCTGAGGCTGGAAACAGCAGGCGGTTCTGCTACAACCAAGATCACAATAACCAGATAATTAACTCAATCCCCCTCCTCCTTTAAAGGAGGAGGGGGATTAATCATCAAGTCCCCATATTTTTTTGAGTTCTTCAGTTATTTTTCTTTCTTCCTCAATGGAAAGTCCTCTTTCCTCTCCACGGGGAAGATGTTCTGTTTTGAAAATGAGTTCCGGGCCTTGAGTTTTAGTCCCGAGGTATCTGCAGTAATCAATTAAAGCCTTATCTCGAGATATTACCACAATTGCATTGCGATTCTTTTCCTTCTCAACGTACTTTTTTATGTAATCATCTGCACACATACTCTTTGTGAAAACCACTCTTTTTTCTCTGGATTCTGAGATTATCCCTTCCCTTCCATCAAATACAAGGAGGAAATTAGCACCAAACCGGGATTTACATATGGCCAGGAGTTCTTCTCTTGCCTTCTCCATGGGTTTTATCTTCAGGTAAGAGGAAAAAATGACATTATAACCATCAATTATGTAAAATTTCATTGGGTGTACCGGGCATAGATCTCTTTATAATACTCCAGAACCTGTTTTGCCACCTTCTCCCATGTATATTTTCTGAGTACTTTCTCTCTTCCTCGAGTAGCAAGCATATTTCTGTATTCTTCATTTTCTATGAGAATGGATATCTTTCTTGCAAGGGAAGCAGGGTCCTTTGGTTCTGCGAGAAGTCCATCTTTTTCCTCCTCGATGACTTCCATATATCCACTGATTCTTGTTGCAACCACAGGTTTTTGAGTAGCCATAGCTTCAAGAAGCACTATGCCGAAACTTTCTCCGCCAATGGCAGGGGAGATAAAAATGTCACAGCTTCTGTAAAGTGAAGGCAGTTCATCTTTATGTATGTACCCAAGAAAAATGATTCTGTTGCGTGTTTTTTCACCGATATACTGTCTGTAGACCGGTTTTAAGGGTCCATCTCCCGCCACATAGAGAGTAACATTATACTTCTCCACCAGAATATTCATGGCAGAAATGAGATATTTTAGTCCTTTTCTGGGCTCCAGTCTTCCTACAAAAAGCAGTTTAATGGAATCATCTCTTTTAATTTTTCCAGATAGTTTACCTTCCGGGGAAAAACGCTCAATATCTACACCATTTGGGATGATTTTGTAATCAGCTTCAAAATGCCTTCGAATAGTTTCAAGGGCAGATTTTGAAACTGCAATCCTTCCGTGCAATTTGTTAAAGGCGGGCCTTAAAACAGGTTTAAAGATCTCATATCCTTTTGAAGCGCCATGGGAAGCGTGGAATGTACTGAAATTTATGGACTCTGAGTACATTATGGCGAGATACGGAATGGTAGGAACTATTGAACCCTGGGCATGGACTATGTCATATTTGCCCTTTCTCACTATGTCCCTGATCTGTTTTGCCACAAGGGGAGAAAAGGTAAAGGTGGTAAATGATTTGTTGATAGGGAATCTGAATGCTCTTCCGACCCTTATCACCTTTGGGAAAGGAGGTTCACCTATGTAGTTTTTACTGTAATTGGTGGTGAGGATGTGCACTTCATTACCCAGCTTATTCAACTCCTTTGAAAGATGATACACATGCTCTGTGATTCCCCCAGGATAAGGATAGTAATGTTCCGTAGCCATCAAAATTCTGAACATTTCAATCCTCGGCTCTTACAACATTCAAAAATGCTTCCTGGGGTAGTTCTACCCTCCCGATTTTCTTCATCCGCCTTTTACCCTCTTTTTGCTTTTCCAGGAGCTTCCTCTTCCTGGTTATATCCCCTCCGTAACATTTGGCAGTTACATCCTTTCTGAGGGGTGCAATTCTCTCCTTTGCAATTATTTTGTTTCCTATGGCTGCCTGAATTGTGACTTCAAAGAGATGTCTTGGAATTTCGCGTTTTAACTTTTCTACTATTTTTCTTCCTATTCTGTATGCATTACTCCTGTGCACGATCATGGAAAGGGCTTCCACTCTTTCTCCAGCCACAATGAAATCCAGTCTTACTGCATCTGTTTTCCTGAATTCCAGAAATTCATAATCAAAAGATGCATATCCCCTGGATACACTTTTCAGTCTGTCATAAAAATCAAATATAATTTCCTGAAGAGGAAGTTCAAATTCAAAATAAACTGTATTTTCATCAAGGAACTGAAATTTTCTCTGAATGCCTCTTCTCTTCATCACCAATTGCTGGATATTGCCAAGAAACTCCTTAGGAGTGATTATCTCTGCGAGGACATAGGGTTCATAGGCTTCAAGATAGTGATCAGGAAACTCCTTTGGAGAATCCACGACAATTTCCTTTCCATCCTTTGTCTTCACTTTATATTCAACATTTGGTGTGGTAATTACAACCTCAACGCCAAATTCGCGTTTAATCCTTTCTTTTACAATCTCCATGTGAAGCATTCCGAGAAAGCCGCATCTAAATCCCGGTCCCAGGGCTGGCGAATATTCACCTTGGAAGTGAAGGGCGGCGTCATTGAGTTTTAATTTATACAGAGCCTTTTCGAGAAGTGGATAATCAGAGGATAGCGTGGGGTAAAAGCCGGCGAATACCATAGGTTTTGCCTCTCTATATCCAGGGAGAGAAGGAGTCTCAGGTTTCGATGCATCTACAACGGTATCTCCCACCCGTGCAAGGGTGATATCCTTTATGCCTGCGATAATATACCCTACCTCTCCGGCCTTCAACTCCTTTGTCTTTTCTGTTTCAGGAGTAAAGTAGCCAACCTCCATCACTTCGTAGCTCAGGCCACTTGACTTAAGCATTATCTTCATGCCCGGTTTGACTGTACCATCAAATAACCTTACATAAATCACAACGCCCCTGTAGTCTTCATAATTTGCATCAAAAATAAGAGCTTTCAATGGTTCTTGAGGGTCTCCCTCTGGAGGGGGAACCCTTTTAATCACTTCTTCAATTAATTCTTTGACCCCCCAACCCAGTTTTGCGGAGACCTTTAAAGGTTTTTCTCCTATCAGCTCTTCTATTTGGTGTTCCACCTTTTCAATCTGTGCATTGGGAAGGTCAATCTTGTTTATCACCGGGATTATTTCCAGATTCTGCTCCAGGGCAAGATAGAGGTTTGCTATAGTCTGTGCCTCAACCCCTTGGGTGGCATCCACAAGCAAAATTGCACCTTCACATGCAGCCAGTGAACGTGACACCTCATAACTGAAATCCACATGCCCGGGAGTATCAATGAGATTCAGAATGTATTCCTCACCATTATATTTGTATCTCATTCTAACAGGGTGCATCTTTATGGTAATACCCTTTTCCCTCTCGAGGTCCATGGAGTCCAGAACCTGCTCCTTCATATCCCGCGCTCTCAGGGTATCTGTAATTTCAAGAAATCTGTCTGCAAGAGTAGATTTGCCGTGGTCAATATGAGCAATTATGGAAAAATTTCGGATGTTTTTCATCTCAATTCACAACTGTCGAGAGTATCTCCAGTGAAAGTTTTCACTGTAAGATAACTTTTGTTATTCTCCGTTTCGATCAAACAATAGTGAAACTCTTTTGAAAATTTAAATAATTTTATATCTTCGGGTATTTTTGTGACATCTGTGGTATAAAGAGGTGCACCCGCACGGCCTGTTATGACCTGCCATATATTTCCCGGGGTTAGCATCCGTGCATAAAAGTGTTCATGTGCCACAAGTACTGCATCTGGTAAATATTCTGAGAGGAGATCCCAAAGGAGGTTTCTCTCCCTCAACTTGGCATCCAGAGAAGAACCGATGTGAGGACCAAGGGGGTAAGCAGGCTCATGGAAACATACAAAAAGATGTTCTTTTTTATTATCTTTAAGGACTTTTTTAAGCCATTCTAATTGTGTTTTGTCTAATGCTGGACTTAATTTGCCACCTTTTCCCCGAGTATAGTTGTAATCAACATTTAATACCACAATTCTTGCATTACCTATATCTACATAGTAAACATTTTCTTTATAGGGGGGCTTACCCTCTTCTGCTTGGGGTCCGTTTTCTGGAAGCATAAACACTTCTTTCCATAGGTCCTCAGCACTATTCGGAGGCTCTGGATCCAACCTTATGTCACCTTTTTTAATGTACGGAGCAGTCATATCATGATTGCCCGGAACATGCAGAACTGGAATAAAGGCATCAAAAGGCCACATTGCATTTAGGTAAGTTCGATACTGCAGTTCTCCATATTCCCGGGACTGGGTCACGCCGGAGATCAGGTCTCCGAGAAGAACCACAAAGTCTACCCTTTCCCTGTACGCATTCAGCATTAGGAGTCTCAGAATATCGAAATTGACACCATTGATTCTGTATGAAGCAGCAGGGTATCGCCAGCTTGCCCTCGAGTCTCCTGCTACAAGAAATTTTAAATCTGACCCATTTTCTTTCACATGAAATTTGTAAATGGGGGTGTAAAAAGTGTCTACTCCACTTACTACTATTACCCTGTATTTTTTCTCACCTCCTTGGAGGTCTTTTAGATAGATTTCATGCTTTCGGGATATGGTATTATCACTTATTTTCTTGTTATCTATTTCTACCCAGGCTCTGCTTTCATAATTTGTCCAGAAAAAGATTCCGTAATCTTTAGTCGAAAAAATGCTGAGGTAGGGTCCGTCTGTAATCACAACACCTTCTTTAAGATGCCCATCCCCATCCTGGATGATCCTGAAGAAATATTCCCTGGAAGCACACTCGACTTTACGAACTGTATCTATATAACTGACCTGGTAATGGTATAACCTCCCTGGTTTGATATCTCTCAGGTAAAGACTGTGCAGTGTATCCACTTTTTTTGACCATACATTCCTGTCATAATCAAGGAAAAAGGGTCTTGGAGTTTCAGGATAGGGAACCTCACCATAAAACACATTGGGGTCCGTGGAGAAATTTGCAGTCTTGAAGTTTACAAATACAGAATCATGACGGATTTCTATTTTGGGTTTTACTGCTTTATAAGGAAGCTGTCCCAATATTAGGAGTAATATTATTGCCTTCATGGTGTATATTATACTGTTCAGAGGGTGAAATCTGAAATTTGATTCTTTAACCAGAAGTATATACCCCAGAGGGTTGCATCTTCTTCTACTTGGGCTTCAGATATAATGTCTTTCAAAATATGGGCGTCTCCCCCGGTAAGAATGATTTTGTCAGGTGCTTCACTCAGTAAAGAGAGAATTTCACGGAAACTTCCCCTCAGGAGTGAATATAATCCAGAGGCAATGGCCTCCCCGGTAGAGTGGGGGAGAGGGATTTTACCTATTTCTGGAGTGAGTTTTTTTAAATTATCCCCTCTTTTGTAAATCTCTTTTAAAAGATGAATTCCCGGTATTATCGCCAGGGGATAATGTGTGGTCTTTCTCACAAGATCAAAGGTAATGAAAGTTCCAGCATCAATGATGAGGCCATTTCTAAATTTAAAAAACAAAAATAGAGCGTTGGCAACCCTATCATCACCAAGGGTCAAGGGGTTGGTATAGTTTATTGTGAGGATATTTTGAGCGGCAGCAGATAAATGCAGGACATTTCTCTTCTGTTCAAATATTCTGGAAACTTTCTCATAATTCCTACTGGATACTGAAGTATATGCTATATAGTTAACTCCTTTCAGGAGCTCTGGATCAGGTACTCCCTCCCCCTTTTTCATGAGCTCATCATTTCCAAACAATCCGTATCTGATTCTGGTGTTGCCGATATCGAAGCAAAGTGCTTTTACCATTCTATCCATACAAGTTTCTCCAGTTTAAAATATCCCTTTTCTGTCAGAATGTCAAATTTTTCCGTTATATCTTTAATGACTGTCCGTATGGAGGCTCCCCTTTTCAGATGAAGTACAGCCGGTATGTCAAGCATCAGAGCTTTTCTATACCACTGAAAAAGCACACGAAAAGGAAGCTTGCGGATATCCAGCAGATGTTTCAGAATGTCCTCTTCTATCTCTCTAATACTATATTTCTCTCCAGTTATAAGATATAGACTGGTCGCCTTGTCTCTAATTTCTTCAGGGAATATTTTCTGATTTACATTGATACCTATTCCGAAGATTGTAAAACCACTTCCTCTTTCTATAAGTATGCCAGCAATTTTTTTGTTTTTCGTTATCAAATCGTTTGGGAAACGTATCTTAATATCAGGGATATAAGGAATCAGTAATCTCTGAACCGAAAGTGTGGCACTCACAAGGGCTGTAGCTATATCGTATTCCTCACCCAGTACAATGGATATATACAGTCCACCTCTGTGCGAGATCCATTTACGGCCCTGTTGTCCTTTACCTTGCGTCTGTACCTCTGCGACTACATAAAAAGGAGGAGATTTCCCCTTCCTCAGGAGTCTTTTAGCCTCTTCATTTGTGGAATCGATTTTCTGATAGAAGTATCTATCCAAGGGCCGCTACACCAAAAGCAATAGAATATAGCTTCATTTCAGGGGTATCGGAGCGGGATAAAAGTATTATAGGAGCCTTTGCTCCGTATACTATTCCCCCCACCTTTGCACCGGCAAAGTATATCAGGGCTTTTGCCAGTATATTCCCGGAAGCTACATCGGGCACTATCCAGCAGTCTGCATCTCCAGCAACCTCTGATTTCACCCCCTTCAATTCAGCGGCTTTTCTTGAAGCCGCGATATCAAACCCAAGGGGGCCATCCACAATTGCACCTTTAAAATATCCTCTGTCAGCCAGTTTTGATATAGCTGCTGCTTCGATTGTCTCTGGCATATCAGTATGAATGGTCTCGATGGAGGCGAGAAATGCAACTTTTGGATTTTCATAGCCCATGTTTTTCATAACAGAGAGACAATTTTCCAGTATTTTAATTTTCATCTCCAGGTCCGGTCTTATATTCATACCTGCGTCAGAAAGAAAAATCATTTTGTGATATCCGGGTATCTCTATAAGAGATATGTGAGAAAGAATTTTACCTGATCTGAGTCCTCTCTCCTTATCAAGTATGATTCTCAAAAATTGAGGGGTCTCAATCTTGCCCTTCATGATAAAATCAGCTTTATTTTCCCTTACAAGCTCACAGCCTTTATAAGCAGAATCTACAGGAGAATCTGAATGTACTATCTCAAATTCTCCCAGTTTCGCTTCCTTAACAAGTTTTTCTATCTTATCTCTATTTCCTATAAGTACGGGAAAAGCTATATCGCTGGCGAGCTTGAGTCCCTCAATAACTGGCTGGGATGCAGCTTCTACAACTGCTATCTTTTTTTTGCCCTTATTTTTAGCAAAATCAATAACTTCATTCATATCCCTGAGCATTTCTTCCTCCTTGTTGTGGATTAAATGTTAAAATGAAGTGGGCGGAAGTTCAATGAAACTTATGTTTAACCACTTCCACCCTGTTTTTGCCCATTATTTTGGCTCTGTAAAGGGCCCAGTCAATTATTCTGAGAAGTTCTTCAGGAGTTTCGATTTCTTGTTTATCATAGGTAAATACACCGATACTCACCGTGGTGGAGAATTCTATCTCATTGAGTCCGAAAACAGTTCTTTCCACTGTGGAACGTATCCTTTCTGCCAGTGCCAGGGCTCCCTTCAGTGAGGTTTCAGGCAGTAAGATTACAAATTCGTCTCCCCCGTATCTTGCTGCAAAGTCCGCCTCCCTGATATGGTCCTTTATTATCTTGGCTATGATCCGCAAAACATCATCCCCTGCAGTATGTCCAAAGGTGTCGTTTATCTGTTTGAACCCATCTACATCTATCATGAGGTATGAAAATTTTCTTCGGTATCTCTTGCTTCTTTCAATCTCCATTTTGATTTTATCATTGAGGTGGCGCCTGTTGTAAAGCCCTGTGAGAGGGTCTGTGATGGCAAGCTGCTCCAGCTCATAGCTTTTCTGTTCAAGTTCTCTTGTCTTTTCTCTAACCATCCTCTTGAACTTTTCTTCATTTCTTTTTACCCATTTTACCCGCATCTGTGTCAGAGCATAAAGTAAAAGAAGGAACACCATGAAAGACAAAACCTGGAAATAGGGTCTCTGCCACAAAGGTGCCGGGATGAAAAAAGAATATGTTGCCACATTGCGGCTGGGTATTCCCTCTCGATTGTAACTTTTGACCTGGAAGGTGTAATTTCCGGGCTTGAGATTGATAAAGGTAATTTCGTTTTCCTTGCTCGGCTTTGTCCACTCATCGCTATATCCCAACAATCTGTACGAATAGGTTACGTCTGTTTCGTCTTTAAATGAGAGCCCCACAAATTCTATTTTAACACTGCTTCTACTTCCTGGAAGCTTCAAAAATTTCTTTGTAATCTGTACTGGATTGGAATTGATTTCAATTCGAGTGATTTTGGTATAGGGAGGCACAGTGTCAACAAATTCAAGTTCTGGATTGTATGAAAATAGACCGGTGAATGCACCAAACCAGATATTTCCCTGAGAATCAAGCGAAATACTTTGGGGTGTTATCAATTCCTCCCCTGTAAATCCGTTAGTTGAATTGTATATTCTTACGTCCTTTCCGCTAAATCTGTTAATGCCCCTGTTGGTTCCAATCCAAATATTCCCCTTTTTATCATCAAGGAGAGCCACTACATAGAAATCCGAAAGCCCATCCTTTTCACCGAGTTTAGTGATTTTATTACCCTTTATGACGAAAAATCCACTCTCGGTACCAGCGTATATTGCCGTATCGTTGGTAAGTATTGTCGTGTATACCAGATCCTGATGATACCCCGCAGGATTTAATTTCTGTATTATACCTTCTCTCCAGGAATATACATTTCCATCTGCGATAAATAGTAAGGCATTGTTTTTAGAGTCCCTGGTTATAAAGGTAACGTCATGTTTTCCTTTCAGAATAGTTCCCTGTTTCTTTGTGGTGAGGCTTACAAAATGTAAGCCACTGGGAGTTCCGAGAAAGAGGGTATCCCCCATAATTTCCATACAGTTCACCCTCAAATTCCCAACCAAGCGTGTCAATCTATTGTGATAAAGTCGTCCTTTCTCATAAATAACAATGCCCTTCCATGTACCGACAAATATACGATTTTTAGAAAGAGGTGAAAATGAGGTTACCCTCATATCAGGCAGTCCATCCTGCAAAGCAAAAACTCGTATTTTTTCTCCGCTCTTCAAAGCCATACCCTTGTTGGTGCCAACGAGTAAGGTGGTATCTCCCAGAGCTTTTATGCTGATAACAGCGGGATCTGGCAGTCCATCTTCAAGAGTGTAATGGGTGAAGGCCTCATTCTGGAGTTTCAATAAACCGCCTCCCCGGGTTCCAATCCAAATATTCTGTTCTCTATCAACATAAATATAATTGAGGTATAGGTTCTCAAGTTTGTAGTGAAATATGTGGTTTTTATACAGTTTTATAAGACCTCTATCTGTAGTAAAGTATATGCTCCCGTGAGGGCCTTCTACCATATGTGTTATGAACGCACTGGGGATACGGGGTGGTCCTAAGTGAGCAACGGCACCTTTATTAAATATCCATATACCATATCTTGTTGCGGCCAAAATCCTCCCATCCTTTGTTCGTAGAAGATAATGAACAAAAAGCTTGTTCCTGAAGCGATTATATGGATAAATAAACTTTGAGTCTTTCATCACATAAATGCCTGAAACAGTACCCACCCATAGATTGTCCTCTCCATCAAATACAATGGAATTCACCCTGGCATCAGGAAGACCATCGGAAGAATCAATGATATCAATAATGGAGTCCTTAATGATTACTATTCCATTTCCTGTGCCGAGCCAGATATATCCATTTTTCTCCATGATTCTGTTGATTCTCAGAGAAGGGAGACCGTCACTTTTGGTATAATGACGAAATATTTTTCCATTTTTTAAAACGTATACACCCTCACCGACAGTAGCCACCCAAATATGTCCATTGCTATCCCGGAAAAGATCAAGAACAGAGGAGCGAGGATAGGGAGGGTCTTTATAATTTATGAAATGTTTTCCGTTGTAATAACTTAAACCACTTACAGTTCCAAACCACATTCCTCCTTCTTCATCCTGAACAATGGATTTAATCTGAGACTGAAGCAACCCCTGACTTACATTATACTTTTTATATAAAAGTTTTGAAGCAAAAGCAGTATTTGCAAAGAAAATAAAAAAATAAGACATATAAAGGATAAAATAAGAAAATTTTATTTTAGTTCGATTTAGTACTAAAAAAATGCCTTTCATAGCATTATTATACAGTTTTTAGGACTGAAAGTAAAATTTATGTAATGTTTGTAAGTTGTTGTAGATCAATGATATTATTTATTTCAAAGGGTGATTTATCCCTTCTGATTTTTTTAACCCTTGCAAACCTCAAAGCATAGCCCGAGTTGTATTTCCTACTTTTCTGTACTTCATTAAACCTCACTTCTACCACCACCTCGGGTTTTACATACACTGTATACCTGTCCTCATATATTTTTAAATCTGTTAGAGTTTTAGTGAGATAATGGAGCATTTCGTCTGTAAGACCTTTAAATGTTTTACCCACCATAAGAAATTTCTTACCAGTTTCATCCAGAATCCCCAGATGTAGATTGGAAAGAAAGCCCCTCCTCCGTCCATGTCCCCACTCAGCTGCAAGAATCACACAGTCCAAGGTATAGAATTTTTTCAGTTTAAACCACCATCTCCCTCGTTTTCCCGCCTTATAGGGTGAATCCAGCAACTTTGCCATGACACCTTCATGACCTTCTTGGACGGCCATTTCAAAGAATTTTTCTGCTTCGCTGGTATCTTTTGCCACAATTCTCTGGATTCTGATATCCCCCGGAACCACATCAAGAAGCAGCCCCCATCTTATCCTGTATTCTTTATCCATAAGCGTTTCTCCTTCCAGCAGTAGAAGATCGAAGAAGTAGGGTTTTACAGGGATTTTCTTCAAGAATGAATCGATTCCCTCTTTCCGTGTTATTCTACGTGAGAGAATCTGAAAGGGTAGGGGTTTACCATCCCGAGAAACAGCAATTGCCTCACCATCCAGGATCAATGTATCTGCATCAATTCTTCTCACCGCATCGACTATTTCGGGGAAATTATGGGTGATATCTCTCAGATGTCGAGAGAAGATTTTAATTTCGTCCCCCTTTTTATGCACCTGTACTCTCAATCCGTCCAATTTATATTCAAGGGCAATGGCACCATGTTTATTCAGAAGAACTTCAGGTGATTCTTCAATGGCAGCTAGCATGGGTCGTAAGGGTTTAAATAGCTGAATTTCTGCTTCTATTTTTCCAGCCTTTTGCTTCAGCAATCTCTGAAACAAAATGCCCGGTTCCTTTTCCTGCATCCATAACTTTTCAATTTCTTCATAAGGAATGTTGAAGAATTTAGATATGGCCTGAAGTACTATAGGTTCTCTTGCCCCCTGCCTTAGTTCTCCAGCAATAAGTGCAATGAGAAAATTTCTCTCCTCTGGAGAGAGCTTTTTAAAAAAGTTATAGACGAATCTGAGTCTTTTATCTGTATCCTGGATATTTTTTAATTCATCGAAAAAGGCATCCGTTTGAGTGAGAGTTATTCCCTTATTGTTCTTTTCATAGGGAACATCGAGAAATTTTATGAGTGTTCTGTAACCCAGATTGAGTTTACCCTGCCTTATAACCCCGGAGATGAAATTAATTCCCGGTACCCGTTCCTGTTCTTCAAGCCTTTGAAGGAAATTTATGAGAATGGATATTTTTTCATTCCTTCTGGAGGTCTGGGCAAGGAGTTGGGAAAATTTTACCAGTTCATTCAGGAACATATAAATATAATAAGGGGGAATCTTGGAAATAAAAACTGGCGGCGGAGGGCCTCGAACCCCCGACACGCGGATTATGATTCCGCTGCTCTACCAGCTGAGCTACGCCGCCTTATAATAATAGTGGTAGCGGGGGCCGGATTTGAACCGGCGACCTTCGGGTTATGAGCCCGACGAGCTACCAGGCTGCTCCACCCCGCGATGATGTATATATAGTAATTCCTACTTTCTGAAATGTCAAGTTATGCAATAAAAGCGCGTGTTTACTTATTTTAATACCATAAATTTCAAGCTTTCAATGCATGAATCGGCTTTCAATACTAAAAAATAAACACCAGACTCAAAGTCAGAAAAGTCCATGAGGAGTCTTTGCTCTCCAGCCACTATTCTAACATTACGGGAGGAAATAAGAGTTCCCTTGACATCAAAAATCTGCATAATTACATTTACATCTTGATTTAGGTTTGTTTTTAGAACTGCTTTTCCCCTCACAATGGATGGAAAATAGCTGACAATCTTCCTTGTGGTACATGAAGTAGTTTCTTCTCCTATCCCCACCTCTGGTTCAGTCTTTATCACATAAAAATCATCTGAACTGCTGGCATTATTGTATATATAACCTGCTGCTATGTATCCTCCATCCGTTGCTTCAACTACAGACCTAAAGACATCAGTGGTCCATTGAAGTACATTCATTGTCCAGAGCGTATCGCCATTATCATCTAATTTGAATAGCCAGGCATCATCACTGTAAAGTGTTCCAGAAATAAGATAGTTGCCATCAGAGGTCTTTATGCCTTCTCCAGGAAAATCAGTATTCGGCCCGCCAAAGGTTTTCGTCCACAAGACATTGCCTAAGGAGTCGGTTCTAACCACCCATATATCATAGCTCCCAGCTCCGTAAGAAGTGGTTTGCCCTGTAATAAGAAATCCATAATCATCTGTTTCAAGAACACTTACCGAATATTCATATCCACTGTCCCCTACGGTGGTGCTCCACACCACAACTCCTTGATCATTAAGTTTAACGAGATATATATCGCTGAAACCACTTCCATAAGAATATGTGTAGCCAGTTACTACATATCCACCATCATGAGTGGGACATATATATTTGGCTTCATCCTGGTGTTATGACAATATGAAATCCTTCATCATTAAGAGAACCACCGAATAGTTTTGTCCATAAAGTGTCTCCTGTAGCATCTAATCTAACAACCCATATATCACTCTTTCCTGATAAAAACGAGTAAGTATGGCCAATAACAGCACATCCTCCATGGGGTGCGGCCGTCACAGAAAATGCCTGTTCAGAATCAGAACTGCCGTACATACCCGTCCATAATGTATCAGGTTGAGAATATATTACACCGGCTGAGAGCAGGACACCCAAGCAGATGTATATATAGATTACTTTTAGGTTTATATTCATTACTCCTCCTTTAGGAAGACCCCTCCCACATTTATGGTAAGATTTTTTAAAAACACTGTCAAGTTTTTAGTTGAATCTCTGTGGGTTGTGGAGTATGATTATATGGTCATTAAAGGAGGTTTGATATGGGAGAATGGGCGTTGATTTTGGGTGCATCAAGCGGTTTTGGCAGGGCTACTGCTCTTGAATTCTCACGAAATGGTGTTAATGTCATCGGGATCCATTTAGATAGAAAGGCAGCTTTAAAAGAGGTAGAAAAACTTGTTGAAAGCATTAAAAGTAACGGTGTAGAAGCCTGGTATTTTAATGTAAATGCTGCAGAAGAAAAGGTTATAAAGAAAGTTCTCGATGAAGTTAAATCCCGTTTTGAAAAAAGAAAAGAGGGAGATTGGATTAAGGTTATTATGCATTCCCTTGCCTTCGGTGCCCTTAAGAAATTTGTATCCGAAGATGAAGAGGAGATGATAACAAAGAAACAGCTCGAGATGACCATGGATGTAATGGCCAACACCCTTGTTTACTGGACACAGGCTGCATTCAAAAGGGGGTTGATTAAGAGAGGTTCAAAAATCTTTGCAATGACAAGTTCTGGAGATCAAAGGGTAATGCCCTATTACGGAGCAGTTTCTGCTGCAAAGGCTGCTCTGGAGTCTCATATAAGACAGCTGGCCCTTGAGCTGGCACCCTACGGTATAACATGTAATGCCATAAAAGCTGGAGTTACGGATACCCCTGCCCTTCGTAAAATTCCCGGTCATGAGAAGATTATAAAATATGCTCTTGAAAGGAATCCTTCAGGTAGAATGACCACCCCCGAGGATGTGGCCAAGGCAATTGTAGCTCTCTCCGATGAGAGATTATACTGGATGACGGGTAATGTTATTAATGTTGATGGCGGTGAGGATATAACAGCTTAAAGGTTTGTTTCACTCTCCTCTTTACGCTGCCCGCTTCACGCTATACGAATATAAAGCTTAGTGGCCATTCCCAAAGAACAGGGTTCGCACGGTCAGGAGTAATATTTTCAGATCAAGAGTGAAGGATCTGTTATAAATATAAAAGAGGTCGTATTTTAATTTAATATCTGGTGGAGTGTCGTATCCACCATATACCTGGGCTAAACCTGTGATTCCTGGTTTTATACTATGCCTTTCATCGTAATTTTCAATTTGGTGTTTAAATCTTTCTACAAATTCAGGTCTTTCAGGTCTCGGACCTATAAAACTCATTTCTCCTCTAATGACATTGATAAGCTGGGGAATTTCATCTATCCTGTATCTTCTCAAAATTCTGCCTATCCTTGTGGTCCTGGGGTCATTTTTAGCAGCTAGGACAGCCCCTGTATCAGCTTCAGCATTAGGGACCATTGTCCTGAATTTATAAATTGTGAAGAGTTTGCCGTTTTTACCGACTCTTTTCTGTTTAAAGATAACCGGACCCTTTGAATCCAGTTTAATCGCTATGATTGCCAATAAACTCAAAGGAAAGGTGATGATGAGGATGAAGAGAGAAGCCACAACATCGATTATCCTCTTTAGTGGATCGTACCACGGAGGGGGGCCATTGCGGGTAAGCCTTATAAGCGGGACATCCCCAAGGGTGGTAAATTGTAATTTCCCGATGAGGATCTCATAAATCCCTGGGAGTACGTCTATTCTCACATTATCCTCTGCATTATTATGGAGGTTTTCAGTGTATGTTCTATAGCTGGATGTAGACACAACAACGATTCTGTGGATATGAAGCTCTTTAATGAGGTGGGGAATATCTTTCACCTCTCCCAATATAGTGCAATTGACATCGTCTCCGTTATTTCCGTTAGTTTCCACCACACATCCAACAATCTCTTCTCGCTTGAGCTCTGAACTTTTCACACGCTCGAGAAATTTTTTGATATCGTTCCTTTTTCCCACAATTAGGATTCTCTCCTTGTTAGGAAAGAGGGGAATTATTTTTGAAAGGAGAACTTTACTGAAGAATAAAAGAACATAATTAATTATGAATGATATTAGTATAACGGATCTAGGAAAGGAAAACTTTCTTGCAATAAAAGCCAGAGCAATGAGAAGAAGAGTTGAAAAGCCAACAGCTTGAAATAGAGCTTCAAACAGATCCTCCGCTTTCTGTCCCTTGACATCGTAAACTTCAAAAACATAATTAGATGCAATGTAAATAATAGTAACTACAAGAGCCAGACTAGTGTAAGCACTAAAGTTATAGTAAGGTATCTTTAACCCAAAGCGGATAATGAAGGAAAAATAAAAGCCTATATTAATTAACAATATATCAACAATATAGTAAATGATCTTTCTTTTCCACATTCACCGGGAAGGAGCTCTACCCAGCCTCCTTTTTCAATTTTATTCTAACACTAAAAAGATAATTTGTCAAGGTTTTATTTCTTTTCACCCAGTACTCTAAATACAAACCCATCTGCCTTTTCCAGTTCTTTACATGCAGTTTCATAATCAATACCCTTGAGGAGCATCACAATAGCAATTTTTACACTTCCATGTGCCATTTCCAGATATTTGGCAGCAGTTTCATAGTCAACTCCTGTAACCATCATAATAACTCTTTTGGACCTTTCAACAAGTTTTCGAGAAGTTGCCCAGAGGTCCACCATCATGTTTTTATACACTTTCCCGGTCTGGATCATGGCCACAGTGGATATCATATTGAGAACGAGCTTCTGGGCAGTTCCAGCTTTCATCCTTGTAGATCCCATAACCACCTCTGGTCCAACTGGAACCGAAATAAGCACGTCTACTTTAATATCCACGTCTTTTTGGGGAATGGCAGTAATAAGCGCAGTTTTACATCCAATCTCTTTTTTCGCATATTCAAGCGCTCCAACAACATAGGGAGTTCTTTTCGAGGCTGCAAGTCCTATAACAAAATCCTTTTTGCTAACTCCCCTCTCCTTTAGGTCTTTGATTCCATTTTCTTTATAATCTTCCGCACCTTCCACTGCCCTAACCAGGGCACCGTATCCACCTGCGATCAGCCCCTGAACCAGCCAGTAAGGGGTTCCATAGGTGGGCGGTAATTCTGCTGCATCAAGGACTCCCAGTCTCCCAGAAGTACCTGCACCTATGTAGAAAACTCTGCCACCATTTTTAATGGTATTCACATAGATTTTGACCGCTTTTGCAATGTCGGGTATAGCTTTTTCCACAACATGGGCAACAGTTTTGTCCTCTTCGTTGATCAATCTCAGCGCTTCTTCAATACTAACCCTGTCAATTCTTTCTGTCCGGGGATTCCTTTGCTCAGTGAGCAAATTTTTAATTTCATCAAAGACAGGATCCCTTTTCAATTTATTTACCTCCTTTCAAAACAAATTTTGTAAAAGTTTCTACGTGAAAAGTATGGGGGAAGAAATCATAAGGTTTTATGTATTCAATGTCATAGCCATTTCCAATGAGTATTTTTGTGTCTCTTGCCAGGGTAGGTGGATTGCATGAGATGTAAAATATATAAGGGGGTTTTGTACTGTTTATGAATTTTACGACATTTGGACCAATTCCCTTTCTCGGGGGGTCAAGAATGAGAATATCGGGCTTCTCTAATTCAGGGAGTATCTCCTCAGCATCCCCCACTCTGAATATAACATTCATCTGTTCATTAATTTCAACATTTTTAAATGCATCTTTAACTGCAGGGGGTGATATTTCAACACCCGTGACCCTCTTGGCAAAAGAGCTGGATAACAGTGAAAAAAGTCCAACACCGCTGTATGCATCTACTATGTGATCCATATGATTTATATCCTTCAATTCATTGATAAATTCTTGAGCCATTTTCGATATCATGGGTGTATTAACCTGGAAAAAGGAAGTAGCACTTATGATAAATTTTAACCCAAGGATCTGCTCATAATAATAAGGTCTTCCCCATAGTGTAAAATTTTTACTCCCAAAAATTCTGTTTGTTTTCTCTTCATTTAAATTCTCCACCACACCAACCACTCTTTCGGAGTCACCAGCTCTCAGTTTTTCTGCAAGTGTGCGGGAGAGCATTTTTCTTCTTGTCACAAGAACAATGAGTATTTCGTCGGTTTTAGAAGAGCCTCTCAGGGTCAGATTTCTGAGTTTCCCCCAATCCTTTTCTTCGTCATAAATGGTTACCCTCTCTTCTTGCAATACTCTCCTTGCATGTGAGAGAACATTCTGAAATTGTTCGAGATGCAGAGGACATTTCTCTATATCAACTATATAATGGGTATTATAGCGGTAGAATCCCATAATAATTTTCCTATTCTTTAATCTTTTAAGGGGGAATTGAACTTTATTTCTATAATGGAAGGGAATCTCCATACCTTGGGTATCCTGAAGGGGGAGGTTATTTATACCCCCAATATGATTCATTGCATCATAAATAAGGTCCTTTTTAAGCTTTAATTGGGCTTTGTAATCTATCATCTGCCACTGGCAACCTCCACAATCGGGGAAATAGGGACAGAAGGGATCTGTACGGAGTGGGGAAGGCTCTATTACATCTTCAATTTCTCCAAAGGCATAGTCTTTTTTTTGTTCTTTTATATTAATCTTTACCAGATCACCTGGAACAGAGTAGGGCACAAATATTACCAGCTTTCCAGCATAACCCACGCCAAATCCCTTCTGAACCATCTTTTTAATGCGTAGTTTAAGGGATTTCATCTTTATTTTGCCTGAATGAGGTAGGCTTCCAGAACCTTTCTCGCAAGTTCTATTGCTGCTCTTTTGACACCGTCACCTTCTGTTTCTGTAGAAGGTTGATATTTACCCCATGCACTGAAGGTTTTACCACTCCAGACAGGCTCTGATTTGGATTTGTCCTTCAGAGTAAATTCAGCCCTAATAATTACTTTATAACTCAAAACAGAACCATCCTGCTTATATTCATAAGGCTCTACCTTATAACTTTTTAATGTACCAAGCAGAATCATGGTGGCAGTATTTTCACCTGCTATCTCTATCCTTCCATCATCATCCCAGTAATTTATAAAATTCTCGGTTACCGCTGCTTCTATTCCTGCTTTTTCAGATTTATTAAGAAAAACAGAAATATAAACCTTTGAGTAACTTTCTTTTATAAAGCCTTTAAAGCTGTAGGTACATGCAGAAAATAATATTAACATCAAAAATACCAATCTCTTCATTACTGTTATTATAAATTAGCGTGTTTGACTGTTCAAACCTCGCTCTCTAAAATTTTTCAAAAAGGAGGAGAGGATGAGTTTTCTGGTGGCTTTAATACTGACTGTGATACCCGACTTCAGCATGCCACTTGAGTATAAGAGGCTTGATAATGGGCTTGAGGTAGTGGTTTTAGAGGACCACACAGTCCCTCTTGTGACCGTACAGGTATGGTATAAAGTGGGATCCAAATATGAAAGATATGGTAAAACAGGTATTTCCCATATGCTTGAGCATATGATGTTCAAAGGAACAAAAAATTTGCCTCCAGGAGAATATCATAAATTCATACGGAGTGTGGGGGGTACGGAAAATGCCTTTACTTCAAAGGAAAGAACTGTGTACTGGAGTGTAGTGCCTTCAAAATATCTGGAAAAAATTCTCGAAATTGAGTCAGACAGGATGGTAAACTGTGTATTTAATGATTTTGAAAGCGAGAAAAACGTTGTAGCAGAGGAGAGAAGATGGAGCAGGGAAAACTCTCCCATGGGTAGACTCTGGGACAGTTTTTATGCAACTCTCTTTATGTCACATCCATACCATCATCCTATAATTGGCTGGATGAGTGACATTGAGAATTTCTCTCTGGATGACGTGAAGAAGCACTATGAGAGGTATTATGCTCCAGATAATGCTCTTCTGGTTGTTGTGGGAGATGTAAAAAGTGAAGATGTTTTTAAACTTGCAAAGAAATATTTCGGGAGGATAAAAAAGAGGTCAAATCCAACAGAGGTTATTTCAAAGGAACCGGATTGGAATGAGACCCGGACCCTAAATCTGACAGGAGAAAATTACCCACGGGTTTTGATGGTTGGATATGCGGTTCCTGGCTATAAACATGCAGATTATCCTGCCCTTGAAATTCTGTCCATTATTTTGGGAGAAGGTTTGAGCTCCAGATTAGAGGATATTCTTGTTGACAAGGGCATTGCCACGCGAGCAGGCTCCTGGCTTTCTTCCATGCATGATTATTCTGTATTTGCCATACAGGCGTATCCTTCACCTGGCATAAAGCACGATTCACTTTTAAGGGTGATCGATGAAGAAATAGAGAGGATAAAGAGAGAGGGGGTAACTGAGGAAGAACTGGAGAGAGCTCTCAGATTAGTATATGCAAACCTGGTGATTTCTGGTCAATCTCTGTACAGGAGGGGATTGACCATAGGGAATTTTTATATAGTGGCAGATGATCCCTTAGGAGTAAACCATTATTTTGAAAGGCTTAAAGGTGTGAAACTGGAAGACATTAAAAGGGTTGCATCGAAATATCTTCTCTCCACCAAGAGAGTTATTGCGTTTATGGATACCAAAAAGGAGTCAGAATAATGAATGTATTATTGGCACTTTTTCTAACATTCATATCTTCCACAAATTATGTTGTAGAGAAGGACACCCTGGTCAATGGTTTGGTGATTGTGGCTTGTAAGAAACCAGGGATGCCCGTATTTCATGTAGAAGTTGGTTTGTATGCCGGGTCCATATTTGATAAGATAGGGGGCGAAGCTTATCTGACAGCTCAGATGCTCACCGACGGAATAAAAGATATGAATAAAAAACAGATAAGTGTCATCATCGATGAACTTGGAGGAAATTATTCCGTGAATACATATAAACTTTATACCGATATATCGCTCACGGTAACCACAGATTCTAAGGAGAAGGCCCTTAAATTACTTTCTGGATTGTTAACAAATCCCACATTTCCTGAGGAGGAGTTTAATAAAGAAAAGGTACGATTAATTCAGAACATAAGGAGAAACAGATCTGAACCCAGGAGATACATTCAGATCCTGTTTTTCAGGGAATTTTATGGAGATAATCCCCTTGGTAGACCATCCACAGGGATAGAAGAAACAGTGAGTAAACTTACAGTGGAGGATATTAGAAAGTTTTATAAAAAATATTATAATCCTCAGAATGCATACCTTGTTGTGGTTTCAAATGAAGACCCTGTTGAAACAATGAGCCTTGTCAAGAAGTATTTCTCTGACTGGGAAAAGGGCGAAGCTGCATCCTTCCCAGCCATTGAGTTGAACACACCGGACAGCTCTTATATAAAGACCTTTCACATGGAGACCAATCAATCCTATATAATGCTCGGGCATGTGGGGACCCTGAGGAATAATCCCGATTGGCCGGTAATACAGCTTTTCAATTATGCTCTCGGAGGCGGAGGGTTTTCATCCAGACTTTTGAAGGAGATCAGGAATAAAAAGGGATATACATATTCTGCTTACAGTTATTTTACTTGGCAGAAGGAATACCCGGGGGTCTTTCTTGTATCCACATTTACAAAATTGGATAATACACAGGCGGTGGTGAAAGAAATCAAAACAATTCTTGAGAATTTTAAAACCAGCGGAATATCGGAAGAGGAACTGGAAGAGGCAAAAAAATATTTTGAAGGAGCGCTTCCCCGAAGGGTTGAAACATACAGTGGGTTAGCAGGAAGGATTCTCGAGGGTATGATATATGGACTTCCTGACTTTTATTGGGAAAAAGAAGCAAGAGTCATGCAGAAGATCACCCAGAAGGAGGTAAACAGAATTATTCCAGAATACCTGTACCCAGAGAAACTTATGGGTGTTGTGATTACAGATACCACAAAGGTGAAATTGAAGGTTGATTAGTTTATTAGGGTCTTTATAATTAAAAAGGAGTTTTTTATGTCAGATGATAAAATTGTGGAAATTTTGAATCATGCCAAGGAAATAGAAAAAGAGGGAATCCTCTCCTATCTCGATATAGCCCGTAGAACCAAGGAAATTTCCGGCAAAAATATGTTCATTACTCTTGCCCAGGAAGAGGTCAGACATTATCTTGCTCTGGAAAAAGAGGTTATCAAATTACTGGAAGAAGGACATTCGGAGCATATAGAAATTCCTGTCTCTGAAAT
>Ga0190359_1000702_pt1 | contig 22246 bp, 39 predicted proteins | sample 48721823_MG_FD_161269 | JGI IMG/M metagenome (GOLD analysis project Ga0190359, IMG submission 161269) | Hydrothermal vent microbial mat bacterial communities from Southern Trench, Guaymas Basin, Mexico - 4872-18-2-3_MG | ecosystem: Environmental > Aquatic > Marine > Hydrothermal vents >... | reverse complement strand
GCAGGATGTAGAATATATGAGAGGCCAGAATAGGTGGGCTTTTTGTTCTTGAACATAACCCCACTTTCAGCAAGAGCCTCAACTGTCTTTCCAGGTAAGCTTTCAATATAGCGTTCTAAGTTTGGGAAATCTCGTCTGGTGAGATACTCAAGCATATTGAATACGACAGCAATCTGCTTATCGTTTGTAACTTTCATTCCGTTCAGGAATGAGTAGAATTTCTTGAAGAACACCTTGAGCTCACGGTATCCTTTCCACACATCGGTATGAGCAGGAAAGAGCGGGTCAAATCTTGTGACGAAATCAGGGGGATACTTAGATATTATTTTATCCCAGAAGCGGGGAATGGTGAATATGTTTCTGTCGAGTCGTATGATGTGGGAATTGTCGAGATTCCAGAAGGCAGCGTATTTCCAACGGTCAATGAGTTTTCCATCCTTCATCACAGGGATTCCGAATGTATAGATATACACGTTTACTCTTGAATTAGATATTTCGGTCCAGAGCTGGTTGGGGCTCTGCGTGTTGAGAAGGTGGATAATCTGTTGGTCTCGGTTGAAGCGGGCAAGTTGGTTCGTGCTCATCGCTCCCTGTGTCCTCCCTGAATAAGAGCCGAAGACATAGTGAGCATCATCAACAACAATCGGGTGAAGCCTGATGTTATTCTGCGTGAAATAATAGTTGAGTTTGCCGTAGGTGTCCCGCATAAAGATGTAGTCTCTTGGGAGGGTCTTGAGCCACTCATCAGGTCTCTTATTCAGAATAATCCACTTGTAAAGCATAGAGCAGAGTGATGACTTCGAAGAGCCTTCATACCCCCACACGAGAAGCCAGAAGTCCATCTCCCCTATTGTTTCGTTCATTATCAGGTTTCCGATTCTGTTGATGAACTCCGCAGGATTGAGCCACACATCCTCAATCGAAGAACCGAATTTACCCCGAGCCTGCCTTGAGCGTGATAGAACCCGATAGACCTGAGTGCCTTGAAACCACTCTGTCGTGAAGGGCTTACTCAACTTTTTCAACTTTGCCATATGTTCTTTCACCAGTACCACCTCTCCATCGCATTAGTGGGGCGAGGAATTGTTCAGCGAGGACTACTGCAAGGGCGTTGTTCAGGAGTTCAAGTTGCTCCCTTGTGATGTAATCTGCATCAATAATCTCTTGATAGACTTTTCTCATTTGTTCGACTGCATCTTGCACATCACGGTTCTTGTTCTTTTTGTTCAGAGCTTCAACGACTGAGGCGACTTGCACGAGGTTTCCCTTGATTGAGCGTATTAGCTCCCTCTCAAGGCGTTTCATATCGGAGTGCTCGAATGAACTCTGGAATCTTGTCCAGAGGGCGAGGTAGGATGAGACAGCCGTTAGAAGAGTATCCCACTTCTGCATAAATGTTTCAAGGAATCTGAACGACACTTGCTCTTGTGTTCTCCATCCAAGCTCATCCACTATCATCATCCTCCTCTGTTTGCTTCTGTGGGACTTCATACTTTCCCCATTCGTGCTTGCAGTCCTCACATACAAACCAACGGAATATCCTCTCGTGTGGGTTATATTCTATGTCCGTCTCAACATAGATGTTCTTGCTTCCGCACTCAGGACATTTCATCGCATCACCAATCACGGCCACATTGGTTTAGTGCCTGCTGTTGCTGCTGCCTTCGTCACGAGCCCTGAGGAGAATGCTCCTCCAAAACCCTTGACGAGAATTACAGTTCCAAGCGTGAGGCCCACCAGTATAATCAAGATAATGAGTAATTGTGGGGTGTTCTTGAACGCTTGAATCATTTTGTCTATGAATCCTCCACCGCCGACCTTTCCGACCTTCCCTGCAACAATCCGCTCGGCATTCTCAACGAGGTCTCTTGACGCATTGAGGAATGTTGATAGTTCGGAGTATCTATGTGTCGCTGAAAGCGTTTGTATTTCATCGGAGCTTATTGCATAGCTTAGTGGCGAGAACACCGGAATCTCCTGCTCTACAAGGCTAACTTCCCCGGTCTTTGGTTCTCTCATCTGTATCTTTATTTTCTCAGTTGTGCCATCGGTAGATAGATTCCACGCTTGAAGCTGTGTAGATGATAGAATCTTCTCGGGGAAGACCATAAACACAGCAGGTACATCCTTCCCCCGAATTTTCCACACTTGCTTCTTTGGATTCCTCAACTTCCACAGCACATTTGGATTTTCTATCACATCGTATATACTCATTCCTTCCTTGAACTCTATGTCGGGAACTGATACGGAGAACTCCTGCTCTGGTGAGAGCTGTTGCTCAACAATCTTCCACCGCTTTCCGTCATATAACTTCATCTTGATTGAGTTAGCCCCTATATTCCAATCCGCAAGGAATGCTTCAACTTCATTCCCGGGAAGGAATGCAAACACAACTTTCTTTCCGAGCCTCTTAGCTGCCTCAAACATATCCATTTGACCGGTGTGCTTCATCTGGTATTTTGTTATTAGGGTTGCCCCTATCATAACCGTGACCAATCCTCCAATTACGGAGACCACTATCGGTGCGAAGAACCACAGCCCGACCATAAACGCATACGCCAAGAACAGCGTTGCATAGTTTCCCATATAGAGTTTTGTCGATTCATTTGCCACTTTCTACACCTCCTTGTTGATTATTCCCCTGTTGAGGGGGATATTGTTGTTGAGGAAGATGAGGTTGCTGTGGGTGGAGATAGTATGATGGATATTGAGGTGCTGGTGGTATCGGAGGGGGTTGTATCTTCCCCTCAACTTGTTGTTCTTCATCCCGCTCTCCAGTATCAATTCCAGAGAGTAGAGTGAATATGTATTTTCGAGCGAGATTCCGGAATGCCTCCATTATATTCGAGTATGCTGTCTCGAGTCCTTCAATATCATCGAGCGTAAAGATGGATTTGTCTTCGGGATAGAAGAATACCACACGACCTCCAACCTTGATATATTGAAGTCTGCTCTTAATTGTTTGGAGCTCCTTGAGGAGTTTTTTTGCAAGGATAGCGAACCTATCAAGGACACGGAGGTATGCGAAGAGTATCTGCTTTGTCTCTGGAATCGCATTTAGGAGTGATAGGTTAGAGTTGAAGTGTGCAAGGATAATGTCATAGTCAGTCTCGAATCTTCCCTGTCCTCTTGGCTGAAACCCAAGCTCACGCTTGGAAAGAATCTTATTGACCTCTGTAATCCACTCAAAATTCTCACGGTTAAGGAATATCATAGCCACAACTCCTTTATCACCCGTATAGATATGAAGAGCGGAAGTATGTTAGACAGGAGAGCTCCAAGCGTTAGGTAGTGCCACTTGTAGAACCCTGCAATTATATCGAAGATTTTCTCTGCATCTTCAACAGTCATATATGGGTAGTTCTCTTGGAGGATTTTCACGACATCTTTCGTTTTTTCTCCCTTCCACATAGCATATAGCCTCAACCCAGAGAATACCGCCGAGACAATCATTGCATAGATAGCTATTATGAGGATTCCTTTGTATGCCTCCATCTCTATCGACCCCTCCTTTTGAACTTCCTCTTTGCGTCCTTCACAATCATATAGGCTGTTAGCATAATTGAGATGAATGCATAGAACAGAGCCATATAGTCAGCCCAGCTCCAGATAAGGCTTGAGTGAAGTGCAATTGCGGTTTGCTCTGCGAATGCTTCATATACGGCAAGAATCTCCGAACTCATTGCTATCCACGATAGAGTTACAGCCTTTACATACTCACGTATGACTTTGTACACGAGATACGTTGGAAGGGCTGCGAGTATAACGTTCTTATCCCTCCTTGTCAGAACCCAGAATACCGCAAAAGTGAATATAAGTCCCATCAGGAGCGGGAGAAGGTAAGAATAGAAGAAGATTCTTTCAGGACCAGGCACTTTAATGAGGACATTGTAAGCCATTGTTGCATTCTGTTCAAGCGTGAATGTTGGCACTTCCCTTCACCTCCAGTTTCTTTTTCTTTGATTCTGGTGCATATTTGATTGCGACTGGTCTTACGATATAGACCACATACAACGGCGGGAGCATTGCAAGAACTTTCTTAGCAAGTTCCATCTCCTTAAAGAAGTTGTCCTTGCTGAAGTCAATCTCTATGTGCGGATATATTCCTTTGAGTTTGACCTTCACCTTGCCGTCTTTATCGGTTGCGGTCACATTCCACTCTGGCTCGTAGAATTTTGAGATATTCACCTTTCCCTTGACTTTCCCGCCCTTGTCGATGTCCCAATTAATCTCGAGCAAGTCACTCGAGTAGTATTCCTTTGCGTGCTTCTCGAGCTTGTCAGCATCCACAAGCTCACTCATATTCTTGAAGTATTTGAAACCAAACCTCCGCAGATTATTTACGCTGAGGCGAACTGCATTAATTCTTACTGTCCTAATCCTCTCTTTGATTGCGGTCCTAACCTTACTAAATATGTTTCCTTTTACTCCTTTCATATGGCTTTCCCCTCCAATTCAGATAGCATATCCTCGATGTCGAGCCCTTTTGTCTCAACATATTTTACTGCCAGGGCGATTATGAGCTGTGCGGAATAGACTTTGTTTTTCCACATTAGTTCTTCAACGTATCTATTTGTTGAGATAGGCAGCATTGTTGAAACCTTATTGTTTCGCTCTCCAAGAACCGCTTTAATCCTTCTAACCAAACGCATATCATTCATCGGCACGTAATCCATACATCCCGGAGATATATATTGGTTTCCACTCTTCCGCATATCATCACTTCCTCACTTCATACCTTAGGCTGGAATGCAAATATCTTCTTGAAAAACCCAAACAGGAGAATCAAGTTGAACATCAAAATAAGAACGAAGATTGCCAAAAGCCAGCTTGCGTCAGAACCCCATCTCCAATAGGTAAAGCCAATGAAGAAGAGCGTGTTGGCAATATTAGAATACAACATCTTCTCGAAGCTTCCGAGTTTCATCTGGAACGCCATCACAAGGAAATACATCAATAGGGTAAATTGTTGTGTTGTTAGCCCTAAAGCAGTAATGAATCCTGTCTTTGCGTACCCTGCAACCTCCGAGTATGAATACATATCCACGAGACTCATTTATTAACACCTCCTGGCCAGAACATAAATATTATGTTACCTACAGTTGCACCCATACCAATCAATATCGGAGCTTCTACAATCCAAGCGAGAATATTGGATACTGATGAGACATAACTCGGTTCGAGTATTATGAATTTAAGCAACATTTCGATTGCGAGCTTGATAAGGTACTGTGAAAGTGCTATTGTGTTGATGAGTATCTGTATAATTACTGAGAGTAGAGCTCCCGCAAACATCGGAACAGCCACAATTAAGTTCACTCCCGCTCCTTGCTTGAACACGCCCACAGCATTATTGATTTGGTCAGTTCCCCAAGTCATCAGAGGGATTCCGTTTGGGTTTGTTGTCTCGTCTTTAGCGAGAGAAATTCCCATTGAGTACGTTAGGGCTCCATCGAGTATCGTGAAAAAAAGCGTGAAGAATAATGCGAGGTAAAACGCTTTTTCGAATGTATCACGTGAAGAGTCAAGCAGTCCCATATCACTTCACCAACCCTATTAATATAAACAGCACAAATATAAAAGCCATCGCAAGCCCATACCCGATTAGCTGTATAACCCAATGTGGTTCGGTCATTGGTATTAATATCGCTGCTGCACCGAGAACCATCATAGACATCACTACAATATTGGAGGTCGAGAACTGTCGATAGAAGAGTATCAAAACAGGAACTGTTAAGATTATTGCGGTCATCCACCACTTAAACTTGACATTTCTTCCCTCTGGAGTAGCTGTGATGCAGTCAGAGTATGTTCTCCCATCCTCAAGCTTGACAGTATAGCACCAATTGAGGACATCGGATTTTTCGACTCCGATAGTATCCCAAGTCACGAGGTAGCTTACTGAGGTTCCTGCGTTCGTCTCGGTGACGTTCAGGAGCCAATTGGACTCCGTGTCCTTCTTTATTCCGAGTGAGAATGTTGAGATGCTGTCGTCAGCAAGGAAGGTGAAATACGTTGCATTCTGACCTCTCGCACGGTAAATATTAGGTATTCCGACACGGTTTCTGCTGAGGTCATACTGTGTTGTCATTAGGAGTATTTTCTCGAGGTCGAGTACGAGCTGTTGCTCTCCTGAAAATGAAACAAGAGCCGTCTTATTCTCCCATCCACTCTTGCTCATACTCCATACTGCATAAAGCCCCGGCTGTGTGTAGAAATAGAAACCATACCCGCTTTGCGTGTATTGGCTTTCGGTTGATAAGAGTGCTCTCACACAGCCTGTTTCGGTTCTTGTGATAGCGAACCCATAGTTCGGGAGAGGTATTGATGAGCTTGCTGTCTGGAGGATGTTGGGAACATCGGGCGATACACACATCTTAATTTCGGATGGGGCATAGTCCGTATCTATATAGTTGATTATTACCTGTGATTCAAACTGTTCTTCCATTCTGAATATCCAGCTCTTAGAAGTGTTCAGAACGAGGTATATTGTCGGAGTAATGTTCTCATAGATGTAGCTCTCATTGAACTCTTTATCGACTGCTATGAAGCGGAAGAATGCGGTTGTATTTGTGATTGTATCCTGCCAGAGAGAGGTATCATATACGTCTGTCTCTTCGTCTCTCGGAAGAACTTTGAACACATACGTCGAGAACTGTTGTGATTGTTGTGTTGTGTGGTTGGCAAGGTCTGTACAATTGACATATAAATTGTTCCACCCGGCAGTTAAGTTGAATATGTAGGTGTAGTTATTTCCGTATGATGTATTTGCAATTTCGTCGTATCCTGAGGTTTCCCCGAATTCATAAGTACAATTCAGGGAGAATGAGGCTGTATCCGATGCTTGGTATGTTGCATTCTCTTCGACTTCTGTTCCGAATCCGTATGTTAATGAATATGTAAGGTTCACATTTGGATATTGAGTGTCGGAGTAATACCAGAACGAATCTGTGTGGTTGTTCTCGTTAGCGGTGTCGTATGGCACGAGTGTGATTGTTATGTTCCTCTTCCCTTCATAGTCGCTTTGGTATGGCCAATATAGGAGTCTTGAGCCTCCACAATATTCAGTTCTGTTCTCTGTAATAGTGCTATTATCCGCAAGGTAGAGTTTCACGGATTTGCTGGAATCTCTCCAGCAAGTAAAGTTAATCGTGATGTTGGGCGTGTCGAGCCATAGGCCATTAGACGGAGGATATGTGATGTTCAAATCATAGAGGGACACCGAGAAACTCACGCTGTCAGAATTGGTCTTGTTGAAGTCAGTTGCATTGACTTCTGCTGTGAGAGTATGTGAGTCCTCATATAGGGAGAGTGGGAAGGTTAAGTATATTGTTTGTTGGTGGTCTATTGTTCCTGTCGTGTTATATACTGATGCACCGTCAAGCTTGGCTTCGAAGGAGTAATTTGTTGAAGAGTTAGAGGATGTTTCGAGCCAATAGAGGCTCACATTTGCAGTCAGAGTTTCTGAGTAGTAAGTTATTGAAGTCGGAGTCAATATGCTGGTGCTTATACCTGATTGAGCTTCTTCTGCTCCGATGGAGTAGGTGGGTTCTGGAGAAGTATATTTTGCCACATAGATATAATCTGTTTTAACCGTATCATCGGTGTAGGTTAGACCCATATAGTTAAAAGAAGTCAATGGGCTTGTGTCATCAAAACTAATAGTGTCTTCTTCGCCTGTGCTTTCGCTTAAGATATGTGTTATGATAGTCCCATTGCTTAGGGTTGTTCCTGTCAGCTTATACCAGTTGCCAGCCGTGAGTGATATTGTTGGGTTGAGGATGGTGTCGGTTATGCTTCCGCCTTCCACACGCCACACTCCTATTTTAGAGCCAAATGGCACGCTATCATTCCAGTATATCCCCATTCTATACTTGTCTCCATCAGCGCTCCAGCCTGCCGTGTTGCTTGTGCTTGGCAGGAATCCCAGTGAACAATAGTTGTCAATTGGAGACACTGCATTTACACGGGTGTAATACCTATATCCTATTCCGTGAGAGAACGGCTTATATATTAAGTCATCAGTATTGCTGTCCCCGTTTTCCAAATACCCATTGGTTACCGTGAAGCTTCCATCAGCAATGGTCCAATCTGAAATGTCATTATCATCAAAATCATCATAAAAGCTCATTGTTGTAGTTGCGTTGCTCTCACTTGTAGCTTCGCTATTGCCATAGTATAAGTATAGTTGCGTTCCATTGTTAGTTGTCCAGTTGCCCTTGACCCACACGTATGCCCAGCTTGAATCAACTTTATCCTCTATCCAATAAGGAAGCAAGTTGTCATTTGTGTCTGTGAATCGAATGTCCGAGAAGTCCGTGTTCATATCGCTGTCGTATGTGATGTTCAGGGCTATCTGGTAGTCTGTGAGGTTGGTGGTTGTGTTTACTTCAATGGGTTTCCTGTAATCCCAGCCAGTAAGCCAGGCGTGGGTTGGAGCCAGAGCCAAAAGACACACAATCAGCAGTCTAACCGCTTGGTTGTCATCCACCTTTTTTCACCTCAGTCCAACCAGTATAGAATAGAGCAGCCGCTATGAAGGTCAAGAATCCCATCAGCATCCATACTGTCGATGTGTTCTGATACGAACCCCATAGCTCGCTGTGGTATTCCTTCTCGTATTGTATTGCTCCTGTTATATTGGCGGAGTAGTTAAGACCTTGGTCTTGAAGGATTTGTGCTTTGTTTCCTGCTTCTTCAAGTACAGGTCCGGTCAATTGTGAGCCTACGAAATATATGAAAGTGAGACCGGGTTTAACCATCAGTAATCCGAATCCTCCAATCAAGAACGCCATAAATAGCGTAATACCTATGAACTTCGCTGTGTTCCATATCATACCTTCACCTCTTCACCTCACAGCCCGAGTAAATTTAGAGTGTTTGAAATCATTGATTTGAACGAATCCGCCCAGCTCGATGTTTGCGGTTGTGGTGCTGGTTTTGGGGCCTCTTGCCGTGTTGGGTATGTTACTGGCAATCCTCCCTCCACGTATAGCTCTGGCTCTCCTGTTGGGCCAACTCCGGATGATATTGATGGCGTGGGTGCTGGCTTTCTTTTGGGAGTTGGCTTTTTGTACGTTACTGGAAGGCTCCCTTCGACGTATAGCTCTGGCTCTCCTGTTGGGCCAATTCCAGAGGAGATTGAAACTTTTTTTGATGGTCGTGAGCTTGGTCGTGGAGCTTCCGGTCTTGGAGCTTCTTGCCTTGGGGGGTACCTTATAGGAGGTCCTCCCTCCACGTATAGCTCTGGCTCTCCTGTTGGGCCAATTCCAGATGATACGGGAATGTGTATTGTCTTTGCTTTTCTCCAAGTCCTCATATTGTAACTTGATAGTCCTTGTGGCTCCTCAGGTTGGGTTATAGGTACCTCAATATTTTCCTGTGCGTTTTTCCACTCTCTAATAAGTTTCAAGTATTCACGATAGAACTGCGAATATTCTGAGAAGTTTCCAGATTTTCTTGCCTCTGCCATCTTTTCTTTTAGAATTCGTAGTTGTCTCTCATATTGTTCCCTAAGTTGTTTGAGTTGTTCATTGACCGCAACCATAGGGTTTTTGAGTAGTGTTCTTACCTGAACTCTTCGCCTTCTCCTTGCAATATCGAGAACTGGTGGAGCGACCTCAATCCTCGGCATAACAAATCCATCCATAGTATCTATATACCCCACCCCTAAAAAAAGGTTATCATTCAGAACTCCGGAATCCATACGGTTTCAATCCTCTTGCGTTTTTCCTCTTTCTTCCCCTTGACACGCATACCAAATTGGAAAGCTGCAGGCAGAGTTCCATATGAAGGACTCTCGGGAATTGATGGGATACTTGGATATGAAGGAATATCATATGTGAAGTCATAGTAGTATTCAGAGAAAGATGGAGGAGAGGGTGGAAGTGATGGTTTACTTCCTTCTTGGCTCGGTGGGCTTGGTGGTGAAGGAGCTGGGGGTGGTGATGGAAGGGATGGCTTTGAAACTTTGCTTGGTTTTGACGGTTTTGAAGGCACTTCTCTTGGCATCGTAGGATATGAAATGTCGAATCCGTCAGGAGAAGCAGGATATGAGAAAGTATATGACAGATAATATTGTGGTAGGTATGGTGCGGATGGCTTTGTTGCTGCTTTCGAGAAGTATGCAATTGCCATCTCCTCTGCCTCTGCGGGAGAATATCCCCTTGACATCCAATACCTCTTCAGGTAATCAATCGCTTCCCTTGACCGCTTCAATTTTCCACGTTTGAAGAGCTTATTCAAGAGTGACCTCTCTGCACTTTCTTGAGCACTCTCGGCAACGAGGAGACCAGTTGGTATGTCCTTTTCTCTCCAAGTCTTGGGTCCAAGCTCAGTTCCACCTTTACGGATACCAATTGATGAGAGTAGCTTCCTCTTGACTTGCTCTCCAAGAGAGAGTGTCTTAACTCCGGCAATTTCTTCAGGTTTCTCTTGAAATTTAATTCCCCACGCTTGCTCTATCGCTTGACTGGATAGCTCAAGGTCTTTCTGGACTGCATCAGGATGGAGAACCTCGACGGCTTTCTCCCACTTCCCACCCTTCTTGACATATATCCTTGGCGTTCCACCCGGCGTAATTTCCAGCCTTGCGTTAATTCCTCTCGCTTTCCACTTTTGGTATATTCTATTTGCGAGGTCAAGAGCGTCATCAGGAGTCCCAGATAGGAGGTCAATATCTATGTCACCTGGCTTGAAGATGTCGGGGTCGAGACCCCTTGCCTTTGCAACATCCAAAATATCCTCAGGGATGTCGGGTTTTATCTGGGCCCAATGTGCCTTAGAACCCCCAATCATCGCATCCCATTTTCCAGTTTTAAGGGTATTAATCACATCTCCAACGGCTTCCCTTGGTAGCCGGCGTGTTGCTTCATAGAGCCGTTCTTCATTTATGAATGCTGAGCGTGTCTTTCCGAGAAGCCCACTTGCTACAAGGCTTTCTTCAATTGCTCTCACGTCTTTTGGCTTGAGATTCTTTTTAGCCCACTCGTAGAATATCCTTGCCTCCGTTGGGTTCGCCGGAAATACTGCTTCCTCTGGAAGATTTCTCATCGCCTCAACGATTCCTTTTGAGCCAACGACGAGACCCCTTTCGGTTCTTCCTACAATTGGGACTGCTTCAACTCCTTCCCCCACCTCGAGAGCAAGGCCTTTCCAGAGCGGCTTTCCTTTACCGGGCATCTTTACCTCACGGTACTTCACAGGAAGCCCCGCTTTCATACCTGTTTCGAACCCCCTTTGTATCGCAACACCTTTCGCAGTCTCCTCTATGAACCTACCGACTGCCCTCTCTCCAACATCTTCGTATCCTTGTGCTTTCGATGAAATATATTCTGTTCCTCCGTGAATCGCCCCAAAACCTACCGGAGCTGCTGGGTGTGAAAGGACCTTTAAGATTCCTTTTCCGCCTTTTATTACAAATTCTCCGAGTTTACCGGCTGGTGATTTAGCGATTGCTGCTGCTCCTTTTGCGATTTTAGGATATTTCTCTGCGACTTTAATTCCTGCACCAGCTATTCTTGAACCTGCAGGAATGAGTACATCCTCTACAACAGCTCCGAGTAATACATCTCCAGCATATAACATAGGTATTTGTGCAACAGGTGAACCCCATTCGTCTTTGTCAGGTCCCCCTAAGAACGCACGCTTTTCGAACTCCTTGAGGGATATTGGCTCTTTTGTGTATTTTTCGTATGCCTCTTGAGCAATTTGCTGTGGTGATTTTCCACCCGGAATTGGAAGGAAAGAAACTGCGTATCTCCACCCCATCGGCGATGCGAGAGGGGCAACATAGAACATCGCCCGGTCGAAAGGGTTTGAGAACGACACATCATACATAAGAATTCTATAACACGCTCATAAAAAAAGATTTGCCAAGAAGAATAGAAAGATGGGAGGATAGCCTCCTGGCCATCAACTCCCTGTCCAAGTTTAGGCAGAGATGGGCCTCACAACAGTAGCCGAAGGTGCCGCCGTCCTCGCTGAGGTCAGGGACCTCATAGCAACGGTCACTACACCCATCACCGCACCGATGAACAGCACGAAGGTTATGATGTAGAGACCGAGCGGGAACACGGTCTTCTCTGCGTCTGCGAGGTCTTTTATCATCGTTGCTGAGGTCGAGAGCACATTCTTGGTATCGTTTATCCACGTGTAGCTGTAGCCAGAAAGCTGCGTTTCAACGGTGTTACCGAAGATGCTGAAGAGCAGCGCACCGAAGCTGTTTGTAGTCCCGGCTATGACACCGAGCAATGCAGCAGTATAGACCACGAAGAGCCCATCAATGACGAAGTCCCAGATAGTTCCGCCCTGCATATTTACCACCTTGAAAGGGCGGTCATTTAATATTATATAAGTGTTTTTTGAGTTTTCAGAAGTTCAGATTTTCCATAGGAAATTAAGGTTCTCTGCACAGGAAGTAGAGGTTTGAGTCTTTTCATATCTCATCTCCTCTAAATACCTTCCAGAGAGAGTCAATCCACTCGAGCATTGTTGAGAACTCCGAGCTGACATAGTATTTGTTGCTTGAGACTCGTATCATTCCAAGCCCCCTGAGTCTCCTAAATAAGACATTGTAGAAACTCGCTTGGTCAAATCCCGATAGCTTGACAAGGTCTTCCCATTTCTCCCTCGAAATTCCTTCGTTCTCCTTAATGGTCTCGAGCACTTTGACAGCCGCCTCTGCGTAGTCCTCGTCCTTCCCTGTTTTCCTTGCTGAGGTAAACACTGACTTCTGCAGAAAGTCCTTGAGAGAACTCGGACGGTATCCTGCCGCTAAGATGACTGATGCCCTCCTCCGTTGCTCGGATGGATTAACAATTGCCACATTATCCTAAGTCATTAACTTATTTAAGCATTTCCTCAAATACTGACTTTGCCTTACCGGCAATTGATTTTACTCCGTTTAATTCGATACGATAATACTAAGTTTGGGTGCGACACAAGGTAGGTTAGACGAGTAAAGAAATAATGAGAGATATTGATTTTCGCAAATTACACCATCTTATTAAGTATTGAAGAAGGGGGGGCCCCACCACGAAGAACACCTGCGGAGAGAAGGTGCTTTCTTCTGGAAAGGGTCGGGACGACTGGTGGGGCCCCATACCATAAAGGTGCGTTTCTATTAAATGGTTTCTCTGGCGGACTCACCCTATCACTTATTGTATCTCCAATTCGCTAAATCTACCGCTATTTGTAGGGCCTCATTGAGTATCTCTCTCATTACATTAATTACCATATTCTTGTCTTGTGACCGAAATATATAACTGACTTCTGGCTCTGGACCCACATATAGCTTTCTCATTATGACATAATCATTGTCTATTCTAACAGGCCTGTAAACGAGCTCCGACCCGGCAGACGTTCTTACCATTGCGAACATCCTTCCTATTGTCACAGTATCTATAAGCCCCTCAAATGACTTAAACCATTTCATAGTATCACCTCCGTATTATTATCCTCCTCGCTGCGTCCTCGTACACTTCAGCGACATCTCGCATTTCTCCCTTCTCACGAGGGGAAACATTGGGGTTATTCAGGAATGCTCTGGCACGGTTCATTGCGAGAATCATTGCTCTCTTAATTGCCACACGGTAATCTCTCGGAGACCTCCTTGCAAGTTCGAGTAATTTTCTAACTGCTTTTTTTGCAGCTTGGACGGAGGAAATATCAACAATCTCTGCCAGCTCTGGATGAGCAGGCTCACTCCTGAAAAGGGTTTTCCCGGTTAGCTTCCGATGAAGATAATTATACACCTCATAAGTCTCTGCGAGGTTCAGTTGTGTGATGTGTCTCCGGATTAACCCCTTTCCAAGAATCTCAATGTCAATCATTCCGGTGTCAGGATAAATTGTTAGGTGGGTTATGTCCTTTTCCTTGAATCGCATTGTTATCGGTTCATCGGACCAACCCTTTTGTCGCTTTTCTTCTATACTCTCCTCAACGATTTCGAGAGCAGCCTTAATCTGCTCCTGCTTTGATGGCTTAGAGCCATAGCCTAAAACTTCAAACACCACATAAAGATATGTAGGGGGTATATATATCATTTATGGCGATATTTGAGCGAGTTCTATTTTTATGTTGTGCTTTACCTCGAGTTGTGCTTCCTTTGGGTTGTATGTCAGTATGAGTGTCTTTGCCTTCTTTGGGTCAAGGTCTTTGATGGCTTTGTTTTTGTGGGCGTCATCAAGAATCATTAAATCCGGGAGTTTCTTTTGTGCCTGTTTTAAGTCATCTGTGATTATGAGTCTTGAGCCGGTGTCGAAGGTATAGGTATCGTCTGAGTAACTTAATATCCTGTCTTTCAGTAGTGGTGCTGAAAATTGCAGGGTCTTAAAGTGGAGCTTCAGTCTCCTTGCTTCCTTCTGGTTTTTCGTGATGTATGCGATTAGTTGTCCTTTTCGGTTGAGGCTTTGCCACAGGGCCCTTGAGAAGGTTATAGTTGTTCTTCCCGATAACTCGGGGCCTTCAACGAGTATAATGTGTCCATCTGCGTATAGGAGTTTAGCTTGCTCCGGTGTTGGCTCTATGTTGAATATCGCTATTGCGAAAGCCACCGGGCTCTTAAATACCTCGTTCATTTTTTCCTCCAATTCCCGCTCAAAGTCGTTTTTCAATCCTCTTCTCATCCTACCGCCTCCTATCACATATCGCCTTCCTCAAGTCCCTCAGCACTTCCTCAGGGACCTCGACCTCGGCTCTTCTCCTGCTATCAAGAGGGGTGAGCTCTACGAGGAAAATGAGTTTTCCCCTTTCAATGCTGAAAGTTAGGGTCCTCCCTCGGAAGAGCTCTGGTGGGAAGATGTGCCTTACATTATCTACCACGGAATTTCGCCTCCAAGTGCCAAGCTGTCATTTTTTGGGTAATATATGAGCTCGTACGCTGTTCCATTGACCACACACGCTCGTATGCCGTGAACATACTTGAGTTCGCCATTGAAGAACTCCGCGCATCCATATACGAAGTCTGCCGTGGTCGGAGTCTCGTGGCGCGGAAGCCAAGTGATGAGAAAAGCAAGAGCCACCATCATCGCCACGATGAAACCACCCACTTCTCCCCACATCATTACACCTTTCATCCTATCCCCCCCTTGCCCATAGCGTTACTGCGTAACATATCAGTGATGAAACGGCAAGTATGAAGAATGCAAGGAAAAAATCCCGCATTCGCTCCTCGAAGTCTTTGTTCATCTTTCCTCACCTTATCATCTCATACTCGCAATCTGCGCAGATGCCCTCAGGGTTGAGCATCGCGCACTTCCCGCACATCACGCATTTTCCGCATTTTCGTTTGGTCATTTCTTTTCACTCTCCCTTTTTCCATCTCTCCTGGCATTGGGCACAGAGCATAGTGTATATCCCTGTGCCGTTTGCCTTGTTATTGCAGTAGATGCATTTCACTTTTTCTCACGCTCCTAATTCTCTCAATATTTCTTCGGGAATTCCAAACTTTTTTTTTGTTTTTTCTTCTGGCACGAGTTCAATCTCTATCCTTTTTGCGAAGGGCAAGAGCTTCCTCACGTCGTATAGTATGTGTGTCCTCTTGTGGGTTGGCTCGCTTGTGTATTTTTTTCCTTCCTTATCTTCTACAATTATTCTCCAATAGTTGGTCATTTCTCATCACTCTCCTTTTGTTCTGCTTAATATTATTCTTTCTTCAGTTATTTTGATTCCATATTTTTTGACTTTTTTTCCCGACGAAATTTCCCAGCCCCACCAATCTGGCTTGAGCTGTTTCTTGAAGTGCTCCTTTATGATTTCGCTATTCTTCATTTTTCGTTCCCCCCTAAATGCTTCTCTAAGTTCGTAGTATATCTCATTTTCGTCAATCCTTATTGTGTCTCCTCGCTTTGCTTCCTCTACGAGCCTCAGCAACTTTCTTGTTGCTATTCTTTTCGTCCACTTCTTCAGGTTCATTTTTCATTCCCCCTTTCGCCACTCAATATTCTTTTTTTGAATTCTCCCCAGGTTAGGCATTTGCACTCAGATATGTCTTTATTGCATCTATCGCACCACGCGTCTCCGCTATTGTACCACATTGTTGAGTCCTCCGTTAGTTCAAATGCATCTTCTATTTCTTGAAGTATTTGCTTCCGTTCGGCTTTCCTTCCCTGTGTATATCCTTTCTTGAATATCTCGATGAAGCACTTTGGGCAAGCCCTGTATCCCGGTTCTCCATCCTCTGGAGAATGTTTCAAATGTTCATCCCATTGTGGTTCAACGAATTTTTTCCATATCTCATCATCGTTCACTTTATTACCTCCTCACAATCTCCCCGAGATTCAGGGACTCCTCAAGCTCTCTCGCCCTCTGGAGAGAGTAGTCAATCTTTGCGAGATTGACCGTTCCAACTTTCGTGTTGTAGATGTTCATCGAGAACATCACATCCGGAGCCAGCACTCCTATCTTCTGCAGAAATTCCATCTTCTTTAGAGTTAGGTTGGTAAGTGAGTCGAGTACCTGTTTCTCAAGGGATACCTTTTCAGCTTCTCGAACTTTAATAAGCAAGCTATGGTATTCTGTTCTCAATCTCTCGAGCCTGTTCCATTCTTCCATTATATCGGCTTCCCATTGTCTCTTGGAGAATTCCTCTACGAGGGCCCTGCGAGCTTCTCGCATAGCCTTATCCACGACTCGCTTGTCAATCTTTAGGTTCTTTTCCACTTCATCAGAACTCATACCCTGTCGTAGGAGCATAATTGCTGTCCGCAGGTTATCTTCACCCATCAATATTATCACCATCTACACAGATATAAGTATTATGGTACGACGTTAAATGCGTATGTACTTTTTCCGATTTTTTTGCAATTGTGTTGTGCATATTTTTCGTACCCCCTCGGTCATAACTTCTCGAGCTTTTTATTTAGTTTTGTCAGGAGGGCGTTGAGCTCTGGAAGTGTCTGCGATGTTAGGGTTGCCATAAACTGCTCGTGCGAGCGGGCGAACCTTCCGAGCTCATCCATTCTCTCAGGCATTAGGATTAGTTTCTCTTCGTAGGCCGCATCATTCGTTTCGATTTCAAGTACCCCTTTGGAGCGGTCAATCCACGCCCTCGCCTCCTGTTTATTTACCCGCCCTCCGAGACCTTTGGCTTTCCGATTAAGATAGACTTCTGATGCTTGAAGGTCTGCCTTGTCGAATTCTGGCATAGTCGTAGCGATGTGCTGTGTTGGTATCTGAGCCTCAAGGGCATCTAATACCCACCCATACTGAAGAAGGGCGGAGTGCACCATAAACACAGTTTTCATCACCTTGTTTAGGAGCTGGAGGTATCCTTTGTAGCCTCGTGGCACTTCTGTTTCTTTGATGTATATTCTCACGTTCCTTGGGGTGACCTCTATCGTTCCGTCAATCGGAGCAGGAAGCTCGAGGAAATGCTGTGTCCAGTTGTTGAGTTCGTTCTTCTTCTTGATTGGCAGAGGTCTCCCCTTCTTGAGTATGGGTATGACAATCTGTAGGTTGTGGAGGCGGATGACTCCTTGGGCTGGTGGTGTACTCCTCTTGGGTCGCCCCCTTCGCTCTCGGACGTAGCGAGATAAGGTTAAAACTCCCCTCTTGAGTGCAACGACCCCTTTGGGTGTGAGCTTATAGACGTGGGGGTAGGTGTCTTTGCTGACGGTGATGTACTTGAATTCGAGAAGCCTCCTAAAGTGTTTTAGGGCTGCTGATGGCGAAATATTGAGAATGCGTGCAGTTGAGGAGAGACCGTGCCCTTGCTCTATTGCCCTGAGAATCTTAAGGTACCTTTCTGTGTTGGGCTGTCTCCCCACATATACCACCAGCATTTTAACCTTTTAACCTTTTCTTTTAACCTTATTGTTTCGCTTTGATATTTTAACGAATTGCTGAAGATAAGGCATAGTAAATTTATACATTGAGTTCATCATAATGACGCCTATTGAAAAAATGGAGTATATCTCTACAAAAATCATTCCCTTTGTTAAATATTCCGGTGGGACTTCACTAAAGAACTCTAAAAAGAGTAATATAATAAGGGGTCCAAATAGTATCACGTAAAGGTCTAATGGGTCAGAGGTCTTTTTAACGCTTCTCGCTCTTCCGAGCAGTTTATCTACATCTACTTTTTGTGGAATAATTTCCTTGTCGTTCATCGCTACATCGCCTCCGGTTTTTTGATGGACCAATCTCCCTTCTTCCAATCCTCGTAATATACAACCTCTGCAAGCCTTCGTATGTAATTGAGTTCAAGGTGCTTCTGGAGCTTCCCTCCGTATGTCAGGTCTTTCCCTAAATCAACCCACAGTTTCCTCGAGACCTTAAGCCAGCTCCTCCCATCGAAACTCACAGCAATTCTTCTCACTCCTACTCTCTCGAGGTAATCCAGAATGTCCTTCTCAATCCCAACGCTGTTCCACTTTCGGTAGATATGTCTTTTTGGGTTCAGGGGGATTTTCCAAAAAGTATCCCCCTTTATGAATCCTATTTTTCTGTGGTTGTATTTTAGGTGTGTTACAGTCTTTCCCTTCTTTGCCTCGATATTTGGGAAGTCCTTGCTACTCACGATTGTCATCTTCATCGCCCCTCTCGACTGTATATCTCCTTAAGCATCAGAAGGAATAAAACAAATCCTGTAATCACTATTACAACCAGAGCTCCTTCAAACAATTTCATTGGTATGGTCATTCTATCACCCTGTCTTCATCCGCTTAATCGCAGATTTGTAGAATTTCGAAGCCCCTCCAATTGCAAGGATTGTCGTTGTTAGTCCTACTGTAGAACTCTTAACATAAACCCCAATCAAGAACCAAGCAAGCACAGGAATCATCTCTGATATGAGGCTGTGCATATCCTCGCAGAACCCTATTAAGCTTTTCACGACACAAGATATAAACCTCTTCACACAATCACCTCCTTATTCTCCACACACTTACGAGTTTTCCTTCTGGGTAGATATATTTCTTGTCCACCTTTCCTTGTCGTTTCAGCCTCTCAAGTCTTGTCTTGATTTTTGTGACCTTCCAATCTGGAAGGTATGGTGCTATTTGTTTTGTCGTTACCCATTCAAGTTTTTTGTTTGCTTTTTTCAAGGCGTCATACACTTTGTTTGCTTCTGCATCGAGTACGAATTCAGGGCTTCCCATTTTTCACCACCACCAAATCGCATCTACAATATCGAAGAACAATAGTCTCAAAAGTATCCAAGCTGTAAATCCGACTGTTAAACCACCAACTATAGACATCGTAGTGAGCTCTGCAGGACTTATCGTATCTGTGGATAATATAGTGGCGAACAAGGGTACTGAAACCATTGTTGAGATAATTGCAATCCCATTAATGATTCGCTCGAAATTTTTTCGTATTCCTTTCAATGCTTTTCCCTGCTGTCTCACAATATAATCGAGCTCTGAGAGTTTTTCCGAGATAGCCAAAAGTTTATTTCGTATTTCTTTTGTCACTCTATCGCCCCCTAATTTTTCTCTCAAGTTGGGTGAGCCTTGCTTCGAGATTGGCAAGTCTTTTCAGGAAGTAGTTTGCCTCGAATTGCTCCGCAATTTCAAACACTTCGTTTGCCTTGTTAATGATTCCTGTCAAATCGGCCTGGACGAGCTCAAGGCTTCCCTTTACCCGCTCGATGTCTCTATCGTATTCTCTGGCAAGTCCTGCCATTATGTCGATTGCTTCGTTCAGTTTCCTCACATCCTCTTTCCGCATTCTACATCGCCTCCCATTTCTTTCTTAACTCAACGAGCTTCTGGATTGTGTCCGAAGCATCGTCAAGCTCTTCCCTTTGTGTAGGGTAGAGTGTTAGGTCGTTGAAGGATGGGAAGCTGAAAAGTCTCCTCAGCTCCCACTCCTTACCCCTCGCCATCCTCACAACAATTTCCCTAATAGGGAGGGAGGAGAGGGGTGAGCCTCTCGGAATATACTCCTTCGCAATTATGCGGTTGCCATCTCGAATCTGGACAACCGCTACATCCTTGTCTCCGAATACTGCGACTTCCATTTCAATCACTCTCCTTGTTCCTTTCTTCTTCTATCACTTCTCTTGCTATTCGCAAGAGCATTTTCAAGTTGTTCCTTATTTCTTCCTCATTCTCTCCGTATGCTTTTACGGAGAATGTCCAGCCTCTCGAATTCCGAGAGATTTCAATGTTGTGCTGGTTGATGTTTATCTGCTTGCTTACTCCAATCACATTTTCTTTCTCCATATTTTTCACTCTCCTTCCACAATGAACTTTCCAATCCTTTTTGCTTTTCCAATCAGTCCTTCAATGCTATACTCGTCTGGTTGCCAATTGCCCATATTGAGTTTTGCCAATTCAATAGCAAATTCAAATGCCTTCATTCTTGATATTTGTGCGTTTTTCAGTAGCTCCCTTTCCGTGAAGCTCATTTGTTCTCCATTGTTCTGTTGTGCTGGTTGTGGTTTTTGTTCTCCTTGCACTACCTTCAGGAAGTTAATAGTTCCATCTTGAAGCTCGAATTCCACGAGCTTGCCCCTGTTGTTTCTTGCAAAGTTCCAAACCTCGTCCGTGACCTTGTTATACCACTTGCCATCAATCTTAATGGCTCGTGGCTCTGTGGTCGGTTTTGTTGCACTTTCAATTTTTCCTTTCAAGTCCATCACGCCTCCTTTTCTTCTAATATCTTGACACCCAGCTCTCGGAAGAGAGCTAAAGTGACTATTCTTGTCCTGTTCTCCCAATATTTCCTATTATATCTCGTAGTCATCTTCCCACTCTCCTTTTGGAATTCCACATATCGCACAGACCTCAAACTCCATATTCCACTTATCGACTACCCATTCCCACTCGTGTTCGTGGTAGTCGTCATCTTTTGCAACCTCGAACTTCATTTCAATCAGCCTCCTTTTTGAGTATTTTCAGGGCTTTTTTTAGCCCTTCAATCTCACCTTCCAGCCAGAAGTAGTCCTTCTGGTCGGAATATCCTTTTAGCTCCCATTCAAGGAGCAAGTCTTCCTGCTCCTTGATGAGGTTTTCCAGTTGTTGTTCAATGTTCATTTGTCTCACCCTCCTTGCTCAAGAATTCAAAAAAAGCCTTCTCGCTCCCTGAGAAGACTTCCTCAATGCGGAAGTCTGGCTCACCACAACTGGCGAACCACACGACTTCCACAACGAGGAAGGTATAATCGCCTCCCTCGTACTTCTGGAATGTGAAGAGCATTCTGTTATTATACTTGCTCTTCCACTCCTTAATCTGGGAGCGACCGAGATTGATGTTCCAGCCGCTCCCTTTTTCCTCGAAGACCCATTTCTGGGCTTCGAGGGCATTTTTGAGGAACTCCACTTCCTTGTGAAGCTCCTCTGACTTTTTAGGCTCGGGTGGTTTCTCCTCCGAGCCCAAAAAAAACAGAAGCTCACGCTTAAGCGGAAGCTCAAGCGCAACGAGCTTCTTTGAGGATGCAAACCCCTCATGAGGGAGTTTGCACCTCCCATCTACCATTGGGAGGTGGCATTTCGGGCAGAAGCCCTCCACCTCCCAAACTTCATCTTTGCCCTCCGCACAAGAAGGGCAGAAAAATAAGCCTTGGTGGTTTACCAAGGCTTCATTGTGCAGGGGCTTTCCGCACCCTACACACCTACCAGTTGCCCAAAAAGCTTCCTTGAGCTTCTGGGTAATAAATAATTCTCTCTCTTTGGTGCAAGACCGAAGAGAGACGGGGGTGTCGTCCCACATTTAGACCACCCCCTCCAGAGGTCGTAGCTCACACGCCACGACTTCCTCTAACTTCCCTCCGTAGGAGCGCATCTGCTCCACGGAGAGTTCCTTCCCCCTTGCCTCAGGAGGAAGGTTGAGGGTAATTAATATTACCCTCACGCCCGCCTGCTTGAGGCGGGCAATTAAATTGGTGGGCAAGACGCCCACCAGAATATCGCCCTCGCCCAGTTGGGCGAGGGTAGAATCGTCCAGATGGGCAACGACTTCCCAGTCGTTTCCCAGTCCAGCCCGCTCCAGCTCGGAGCGGGCAAAATTAACAGCTCCCGCGTGGCGGGAGCAGATAATTCTTCTCATAATGTTCTTAGGTGTCTTTCATATAAAAGGTTATATGTAGTCAAGTATATACTTTAACCAAGAGCCGAGCGGATAATTGACTTTGCCTCAATAACTTCTCGGTGTTCATCCACTAAGGATAGAAGGGCAGGATGTAGAATATATGAGAGGCCAGAATAGGTGGGCTTTTTGTTCTTGAACATAACCCCACTTTCAGCAAGAGCCTCAACTGTCTTTCCAGGTAAGCTTTCAATATAGCGTTCTAAGTTTGGGA
>Ga0190359_1000700_pt1 | contig 22283 bp, 15 predicted proteins | sample 48721823_MG_FD_161269 | JGI IMG/M metagenome (GOLD analysis project Ga0190359, IMG submission 161269) | Hydrothermal vent microbial mat bacterial communities from Southern Trench, Guaymas Basin, Mexico - 4872-18-2-3_MG | ecosystem: Environmental > Aquatic > Marine > Hydrothermal vents >... | reverse complement strand
GAATCTTTTTGTCAGTTCAAAATCTTCCTCTGTCATACCATTATCTACAAGCTTCTGAAGCTCTCTTATCGCAGCCCGCAGTGCAAAATGTGCATGCTCGTTCAATACAGGCCTTATCCATATCTCAAAGATCTGCTGTCTTCTTGAAACATTTGCCGGTGGAAATTGACGCGCCCATCCATTTGGGAAACACTCTATGTAAGAGTAGTCTCCATAGTTCATACCCCTTGCCTCGCGAATCACCTGATAGAGATGGCTGCTCGAGTTTCTATGTTCTCCGAACCATGAATTGGCAATCCACAATGCATAGTAATCCTTATCTCCTCTAAGTACATCTATTGGAAAACCAATGCTTATTGCAGTCGATTGTGTCTCTTTTTCAACAAGGACAACCTCAAGACCATTAATCGGCCTGGGTTTCGGTTTCTCAACAGGTCTTGTAACTCTTGGAGGAAGCTGTTCAAGACTCATTTTTAATTTTTTTAGGATCGAACTACTATAATTCCCACCTATGCCGATAACTACATTATCCCGAGTAAAGTGAGTCTTGTAAAAATTCCTGACATGCTCTAGTGTAATAGATTTTACACTTTGTATCAGGCCCTCCTCTGGATGACCATATGGTGTGCCCTTAAAAATTTCCCGATAAAGTAGCTCCTTTCCAAAGGCCTCATCATTTGAATAGCGCAGTGTCTTTTCCAGATAGTTCAGTGTATTTGTCTTTATTCTATTAAAATCCTCCTCTTCGAATGCAGGGTAAAGGATTGCCTGAATAAACAAATCAAGATACTCTTTTACTTTATCCTTATGGACACGTCCCTTTATTATTGTCATCTCCTTATCTACAGCGGATGAATAATAGGCAGCCATTGGATACAGTTTTTTAATGATATCGCTATATTTATTCTCCTGTGTACTGGCCTCTGTCAACATCGCGGCTGTCAAGGCTGCCAATCCCTCCTTCCCTGCAGGATCGTCCTGAGAACCCACCTTGAACCACACTCGAAATGAAATCGTTGGATCAGACGGCACAGGTAGTTCCACGGTTTCGATTCCACGTCTCGTCTTACAGGATACTATCATCATTATGCAAAGCAGCAAAATAAAAGCAGTATATAAACTTTTCGAGATCATTTCTACCTCCCCTTTAATACTACCACAGTTCTTTTTTCTTTCCTTAAAAATTTATTTGCAGCCTTCCAGACATCTTCGGGTGAGACCTTTTCAATAGTACTGTAGAGCATATCCACACCATCTATGTCTCCTGTCATGGCAATCATCTGAGCAAGGTTCCCTGCAACATTATCGGGTGTATTCAGATCCATGAGAAAGCTGTACTTCATATTGCTCTTCAAATCTTCAAGCTCCTTCTTATCCACCATGTGTTTCTGAAAGTAGCCTATTGCCTTATAGATCTCATTCTCAATGTTACTAATATCGCTCTCCTTCTTTACCATGGTATAGATTGTAAGAAGTGCTGGATCACGACTCGATGAAAAATCGGCTTCTATAAACTGAACCCTCTGTTGATCAAGCACAAGGTTGTTGTAAAGTTTGCTCGTCTCACCAAAGATCAATTCACCCATTATTAAGCATGCAGCCATCTCAATATTCCCTGGATCGAATGAAACAGCCGATTTATATGCAATTGTGAGAATCGGAAGCGTCTTTCCTTTAAATGATACATTTACCCTCCTCTCCCCTCTTTGTTCTGGTTCGACCGGTATAGTTGGTGAAACATACCCCTTCTTCCAGCCTCCATAATATTTCTGTGCCAGCTCAAACACACGGGAAGGCTTAACATCACCAGCAACGAGCAAAACAACATTCTCGGGTCGATAATACCTTTTAAAGAAAGATTTACTGTATTCATACATCGTCGGCATTGCTTCAATGTCTTTTCTGAAACCTATAGTCGTATGTTTGTAAGTATGTTTATCAAATGCCGTATCCATGAGTTTTTCAAAGAGTACTGAAAAAGGATTCGAGAGCCCTTTGAGATATTCCCCATAAACAGCTCCTGCCTCGGTCTTGAACGCCTGCTCTGAATATGAGAGATTCTGAAATCTATCGCTCTCCAGTTCCATGACCCTCTCCAGATCCTCTTTGGCAAAATTCAAATGGAAACATGTGAGATCATTTGATGTATATGCGTTTGCATTGGCACCCATTGTGGTTATCAATGAATCATAGACAGCACCCGGATACTTTTCCGTCCCTCTAAACATCATGTGTTCAAAAAAATGAGCAAATCCTGAATGACCCGGCTCATACTCATCTCTACTCCCTGTGCGAACTATTGTATAGTATGCTACTATTCCCTCGCTCTCCATTGGAATCACTATTATTTTAAACCCATTATCCAGCACCTTTTTATGATACTCGTAGGGAAATATTTCCCCTCCATATAGCGCCGCTGTTGTCGAAATTACAAGGCAAAGTACAAAAATAAAAACACAGGCCAATGAAAATAGTTTCACTGCCATGTTGATCCTCCTCAATTTAGTTTATATTTAATAATAACGAAATAATATACCAAATGGTTTCTTATAAAGCAAGTAGGGATAGTAGATTTGAATGATTCCTATTTTTCAAGGTTCAGCAAGAGGCTAGTTATTGTATTCAGCACAGCCTGAAGGCATGTGCCGTACGCGTCAAGATTCTATATAATTTACACTGTTAGGGACACTCTATATCCCTGATAGGACCATGCGCAGGATAGAGGCGAGTTGCGCCACGTGATCGTAGAAGCTCCCAACTCGCCACGGCAACAGGATTATTAAATGCGTAAGACTCTAACGGAAGATCACCTGTAAAGACTGAACCATCATCAAGAAGCAGCGAAACACAATGCTCAGTATGCCCAGGTGTATGGAGTATCTCCCCATCAATCCCCATCTGTTTTAGTATCTGGCGGCTCTGCTCAAATGAGATGATGATATTTCCATCCTGAGTGATCTCAACATATCTGTCTTCTGGTTTCGTCCAGGTCTTCATCCGCCAAATAGCGTCAATTTGTACATCTACAACCAAGAGGGGAATGGTTTCCATTTTCAGTTCTTCGGCCAAACCTGCATGGTCAATGTGATAGTGGGTCGAAAGTGCATAACGAATCTCGTCAATGGGTATGCCCTTTCTCCGCAGATTCGCCTTCATAGTTCCCAATGTTCCAGGCCAACCAATATCAACCAGTAGCCTAAAAGTACCAGCACTCACAACCCAGTAATTAGTTGAGCGGTAACCAACATTTACAATTGTCACAGGTGCTGCTCTTCCCATAGTTAATTAAGCACAAATGCAGTCACACGGCACTGCTTTTTGTCTAACTGATATTTTTAATTTTATTATGATTAAATATTAAACGCAAATTTAGATACTACCCTTGTTGCAAAATATTGTATTATAAAAAGCATAATACAAAGAAATACTATAATAAAAATATCGATCGTCCTATTTAATAAAAATATTTGTACACCTGAAAATTTGTTTATCCAACCAATTAAAGACTCTTCCTGCAGCGCAAGAAAACCTACAGGCAGTGCTTCCAATGTTGTAATAACTGCTGTAAATATACTAATATTTCTTGATGCCACAGAAAATTGATCTATATTCTGATTTATATAATGATATCTCCGGCCAATATATAAACCAGCTATTATTCCCAACAAGAAATTGCCAATAGGTAAGCCCATAAAAAAAGCAACAGCAATAAAAGAGCAATATATATAAGCAATAACCAACAGTGATTTATTAAATCTGTAGAATTTGTGTATCAGCCTTTTTAAAAATAGAATATCAATAATGATACCAATAGTAAAACCTGTTAAAGCAAAGATTTTTATAAATGATTCAGGAAATGAGAATATCTTTAAGATATTCACTAAAGAGAGCGGCCACCAAAACAATACCAGCAAAATTATAGGTATCAAAGTACCGAGTCCGAGACCTATTATGCAAAATTCTTTTTTATTCACACTTATCACTAAATCACAAAAGATATCCTATACCTTATAACGATTCTTATCCTGACTAAATAAAATTGCTACTGACAAAGCGGTTTTCCATATGCAAAATGATAATATCCATATCTTCATCTATCTGATTAAAGATAATACTAAGAAACTTTAAAATCTCGAGATGAAACAGGCTCCATCTCCAAATAAATTTATTATTGTCACTGACCCGACAAAAAACAAACACCAGAACACGATTCTTGATCCAAAATGAATCTCTTTTGGCAACCCTTTAGTTTTATAGGCAGATACAATATTTTAATTTTCACAAAATTATTACTTCCTGCAGATATAAAAACAGACGTTAATTGTTGGTCGATTTAATTTATAACTATTACCTTCTGATTTTGTGTTATTTTGTCTGTCTTCATGCGAATAATGTATGTACCGCTTGGAACTTTTATACTATTCTCATTAGTGCCATTCCAATATATATGATAACTTCCTGCGTTCTGCAGGCCGTTGTACAGCACTTTGACCGGGCTGCCCAGCACATCATAAATTGTTATGTTCACATGAGTCGCTTCTGACAGATGATAAACAATATAGGTATCTGGATTTAACGGATTGGGAAAGGCCTTTTCAAGAAACGTTTTCTCTGGTGGTTCGCCTGGTTGAAATAAGATAGGTGGGTAAGTGGTTACATTACCCTGAATGTCTACCTCTGAAATGCGGTAATAGTAACTATGCCCAGCTTCAATAGTAAAATCAGTATAGGTATATTCTGTGCGGTTTGATGTGTTTCCCTTACTTTTCATTGCATCATTAGTTAGGTAACTTGTCAAACACTGCCAGAGATCACTATTTTCCTCCCTTCGTTCCAAGATAAAGCCAGCATTATTTACCTCGCTTTCAGTAATCCATTTAAGAATCACGGATTGGCCGCTTCCTGCTGTGGCAGTGAATGAACTTATGGTAACGGGCAAAGAATTATCTGAAGATGTTGAACTTAAGGTATAATAATAACCGTCTGAAAAGTTAGATCCCGATACTGTAAAATTTGGTGAACTGTATGAGCCTGAAATAATAGCCGCATCAGAAAATGTCCCGTCCGAATCTTTCAGCAGTCTTAATGTAGTGCCGTCTGTTACTCCCAGATCCGTACAATCAAAAATAATATCACCCGAGAGTGATCCAAACACCTCCATTCTCCAGACTCGATTTAATCTCCTGTCTATCCCGGCCGGTACGTCTAAGAGATTGGCCGAAAGGCTTCCGTTGTCATGTCCGAAGATTATCCGATCTGTTCCTGATATATCGCTGTCTGTGATGGTCATTATGGATGAACTATTGGAATTGTCTGCAGACCATACTGCATTTAAATCTGTTTTCCCAGAGGTTACCGAGCTTGCAATAGGTGCCGTAGATGTGACCCAGTCATTTGAGTCCATATTTGTAAGAGTGCCGTCATTTGAGTAGCTGCTGTTATCGGTAAGTGTTGTTCCGCTTCCATCTGACATTTTATAATATGCAACCAATCCGCTTTCGTTGCCGTTCAATGTTTTATGCATGTATTCCTGTATCTGGGATTGTGTGCGAGCGTAATTCCAGATTCGAACCTCGTCAACATATGCGTTACAATAATAACCTGCGTTGCTTTTGCCTATTTTAAGAGAATGAGATGTTGACGGCAAATTACCGCTGAATGAATATCCTGAAAGATTATCAAGTGACCCGTTGAGATAGAGGTAAATCTTTTTTGCCGAGTTGTCAATTACGGCAGCAATATGATACCATTTACCAGTTTGTAAGGGAGTCTGTGCATAAGCGGTCTGGGTTGTATTAAATGTAAAATCAACCGTATATGCATAAGTTGTACCGAATATCCAGCCGTCGTTATATTCTCCTTTTGATACTATCCTGTAATAATTTCCACCTGACAACACCTTGTAATTAACCCAGGCCTCCACAGTCATTGAACCCGTAATGTCGAGAACGTCATTATCACTTATTTCTACATAATCATTTACCCCGTCAAAATCGAGGGCATAATTTTGTGCATTGGCTACTTCCAATGCCAAACACAAACTCAAACAGAAAAAAGTAATGACACGCATACTGCCTCCTGTTTTTTTGGTTTTATTATAGTTCTACATTGGAACTTTTATCTATTATCCCAATCAATTGCCCTTAATAGTGGAAGTTATAGTACTTACTAAATGCTGTCTATGTGCCGGGTGAATTCAAACTCACATGCCGCTATAGAGTAAAGTGGAATATAGGTCAGGTATAGTTTTTTGTTATGTGTTTAAAAATCATTTTCCAGTATCGCTCCATATTCTCTCAACCAGTTTCTTGCGTCTTTATATCTAGATATTTGGTTTGAAACTATTATCCAGAATTTTGGAGTATGGTTTAGTTCTAGGAAATGTACTAACTCATGAACCACTACATAATCCACGACAAACATTGGCGCTTTAATTAATCGCCAGTTAAAATTCAAATTATTCTTAGGTGTACAAGCGCCCCAACTGTACTTTAAATCAGAAATGAGCACCTTATTATATGTTACTCCCAAACTTTTAGCATAACGTTCGACTCTCTCTGGAATTATCAATGAGGCTTGTTTCTTATACCATTCTCTGAAAACTTCACTTGCACGCTCCGCAGAAACAGCAGCCACAATGAATTTTCCAGAAAAGTGAATCTCTTCCAAATCACTCTTTACTATTTCCAATCTGTATTTCCTGCCCAAATACAATACCGTCTCGCCCGAAACAAATTCTTTGGCTGGAACTTCAGATGAATATTTTTGAGTACATTTTATTTTTTCGTAAATCCATAATTTCTTGCTTTCTACAAATGAAGCAATTTTTTCCTCAGGCATCCCTTGTGGTGCCTTCACTACTACGGAACGATCCCGTTCAACAGTGATGGTAACGGTTTTCCTGTCAGAATATTTTACTGAATAATATAAATCCATTACTCACTCAGCATATAAAATGATATCGTTATTCGATTTGGCAATTTCCATAATGCGTGAAATAATCTGATTGCGATTTTTCATCACATTGGGAAGCTGATTGAATCGTTGTGATAGCAGCACTTTTTGAATTTCTGCCTTGAGGCGATTAGTAGCTGGAATGCTCTGCCAGAATCCAGTCAGCTCCAATTCGCGCTTGATTATATCAAATAGTTCACGTGTTAATTCAACCAGATTATCTTCTTCTTCATTAGTTAATTTGTCTTCTCCATGAACTTTTCTGTAAATTTCACGGGCAAGTACACGGAAAAACGGCATCTGTTTTTTACGATGCAAACCGCCCGGTGGTTTGGGCATGTTCTTTATCTTTTGTCGTAGTTTTTCCAGTTCTTCGTATATCCGCTGCCAGTTATTTTTGAATTCTTCCAGAATACGCTCTAGGGCTTCAGCAAAGGAAGCGTACAATTCCGGATCTTCATCAAAATGAATGTCGATATGATGACGGATCGCGTGTTCAATTTCTGCGGCTTTCGTCTTGACGCGTTTACGTTTGCCAACCTCTTGCTCAAAATTGTCATCTATGATGGAAATGGGTGCTATTTTTTGTTCAATACCTTTCGATTTCAAGTAGGTATCGGTAATGGAACGCAATTTGGGTGGAATTCCCTTCATGCTAAATCGTTGATCGCGAAAATGCCTTTGCGCCAGAGCGTTGATTTCAGTAAGCATCTGATAGTCTTTGAAAAATTCCAACGCTTCTTTGCGCGGAAATACCCCATTCATTGCTTTGGATAATTTCTGAAAAAGCAAAATGTAATCAAAACGAATGTCCTCATCGTAGAACAAATCAAAAAACGCATCATGGTCAGTCAGGTCGGTCAACCCATGCTTTTTGAGGAACTCCATAATTTCTCGATGGGCAGCAATTAAATTGTGGAGTTCTTCTTCCTCAGAACCTAAAGAATCCAGAATTTCTTTCTGCTCCCGCTCGTCGTAACTATCAATTGCCTCTTTCAGATGATGACCCACACCCACGTAATCCACAACAAATCCTTTTTCCTTGAAGGCGTCACCAATGCGGTTTACTCTGGCAATAGCCTGCAGAAGGTTGTGGGCAACTATTACACGGTCAAGATACATAACCTGTTCAATGGGCGCATCGAATCCTGTGATCAGCATATTCATCACCACCACAATACCCACATCTCCCTTGATACCATCTTCTTCAACATCAAAGGGTAATTTGAAACTTTTGATGATGCGCTTATGTTTCGCCGAATCAGAACGTTCCTTGATATGCGGCAGATCATTATGTCCTCCGGAAATTACCGTTTCCACTCGTAACGCTCGCAGGTAATCCAGATTTAATTTTTGCGGATTGTCTTTTTCCAGTTGGGCAATCTTTTCTTTCAACGCATCACCCAACGCCAATTCGTAACGCACCGCTGCTTCCTGCGATACTGCCACAACCTGTGCTTTGTATCCGTTGGGAAAGATATGTTTAACGTAATGATCAATCATATCTTTGGCTTTAGCCCGGATGGTTTCTTCCGCTTCCAGATAGGCTTTGCGGGAACCGTAACCCAGAATCTGCAACCGTTCGGGCAAATTGTAATCGCTGAACACATCTTCAAACGCTACATCCATTCCTTTTTTATCCGCAATTTCCGCTTTGTGTGTTCTTCCCTCGTAAACGATTTCCAGCGTTACGCCGTCGTCAATCGCCTGCCGCATTGTATATTTGTCGATGTAATCACCAAAAACCTTTTCCGTTTTGTCGATGGGCGTACCTGTGTAACCGATTTTAGCCGCATTGGGCAGTGCACGATCCAAATTGGCACCCAACAGGGCATACTGGGAGCGGTGCGCTTCATCGGTCATAATCAGAATATGCGGACTGGGATTGAGTTCCGGGAACACTTCCTTGAGGTCGCGTTCCTGAAATTTGTGAATCATTGCCATTATTAGATCGGAAGAATCGCCAGGGAGCAGTTCCTTCAGTCGAGCAATGCTGTACGCTACTTTGACGGTAAAGCCCACGCTCTGACTGGTTTCCGCTAGTTGCTGTTCCAGTTGTGTGCGGTCGGTAACAAATACCACTTTCCATTTACACAGTTGCGGATGCCGATACATCTCCCTTACCATGAACATCATTGTTAGCGATTTGCCTGAGCCCTGCGTATGCCAGATGATCCCGCTGCGTTCGCGCCGGTTTTTTCCTGTTAACAACCGCTGTACTGCTTTTTTTACTGCTCGAAATTGCTGGTAGCGGGCAACAATTTTGACCAGTTGCCCCTTATCGTTAGTGGTGAAAATGGTAAAAGTGTGGATAAGGCTTAATAAGTTGTTCAAATCCAGCATGCCAGCAATTAGCCGCTGCTGATCGTTGGGCGCTGAAGCGCCATGCGAAAGATCGTTCAGCATACGGGGATAGGGATCCGCCCAGCGGAAGAAATATTTTTCCAGTTGGGAAGAAATAGTACCGAATTTACATTGATTGCGGCAGGTGGCCACCACAAATTGATTGTAATAAAACAGTTCCTGATTGCCCTCCCGTTTGGTGCCGCGCTGCTCGCTGTAGCGCAACAGTTGGTCAATGGCTTCCGGAATGGGTTCGTGTGCTTTGGGCGATTTGCACTCCACCACAACAACCGGCAGTCCGTTGATGAACAGTACAATATCCGGCACAATGTGGTGTTCCGTTCCCGGCACACGGACTTTAAACTGGCTGATGGCAAAGAAGGAATTGTTTTCCGTATGGTCGAAATCAATGAAACGGACCGTGGGACTGCGCTCGCCTGTTTTGCGATTCACTGAAACGCTGGTGTTTTCCAACAGCAGATTCAGCACATGGCGATTGTTTTCAATCAGGCTGGTACCCGGAAAGGTGGTAATCCGGCGAATGACCTCTTCAATCTGGTCATCTTCCAGCCAATCGTTAATTTTCTTAAGCGCCCGGCGCAGTTCCGGTAAAATCACCACCTGGGCGAAATTGTCCCGCTCACTGTCCAGCGGCAGTTGCGTCTGCTCCAGCCGCTTAACCGTCCAGCCCAGATCTTCTAATTGGTGAAGGAACGGTTCTTCCACATGGTGCTTTTCGTCGATTTTAATCGGATCAGGTATTTTCTTGTTGATAGTCATAATATTGTTCGATGATTACTTTAATTTTGCACAATTACTTTACCAAAGTTATTGTGCAAATATAGCGTTATTCATTTATATTCAACTTTTCCTCATTTAATCGCTGTAAGGCAATCTGAATATGTTCTTTACGAAATAGCCTTCTTTTCCGATCATTCCATTGCCACATTGCACGAACGATATCATTTACTTTTTCATGTTTGATTAACCAGTGCACCGAAGACAATAATTCCATTCCGTAAGGTGTTTCAAAGCCTTCGACCAGGTGCATTACCTTTTCCAGTTTTTGTTTTTCTGCCACATGTTTTTCTAAAAATGCATCGGCTTGCTTAACCGCATTAGGAAGCAAATTGATTTCAACATCCGGTTTTTGCGTATCTCCGTAGCCGCGAATAAAATGGCCTTCCATCACTTCTAGCACTTTGTTTAAATTGTGCGCATAAGGTCCGTAGATATGCTTCACATAATTCAGGCGCAAGGGAATTCCCGATTCCTGCAAAAAATACGCTAATTTTTGAATTTCCAGCAAAGTTAATCGATAAGCATGACGGGAGTAAAACTGCATTAATTTAATAAACAACGCACGGGCAATGGTCATTTTAGGTTTTTTAGGTTTAACCGGCATTTCTTCCGGCAGGGGAGCGCCTTCCGGTTCATAAACCAGAACTGTTACTTCCGGCATACCGGAGAAAGCCTCTTCTATCATTGTTTTCACTTTTGCCCACTGCAAACCACCCAACCCGCTGCCCAGCGGTGGAATGGCGATAGAACGGATTCCAAGACGTTTGATCTCTTGCTTTAGTGCTTTTAGCCCCGATTCAATGTATTCGTATTTCGATTTGGCTTTCCAGTGCGTTTTGGTAGGGAAATTGATAATGTATTTGGGATTGACAAACGAACCCGTTGCCCACACCTGCACTTTACCTGGCTTTAATTCACCCTTGCGGCAGGCTTTTTGATAAGCGTTAAAATAGGCTTCGGGAAAGGCTTTTTTGAATTGTAAGGCAATGCCCTTACCCATAATGCCAACGCAGTTTACGGTATTCACCAGGGCTTCGGCATCGGCCTTTATGATGTTGCCTCTGGTAAAGGTAATCATTTTGGCCTCCTAATAATACCAATCCTGACGAATGTTGACTGGTATATTGGTTATCCCAAACCGTTCTAAAATTGATTTCACTTTTTGTTTCATATGACGATTGAGAACTCCGATTTCCTCAACCACATCCAGCGGACAGAATTGGTAAATAAGAAATTCGGCCTGCTTACGACGTTGGCGATCCAAATCATCATTTGTATCGTGCCAGTATTTGGCATAAACGGTTTCCCAATCGATTTTGTCCAAATTTTGCGTATCATCAAACCAATCTGTGAAAATAGCAATCCCATGCCCATCAGAAAATACGAACTGAAGTTCAAAATTCAAAACTTTTTCAACAGTAGAAATAATGTAGATGATAGGCTCTTGTCCTTCATTGTAACCATCGACCCATCCGGTATGCAACTGATACAGCATAGGAGAACGCGGCCCGAAATAAAAAGAAACATAATCGTGCACCGTTCCGCCTGGTCCACATGGAATATTGCGTTGACGTCGCACATTCTGAATATCCACATTGTGGATGGTACGATACACCAACCCGTCATTCGGCACGTGGTTGGGCGCATGGAAACCGCCGCGCTGAATACACACCGCCAGATTATCCACGTGGATGATCCGGTAAATAGGCGTCGGTCGGGGCACATTCATATTGCCGCCTCCGTTTGCCGTTTTTTCAACAACTCCGTCACCCGCACCCGCCCGGTGAGCAGGTCTTGCATCAAGGCGGTTTTAAGTTTTTGTAATTTCATTAATAATTTTTTTTGTTTTAATATCGCCTTATCTATTTTTAATAATTTTTTTGATATTTTTATTTGTTCAGATATTTTGGGCCTTACAATTAGTATTTTCTTTAAATGGTTAGGATAAATATGAATCACTGAACTCCCTTGTCCAAGTAATGCTTTTTGCCTTTGAATTTTATACGAATTCAATAAGAATGACAAATATATTGGTTCAAAACTTTTTGTTCGGAAAATGATAATGTCGCCACCAGCATATGCTCTATTCCTACCAATATATGTTATACATTTACCAATTTCTTCATGAGTTTCACCTGACCCGGTAAAGAGTATATCACCATATAAAATTGGTGATCTATCTTTCACAATTTCTTCTGGTACCTTAGAATATAATATTTCAGTGTAAAAATCATATCTAGTATAGATTTCACCATATAAAATACAATCAACCCCATTCATTGATAAGTTAGATTTTGAAATTGTTAAACCTTTAAAGAAACTTCCATATTTATCTATATATTCAACCTCCCACTCCACTGGAATCCTGCCCAGCGGCGAGTCTTTAAACCGGTGCGTTTTTTCGGAGCGGATGTTGCCCTGCTCGTCGATGCCCTTGGTCAGCAAATCCTGCATCAGCCCGGTTTTGATGCGCTGCAGTTTGGCAATCACCGCCTCGGTCTGCTCAATCGCCCGATCCACTGTGGAAAGGATTTCGGCGATTAGGGATTGCTCATCATAAGATTTTGGAATGAAAATTTTACGTTTCTTGTATTCAGAAATCCATCTTCGTTTGTGATCTCCCCCAATTGAAGTTATTTTAATTGTAGAAAGCAGTTCAAAAATAAATTTCAGGTTAGTTTTATTTTTTGATTTCTCTTTTAAAAATTTCATAGCAGATGATTTTACCTTAAAAGGAAAATCAACAAATTTGCAATCAGTGGTAAAATCATCAAAAATGATCACAGGTAATTTTGTGTAAATGCCTTTTGTTTCAGATGTATATCCTAAAATAAAAGATTTCCCAGCCGTTAAAACAGGAATACCTGTTTTATCATAATTTGTTGACTCAACTAAGTATTTATATGGTTGTTCATAATTAAGCACTTCGCCTAATTCAACTTCCACCCAATCGTCAATTTGATTTTTTTTCTCAGTGTTCATTTTTCTTCTTCTAAATACCCCAACTCATTCAAAAATCCATTCAACTCCTGTAAGGTCTGCTCCCGCTCGCTTTCAATCTGCCGCAAACTCACCGCGTATTTGTCCCACAAATTTTCTAATACGGCAATCAGGTTGCGCTTTTCGGCGTTCAGGTAGCGTTCCAACTGGTCGGCAATCAAATCGTACAGTTTCTTCAAGATTAACTGCCGGCACTCTTCTTCCGTTATTTTGTCGCCGATTTCGGTCATCAGTAATTCCACTCGCTGCAAACGTTCCTGCAAGGTTTTTCGGTCTTTTTTCAGCGCAGTGATTTTCTTTTTATCATCTTTGTTAGCCGGATCCAATCGCTGCATCTGTTCTTCCGCCTGTCGCAGCAAATCGTGAATTTCCGCCTTCTCTTCGTCGGCGCCGTTGCGCTTCAGGCTCAACAGCACGTCCAGTTCAAATTTCTTTTCTTTAATCTGTTTTTTAATGGCTTTGATCTCATTTTCGATTCGCTTGATAGTTTGTAACTGTGTTTCGTAAGTCTGCCGTTCCTTTTCAGCTGTGGTGCCGTATGTGGCTTGCAGGTCGCGCACCATCATTGTCAGATGTTCTTTTACTGCTCTGGGCGTTACGGTTTCTTCCTCCTCCGGCTCGTACTCCACTGCCTCCACGGCTTCGTTCAGTGCGCTTTCCTTTTCGCTCAATTGCGCTTCCAGCGCCTCGATTCCGTCTTTTTTGCGGCTGAAAAATGCGTCACTCAAATAATCGTCTGGAATCAGGATATGGCTCCAGCCGATGTTGACAATGGTTTTCAGGTCATAGCGGATGTTCTGCCACCAGTTGACGAATACCCCTGCGGTCTGGAATTCGTCTAACACGCCGATGGGCGTGAGTTGCTGCTTCAGGCTGGTCAGCAATTGGCTGCGCACTGCCGGCAGGTTGTTGTTCTTGTACAGGCGCGAAAATTCTTCTTGCGCGGTTTGCCACCAGCGGCGCATGACCTCCTGCATGCTGGCAATGGTTTGCTGCACATTGGTATCGGCTTCGATGATTTCCCGAATCTGCGTTTTTTCCTGAATGTTCGCTCGAAAACGTAGATAGCCCGGACGCAAATCCTCAAACAGCACGGCAGGGTCGAAGGAAAATTTTCTGAATTGCGTATGTTTGGCTTCCACTTCCTTTTTCGGCACTCCGCCAATCAAATGGGCAGTGACGTCTTCCGGCTCTGGTTCAGGCGTGTTGTCCACATAGCGGCGGATGTTGAGATTTACATCATGTTCTTCGATAATTTCTTGCACATCCACAAGACGTGAGTATTTGGGAATTTTCAGTTTGTTGGTGAACACGTAATCGATTTTTTCGATGTCCTCCGGGCGCAGTTTGTTCTGATTCTTGCCTTCTGCGTATTCGGCATCGGCGTTGATGAACAGGATTTTGTTTTTCAATTCGTCCGGCTTGTTTTTGTTGATCACAAGCACACAGGCGGGAATGCCGGTTCCGTAAAACAGTCCCGGCGGCAGGCCGATAATGGCTTCAATCACGTCGTCTTTTAATAATATTTCCCGAATCACTTTTTCCTTGCCACCGCGGAACAGTACGCCGTGCGGCATGATGGTTGCCATTTTGCCGTAGGGCTTCAGACTGGCAATCATGTGCTGGACAAACATTAAATCTGCCTTCTTACCGGTTTCCGGGCAGAATTCTTTGAAACGGTTGGGAAATTTCATATTCTGGCGGCTGTAATTCTGGGAAAAGGGCGGATTGGCCAGCACACGGTCGAATTTCTTCCAGGAACCGGTTTCATCTTTAATAAGCGGTTCTTCTATTGTGTCACCGTTTTCAACGGTAAAATTTTTGATGTTGTGCAAAATCATATTCATGATGCAAATAGTCCAGACTGTGCCATTGGAGTCCTGTCCGTAAAGATGAAGATTGTGTGGATCCTGTCCCTGTTCCTCCACATACTGGTAGGTTTGAATCAAAAAGCCGCCACTGCCCACAGTAGGATCGTAGATTTCCATGCCTTCATGCGGTTTAACCAGTTGCACCAGCAGGCGTACCACTTCGCCGGGTGTGTAGAATTCGCCGCCCTTTTTCCCGGCGCTGTCGGCAAAATATTTAATCAAATATTCGTACGCTGCACCTAACAGATCAGGAAATTCGAAATTCTCATTAATCAGTACAAAACGGGGATTATTGAAATGATCCAGCAAATCTTTCCAGCGCTGATCAGACACGCGGGAAGCGCCTTCCTTGCCCTTGCCGGCATTAAAATCGATATTATTTTTCAGCACGCCGTGCAGCAGTTCGTTTTCATTTTCAATGGCATCCAGCGCCTTGTTCAGCATTTCCCCGATATTGCTTTTCAGATGCTTCAGCGGCGGAACTTCATTGCCGTTTTCGTCAATCCAGCCCTCGTGCCAGCGGGCACGTTTGGGCACAAAAAAAGTGTCGCCGTAGGCTGTTTTGTCTTCCAGCAACTCAGCAATGGTCTGGTCATTCAATCCCTGTTCTCTATAATACCTGCGGAGTCCCTCTCGCTTGCGGTCAAACTCATCAGAAAGGCGTTTAATAAAAAGTAATCCAAAAATAAATTCCTTGTATTCGGAAGCATCCATCTTGCCGCGCAGGATATCTGCGGCTTTGAAGAGGAAATTTTCCAGTTCGGAAAGGGTGATTTTATTTTGCCTTATATTACCCTTCATCATTTGTGCCTGTATAATATGTATATTTACACAACGATTTTTATACTGAATAAATCATAATTACCTGAAAAAGTAGTTTTCTATTCGCGGAGAAGTAATTTATAAAAATAATTTACAAGAAAAAATTATAAAATGAAATACAAAAATTTTGACACTGTTCAATTACTCCAAATTGAAACACATTTAAAGCTTATCAGTAAAATAGAAAAAAACAGATACTACTGGTCAATTGATTTATTCCTTAAAATATCCGCCGGCTGTACAGCAGCTTCACGGCTCTTCAGTCAGACACCTGACAAAGCATAATAAAATCCAGTACTGCCCGATATAGACTGAAAAAAATATCTATCAATTAAAAAGCTAATAAACCTTCCCCTTTTGCACCACTGATAAAGGGCCTGCCCTTCTCTATTCCCTGCCGCTGGAAAATGAAGGTGGTACATTATTTATACTGCCAAATTCCGGATTTGGCCTGTCTGACATCTTAAATTTCAATTTAATGCCTTTTTGCATATACCCGGAATCAATCCACGATGCCATACTCTTTTTACCGTTTACATATAAAGATTCAACATAGATATTTAAAGGAGATGCATCTTCAGCATCTATAACAATATCTCCGTTTGAACGGCAGATTCTTGCCTTTACAAAAACAGGACTTCCGAGAACCAGATCCGCACGTCCGGGATAATATGGGTAAAGTCCCAGAGATGTAAATACATACCATGAAGACATCTGCCCCAGATCGTCCTGACCGGGAATTCCTGTTACTTCATCGCTCCAGAGCAGAAACAGAACAGCACGCAGAGTCTCCTGTGTTTTGTACGCCTTTCCTGTAAAAAGATACATCCAGGGGGCATTCAGCGAAGGTTCATTCGATAAATCCGAATAACGGCCTCCTGCCCTGCAAAGAGCCCAGGTGCCATCTGGTTTTTTAAAGAAATTGTCCAGTCTTTTTTCAGCTTTCTCTGGTCCGCCAAGTTTTTCTATTAATGTCCTGCTGTCAAAGGGAATCATCCATAAGTATTGCAGAGGACTCCCCTCTACAAAAAGATAGGGTGACTCTGGATCAAACGGCACCTTCCAGGTTCCGTCCTTATGACGGCCCTGAATATAGCCCATAGAATCCGTTGCCTCGGGGTTGAACAGATTCTTCCAGTAGCCTGATTGTTTCAGGAATAGACGATAGTCTTCTTCTCTGCCAAGTCTTCGGGCTAACTGAGAAAGTGCAAAATAGGACGAGGCCTGCTCCAGTGTTTCCGATGCACCCTCCCATGCATTGGACTCATCGGAGATATAGTGCAGTTTAAGCCACTGGTCAAGGGAAGGTTTTTGCCCCCTTGTAAAAATCGGTTTCCCTTCGTCACTCAGGTCAAGCTTTGTAGGTGTTTTTGCCGCTTTTGCAAGAGATGCGTATGCGCCGTTTACATCAAATCTATCTGCGCCGAATGCAACAAAGTTTGCAATGGCAATTGTTGAAGGATCTCCGCACATAACAGCCGTAGGGCCGTTGTTGTGTGTCCATCTGTCCCACACACCATTGTACTGACAGGCCTGATTATAAAGAGACTGTGCTATGTCGCTTGCTCTGTCCGGATAAATAAGAGCAATTAACTGGAGCTGAGATCTGTAAACATCCCATCCGGAGAAATTGGCATACTGGGCTTTTTGATTTTTTTCTATCTGATGTACTTTTCCATCAAATCCTGCGTATTGTCCGTTTACATCGCTGAAAACATTAGGATGCAATTGTGAATGATAAAGAGCAGTATAAAAAGTTGTCAACAGGGCAGTACTGTCAGATTTAACCTTGATTTTTGACAAAGCCCTGTTCCAGGATTCATAAGCCTTTTTGCGTATCGATTCAAAATCGTCTCCGTTTTTCTGCTCTGTCTCCAGATTCAGTCTTGCATTTTCTATACTGACATAAGAGATTCCCACTCTTAGAATCAGTTCACGGTTCTTTGAAGTATCAAAAGTTACCCATGCCCCTGAACCCATGCCTGTTTTGGGAATACCTCGTTCGCCATACGGCATCCCGCCCCTGGCTTCAATTGTACCTGGTCTGACAGACGTATCTTCCCATGTACCTGTTCCTGTTATTTTTTTATTCAGCTTTGCTACAAAGTACAATGTATAATAATCCCTGCGGTTGTATTCGCCGAGATAACCGCAGAAGTTTCCGCTGGTCACCCATCCTGTAATTTCTCTTTTTGCAGTGTCTATTTTTGTATAAGCAAAACTGCTGCCAAGCTGAGAATATGATGTCCGTATTAACAGATGCGCAGGTTTTCCTTCAGGATATGTAAAACGTGCAATACCGGTTCGAACAGTTGCACTTAATTCAACATTGACTCCGTTTCCCAGCTTTACCTGGTAATAACCCGGCTGAGCCGTTTCATTGTCATGGCTGAAACTGCTGCTGTAGTATGCATCTATCGGATCATTGTCAGGAGAGTGTTTTATCTCTTTTGTAAACGGAAGAAACGGTATATCTCCTGAGGCACCAAGACAGCCTGTTCCTGAAAGATGTGTAAGTGAGAATCCTCTGATACGGCTGGCAGCATAATTATATCCTCCGGGAGAAACTGGAATACGCAGACCTTCTTCCAGAATCTTTTTGATTCTGGGCAAGAAGAGTAAATCCTCGCTGAATGCAGTTTCAGGGCTGAAATTAAGCATACCAAAAGGTAGACATGCTCCAGGTATTGTATTCCCTGCATCTCTGTAAGATCTCTTTCCCCCAGTGCCGATGAACGGATTGACAAACCGGGCCGGATCTCTTACAAATTCAGACCTGAACATATTGCATTTCATTGTCAGGATTGAAAGAGCAAAAAACATAGCGAACAGTGCGCGACTAATGGTCACAGGATAAAGGATTCTACTTTTTTGGTGCATTTTAATCTCCCTTGTTTGGTTATTACGATTATAATTCTGCAGTTTCGGGTCATAGTCCATAGATATAATTAATTCAGATATTTTCCTAATTGCAGTTAATCAACATTTTGTTATGTAATTGTGATAAATGTAAAGATAGTATTTAATTTTAATTTATCAAGCTTATTTATTAATTTTATGCGAATGATTATCATAATAAACAATCATTGAAATGTCAAGCAAGAAATGAAAAAACTTCTATATTTATATTTTCTCTACGAAAAATATAGGTATTCTCTTTTTATGGATTGCGCGAGCATGTTGCCTTTTTTAAAAGCGACGCCAAAGCGTCGCAGTTCGAAATATACTATACAGGACACTCGACGCATTTGGATTTTCATTATCCAATTCCCATTGCAATGGGAATTGGATAATATATTCCCGGATGCGGTTTAATTCGTTTTGGTTACGGATAATATGTTCCTAATAATTGTTTTGCCATAATTTTTGGCCGGGGGTGTTGCGATATTGATTGATACGGCGTGACGAAAATGTTTTAAATCCACGAACAATTTCCGGCAACCCATGCCGTTTCATCGTAGGGGCGGGTTTTAAACCCGCCCCTACATCATCATTGATAATGATAATGCCATGAATATGGTTCGGTAAACGTATTCATCCAATTTGATATGATTATAATGTTTCGGTAAATCATTCCAAATCGTTTTTACAATCAATCCTTGTTTATTCAAAATCATTTCACCATCCACAATGTCACCAAATAAACATTCCCTGTTTTGGGTTACGATTGTCACGTAATACCCTCCAGCGTGAGAATAATCGTATCCTTTTAAACGTATTGACCTGCAATGGCGTATTTTTGGATTATATTTCATTTTATCGAAAATGTTTTAATAATCTACCCGAATGTATTAATATCTTTTTTGTGCTTTTCCCATAATTCATGTTTCACATACAAAGGTAAATATCAGCGGGTGACCATCATATTTAATTTTTATCGTGTGGCACGACCACAAGGCTCATGCCCCACGCAGTAACTTTATTATATGTTATACCATACAGGACACCCGACGCCAAAGAAAATTTCAATAAAATTGTGATTCCATTGAACTCTCAAGATTAGAAAAAATTGTAAGCGGTTCTATCAATGTGCAGAATCGGGTTATAATGTCTTATTATTCAAGATTAACTTGTATCATCAAGGGGTAGTATTTGTTTAAAATGACGTACTGTTAATATTGATATCTCTTTGTCCCCTATTTGGTATACAATTCTATAATTTCTATAAATTATTTCACGAATATTATTTTTATCTATTTCAGGAACAACTCTTCCACTTTCAGGGAATTTACGCAGCCTTTCAATTTCATTAAATATATCTTCTATCCATTTAACCGATGCATCAATATTATCCTTAGCAATATAATCTGCAATTTCAGAAATTCTGTCAATTGCAAGGGGCGACCAAATTATTCTCATTTCTTTATTCTTTCTAATATTTGCTGCTTGGCATCAACATGAGAAATTCCTTCTCCCTTTTGCAATTGTGTCTCAGCTATTTGGATGTCTGTTAATAATTCAACTTTTTCCAAGAGATCTTCATACTCAGTAACATCAAGCATTACTGCGGCACTTTTACCATGTTGAGTAATTACAATGGGTCGCTTGGTTTTTTTTAGCTCCTCGATAATTGAGGCAACATTTGCTCGAAAATCAGATAATGGACGAATATCGGTATCTAATTTAATTCTTTGCATCTCGTTCTCCTTTGTACATTATTTGAGACAATACAATGTACAAAATGCTGTGCTAAATGTAAAGCAAATTTTTTAGCGTTATAACCTCACCATCACCAACTCCGTAGATTCGCATTCTTTTCGGCTAATCGGAGGAGATCGTGTGGATGCTGTTACTGCGGCCGAATAATAGAAAAAGAGCCGCTGCATTTGAATTAGTCGTCACTTAAAGTGTAAACCGCACCTGATCTAATAATCTGGGTTTTCTTTTATCTATTGATAAAATCATGACACAAACCTGTTAAACCACAGGAATTTTCCCGCCCAAGCTAAGCTGCAGTATCTAAGATGTAAAATCGGGAGGAAATAAAGTTTCGGTAAATGATTCCTGAATCAAAAAAATTATAACAAACAATTCCTTAAATGTCAAGATAAAAATAAGCCGCTCATTCTTTTTTGAGTTTCAGCTTTCTCCTCACATTCCCAAACTCCCTCTTCAACATTTCCTTCAACTTCTTCCCTGGCTTAATTTCTGATTATTAAGATGATTAGTATTTAACCGTACTCAAGCAGGAAGCATACACATCAGACAGGAACTGATCAGCCAGATTAACTGGAACTTTGCCTATGATCAAAATAAAGAATGGATCTTGCGCATTGTGTAAAAATCGATAAATCCAATAACGAGGTGGATACATGGCGCTGGAAACTCCTGTGGGGTATGTTAATTTGACTTCAAACAGCCATTGCCCCTTGGACTTTTCTTCTTTTATGATTTCTACGTTTGTTCCCAGTATGTCGAGTTCAGCATTTCCTGTAGAAAGTTTTTTCCATCCGTTCTTGAGTCTTTGTATGTACTCTTCAATATTCCCTGAAATTGCTTCAGCTTTACACTCCCCCTCGCATCTTACCTGAAATTCGATGCTGGGAGGTTCGTAATAATCGTCAGAGTTTGCTGGTTGGTACACTACTGTCCCAAAATCGGGGTTAAGTTTCCACCCTTTAGGTATGACTGCCTTTATTGTAATACTTTTATCTGTGTCCGGACGTATACAAGTGAACTCAACCTGATCTCCAATGAAGACCTTTTCATTGGTCACTTTATTTTCCTCCGCTTTTTGTCCGTATGCCATAGCAGCAATAATCAAGGATAAACATGCACAGTATATGCGCTTCATAGATCGTTCCCTCCCTATAATTAAATTTTATAATTAAATTGTCTCCTCATTCCCAAACTCCAGTTTAGGAACAAGAGTCACGCAGTAAATTCTTTATAGGTTCTACTAGACAGGACACCCGACGTTTATGAAACGCTTCACGTACGGTGGATACCCTCTGATATAGAAGCAAAATAAAAAAACAAAAAGTAACCTGTGCGTCCTTCACCAAACATAGGTTATCTGTTATTTCCTTACTGCCAATATTCTCCAATTCTTTCAGAGAAATAATTTTTTAATAAATAATATCTACCTGCAAGTTTATTGTCATCATTTGATAAAAATCGATTATATTCTGATGAAATAAATTTATATGCCTCATTAACACGGAATTCATGAATTTCTTTATTTTCAGTATCCCTAATTGTAATATTCCTAATTTCAGCACCCAAATAATCCAATATCAATGTTCCATCAACATCTTTGCATAACATTTTAAAACATTTTGAAGCATACTTTTTTCTTAGTTTAAATTCTATATTATCTATATTATTTTTCATTTCCCCTTGGATATATTCAAATAATTCTTCGCCAATTACTATTTGATTGACGACATTTATAAATACCGTCTGACGACAATTAAAATTCCCGGTTTTTAAAGCATAAAATTGGTAAACTATCCAAGTACCCAAATTAAGAATGGAGGCTTGGATGATTAC
>Ga0190359_1000698_pt1 | contig 22315 bp, 23 predicted proteins | sample 48721823_MG_FD_161269 | JGI IMG/M metagenome (GOLD analysis project Ga0190359, IMG submission 161269) | Hydrothermal vent microbial mat bacterial communities from Southern Trench, Guaymas Basin, Mexico - 4872-18-2-3_MG | ecosystem: Environmental > Aquatic > Marine > Hydrothermal vents >... | reverse complement strand
TATCAAATATAATAAAAAAAGAAAAAAATATAGGTACATCTTGAATTTTGTTAGACTTGTTGATAAAGATACATAAGTTTAATCTGGACCTGGAATGGCAAGAACAAAATATTGAGAGCCATAGGTAATTTCTTTATCGACATCTTTCATTTTAGGTTTTTGATACTTCATAGTACTTCCTCAAACATTTTTATTATTACTATTAGTTATAATAATATATAAACTTTATCATAAAATTCATAAATTGCGATATTTTGCCCGACGGTACAAAAACTACAAACTGTTAGAAATATTTAATACACCTAACTCATTTGTTATGAGAGAATGGCTGGCAAAGAACTAGTAAGATTAAATAATTTATCAAAAACTCTTTTTTTTCCATTATACTGCAGAGCAATAGAAAGCAAAAGAAAAAATCCGATATTAAAAGACGAAAAAGCAGTCGAAATTGTTAATATTCTCGACAAATATTTTTCAAAAACAAACTCTGATTTTTATGAAATGTTGTTACAACAAAAACTTCCAAAAACCTATGTAAAAAAAATCAATCTATTAACAAAAAAATTTGATGAATATGCTATAAATTTTTTATTAAAAAAACCAAATGGAATAATCGTAAACATGGGATGCGGATTAGACACAAGATTTAATAGAATTAATAAAAAAGTTGAATTTTATGACTTAGATCTTCCTGAGGTAATCGAATTAAAAAAACAATTCTTAGAAGAAAATAATTATTATCATTTTATAAGCTCTTCATTACTAGATTTTAGATGGATAGATAGCTTAAGTAAAAATAAAAATCAAACTTTTATGTTCCTTGCCCAGGGAATATTTTCATATTTGCGGGAAAATGATGTGAAATCTTTAATATTTGAATTGCAAAAAAAATTTCCAGGATGCGAAATAGTTTTCGATGTTGTTAATTCATATTATGTAAAGAAGTTAAAAAGGGATAAAATAAAGAAGAGATTCCAACAGCGGTATAATTTAGGCAAAGATGTATCATATAACTTTGGAATCAAAGAAAGCAATGATTTAGAAAATTGGGGAGAAGGCATTGCTTTTGTAGATGAATGGTATTTCTATAAAGATTCCAGTTATAAATTAAAATTTCACATATTAGACAGGATTTTGGAATCACTAAACAAACCAAGATGGATTGTGCATTACAAACTCAACTAACAAAAATATTACCAAAGTTATTAAAATAAAAATATTTATATGTTAGACTATATAACATGTACTAGATAATTATCAAGGGGGTAGAAAACATATGAGAAAAGTCATAAGTATTTTAGTAATAATTTTTTTAATAATTAGTGGAATAGGGGCAGTTGCAACAAACAATAAAGACACGAGCAATGTAATCAAAGCAACTTCATCTGAAATAACTTTTTCATCATTAGAATTAAAAGAAACAGGTATGGATTATATCAAAGCGGAGATGGATGGCGTTTCAACATTCTTGATGGAGCCAGGTAGGCCAATGCTTCCTGAAGTTGTAAAGATATTTGAGTTGCCATTTGGTGTAAAAAATATTAAAGTCGAAGTAACGCCAGGAAATATTATTGAAAAACATATCTCAAAAGAAATGAGTCCTTCACCTAGAATGCTGCCTCTCATTACAGTAAAGACAAAATCGTATATTAAACAAGAAAAAGATTTAACAACATATAACAGTGATGAAGTCTATCCTTCAAACTGGTATTCATACAGCGTACGTAGTGGCTTAAATGAAGAAAATGAAATAGTGACACATGTAATAGTCCATATTTATCCAGTAAGATATTCTCCACAACAGAAAAAAATACTAAGCATTGAAAAAAGCGATATCAGGATTACGTATAAAGAATCTAACAAAAAACTTAAGGCAACATCAACAAGCTATGATCTCGTGATTATTGCTCCAAAAATATTCAAAAGACAACTTCAGAGGTTAGTTGATCATAAAAACGAGATGGGAGTTAAAACAATTTTAAAAACAACTGAAGACATATATAAAAATTATAATGGTGTTGATAAGCCCGAGCAAATAAAGCATTTTATTAAAGATGCAATAGAAACACACGGCATAAAATACGTTCTTTTAGTGGGTGGCTTAAAATCACAGATTTATTCAAAACCAAGAGACGACAGTAACCAGGGATCAAAATGGTGGTATTTGCCAGTTCGTTACACAAATCTTTACGACAACCCTAAGTTCCCATTAGGGGGTGAAGAGGTTTTACACGATCCTGGTGTAATAAGTGATTTGTATTACGCTGACATATATGACGGGGAAGGTAACTTCTCAAGCTGGGATCCTAATAAGGATGGTGTTTTTGCAGCCTGGGGTAAACCTGGCGTTGAAGATGATAAAGATATTGATATGCTTCCAGATGTAGCACTTGGACGACTTGCATGCAGAAATATAAAAGAAGTAAAGACAGTAGTTGATAAAATTATTAATTATGAAACAAACCCTGTTGACACACCTGATTGGTTTAATAAAATGACAGTTGTGTCAGGCGATGGTTTCCTTGACCAACAGGATTTGAATATACAATGGGATACCACAGGCCTTCCAAATGATTACTATACTATTTATGCACAAAGTATAAATGGTGAAGGTAAAAAGGGACCTGTTGACACGACAAACATAAGAATAGACAGAACCCAGGAAACAGAAATAACATTCAACCATGATGATAATTTGAATCCGGCATTACAGAACGGTTATCCTGCACCACCAATAGCTGAGATAGTTTCAATCTCACCTGGCAACATTCTGGGTTACAACGATTACACCTACACACCTGGAGAGCGCGAAGCATATGGTAATGATTTCAATCCATGGGCAAATATAAGCTATGTGAATGGTGTTTTGACGATACGTGGCAAATCATATGACCCAAAACCGTATGGAAATGTTACAAACATACATGTATGGATAAAAGACAAAAATGGAAATGTAATATTTTCAGATTGGAGAAACAACACAGAGATGTACTATGAAGGAGAGTGGACAACAGGTGAAAAAACGTTATACGGCCGTGGCGGAGCAATGTACTACATGGATGGTTTCAAAAAAGAAATAATATGGGCATCTAACGGGAACTTTACAGGACAAGATGATGTTATAAAAGCAATTAATAAAGGCAGTGGCTTCTTATTTATGTCAGGGCATGGTAGCCCCAATGTATGGGCTGACCATCATCCAGGTATACCGGGAAACAGAATTCATGCAAGTATAACTGGCTTAGAAGTCGTGACTTTAAAACCTTGGGCACCTTTCATATCGAGACCGTTATTCCCAATAGACACTCTCTCAAATGGCGAAAAATTACCAGTTGCAGTAATAGGTGGTTGCCATAACAGTCAATTTAATGTTTCATCGGTATTAGGAGTACTTGACGCAATGCCATACCTATTCAAATTCGCACCTAAAAGATCCATGTGGTGCAGTGGAATACCAGTTCCAGAGTGCTTCAGCTGGAGACTTGTAAGGAATCCAAACGGCGGGTCAATTGCTTCCATGGGCAACACAGGACTTGGGTATGGTATGCCCGGCAAAGAGCTGACGATAGGCGGTGGTGACGGTTGGATCACTATTGAGTTTTTCAAACAGTATGGTACAGAACATCATGAGATACTTGGAGATGCTTATTCTCAAACTCTTGTAAGTTACATCCATACCTTTGATATGACTGATCTAGAGGCAGGTCATCCAAAAACATTAGAGCAATGGGTATTGTTAGGTGATCCAAGTTTAAAGATAGGAGGATATCCCTCCTAAATTTTTTAAATCTAAGCTATCCATTATGTGGTAACTATATGTCAGAAGGTCAATTGGGCAACTTAAAAATTCTAAAAGTTTCTTCTTCATCTACAATATAGATAGAAAATATTGATATAAAAAAATTTTTATGATAAGGTTTACAAAAGTTTTGACAGACAGCGTTATTTTTATAAAAAAAAGAAAAAAGAATGTTTTTATTTTATTTCATTTTACTCATCAGGCATATATGGGTTAAATGCTGGATCTCCATAAAGTGTGAACTCAAAGAATGTTGTGTATTTTGATGGCATCATTGTACCCTTGCCACTGCTGCTCATTTCAGAGTTATATAGATTATCCGTGCTTATTGCTAAACTTCCGGTATGAACTAAAGGTGGCGACCACCAAAGCTCCCAATCCCTTTCGCTCTTATCTCCAAGATAGTTGTTTTTTGCATTCCTGAGAGCAAGACCTACTGTCTTATCATCCTTAAGCACATCAGTCATATCCCCATATAACTTTCCTGCAAAGTGAGGATCTTGATATTCGCCATTCGGCCATTTAAAGTTTTTTTGGTAGATGTGTTTTATAGCTGGAATCGGTGGGATGTCTGCTTTGATGCGTTTTGGTTCCAAATAACCACCTGCAATGTTTGATCCAGTAGGCGAAGAAACAACTGCATTACATCCTGCATGTAAGAAAGCTTGTGTTATGATGTTTTGTGGATAAATGCCATTTAATTTACCACAGAAACAACTATCAATAAACATGAATGATGGCCCCAATTCCATGTTTGAAACAGATCTTGGACCATATGTACCTGCATTAGTCAAATGATATCCTGGACCCATGAATCCGCCTAGCAACGGAACAATTGTCCTTGCAAGAATCCACTGTGGAATTTTTCCACCTAATCCGGCTGCAACGATATCATTACCATACATTGCCATAGATCCAATTGAACCATGTCCATTCATGAATATGAAGTTACTAGTATCCAGTATCTTTCCTCCTTTTACATTGCCTTCTCCAACAAGTTTTGTAACCTGTGCTGGTCTGAAAAATAGGCGATTAATAAGGTTGACTTTTTTAACCTGGCTGATAGCTTCATCGCTAAGACCACGCATCATTGATTCTTCTACCATTGCTACTTGAGTGTTAAATCCTAATGGATCTGCTACCTTATCTTTCATTCTGAGTGTAACCATCTCTGAATATCCGCCATCTATCTTCAATGGTTCTTCAGCCTGCCCGCCGTGCATTAAATTATTAATGAACATTCGAATAGGTGGAGATTGAAAATCTGTTCCTCCTCCAACTAAGAGGCCGAAATTATTTTTCCATTCATTTAAATCATTTATGAGAGCATCATAGAATATTGTACGAGAAATGAGTGCACTTGCATCTTGTGAATCCCAGCCAGTTACACGACCAACTATGTTTTCTAAATAAGGCCATTCAGTGTACTTATCATTTGCAGTTGATGACCAATCGTACCAATTAGGATCTATGTCTGCATAAATGTTATCACTCATTGTTCCCCCATCGAAGTAGTAAGGTGTATCATCTACTCCATCCTCGTCAAAATCTCCAAATGGTTCTACTTCGTTTTGATATATTAATTGAGGGAGCATCGTATGGCCGCCTACAATTGCAACGTATACTGGATCGTTTGCATAATAGTCCCTAAGTGATTTGACATCTCCATTGGTTTTGTAAGTGATACCTGCCATCTTAGCTAACAATTTATTCAAAGGAGTATGAATCTCATCAAACACGTGTCTATTTGAAACTGGTACTAAAGAAGGATTCCTATGAGCCACATATATTCCAGGGCAGGTTTTGCCATCATCTGTAAGAACGTCATCATCTGCTGTAAAGGCAAATTCAGGTTTCGCAAAAAGAATTCCTCTTCTGTAAGCTGTAAGGTAAGGTGCAATTGTAGACATGTTTCTCATTAAAGCATAATTTGGATTTTCAAGATTCTCGACAACCACTTTAGCAGATACTTCACCAGATTTATCAACTAACCATGTTCCTATTGCTGTAATAACATATTTTTCTCCACCACGATCATATAAAACAGTTTCAGTATGCAACTTATCCGTCTTTATCTCGCCATTTGCATCTCTTACTGGAATACCAGCACTTGTACTACTTCTCCCACCGGAAAGCATTTCATACTGTTGCAATCCCTCTGGCAAATCTGGGTCATCTACACCTATCATAAAGTTAACACTATCACCCAATGATTCTGCACCATCAGCATTATGATTTATTCCTTCAAATTTTACAAGAGCGTATTTGTAATCCTCAGGGATTTCAAATTCCCAAACTGCAGCTGATTTACCTGTTAACGCCCCTAAGGCAGTACTTACAAGTTGCGTTGTACAAAAACTAGAAATTTCCTCAGGTCCAAAGAAGTATTCTTTAGTATCTAGAACTTTTGGTTTAAATGCATCGAGTGGATTTGCTAGTGTTACATAATTAATCTCAAAAGATAGGTCTGCTTTCCTGAACTTTTCAGTGATAATTTGTATCGATGCATTCATGATATCATCAATATCATTAAATCTCAAAACATCTCCAAACCCCTTGATGTTTTCACCAAATACCATTGTTACTTTTACACCAAGTTCGTTTAAAACATTTGTAACATCTTCGTCAATTTCATCAGTCACAATTACAGGAATGCTCAGATATGATGCAAAAGGTATTGCGCTTAAAGCTAGATTATATCCAGACTGATTGTATTCGACTATGAGTGCGCCTTCACTACTTTCCCAATATTCACTTGCAATTTCAAGAGAGACTTCTTTTGCATCCATTGAGTTGTCTATCAATCTTAACTTACCACCGACATATAAATCATCGACAACCCTTTGAACAGGCTTATCGGGACTATATACGTCATCCGATATCAGAAGAGGAATCGCATGTTGATTGCATTCTTCATCATAGTTAATTGCTAACGGTGTCGCTATCAATGCATAAAACGGATCCGTATCCGATACAAGTAATGCAGAAGGTAAATCTTCCTCATCAACCATCTGCCCGGTTACTGTTACAAAATCTTTAGTTTCAGAGATGCCTGTTTCTTCATTTTCTGGCACCCAGACATATATTCCTATAGAAGCAATAATTAATACTATTACTCCAAATAATACAACAAGTTTATCGTTTTTCTTCATTTTTATCCCCCATAGACAATAATATTTACTATCTACTATATTCTCATCTTTGTATTTAATATTTTCTATTATATTAATATCTTGTTATTTATTTATAATATAATGCAGATAAATGTATCAATATGTTACAAAATGAAATAGGAAGAGACAATACTTTTAATAGTGATTTACTTTATACCCTCGAAAAAGGAGAGTCAAAAATGACAGAAGAATCATCAAAGCAACTTCAAGATCAAATAACGAGATTACAACAAATGAGAATGCAATTGCAAATGATAATGCAACAAAGACAGCAAGTGGAATTAAGATTGAAAGAAACTGATGAAGCATTAGAGGAATTGGAAAAAACAGACAGTAAAACACCAATATACAAAAGCGTAGGTTCGATTTTAATAAAAACTAAAGGAAAAAGCGAAATAACAAAAGAATTGAAGTCAAGTAAAGAGAGCCTAGAATTAAGGAAAAATACACTTGAAAAACAAGAAGGGAGAACTAAAGAAAAATTAAATGAATTGCAAAGTAAAGTTCAAAATGCTCTTAATATATCAGATCCTTCTTCGGCATAAAATTATTTGTTGATATAAATATGTTTAAAAAAAGATACTTCCAAATTAATCATAACTTCAAAACTGGTTTATTGAGTGAGCTGTTTTTAATTATAGGTCTTATTTTACTTGCTTTTTTCATATTTTTTGTAATAATATCAACAGCTTTTAATGACGGTAGCACAGGATTTGCCAAGCAATTATATGATATATCAGTATCAACGGTACCTGAATCTTTGTTATCTTTATCCTTAATATCTCTTGCAATAGGTGTTATTATGTATTTTTTTTCATGTCAATTTGCAAAGCTTGAAAAAATTGCAGAAGAAATTGAAAATAACGATGAATTTAAGGAAGAACAATAAAACATTGGTAGAAAAATACTTATATAATATAAAGTATATAAAAATAATACTTTAGGATTTGATAAAATGAAAACAGAATATTTAATAATCACTGGAATTGGAGTTATACTGTTTTTATTTTCCTATAATCTAAGAAACTCTTATATTGAAACCGCATTTGCCTGGATTTTAGGAATAACTCTAGTATATATTGGAATTAAATTAGAAAATGAATCAAAGAAGAAATCAAATAAAAAATAATTATTTTCCATACCTTCTCTTTCGTTTTTGAACTGTTTGTATAGCCTCTAAGAAATCTCGTTTTGAAAATGCTGGCCAATAAACATCTGAAAAATAAAGCTCAGAATAAGCAAGCTGCCATAGTAAAAAGTTAGATATCCTTTCCTCACCAGATGTTCTCAAGATTAAATCGGGATCTGGTATCCCATTTGTATACAGATATTTTGAAACTATAGGCTCTTTAATGTCATCAATTTGAATTTTATCTTCCTTAACATCTTTTGCAATCTTCTTGATTGCCTGTAAAATTTCCTCGCGCCCACCATACGCTAGAGCAATATTAAAAGAATATTTATCGTAATCTTTTGTTTCTTCCATTATTCTTTTTGCTGATTCTGCAATATCTTTGGGCAAAGTGTCTAAACTCCCTAAAACTCTAATTTTTACCTTATTCCTATGTATTCTTGAATCTTTTGCAGCTTTATCAAGTTCATTTTTACAGAGATCCATCAGCGTTTTGACTTCATTGTGGCTTCTTTGAAAATTTTCCGTTGAAAAAGCATAGACTGTCAAATTTGGTATTTTTAACTCAAAACACCATTCAAGAACCTCTTCAATTTTGTCTCTTCCAAACAGATGGCCAGCATCCGGAGATAGGCCAAGTCCCGATGCAAATCTTCTGTTACCATCCATTATAATTGCCACATGTTTCGGCATAGGATTCTTCTTAGTTTGCTCCAGCAGTTTTAAATCCTTAAACTCACTAATTTTTTTTGAAATAAGATTGTAAGCGCTTGAATTGTATATCATTGCTCCTATCTTTCTTGCAACATCGCTTTTAACTGCATATTTTTCCAATTGTTCAATCTTTTTTCCTGCAAGAGCTTTGAGTGGTGGTTTTTTTGAAGCTATTTAGAACTCCCTCCAAGTCTTGCTTAATATGAGCTCTATTATTTATAGATTAACCTACACTATGCATCAAATAATCTAAAGAATGTTTTTGAAAAAAATTAGAAAATGGGAATTATCTATTTTGTGTTATCTTTGACAAATTTTTTAATTGCATCAATATTGTCAATAATAAGTTGTGCTTTTTTAACCCCAAATCTAAAAGGATACATATCAGTTTCATTTCTTTTTAATACAATTACTGGGTTTCCATTATAGTCTTCAACTTCTACAGGCATTTTATTAGCCTCCTATTATAATAGTTATTTTAATACTATTTAATACTTTCTTATTTTAAATAATTTATTATTAATTAATATTATAAAGTAATATGCAAAGCGTTTATATACAAGAAGATGATATTCGGACTCCTTAAATTTAAAGGTGATACTCTGGGAAATATACGTCAAACGTTCATAAAAAACATTGCTTTAGACCTTGTTAAAAAATATCCGAACCAGTTTAAGCATGATGATTTTCAACACAATAAAAAAAAAGTTGCCGAATTAAGTGATGTAGGGAGCAAACTCTTAAGAAATCGTATAGCAGGGTATCTTACCAGATATTTGGCAGCTCAACAAAGAGGTCCTGTTAACCCACCAAGTTTTGAGTAACAACCCAAAATTTATTTTAATACCTTTATTTTCTGCCATGGGGGAAAAGACTATAGATAAAATTAAAAGAGCAATTGACGACTTAAAAAAAGGAAAATTCATTCTTATCTTTGATGATGATAAAAGAGAAGGGGAAACAGATTTAGTAATATCATCAGAATTTGTCAAACCTGAGTCAATTAGAACAATGAGAAAAGATGGTGGTGGCTTAATATTTTTAATGACTTCCAAGCAAATTGCTGATAAACTAAAACTCCCATTTTTAGCAGATATGTATACTCAAATAGAAGACAAATATCCTGTTCTTAAGGAATTAGTTCCAAATGATATTCCTTATGATGCTAAATCTTCATTTTCATTGTATATCAATCATAGAAAAACGTTTACAGGAATTACAGACATTGACCGAAGTCTTACTATGCGACGTTTTGCTGAGCTGACAAAAAATATTGATAAGGTTAATGATGGAGTTGCAACAAAGATGTTTGGCAAAGAGTTTCGATCACCTGGTCACATTCCAATCTGTGTCGCAGCAGAAAAATTACTTGACGAGCGTCGTGGGCATACCGAACTTGTTATTTCTATGATGAAAATGGCAGGTCTTACTCCTGCAGGCAGTGGTTGTGAGATGATGGGTGATGATGGAAAGGCCTTATCAAGGGATGAAACTAGAGATTACGCCAAAAAGCATGGTTTGGCTTTTCTTGATGGTAAAGAAGTTATTGAGGCATGGAAGAAATGGTCAAAGTAATGGCAACAGGAACATTTGATCTGCTTCATATGGGGCACATATACTATCTTAGAGAAGCAAAGAAGCTTGGCGACATGCTTATTGTCGTAGTTGCAACTGACTCTACTGTTAGAAAGTTAAAACATGAGCCTGTTAACCCTGAGCAAATCAGGTTAAATCTAGTAAAAGAGCTCAGAATCGTTGATGATGCATATCTCGGTCATGAAGACGACATGTATGAAATCGTTGAGGAAATTAAGCCGGATATTATTGCACTTGGTTTTGATCAAATTCATGATGAAAATAAAATTAAATCCGAGTTGAAAAAACGTGGATTAAAGGTAAAAGTAGTTCGTTTATCTGAATTTAAAGGCGGTAGTGACCTTGAGGGAACTCGTAGGATTATTAGTAAAATAATCTCAGCTTATGAATTTCAGAAAAAAATGGAGAAAATTGAAGGTAAATGAAAATAATTGGAATAGCAGACACAACATTTGCAAGATACAATATGGGAAAAGCTGCTATTGATGAATTAAAGTCAAATCACGATGGTTTTAAGATAATTCGTTACACCGTTCCAGGAATAAAAGATTTACCAGTTGCTTGCAAGAAGCTGTTTGAGGAGAAAAACTGTGATATTGTGATGGCGCTTGGGATGCCTGGACCTAAACCAATTGACAAACAATGTGCCCATGAGGCAAGTACTGGTCTTATTCAAACACAATTGATGTGCAATAAACACATCATTGAAGTTTTTGTACATGAGGATGAGGCACAGGATGAAAAAGAACTTGCTTGGCTTGCTGACCAAAGGTCAAGGGAGCATGCAATTAATGTTTTAGATTTACTATTCAAACCTGAGAACCTTATCAAACAGGCAGGTCAAGGTTTGAGAGAAGGATTTGAGGATGCTGGAACCCTGTGTGGGTAGGATGTGAAAATATGGCAAAAAATGAAAAAATAAGAATCGGAGCTGTTGTATCAGAGTTTAACTACGATATCACCTCGATGATGCTTGAAAGAGCTCGAGAACATGCAAATTTTCTCGGTGCGGAGATAATAAAAACTATCAAAGTACCTGGTGTTTTTGATATGGGGCTGGCTATAAAAAAACTGTTGCAGGATAAAAACATAGATGGTGTTGTTACCCTCGGCGCAGTAATTGAAGGCGAGACTGAGCATGATGATATTGTTATACAGCATGCATCACGAAAAATAGCTGATCTATCAGTTGAATATAACAAACCGGTTGGTCTTGGAATCACAGGGCCGGGGATGACACGTTTACAAGCAGAAGAACGCATAGAGCGTGCTAAAGCTGCTGTCGAAGCAGTTGTAAAACTCTATAGAAATTTAGAAAATTAAAAGTTTTACTTATCCTTTTTTTCTTTATTTATCATTTTGAAAATTGAGGCCAAGTGAATAGTGTAAGATCCATCTTTCTGAATTATAATCGGCTCATCTTCAAGTAAACCTTTCAAATCAAGTTTATAACTACCTGGTCGTTCAATATCAATTGTCTCAGGAGTGTCTGATTGATCTGTTTCTTCTTTGATTTTTTTAATAATTGTTTTTCGATATTCTTCATCTGTTACAACGTCAATGTCTTCTTTTTTATCTGGTTTTACTCTCTGCATTTCAGTAAGATGCTTCTTCATTGCCTTTTTGATGTGCTTTGGTTTTATGTTAACCCAATCACCTTTGTTGTTCACAAGTTTTTTGTCTTCTGATTCCATCATTTCCATTATTGCAGAATTAATATCTTGTCCCACTTCCTCAGAAATTTTTTGCCTTTGAGTTTCATCAAGTGGATCCTTAGTAAAAAAGAAGCGGTTTCCGCCACACTCAGGGCACCCTCTTAAAAGCTGAGCTGAACCTTCTTCGAATATTTTTCCACACTTAAGACATTGATGTGGCATTTTTAGTTAGCTCCACTACCAGGTATTATTTTTGTTTGAATCATATTATTATCTTTCTTTACCATCTTCAATAAATTGGCAGGACCAATTAGAGTGATGCGAGGTTTTTTATTTAAGCCGAATAACTTTTGTAGAAATGTAGGATTGTCTTGGCCATATCCTTCCATCTCAACTCCGATAAAGGTATCTTGCTCGATCTCTTTCATTGTACGCTCAATAAGGTTTGCCTGCTCTATCGGAGTTAAGCCATGCTCAAGAACTAGAATTTTTCCATTTTTAACTTCCTTCAATATAAATTTTAATTTTTCTTCTGATGTAAATTCGTCAAGTTTTTGTCGTGAAACTAAGTTAAAAGCAATTCCTTGGTCTTTTTTTGACATGTTGCGTTACCTCCTTTTTTTCTTGCGTTTTTTACTAAAATGTTTGACCATTGTTGTATAGAGAGTGTCTGCATTATATCCTGTTAAGGCACTAATTGGCACAACAGGATGTTGTGGAAATGCTGACTTCAATGTAGCAGGGCTTGACTCCTCCACATCTATCTTATTCGCAGCAATAAGAACAGGAAGATCTCTTGCCTCCAGATTTCCAAGTATCGTTACATTAACTTGTGTGAAAGGATCTTGTGTAGAATCCATTACTAGTAAAACCCCATCCACGCCTTCTAACCATTTAATTGATTCTATTACTCCTTCAGTTGCCTCTTTCGCTCTGCGTCTTGCTTCATCTTTTGTAAGGCCCCAAGTATTCATAAATTCCTTAAAATCAATTTTGGTAGATATCCCCGGCGTATCTACAATATCCATCACCAATGAGGATTTTCCGTTTTCCACCCTAACATCCTTCTTCCATTTGGCTCGTCGAGTTTCATGAGGTACTTCTGAAACGCTACCCATTATATCGCCAGTCCAATCTCTCAATATTCGATTTGCCAAAGTGGTTTTTCCAACATTTGGAGGGCCGTAAATTCCAATTTTAACATGTTTTTTCCCAAAAATTTTTTGTAAAATAGATGAAAGGTTTTTACCAAATATTCCCATCCGCTTATTCCTCCTAGTAATTAGGCATCCTATGATAAAAAGGTATATTTTATGTGGTTTATTAGTTTAATGGTAATAATATTAAAAAAAGAAGAAAAAATAAATTCATTTAAAAATTAAATATTATTAAATTATATGAAAATCCTTAAATATCCTCAATCTCATTCCTTTTATCCTGATGAACATTGGGGAGATGTGTTAATTATGGTTGATGATGATAAAAAAGGAGATATAGGAAATATTAACTCACTTAAAGAAAGACTAAACACCATTACAAACGAAATAGACCAAATCAAAAATTCTTTTACAAAAAACACAGAAGAGCTTGCTAGAATTCAAAGTATGCTAGATGTTAGTAGCATCGAAGATGTTTCAGGAGTTATAGAGAAATACGAAAATATGGTAAAAGAACAAGAGAGAAAAAGAGCTGAAGCGGTAGAAGGCGCCCAGAAATACAGCCAGGAGCTTGAGAAGGAAAAAGAACGTCTAGTCAAACTATGGGATGCCTATAAAAATCAAGAAGAAGAACTTTCCAATATGGAAAAGAAACTTACAGAATATGAAGAAAAATATCGAACTGCTGAGGCTGCCAAAAAACAAATAGAAGAAGATTACACCGCAAGAGTGAACACACTTGAGCAAAAGATCCAAGAAAATGAAACCAAGGTTAACCAATTTGATGAATACAAACAAAAATGTGAAAACTTTGAATTAACTTGCAGCCAACTTGAAAATGAGGTAAACACATGGAAGGAAGATTGCGTAAGAAAGGAAAACACCATAAAGGAACTGAATGAGCAAATAAATAAACTAAGAGAAATGGAAAACTATTCTGAATACAAAACAAAATACGAAGAAATTAATGCCGAGTATGAAAAAGAGAAAGAACGTCTAACTAAGTTATACCATCTTTATGAAGAAACTGATGCAGAATGTAAAAAACTTAGAGAGGAAAATAAGACGTGGCAAAATTGGTATGATTCGAACAAAGAAATCTTTGATAAACTATTTTCATCAGCCCCACCGGTAAAAACCACACAATCCTGGGAAACAACAACTGAGACGCCTGTAAAAAAAGAGCCAGAGAGCCCAATAGAAGACCCTACAAAAAAGAAGCCTAAAAAGAAGAAATTATTCAAAAAATAATTTCATTTTTTCTATTTTTTATTCAATTTTAACAGAGCTGATGCCATTAATATCTTCAGTAACGTAAAGGATGTGCTCCATCTCATTTTTGACATCCTCGATATGCGTAATCAAGAAAATCTGTCTGAATTTAGATGAAAGTCCATTCAAAGCTTTCATAATATTTTGGCGCCTATAGCTATCTTGGGAGCCAAATATTTCATCTAAGATTATAAAGTTAAAAGCACCACCAGCACGATCAGTAATAACTTCAGAAATAGCCAATCGCAGACAGAGATTTGCTAGATCCTCTTCGCCACCAGAAAAGCGTTCTATCCCATAAAAATCATCATTATCATATATCATCAAATTGTAGTTTTCATCGAGTTCAATGCCGTTATATTTTCCATCAGTAAGTCTGCTAAAGAAATCAGATGAATAAGATGATAAAATAGGTTGAATACGTGAGATTAAATGTGTTCTAAAATCAGACATTACATCTGACAACATGCCGAGATAAACAACAGTTTTCTTCTCCTCTTTTAATTGCTTTTTTAATCTTTCAAGTTCTGAAATCTTGTCCTTATAATTTTTAATCTCTTGCTCAATAAGTTTCCGTTCACCATCTTTCTTTTCCAAATTCAGATTTAAATCTGACAAACTATCTTTTTTATCATTGAAGAGACCTAGGGATTTTTGATATTCCTCATATGTTTTCTCAATTTGCCTTTTTATTGATTCAAATTCCTTATAATCAAACCTTACAGTTCCAATCTCTTTTAATTTATCTTCAGAATCTTTTAAATCCTTTTTTTCACGATCTAACTCAGTTAGAATGCTCTTAATTGTTGTTTCAATTCTTTCTTTTTCAATCGATTGCTTTTGCAGGTAATTCTCTTTTTTAATAAGAGCTGTTTTTTCCCTAAGAAGTTTATCTTTTTCTGCTTGTATTTTTTCAACATCACCTACATATATTTTGATTTGTTTTTGTTTGTCTTTTATCTCAGAGGCGAATTTCTTTAAAAGAAAATTGTATTGATCAGAAAGAACCCGCTCGCAAGTCGGGCAAGAGGCATCTGGGCCAAGTTTCTCAATATCTTTTTTCTTGACCTCAATCCCAAGGATATCTTCTTTTATCCTATCAATTAATGTTTTTTTCTTTTCGATTGTTTTAACAAAGTCTTCTACTTTTAAATTAGTTTCATCAAGTTTTTTTTCTGTGACATTAATATCTTTTTCAATGTTTTTAAAAGCCTCTAGTTTTTTGTTTTCCTTATTAAGTGTTTGACTTCGATTTTCAATCTTTTTCTTTAATTCTTTTATCTGATCTTCAAGTTTCTTTTTTTGTTCAAATAGTTCTTTTTTCTCAGAGAGTATTTCTTTCTTCTCATTTAGTTTCTCATAATTCTTTTTCTTTTCCAGATATGATTTTTCGAGTGTTTTCAATTCTTTTTTTACAACATCAATTTTTTTCTTAGAGTTTTTAATTTCTTCATCAATTTCTTTTTTCTTTCCTTCTAAATTTTTAATTTCTTGTTTGTAAGTTATATCTTTTTCTTTCTCATTTTCATCAACTAGAGTGCGACCAATCTGATTGATTAAAGCATCCTTGTTTCTTTTATCAGATCTGACTTCTTTTATGACTTCATCAAGAGAATCGATACCAAGCATGCGGAGAATTAAGGGTCTACGTTCACTGGCATTCATTGTTGATAAGGCATTAAGCTCTTTTTGTTTTGCAAAAATTGAGGTGTAAAATGATTTAAAATCCATGCCAAGTTTTTTCTGTACATATCTAGTGACTGCATCTGCACCTGTCGCAGCTACTTTTCCATTTACAGTTGCAGTAGCTTGGGCAGTTAGGCTTTTTCCAAGCATCTCTCTAACCACCCTGTAACTATTTTCTTCAAAAATAAATTCCAACTCCGCCCTGCATGGATCCAGAGTTCCCGCTCTTTGCCTTTTTATCTGATCAGCAGAAGTTCTTGCTGCCACTGAACCATAAAGAACCCAAGCTATTGCCTCAAAAATAGTTGATTTTCCAACTCCGTTTAATCCAACTATTCCTACTACTCCATCAGGGAACTCTATAGTTATGTTCTTGAATTTTCTAAAGTTTCTGAGAGTAAGTGTTTTCAATATCATTTGCCTTCGTCTCTTGCCTCAATTTTTTCAATATATCCAATTCCCAATTCCAAGATAGTGTCCTTTTCTTGGACGTCATAATTTTCTAAAAACACCTTAAATTCATTTACAAGTGCATTGATTTTTGATGATGATGTGGCCTTAACAGCATCTTCTTTAATGACATTGGCTTTTATTTCATAATGAACTGCATTTCCACCTAATTTTTTAATTTCATTGAAATCTAATCCGCGATAAGCTGAAGAAGGGATATTGTCAAGTGTTATTCTAAATGTCTTATTCTTTGGATCTATCTCACTTATTGTTTGTTTTATCTTTTTCATTATTTCGTCAAGTTTTAAATTTGAGCATTTAATTGGTTTGGCATCAATCATTGGACGTGTCTTTATTTCAACAAAATTATGGTTCAATTTTCCTTTTGATACTTCAAGTTCGATAAACCCCTTTTTCTCATTTGCATCTGAGAAGCTGAGACGTTCTATTGACCCAGAATAAAAAACATTTTCAGCAATTTTAGTGTATTTATGATAATGTCCGAGTGCCACATAATTAAAGTCTTTCTTAAGGGCATTTTTTGAGATGATTAGTTCATTGAATTCATTCATACTAAATTCTTTTATCCCAGTTATCGCTCCATGAGTTACAAAAATATTGTAGTCAAAATCTTTGTTCGGTTTCAGTTTTTTTAGTTCTTCATCAAACTCTTTTTTTGAGTTGCATTGAGGAATTGCATGTATGAGAATTTTATCTTTTTTAAATCCGAGTGTTTCATATTTTGCATTATAAACTGGATAAACATTTTCAATGTGATCAAATATCTGGAAGATGTGCCCTGTTTCCCTGAGCTTTGGATGCTCATGATTACCCGCAATTATTACAATTGGAATTTTTTCTTTTGACAATCTTATTAGTTGCTTTATTGAAAAGGTAATGGCGCGATTGTTTGGTCTAACAGAATCAAATAGATCCCCAGCATGTATGATTAAATCAGGTTTTGTTTTAATTGCATAGTTAACAAACTGCTCAAAAGCATTATAGATATCCATCTCACGCTGATTTATACCGTCCTCTGTTGCCTTACGGTAGGCAGAATAGCCAAGATGCGTATCAGAAACATGTAAAATCTTCATACTATCTTTTACGGTTAAGCTTTAAAGAAACAACATCACAAACAAGGGTTACTGTATCAAGTGTAGGGGCAATTGGTGGAGCATAGGCTGTCTCAAGTTTTCTGAAGGTCTCAACATCCATTCCACCTAAAATTGCACAGGCAAACGTATTGATTCTTTGAGCGGCTTTATTACCAACTGCCTGAGCATTCAGAATCTTGCCTGTTTTTTCATCAATTGAGATTTTTATTATTATTGATTTACCACCGGGATAATACTCTGGAAGAGAATGGCCAGTGTATTTCCCAGAAACTACTGATTGATTTTTTAAAGAATTTTTTGTGGGTCCTACGCCTGCGATTTCTAGGTCAAAAAATTCAGAAGTAAACGTTTGGAGAAAGCCGTCAGGCAATTCATAGTTTCCAGCAGCAGCATTAACACCTGCTGCAATTCCTTGTCTTACGGCAATGCTTCCCAGGCCAACAGGAACTGGTTGTTTTGTAACGAAATCAACATATTCTGTACAATCGCCTACTGCATAGATGTTTTTGATGCTTGTCTCAGATTTTTTGTTAACAACTATACCGCCAGTTGTTCCTATTTTACATCCTGCACGCTCAGCAAGTTCTATCTCTGGTTTAACGCCTGCTGCAATAATCAAAAGATCTGTATCAATTTTCTTTTCCTCGCCAGAAGATTTCTCTTTAATTAACACTTTGTTAATTTTTCCGTTTTCGCTCTCAATTTTTGTTGCCAAATGGTTTGTGAAAACTGAAATGTTTTCAGGGATTTTATCTAAAACAAGTTTTGACATATCTTCATCAAAAACCGTTGGAAGGATACTTGGTAGAGCTTCGATAATGTTTATCTTCATCCCTCTTTTGTACAGATTATCGGCCATTTCAAGACCGATAAAACCTGCACCAACAACTGTTGCATTTTTATCTTTTTTAATCCATGAAGAAATCGATTTAATGTCATCAATAGTTCTAACTGAAAAAACGCCATCTGTACCTATATTTTCTATAGGGGGAATTGAAGGTCTTGCACCAGTACAAATAATTAAAGAATCGTATTTTTTCTCAATCATATCATTTCCTTTTTTGGCATAAACAATCTGTTTATCGGCATCAATTTTTTCAACAACTGTCTCAAGGAAAATATCTATGTTATTTTTCCTAAACCATTCCTCAGAAAATTCAATAAGGTCATTAGCATCGTGGATAATATCAGATAACACATAGGGCAAGGCACATTTGGAATATTGGGCATATTTGCCCTGTTCAAAAATAGTAATAGATGCTTTTCTATCTGTTTTCCGTGCGTATTGTGCAGCAGTCCCACCACTTGCTCCACATCCAATGACTATTATGTCTCTCTCTGCATTCAAGTAAAAACCCCAATCTCCAATATTAAGATTGTTTTTAAATGCTTTTCATAAAAATTAATTATGTTTTCGTTTACGAGCAAGTATTATAACGAGCAATACGAGCAATATTAAAATTAAAAGGATAATTAACACGTAAAACATGAAATTGACTGATGTTCTGGTTTCTTTCCCACCCACATATTCTGAAACTACTGGTACATTGCCATTTATAATTTCATTTGTTTCAACATATGATTTCTCTAATTTGTAAAATCCTTCATCATATTTGCCTTGATTTATTAGTTGCTCAGCTTCATTATACATCTCTTCAGGGTTTTCTACTTCTTTTCCAATGCTTTTAGCAGAACTGATTTTTGATTTGCAGATGTCTAGGGCAATATCTGTTATTTTTTCTTTAAAAAAGTTTGAATTTGAAATACGATCAAGATTTGAAACAGCATATCTCATATTTGTTAAAGTGGTTTGATAATCTTTTTCCCAAAGATTGTCAATTATTCTTATTATAGATTCTTTTTCGGAATACGTGCTTGCCTCGGCCCACATTTCTTGAGTTAGAAATGCCTGTTTTTGCATACCAGCATCAATAATTGTTAAAAACTCAGATACATTATTTTTCATAAGTAGTAAGTCTTTTGCCATTTCTTCTGCTGATTCCATCTCATTTAGAAAAACTGTCTCAGTTTTACTGAAGATATACGACAAATCATCATGCCCATAAATATTAAGCAAGTCAAGGGATAATTGCGCTGCTTCTCCTGTTTCATATGGGTCATAGATGTCAGTATCACATATGTGGAAAGGAACATATATCGATGAGCAGGCATGGTTTGGCGAAAACCATCCCATGCTCAGCGTATTATAGAGTTGTTTAGGAATCTTATATATTGCTACTCCCTCATATTCAAAATAATCTTCACACATTGGTCTCAAATCATCCATATCGCTTTCATGCAACCTAGATAAATGCATCATATCACCAACAGAAATACTGCCATTCATCGGTGCAATTTTCTCTAGCAATTTTTCTTCCCATGCCTTATAGAGATTTGAAACTGTAATGTATGCTTTTCTACCGTTGATACTTAACAGAGTTACCCTAAAATCGCCAACAGTTTTGCTATAACCAAGCGGAATCTCTGTTACAATACCTATGCTTTGTGTTAACACCTTATGTAGCAAATGTACTGGTTTTACAGAAATACTGCCATCATCTATTGAAACAATTTTTATTCCGTATAAGCCTCCCAATCTAACTACACTATTTTTTCTAACAGTTTTTTCAACAACCGTATCAAAATTTCTAGATATTGTTAATCTTTCTAATTTCTGTGTTTTCCACAAGTCTTTTGGATAGTTTGACATTACTGCTACATCGTTTTTAATCTCTTTTACATCGTACCTGTAAGCATCTGCTTCAATGACATATCCTGTGTTTGGTCCAACAACAAAAAGATTTTCAGAAACTCCCGGTGCATGCATTTCATCAACAACAGCTTCTGTCAATAAATTTACTGCTTCTTCTTCGGTCTCTGCTTTTTGACAGGCATATCGAATCCAATCAAAATCATCCCAAGCATTTCTCCTATAATTAACCCAACCAGAGCCAGAATCTGCGTCACCATAAGCAATTCCTGATCCGCTCAAAGCCATTCCCGCTTTAACAACATTGGGGATAGTATCATCCTTAGTCGCAACGCCGATATACTTTTGGGTTGTAGTGTAGCGTATAGTTTTACCTGTTTTAGAATCATGATAATTATATTGATATCCTTCCGGGACTATAGTCAAAACTTGGAGACCAGGACGACTAGGATCTCTTACCTTCATTAAAAGATTGTAATCCCCTTCCGTTGTATCACCTGTAGCAACTATGTCTTTACAGGCACTAACATTATATGACAAAACAAGAACGAATATTGCAAATACCGAACAAATTATCTTTATTTTTTTCATGAGATAGACTAATTATATAATGGTATAAATATAAAAAGTTTATTTAAAAAAATTTATTTCTTAGTAGTTTTTTTCTTTGTTGTTGTCTTTTTAGCAGTAGGTTTTTTTGTTTTTGTAACTGTTTTCTTCGGTTTGGCTTTTGGCTTTTCTTCTTTTTTCTTCGGTTTGGATTTCTCTTCAGATCCAGCAGGTTTGTCTTCTACTGGTTTTTTAGCTTCTATCTCTTTTTCTTTCTTAGTTGTTTTCTTCTCTTCCTTCTTTGCTGTTTTCTTTTCCTCTTCTGGTTTATCTTCAGATTTTTCTTCTTTTTTTGGTTTCTTATCAGCAATCATAATTGTCGGTTGAGAAATAACCTCGGTCTTGTATATCTCTATCCTTTTTACAGGATAGAATTTTTTACAATTCTTGTAAATCTCACTCCCTATCTTACCATCTAAAATATTTTTAATAAACTCAGACATAGTAGCTTTATCTGCTTCACTGCTTATTGTAGATTTCATTGCTTCACGGACCACTCTCTTCTGAGAATTTTGAATACGTTTATCTGTTGTAGCAAAGGGTTTTACTCTGATGAAAGCCCCATCTCTAGTGGATACATCATAAACTCCATCAATTTTTGATTTACGTCTTCGAATCATTCTTCTAAGATAGTCTGAGGTTAAGGTATGGCCTGCAAATTGAGTGTGGGCATTGTTTTCCTCAACTTTGTTCACTTTGAAATATAAAACAACATGGGATTTTCTAAAATCGTTTGTAAGATCCTGCAAAGACACCTCAGTAACCCTGCCCACCAATGATTCTGGTGTATCAGCTAAAGTCTCTGCAACAGTCACATTATCAAATGATGGTGGTGCCAATATGTTGTACCAGGATTTAGCTTTCCATCTATCTTTAACCTTTCTCGCAGCTGCCCTTGCTCTTGCTTTTGCCATAATCATCACTTAATTTAACAGATATATTATTTAATCAGTTTTTTCGGTAATACGCTCCTTATACTTAAATTATGCTGCATAAATCATTTTTTATATAAATATTATAAAGTGTCAAAACTTTAATCAATATAATCATTCATTTCGGTGGAACTGCAATAATATAAAATGTTGCATTAGCACACCATTTAGCATAAAATATCATAGGCAAATCTATATTTAAAAATGTGATAAGAAAGATTACTGAAAAAAATTTAAAATGGATTTAAAGAAAAGTATCATGAAGGTGATTTAATACTACTGGAACTTGCTTTAGCATTACTCTTTGCGAAA
>Ga0190359_1000697_pt1 | contig 22319 bp, 22 predicted proteins | sample 48721823_MG_FD_161269 | JGI IMG/M metagenome (GOLD analysis project Ga0190359, IMG submission 161269) | Hydrothermal vent microbial mat bacterial communities from Southern Trench, Guaymas Basin, Mexico - 4872-18-2-3_MG | ecosystem: Environmental > Aquatic > Marine > Hydrothermal vents >... | reverse complement strand
GATCGTATTGAGCGAAGAACAGCTTGCTGCCCTGGAACGAAAGAAAGAGGAAGAGATATCAAAAGGAGAAATAGAGACCCATCATCCCGGATATCTTGGAGCACAGGACACATACTATGTAGGAAGTGAAGGTGTTGGAAGGATCTACCAACAAACTTTTACAGACACCTATACCAAGGTGGTGCACGCAAAGTTATATGACCGGAAAAATGCATTGGTAGCAGCAGATCTGTTAAATGACAGGGTGATTCCTTTCTTTTCTTTGAAGAACAGGGTATTCCTCTATTGAGGATATTAACGGATCGTGGTACAGAGTATTGCGGAGCCAGAGAACATCATGAGTATCAGTTTCAGCAAACCCCAGGTAATATTTATTAGAACTCCATATATATATATTAAATAACAAAGTCTCTCCGTTGAGAGCCTTTGTTATTTTTACAAAAGTTTTTTAAAAACTATTCAGCTATGCCGGTAGATTCTCCTTTGTTCCGCATATCCATAATGTCCCGGTCGAACATATAAAGATTTTGGGAGCCGACCAGAGACAATTTGTCCAGTATCTCCTGAACATTAGATTCTTCTTCAATCTGTTCCGAAACAAATTTCTGTATCCAATTGTTGGTGGTATGGTCCTGTTCTTCAATGCAGGCAGTAACGATTTCATTAATGGAAGCACTGATAAACTGTTCGTGTTTCAGGACCGCTTCAAAAAGAGGCCGGATACCTTCAAACTCATTCGGAGGAGTTTCCAGGCCGGGTATTACGGCTTTTCCGCCCCTGTCATTGATATAATGGATAAACTGGAGCATATGATCCAATTCTTCATTGGACTGGGCATACAGCCAGTCGGCAATGCCGGGATACCCCGAAGTTTCGGCCCAGGAGGCCATGGAAAGGTATAACAGGGAGGAATATCCTTCCCGTTCTACCTGCCGGTTCAGTATTTTCTCTATCTTATCTTTTAACATATCGGTAAACTTTAAATTATTTAATGTTTCTAAATGCAAGTATTTTATTCAAAGCATAGTACTTATGGCATAGTCCGGTTTCTCCAGAGGCTTTTCATGTCACAAGAAAATGTACATTCAGCCCAAAACTCAATGTGCCAATCCCTAAACCAAACTACATATTTTTAATGATCTCATCGCCGAATTCGGAAGTTTTCAGCTTGGTAGCACCGGTCATTTGCCGTTCGAAATCATAGGTAACGCGTTTTTTGGTAATGGCTTCCCTGATTCCTTTCACGATCAATTCGCCGGCTTCGTACCAACCCATATATTCGAACATCAGCACCCCGGAAAGGATCAACGATCCCGGGTTCACCTTGTCCTGGTTGGCATATTTCGGAGCTGTTCCATGGGTAGCTTCGAAAATGGCATGACCCGTATCATAGTTGATATTGGCTCCCGGAGCAATGCCAATGCCACCCACCGTAGCGGCGAGGGCATCAGAAATATAATCGCCGTTCAGGTTTAGGGTAGCAATCACAGAGTATTCAGCCGGACGGGTCAGGATCTGCTGCAAAAATGCATCAGCGATCACATCCTTGATCAGGAGCTTTCCTTCTTTCATAGCTTTGTCCTGGGCTTCGTCGGCAGCGGCTGATCCTTTGTCTGCTTTGATCCGGTCATATTGCATCCAGGTAAAAACCTTGTCCCCGAATTCTCTTTCAGCCAGCTCGTATCCCCATAACTTAAACTGACCTTCCGTAAACTTCATGATATTCCCTTTATGCACGATAGTCACCGAAGGACGGTTGGCCTTCAGAGCATAATTGATAGCAGCTCTGACCAGGCGTTCTGTTCCCTGTTTGGAAACAGGTTTAATCCCTATGGACGTTGTTTCCGGAAAACGGATTTTCTTCACCCCCATCTCATTCATCAGGAAATTGAGAATTTTATCATTCTCCGGTGTGCCGGTCAGCCATTCAATACCTGCATAGATATCTTCGGAATTTTCCCGAAAAATAACCATATCTGTTTTTGCAGGATCTTTTACCGGCGAAGGAACCCCCGGGTAATATTTTACCGGACGGAGGCATACGTAAAGATCAAGGATCTGCCTGAGTGCCACGTTAAGGGAACGTATTCCTCCGCCAACAGGGGTAGTTAGAGGGCCTTTGATAGCTACCAGATATTCATGAATGGTATCCAGTGTCTCCCGGGGAAGCCACTCCCCCACTTTATTAAACGCTTTTTCTCCGGCCAGCACTTCTTTCCAGACAATCTTTTTTTTACCGCCATAGGCTTTCTCGACAGCTGCATCAAACACTCTTACCGAAGCACGCCAGATATCCGGACCAGTACCGTCACCTTCAATAAACGGAATAATCGGTTGATCGGGAACTTTCAGTTGCCCCCCCTGAATTGTAATCTTTTCACCTTCCATAATTTAAATTTTTATAGTAAAATTATTAAGCCATTGCTTTTCTTTTTATCATATCGACAAAAATATCTAAATCGCAGAGTTTTCCCGAAATATACGAACAATGTTTTAGGGAAAGCTACTCAAAATCAAGATCAAACTGGCGTTTCAGATTCTGTAACTCCGGGTTTTTCTTCGCAAGATAAACGAACCTCTCTTCCGGAGTATACGGTTTTCTGGAGGATGTGCCGCCCGTATTCTTTTCTACCTCTATGTGCAACCGGATTCCGTAATTGTCCAGTTCTTTCTTCAGATAGTCCATCAGGTCTGGTTTAAGGTTTTGCTCGAAATCTTCTTTCAGGTTTTTATTTTCCAGTATGATCCTTATGTTTTTTTCATCTATCATTTCCGGCATATGGATTCGGAGGGCGGCAGCAAAACGGGGTTTTTTACGACTCATTCTCTCGGCATATTCCATCCATTTCCGAGTCAGTTTCTCCAGCGTAAAAGGTTTTTCCGGCATAGGTTCCCTGACAGCAACTTTTTCCTCTCCGACTTCATCACACCTTGATTGTTTGATAATATCCCCGTTCAGTGCATCCTTAATGGAAATAGTGGAAGGCATTTCCGAAGATTTTTTAGCATGTACCTGTCCGGTAGCCGGTTGTGTAATGCCAGCATCATCCACGGTCTCCGTATCCTTGTGATTCACATTATACTGCCCTGTCACTTCATTTCCGGCAGGTGGAACAGATTTTTCTTCCTTTGGAACAGGCGTATTATTCCTAACCTTTGTATCAACAAGAGAAGAAGTCTGTTTTTTTGCGTCCTTTGGCGGTTGTTCTATCTCATTAGGTTGTTCCGGTTTTTTTTTTAATGCACTGATCTTCAGCAAGGCCAACTCAACATGCAAACGTTGGTTCTTGCTTGACCGGTAAGTAATATCCGCCTGATAACATATATCCAGGGCTTTATACAGAAAATCCACAGGACATTTCCTGGCTTGTTTCAGATATTGTTCCCGAACCACGGCTCCGACCTCCAGCAAGGGCAAGGTCACTTTATCGTGCGCTACCAGCAGATCCCGGAAATGACTACTCAGTCCGGAGAGAAAATGTTGTGCATCAAAACCCTTGCTCAATATCTCGTTAAAGATCAGAAGGCTTTCTGTGGCATTTCCTTCCAGCAGGTTTCCGGTAATCTTGAAATAGTAATCATAATCCAACACATTCAGACTTTTAATCACCATCTGATAAGTCAGGTTTCTCCCTGAGAAGCTCACCAACTGATCAAAAATGCTTAGTGCATCCCGTAATGCCCCGTCAGCTTTCTGGGCAATCACATTCAGCGCCTCCGGTTCGGCCTGGATCTTTTCTTGTTCAGATACATACTGCAAGTGTTGAACGATATCCTCCACCCCGATACGATTAAAATCAAACACCTGACACCTTGAGAGTATGGTTGGCAGGATCTTTTGTTTTTCCGTGGTAGCCATAATAAAAATGGCATAGGGAGGAGGTTCTTCCAAGGTCTTCAGAAAAGCATTGAAAGCTTGCTGGGAAAGCATATGTACCTCATCAATGATATAGACACTGTACTTACCTACTTGGGGAGGGATCCTAATCTGATCGATAAGATTACGTATATCATCCACAGTATTATTGGAAGCAGCATCCAGCTCATGGATGTTAAAGGAACGGTTCTCCATGAATGCCTTGCATGATTTACATTCATTACAAGGTTCTCCCTCCGGTGTAGGGTGTTCACAGTTAATAGTCTTGGCCAGGATGCGTGCAACAGTTGTTTTTCCAATGCCCCGTGGTCCACAAAAAAGATAAGATTGTGCCAAATGTTGGGATATGATCGCATTTTTCAGGGTCTGCGTAGTAGTTTCCTGCCCAATCACCTCCCGGAAAAGAACCGGTCGATATTTTCGTGCTGATACAATAAAATTCTCCATAATAATCTTGCAACAAAGTTATTCTAAAACAGAAAAAGTTACCAAGGATACTGTTCTGTTTTACAAAGATAACCAAACTGTTGGAATTTTTCAGGTATGAAAAGTAAAAAAACAGAGATATTTTGCAGTAGATAAAAAATGTTCTATTTTTGCACTCCATTAAATTTAATGATTCATTTAAAAACCGATAAAGTATGTTAAATCATTACGAAACCGTTTTCATTGCAACTCCCGTTTTGTCTGAATCCCAGATAAAGGAAACGGTAAAAAAAGTAAAGTCTGTAATTACTAACCATGGTGGGAAAATCGTCCATGAAGAGAATTGGGGCCTGCGAAAGCTGGCTTATCCGATTCAGAAAAAATCCACTGGGTTTTATTATCTTATTGAATTTCAAGGCGAAGGAAGCCTGATCGAAAAACTTGAGACCGAGTATAGGCGTGATGAACGTTTTATTCGTTTCCTGACCTTCAAGATGGATAAATATGCCATTGAATATGCTGAAAAGAAAAGAATGCAGAAGAAAAGCAATAATGATGAAAAAACCAAAAATAAAGTGGAGGACTAAAGCATGGCACAGAACGATTCAGAAATCAGATACCTGACCCCCCCGTCAGTTGAGATCAAAAAGAAAAAGTATTGCCGGTTCAAGAAAAACCGGATCAAATATGTGGATTACAAAGATCCTGAGTTCCTGAAAAAATTTTTAAACGAGCAGGGAAAGATTCTTCCACGCCGGATTACGGGAACCTCGTTGAAATACCAGCGGAAAGTAGCTCAGGCTGTCAAAAGAGCCAGACATCTTGCACTATTACCCTATGTTACGGATCTTTTAAAATAGAGGAGAAAAAATGGAGATTATTTTAAAAGAAGATATGCCCACGCTGGGCCGCAAAAATGACATTGTCAAGGTAAAAGACGGTTATGCCAGAAATTACCTTATCCCTAGGGGTTACGCCATTGCCGCTACCCCTTCTGCTAAAAAAATGAACGAGGAAAACATGAGGCAACGGGTCCACAAGGAAGAGAAGATCAAGAATGAAGCCCGGGAGCTGGCTAAAAAATTAGAAGGACTCTCCCTTACGATCGGCGCCAAGACAAGTTCTACCGGCAAGATCTTCGGTTCAGTAAATACCATTCAGATTGCTGAAGCGCTTGCAGAAAAAGGCTTTAAAATTGACCGGAAGAATATTTCCATCAAAGGAGATGTTGTAAAAGAGGTCGGAAAATATACGGCAACCATTCATCTTCATCGTGAAGTGACGGTTGAGATAAACTTTGAAGTTATCTCTGAATAAGTAATTTATGATATTAGAAAAGTTGACTTTCAAGACAACTTTTCTAAGTTTAAAATTACCTTACGGCGATTGCTTCTATTTCGACCAGCGCACCCATTGGCAATCGGGCTACTTCGATCGCAGCACGGGCAGGGTGTTTCTCTTCGTAAAATGAAGCATAAACTTCGTTCATCTCCTTAAAATCATCCATGTTTTTTAGGTATACTGTAGTTTTCACCACCTCATTTCTGGTATACCCGGCAGACATTAGTATGTTCTCAATATTTCTCAGTACCTGTTGGGTTTGTTCCCTGATGCCCCCGGGAACAATCTTTCCCGTTTCGGGATCTACGCCCAGCTGACCGGAAACAAAAAGCATCCCGTTTACTTCAACAGCTTGACTGTAAGGACCAATAGTCTGCGGAGCCTTGAATGTGTGTATGGTTTTATTCATCACATGTTTTTTTTATGGTTAATATTCAAAGATATCTATTTTCCAGATATTATCATTCCTCATTCCCCTATCTGTCATACCAGCTTTTTCTCTTCTCATATTTCAGGTCTCTAAGGATAGAGGATTTTACATTGATCGTAAAACTGTAGCTCTGGTGATAACCGATAGGGATCCAAGATAGGCTCATTTCCCAGCAATGCAAGTCCCGGTGGATATTGATGGAAGTATAGGTTAGCTTGTTCATTTTAAAGTCCCATCCTGTCTTTCCGTTTATCTTCCATTTAGGTGTAAGACTCAAACTTCCCGACACATTAAGTGTCTGAACAATGGAAGAGGTAAACGACTGTTTTCTGTAGTTCAGGTTATAGAAGATCTGTATATCCCAAGGGATATTAAAATAATCATAACCAGATACATTTTGATTTTGTGCTATGAGATTTTTCTCAGGCGGACCAATAGCTGATTCCATGCTGATCATCTCCCCCGGGCCTCTCATAGAATGTTGTTGACTCCCTCCTGCAGATTTCTTTTTTCCGCCCATAAAATGGAGATTCAGGGAAAAGTTGAAATTGGTTAACCGGAACAGTGAATTGGAAATGGCGATATTAGGAGTATTGATAACTTGTCCTTTTTCATTCAGGGCATAAGGATTCAAGATCCCTCCGAATGTCATCTGAATATTGTTCTTCCACAAACGGGTTCGACCATTGAACGACAAAGGTGCCCAACGGAGAGAGTCTTTGAAAATATTATAATTGGTCGAGAAATTCAGGCTCTCAAGCAATTTTACTTTTCTCGTATCGTTTGAAGTATCATTGCTGCTCTTCACCTTCATTTCTAAATTATTATTAAGGGAGAAATTAATTATTCCTGATCGTCCCGGCAGAGAGGGTGTTCCATAAATCTCTCTTTCATAAACAGAATATTGGGTAACCTTGTTGGTAGTAGTATCCGAAACTTCCTTGTAATAATCGGGCATGATCCCTGCAAGGTCAGGGATATAGGAAAAACTCACCGCGGGGGTCATGACATGGCGGATAGCTTCCACTTTGTTATCCGGGTTTTTAAAGATAAACATACCGTAGATTTTGGGATTCAACGACATGCTAATCGAAGGTCTTACTGACTGTACATAGGTTGCCCGGTGAATCGTATCCGTAATTAGCCGGGAAACATAGCTTGCCTGGGCGGCATCGTAACTATAAACAAATTGTTTTTCAATGTATTTGGTATAGAGTATCCCGGTATACTGAATCTGAGGGGAAATATTAAAATTGTTGAAAGGTTTTAAATTAACCCCCAGGGGGATAGTATGTTTGAATCCGTTTGACATATTATTAAACACTTCGGAGGTAAACAACAGTGTATCTACTGTCTTGATACGGTTTTCCAATAAAGCGTTATATGACAGATCAATATTATCATACCAGTGTCGGCCGGTGGAGTTTTTTCTTCTAAAAGGATAGATCCTGTTCATGGTAAAAGCCATTTTAGGCAGGTTAAGGTACACTGCTTTGGTCCGGGAGTTCTGTGAATGGGATAAGCTGCCAGAAAAGTTAAAGGGTGTTCCCGGCCACATCTTGGAAAAGGAAATACTCGATTGTTTCGTATTGGTTAAATAATTAGTAGCATCGTAACTATGATTCCTGTCGTATGAGCTGGAACTAAGATTAACCGAGGCCCTGAATGTACTGTTAGGATTGGCTTTGGGATCCTGATTGTGAGACCATTTAACAGAATAATCATTCCGGGCGACATAATTACCCAGATCAAGACTACCCGACACATTTTTATAATAATTCACACTAAAATTTCCTCTATATTTGTATCTTTTCCTGTAATTTGAGCCTACCCGCACCCCCCAGGTTCCGTTGGTATAAATATCTCCGGTAACATTGAAATCGAAATAGTCATTCAGAGCAAAATAATACCCCCCATTCCGGAAGTAAAAACCCCTGTTTCTTTCTTCCCCATATGAAGGAATCAATATCCCGGAAGCATGGGTTTTTTTTACGGGAAAAAAGCCAAAAGGAACAGCTATAGGCAACGGTATATCCGCAATTACCATATAGGCTGGTCCGGATACGATTTCTTTACCGGGAACCACTTTGGCCTTGGTCAGAGCAACATAATAATGGGGGTGTGGAGCGTCACAAGTAGTGTATTTTCCATTTATAATATCAAAAACGCCATTTTCCTGTTTCTTTGTGATACCACTATGAAGAAAACCTCCCTCCTGCTGAGTAACAATTCCCTGAATATACCCCTTTCCCGTCTTATAATTGTACCTCATGGTATTGGCTTCAAAACTTTCCGACCCCTGGGTAAAATTGGGTTTGCCAACAATCTCTCCAATACTGTCCGGAAGGCCTTTGGCAAAGATCTCGTTTGTGTTAAAATCAATCTCTATATAGTCGGCTTTTAGCTCAATATCCTTATAGATAATATCAGCATTACTATACAGATAGGTTTTTTTGGTATCCAGATTTATAATCATTGAATCCGCACACCGGTAGGTAATTCTTGAATCAATCCGGTTGGGAGAGACCGGTTTTGTTGTATCAGCGGATAACGAGTCGATCATGATTATTGTATCCTGCTGAATGATCATAGAATCCGGTAAACGAACAATACTACTGTCAGTTTTTATATGCTGTGCTATAGGAATCTCTTTTTGGGAGTAAACATTATAAATAAAAAATATAGCAACACAAAAAAGAAAAATCTTTTTATGCCAAAGGATTATATTATTTTTGTATGTCGAACGTTTAAATGACAAAGCGTTTAATGACATTTTTACAGCCACGGCAAAACTAACGAAATTCATTGAGATGAAAGTTCCCGCTTCAAATATTCTCAACATATATTTCAGCAACAGTCAACAAAAAATTTTTTTTATTGTTTTAGCAATTTTGCTTTTTCCCCCATGGATAAAGGCCCAAGATAATAATAAAGCGGTTTACAAGATAAAAAAAGTTGTGATAGATCCCGGACATGGAGGAAAAGATCCCGGAACCCTGGGCCAGCATTCAAGAGAAAAGAATATTGTCCTGAGCATTGCCCTGAAACTGGGAAAATATATAGAAGACAATGTCAAGGATGTCCAGATTATATACACACGCAAAAAAGACGTCTTCGTAGAACTGCATGAGCGGGGGAATATTGCTAATACGAATCATGCCGACCTGTTTATTTCTATTCATTGCAATTCCAGTTTGAATAAGAATATTTACGGAGCAGAAACATATGTCATGGGATTGAATGTGGGAGAGCGGAATATGGAGGTAGCCCGCAAGGAAAACGCAGTGATCACTCTGGAGAATGATTATTCCCAACATTATGAAGGGTTTGACCCCAACTCACCGGAATCTTACATTGTTTTTAATTTGATGCAAAATACTTATCTTGAGCAGAGTCTTGAATTTGCAACCCTTGTTCAGAAACAATTCAAAGATAGGGCAGGTCGCCATGATCATGGAGTCAGACAAGCGGGTTTTTTGGTGTTGTGGAAAACATCCATGCCCAGCGTTCTGATAGAAACAGGCTATCTTTCCAATCCAAAGGAAGAAAAGTTTCTGATGTCCGATAACGGTCAGGCCCTTATTGCTTCAGCTATTTACAGGGCTTTTAAAAATTACAAAACCATGATTGAAAGCCAGAGTAATTTTACCGTAGCCCGGGCGGATACCAATCAGTCTTTTTTCAGCGTTCAGGTTCTTACTTCCCGGAAAAAAATCCCCCTGGACGATAAAACTTTCAAAAAATATAAGCCTGTGTTCGAATTTAAAGAAGGAAGTAGATATAAATACACCGTAGGTCGTTCATCATCCTATGAAGAGATTAAGAACCTGAGGAAGCAATTACTGACCGATTTTCCGGATGCATTTTTGGTTGCTGTAAAAGATTACAGGATCATATCCCTGCAGGAAGCTCTGAAGAAGATGAAATAACGCTCCTGGTTTTCATAATATATCTTGTAAAAAGGAAAGTTAAAAATTAAAATTTGCAATAACTTAAATTTAACATATTTTCCATAACGAGAAAAAAAAATGCGGAAAAAATGAAACACTCAACGGAACTAAAAGTCGGGATCATAATGACTGTGAGCATTGTAATCTTTCTTTGGTTGTATAACTATATGAAAGGATTGAATTTGCTCAAACACAACAACTCCTATTATGTTGTTTATAACAAAATCAACGGATTAAACGAGTCCAATCCGGTATATATCAACGGATACAAAATCGGTTTGGTGGACGATATCAAATTTGCACCTGACGAATCAGGTCATCTGGTTGTCAAGTTCACAATAGAACAACCTTTCAGGATCCCGAAAGGATCGGTTGCTCAAATCTACAGTGCCGATCTCATGGGAACCCAGGCAATCCGTGTCTTATTGGGCAAATCAGGCGAGTATCTACACGTAGGAGATACCTTACCCGGAACCGTGGAAGGCAGTTTGCAAGACCAGGTAAGCGCCCAGGTATTACCGATCAAGGTCAAGGCCGAGAAATTAATGGCTTCTTTTGATTCGGTATTGGCCGTAATACAGGTAACATTTAATGAAAACTTTAGGAATAATTTCAATAAAAGCTTTGAGGATATACGGTTGGCCGTTAAGCATCTGAAAAATACATCTTATACGGTGGACACCCTGCTGACAAACAAGAATGGACAGTTCGGAACAACCATGACCAATATGGAACAAATTTCATTCCTGTTGAAAAATAATTTGGTAAAACTGGATTATATATTGGACAACGTTTCCGAAATTACAGATTCCCTCACACGTTCTGAGATCAAATCCACTATTAACAACATGAATGAGACCTTAGCCGGAACATCCGCACTTATGACCAGGATAAATAACGGGGAAGGATCACTGGGAAAATTGACTACTAATGACAGCCTTTATCAGGCCATTGTTCATCTGACACACCGGCTGGATACATTGATCAACAATATCACAGAGAACCCTAAAAAATACATCAGGGTTAAAGTATTCTGAGATTTTTAATCTTTTCGGGAAAGACGTTTTGATTAAGAGAGCTATTTTTTTGACGAAAATAGATTATTTTTCATTTCGGGATAGCATCCAGAATTTAATTAATTCACTTTAATACTTTAATAAACATCTATTTAACCTACTTAACATGTAAATTACTGTTTTCCAATATATTGTATTTTTTTATTTTTTTTTTCTATCAAAATAGCTGGTAGTAAAGCTGATATAATTTTCGTTAAAAAATCAAGTGAAATTTAATTTTTTTTTTACATTTTTTTTAACAAAATTGCTATGTCTTTTAATTAACCGGTATAAAATGTTTTAACTCTACAAAAAACCATGATTAAAACCATGAATAAAGAAACCCAAGATTATGAAATTATTTGGAACAAATGCTTGCAAATCATTAAAGACAATATACCTTCCGTTAGTTTCAGAACATGGTTTGAACCTATTATACCGGTAAAGCTCAAAGATAACGTATTGACCATTCAGGTACCCAGTCCGTTTTTTTATGAATATCTGGAAGAACAATACATTGATCTTTTAAAGAAAATCCTCCGAAAGGAATTGGGTCAGGATGCTAAACTTGAGTACAACGTGGTTATGGAGAATAACACTTTCTCTAACAAACCTTACACCGTTCGTTTTCCCACACGCAGTAAAACAGAGCTTAAGAACAATCCCGTTTCCGTACCCATGGACAAGGAAGAAATATCTATACGGAATCCTTTTATTATTCCGGGATTAAAGAAATTGCGTGTAGACCCCCAACTAAATCCCGAATATTCTTTTACAAATTTTGTGGAGGGTAACTGTAACCGTCTGGCCCGGTCGGCCGGTTATGCTGTCAGCCAGAAACCCGGGAAAACAGCATTTAATCCGCTTTTTGTATATGGTGATTCGGGGCTTGGAAAAACACATCTTGCCCAGGCTATTGGTATCGAGGTAAAGGAAAAATTTTCTGAACTGACCGTACTTTATGTAACAGCAAACCGTTTTCAAACCCAGTTTATCGAATCTATACGTAACAACACAAGAAACGACTTTCTTCATTTCTATCAGATGATCGATGTTCTTATCGTCGACGATGTTCATGAATTTGCCGGAAAAGAAAAGACCCAGGATATTTTTTTTCACATCTTCAACCACTTGCATCAAAGTGGAAAGCAACTGATCCTAACATCCGACAAAGCCCCTGTAGAGCTCCAAGGGTTAGAACAAAGGTTACTATCCCGTTTCAAATGGGGTTTGTCAACAGATCTGCAATCGCCCGACTTCGAGACCCGGATGGCCATCCTGAAAAAGAAAATATATAACGACGGGATAGAAATGAATGATGAAATCCTGGAATACATTGCAACTTACATCACTACCAACATCCGGGAACTGGAAGGAGCCCTCATCTCTTTGTTGGCACAGTCAACGCTAAACAAGAAGGAAATCACTCTGGATCTAGCTCGCAAAATGATTGACAAACTCATTAAAAACACTCACAAAGAGCTTTCCATTGATTACATACAGAAAGTGGTTTGTGATTATTTCGGGATACCCATCGATTTAGTTTTGTCCAAAACACGAAAAAGAGAAATCGTCCAAGCCCGCCAGGTTGCCATGTATTTCTCCAAAAACCTCACCAAATCATCCCTCACGACCATTGGTTCCCGTATCGGAGGGAAAGATCATGCTACGGTGCTACATGCTTGCAAAACCGTGAATAATCTGATTGAAACAGATAAATATTTCCGGCTGCAGATCGAAGAAATAGAAAAAAAACTTAAATCCTGATCTAAATCAGGCTCCCTTCTCTTTCATTCTCAAATCTTTCCCTTATTTTTGCAAAAAATTAAGGCAACTTTTTCAGTATATGCAGATCTGGATACAAATAATTGTTCCTGCATCTGCATATACTTAGAGTCTTGTTTTTAGTAACTTACAGAAAATATCCATACATAAACAATATAGAATGAGATATTTTTTACTAACTCTGGGCTGTCAGATGAACAAATCGGACAGTGAAAGGATCAGGACGGTACTGGAAAATATGGGGTATCACTCCGGCAGTGAGGAAGAAGCGGATCTTATCGGGGTTGTTGCCTGTTCAGTACGTCAAAAAGCCATAGATAGAGTATACTCAAAGATATACAAATGGAACCGGATGAAAGCAAACCGGAACCTGGTTACTTTTTTGACAGGCTGTGTGCTTCCGGCAGACAAAAAGAAATTCGATAAACTCTTTGATTTGGTTTTTACCACCAATGAGCTACCAGATATGCCTGATATGCTCCGACAATACGGTGTTGTCACCTCTTTTACCACCTCCCTCTGGTCCGGCAGTAAGACGCATAAGCATCATGAGGCTTTCCCTCCCCTGACAGAGATTGCCCGTGATAAACAAACCCCTGGAAACAGGCAGGACGGACGAACCATTATGGATCGTTTATGGAAAATCCGCCCCACCTATCACTCCGAATTTGAAGCTTTTGTTCCCATACAGAATGGCTGTAACAAGTTCTGTACTTTTTGTGCTGTACCCTACACACGCGGACGAGAAGTATCAAGATCTTCCCACGAAATCCTGGATGAGATACGCATGCTTATGGAGCACGGATACAAATCTATCACCCTTTTGGGACAAAATGTAAATTCCTACGGGAAAGATAGGCCTGATACAGAGCTTTCTTTTGCCGGTTTGCTAGAAGAGATAGGAAAGCTTTGTGAAAATTACGGAAATAAGTGCTGGGTTTATTTTACTTCTCCTCACCCACGGGATATGAAATACGAAGTAATAGACGTAATCAGCCGGTACTGTTGTCTGGCCCGGCAGATACATCTTCCTCTCCAGTCAGGAGATGACGAGATACTCCGAAGAATGAACAGGAAACATACTGTAGAAGATTACAGGAAAATTATACAGTATATTCGTCACAAACTACCGGAAGCAACTCTATTTACCGATATCATCGTTGGCTTTCCCGGAGAAACGGATACACAGTTTGAAAATACAAGAAAAGCACTGGCTGAATTCCAATTCAATATGGCTTATATTGCTATTTATTCCCCACGTCCGGGAACTGTCAGTACACGCTGGAAAGATGATATACCCATGTCTGTAAAAAAAACACGTTTGCACACCTTGACAGACGATCTGGAAAAAACCGCATTGAAATGGACAAAAGAGTTGCTTGACAGGGAAGTAACCATCCTTGTCACAGGAAAAGACCGGAAGGCCGAATATCTGGACGGGCATACCGAGGGCAGAATCAATGTGCGTTTCCATTCGCCGGATATATCGTTGATCGGCCGGTTTGTCAGGGTAAGGATAACATCCGTCATCCCATTTTCAGTTGAAGGAAAACTTATTGAGGTAGAGGAAAAAGCATGGACAAGTCCCGTAAAATAGCCTTTAAGACATTAGGTTGCCGGCTGAACCAATATGAAACCGATGCACTGATTTCGGAGTTTCGCCACAGGGGATACGAGGTGGTTCTATTCGATCAGTTGGCAGATGTGTACGTAGTAAATACCTGTACGGTTACGAATCAGAGCGATCATAAGTCAAGAAACATGATCAACCAGGTCATACGGCGCAACGGTAATTCCGTTGTAATTGTTACCGGATGTATGGTTAATCATTACAAGAATATTATGGAGCAGCAGGCAGGAATCACCTATGCTGTGCAGAATGACCGGAAAAGCTCTATTGTATCATTGGTTGAAGCTCATTTCAACGGAGAGGTAACATCCCCTGATCTTTTTCCGGCAGATAAGTTTCATTTTCCTCTGACGGATAATTCATTGCATACCCGTAGTCTGATTAAGATACAGGATGGCTGTGACAACTACTGCTCTTACTGTATTATCCCAAAAGTTCGGGGCAGGGCTGTCAGCAGGCCTTTGGATGAGATACTTGAAAACATCCGCAGGCTTGTGGATACCGGTTTCAAAGAAGTAGTTCTAACTGGCGTAAATATCGGACGGTATCAGTATGAAAACGAAAACTTTGAAGACCTGGTTGAAAAGATTACCGGTCTACCTGGAGATTTCCGCTTGCGTATTTCTTCCATTGAACCGGAAGGCTTCGGGGAAAAGCTGTTTGATCTCTTTGCACATCCTAAACTTACCCCCCACTTGCATCTTTGCCTGCAATCAGGATCAGACAATATTCTGAAAAAGATGCACCGGAAATATGATGTGAAGGCATTTATGGGGATGATGGAAAACATACGAAAACGTTATCCCGATTTCAATTTCACGACCGATATCATTGTCGGTTTTCCCGGGGAAACGGAAGAAGATTTCTTACAATCCGCTGAAATAGTGCGTCAGGCCCGTTTCAGTCATATCCATACATTCAAGTTCTCAAAAAGGGACGGAACCCTTGCTGCCCGTATGGAAAATCAGGTTTCCGACGTTGTCAAGACCGAACGCAGCAGGATCATCAGGGAAATCTCACAGGAAAATAAGCTAAAATACTACCGGTCCATGCTGGGCAAACAACAGAAGGTTCTTATTGAAAAAGAAGGAAAAAACTTTTCCATGGGATACGGACAACATTATCTTCCTGTAAGAGTCTGCAGAAAAGTCAGTAATAACAGTATGGTGAAAGTCTTACTGACAGATATCGATGAGGGAGAGAATAAACCTGTTCTGGTAGGAAGGATCATGTAATTTTTTTTACTTTCTAACAAGGTAAGATATTATCTTTTTGTGACATGAGAATTTTAATTGCACCTGACTCGTTCAAGGGAAGTATGTCTTCCGTTGAAGTATCGAAGATCATGGCCAAAGGCGTTCATGAAGTATTTCCCGAAAGCACAACGATACAGGTTCCGTTATCCGATGGTGGCGAAGGGCTCACTGAGGTAATCCTGCATGCTGCGGGAGGCCACAAGATAAAAGTACGTGTCCATGATCCTTTGATGCGTCCCATTACTTCATTTTTTGGTTTAACAGAGGATGGGAAAACAGCTATAATAGAGATGTCTGCAGCATCAGGGATAGAGCTACTACAAGCTGATGAATTGAATCCTCTGATAACTACCACTTACGGTACGGGTGAATTGATCAAGGCTGCACTTGATCAACGTTGCCGTAAAATCATTATCGGAGCCGGAGGCAGTGCAACCATAGATGGAGGCTTGGGATTAATACAGGCGCTGGGAGGACGTTTTCTGGATGAAAAAGGCCATGAACTATTATCCGGAGGGGGCCAGTTGAATCGACTGGCCCATATTGATTTAAAATGGATGGATAAAAGACTAGATAAAACAAAGATATTAGTAGCCTGTGACGTCACCAATCCATTGACCGGCAAGGAAGGGGCAGCAGCCGTCTATGCTCCGCAAAAGGGGGCCTCTGCTGAAATGACAGCTATTCTGGAAAAAAATCTTCAACATCTGGCACATATTATCAGTAAGCAGTTCCATGTAGAAGTATCTGACATGACTTATGGTGGTGCTGCCGGCGGCTTGGCTACAGGACTGGTCACTTTCCTGGGTGCCAAGGCATTGGGGGGATTCGACCTGGTTAAAAAAATCACGGGACTGGAAACAAAGATTAAGGATGCAGACTTTGCGCTGACCGGCGAAGGGAAAACAGACCGGCAAACCCTCTTTGGAAAAGCTCCCTGGTCCCTGGCCCGACTGGCAACCCGGTATCATGTCCCGGTGATTGATTTTACAGGATGGTATGATCTTTCAGGGAAAAAAGCATTGGAAAAAGCTTTTACAGCCATCATTCCCATACATCCTCATCCTCTGACACTGGATGAGGCTATCCGCCAAACTGAAGATCATCTTCTGACATCCGTTACCTCCGTAATGAAACTAATAAAAACGGGAGCATTTATATCTCTTAAAAAAAGCTGACTGCTACCTGACATCTCCTTTTCCCACATCTGCCATTTTAGAATTTCTTCCTGTCAATTTTACATTATCTTTGTGCCACTTTTCAAGAAAACACGTTTGGCATAAAATGTGATAAAAACGAAAAAAACTTAAATAGTAAAAGATTGAAAATGGATACTATGCTAAAAGAGGTACCTGTAAAATCATACAAGGACTTGCTGGAGAAAATTGCAAAAGAAGAAAAAGCCTATGTACTGCTTTACAAAGAAGGATCGAAGCTGAGCGAATGTGCACGCAAGAATATAAAAGCCGCAGCTGATGACAAGAATGACATTATCCTGCACATGGTAAACGTTGCGCACGTGCGGGATGTTCATCCTGTATATGGGGTCACCTCTGTTCCCACCTTGCTTACTTTTGAAAAAGGAAAATTCAAAAATACGTTCAAGGGATGCAATGATGCCAAATACTATAAAACCCTTTTTGAGAATCTATTCTATGCAGCTCCTGCTGCAGGAGAAGAAGGGAAGCCCCAGAAGCGGGTTGTGGTATATTCTACACCATCGTGTCCCTGGTGTAATACACTGAAGAATTATCTTCGCTCCCACCATATCCCCTTTCGTAATGTGGATGTCTCCCGTGACCAGCATGCTGCAGAAGAGCTGGTGAGGAAAACCGGGCAACAAGGTGTTCCTCAGACGGAGATCAACGGACAATGGATTGTGGGATTCGACCAGAAAAAAATTGATCAATTATTAGACATACAAAATTAAACAACTTTAAAATCCTGATACAAATGAAAGAGTTATTACCAGTTAATCAGAACGTTATTCTGGAGATCCAGGATACAGAAACAGAACAGAAGACCGCCACAGGAATCATCATTCCCGATTCCGCAAAAGAGAAACCGAAATTTGCCAAAGTAATAGCAATCAGCAACATTGAAAACATTGAGATTGCCGTCGGTGACACAGTTTACTATAAAGAGTTTTCCGGAACAGAGACCGAATTTGAAGGAAAAAAATATCTGGTAATACCCTATGACGACATACTGGCGAAAGTTGTGGAAACAGAAGAAATTTAACAAATTTGTTTTGATACGTTACGAGAGCAGGCTCAGTCTGCTTTTTTATGTCTGATTCGGGCAAAAAAAAAGGCCGTAAAGGCCTGAGTGAACACTATTCTTCGCAACGGCCAATATTTTTATATTCCTGCCAAACGATATTTGAAGGGAGAGATATTATTGGTCACTTTTCCTTCGTTTTTTAACTCCAAAAGATTATTAAGTCCTTCTGTGTAGGAAAGTGACAGGTTCATAACAATCTCACCCAAAGAAGAATTTTCGTGACTCCTGAGATAATTCAGGATCGCTTCTTTGGAAGTTACTTTCCTTTTTTTCTTTCTACTTGCAAATAAAATCTTCATGACATATGTTTTTTTATTATTTTTCGGTTACTTGCATAATCTTCTCTGACACTTTAAAAAAGTTAACATAGTTGTTTAATTAATAGATGTTTAAAAAGGTAAAAAGGTTGCTCCGGGAAGAAAATATTTCATACAAAACAGGGAAACTATTGATAAATGGCAAGAATTCTTTGATGAAAGGATTAGTTTACCTGAAAGGAATCAGGTATTATTGATCAATCCCTCTCCTTTGGCAACAATCGAAGCCACGGTAGAATCTCCGGTAACATTCACCACCGTACGGAGCATATCCAGAGGCCGGTCGACTCCCAGGATCAAGGCAATCCCTTCGGGGGGGAGTCCTACCGAAGTAAGTACAATAATCAGCATGACAATACTACCGCCGGGCACTCCCGGTGAACCAATAGAAGCAAGCAATGCCGTAAGCAAAATAATAAGCATCTGACCTAGAGTAAGATCAATTCCAAATACTTCTGCAATAAAAATGGCTGCTACTGCCTGGTAACAACTGGTACCATCCATATTGATTGTCACGCCGATAGGAAGGACAAAATTTGAGATTTCCAAATGGACATGCAACTCATTTTCCACCTGTTTTTTTGTTACTGGAAGGGTAGCCGCACTGGAGCTGGTAGAAAAAGCAACCAATTGTGCCGGTAACAACGCTTTTAAAAATTTTCCAGGTTTGATCCCAACAAAGATCCTTATCAGCGTGGGATAAAAAAAGAGAATCAGAAAAAACAGCCCGATTACTACTGTAAGGAAATACAGGCCCAATGCTTTGAACAGGGCAATATCTGCACTGAAATCCACGATCAATGCTGCCAACAGGGCAAAAACACCATAGGGAGCAAATCCCATAAATATGTCTATAATCTTTAGGATGATCTCATTCAGACCATCTATAAAACGTTTTACCGTAGAGACTTTTTCATCAGGTAACAAAACCATGGCTATACCAAAGACAATAGCAAAAAAGATCACTTGCAGCATTTTGGAGTTATCCGAAGAAGCTTTTACAATATTTTCCGGTACCATATCCACAAGAAAATGTAAAAACGATTGTTGTTTTTTTTGTTCGGCAATAGATTGCTTGTTTGCCAATGATTCGAAAAATTTCTGTTGATACTCGATTTTCTTTTTTTCCGGAAAAGTGTTTCCGGGTTTAATGATGTTAACCAAGAAAAGACCAACTGTGACAGCAAAAACAGTGGTAAGAATATAAATAACCAGCGTCTTGATACCTATCCTGGATAGTTTTGAGATATTTGTCAGACTGCCTATTCCACTGACCAAAGAAACAAATATCAACGGAACTGCGACCAGTTTTAACATATTTAAGAAGATCACCCCCCAGGGCTTGATCCAGTTGGTGGTAAACTTATCCCACCCTACAACATAGGCAAAAATACCCCACAACATTCCCAGAGACATACCTATCAGGATCTTCCAGATAAGAGGCAATTTTCTCCACATAATTTTTATCTTATACAGAAACTTTCAACCTGTTAATAATTAAAATCCCAAAATAAAAAAACCTGTTTTTTTGTGTCGCAAGGCCGCAAAAAACAGGTTTTTTTTCTCGTCATCAGCAAGAACGTTTCATTTATTCATGATCATGCACATGTCCATGTTCCAGTTCACTCGGAGTAGCATCCCTTACGCCTACCACTTCACCTTTGAAGAAGAGGCTCATACCTGCCAGCGGATGATTAAAGTCCATCACTACCTGATCATCCTGCACGGATGTGATCACACCGGTAAGTTTATTGCCTTGTTCGTCCATCATGGGAATACGGTTGCCTTCATAAAGCATCTCTTCCTGAAGTTCACCATCCACAACAAATGTTTCTTTCGGTACCGAAATTACTGCGTTATTGTTATATTCACCATAAGCCTGTTCTGAAGTAAGCGTAAAATTAAAACTTTCCCCAACATCTAATCCGTTGAGATTTTGCTCAAAGTCAGGAAGCAAATTTCCTATGCCGAAAATCACTGTCATAGGATTTTCCTGTGTCACGATTTCGAGGATTTCTCCGTTACTATCATTTTGCCTTAGCTCATAGGTAACAGAAATAACTTTTTTTTGTTCTACTTTCATACGTTAATTTGTTTTTCACGAAAACTTTATGATAAAAATTTTCATGTTTGTTTAAAAGATATAATTTATTAAAAATAAGGGTGTAAAAAAAATAAAAAAAAAGCACTCTGCCAATTTATTAAAAAAAAAACAGACAGAATCCTTAAAACACACCTGTTTTTTTCAAAATCCAAATTCCACCCTGATAACCGGATTGGAATATGGCGTAAATTCCCTGTTTCCCAGATAAAACATAAAAAGTATATTTATTGCACTCTTTCTACCTATGGGTTGGTGGTATCCACCTCCCAGAAACCAAGAATTCATCCAGAAACGACCTTCATTATCCTGTCCCGGAACTCCAAAATAGCGGTTATCCATATTCAGAGCTTCATATTCAGCCTGGGCAAATACCCCCCCATTGAATTTAACCGGAAGAACATTTGAAAAACTTTTCAGGAACAGGTATCTGATAAAAAGATTGGGGCCATACATCTGAGTACTATATTTGAAATAAGGAGTGTTTTCCTGATAATATTCATACTTAAAACCTCCACCGATCATCAATCTAGGAGTAAGCCGGTACCCCGCCAGAGGAGCCAGCAACACATCCGTAACCGTGCCAAACTGCAAACCAAAATAGCCGCCCAGATAAACCTTGTCTGAAAGTCTTTTTCTAGGCTTCTCTTTGCCTTCTGCAAAAACAGTTGACTGAAAAAATATTCCGAGAAGCATCATAAGAACAGAAACCCATAAAAGGTTTTTTATTTCTTTTGTATTCTGTATCAACATAATTCAAAATATTTGTAATTTCTGTTATTCATTCTTTATTTGTCAGCCTAATAATTTTAATGAATGACCTCGCAGCAGAATTACGAGGTATCAAAACAAAGTTACTCATTTCGCGAAGCAGAGCTTCGGGGAATTGACTCATTTTAGGATTAATCACAACTTAACTTACGAAATTAAAATAAAATTCTATTTTTATTGTTGATTTTCTAAAATAATAACATGAATGTAATTATTACAGGCGCCAGTAAAGGGATTGGTTTTCAGATTGCCAGATCATTTGTACTGGCAGGGGACAATAAGCTTGGTTTAACTGCCCGAAGTAGTGTTTCTTGTGAACAACTGAAGCAGGAAAATACATCTCCCGGCCCAGAAATCATTTCCTACCCATTTGATCTTGACAGGCTTATCGAATACCCTCGCAAACTGGCAGAACGTATTTATCATGATTTCGATCATGTGGATATTCTCATCAACAATGCTGGTTTTCTGGTAAACAAGCCTTTCATGGAACTTCAGGCAGAGGATTATACGAAAAGTTACAGGATTAATTTTCTTGCTCCTGCCCTTTTGATCAGGGAATTGGTTCCTCTATTGTCCAAGTCTTCTATCAGGCACATTGTCAACATCAGCAGTATGGGGGGATATCAAGGCAGTAAAAAATTTACCGGGCTGGCAGCTTATAGTTCCTCCAAGGCCGCATTATCCAACCTGACCGAGAGTTTGGCAGTGGAATTAAAGGATATGGACATCCATGTCAACTGTCTTGCCCTGGGAGCTGTTCAAACGGAGATGTTGTCACAAGCTTTCCCAAATATCAAAGCACCTGTATCCCCGGATGAAATGGGAAAATTTATTTACCATTTTGCCATAGAGGCCGGAAAGGTGATGAACGGTAAGGTAATCCCCGTTTCCTTATCTATACCATGAAAGTGTATGGGTTAGTAATCCTGCCTTTTACGCTCCGCTCTCTGTTCTAAGCCTCCCTCCTTAGGGCTTAGGGCTTAGCGCATAGCGTCTAGGGCTTATCACTCATTAAAAATATTTACAAATACTTTTAAATACTTTTAGACTTTTCAACCCTTCAACTTTTCAACTCTTCAACCCTTCAACTCTTC
>Ga0190359_1000696_pt1 | contig 22323 bp, 21 predicted proteins | sample 48721823_MG_FD_161269 | JGI IMG/M metagenome (GOLD analysis project Ga0190359, IMG submission 161269) | Hydrothermal vent microbial mat bacterial communities from Southern Trench, Guaymas Basin, Mexico - 4872-18-2-3_MG | ecosystem: Environmental > Aquatic > Marine > Hydrothermal vents >... | reverse complement strand
CCATGGAATTCAAAGTTGTGAAAATCAATAATGAATTCAAGAATGTGGTTGTGTCTCATAAAGCACTGATTGAAGCCGAATTGGAAATTCAAAAACAGGAGATCATTTCAAAACTTGAAAAAGGCCAGGTATTGGAAGGTACTGTTAAAAATATTACCTCTTACGGAGTATTTGTAGATCTCGGTGGAGTGGACGGCCTGATTCATATTACTGACCTGTCATGGGGTCGTGTGAATCATCCTGAAGAGATTGTCGAACTGGATCAGAAAATCAACGTGGTTATTCTTGATTTTGATGACAATAAAAAGCGCATTGCATTGGGCCTTAAACAATTAACTCCGCATCCATGGGATTCATTGGATCCCAACATGAAAGTGGGGGATGTGATCAAAGGGAAAGTGGTTGTTATGGCCGATTATGGTGCGTTTATTGAAATTGCACCGGGTGTGGAAGGACTCATCCATGTTTCTGAAATGTCATGGTCGCAACATTTAAGAAGTGCCCAGGAATTTCTTAAAGTGGGTGATGAAGTAGAGGCCATGATACTGACTCTTGACCGTGAAGAACGGAAAATGTCTCTCGGTATGAAACAATTGCGACCGGATCCATGGTCAACAGTTGAAGAAAAATATTCGGTCGGAACACAACATACGGCAAGAGTAAGAAACTTTACCGGATTTGGAATTTTTGTTGAAATTGAAGAAGGTGTTGACGGACTGATTCACATCTCAGATCTTTCCTGGACTAAAAAGATCAAGCATCCGGCTGAATTTTGCGCTGTGGGAGATGAAATAGAAGTGGTTGTTCTTGAAATAGATAAGGATAACAGACGATTAAGTCTGGGACATAAACAGTTGGAAGAAAACCCATGGGATGTGTTCGAAACACTCTTTAACGAAGGATCTGTTCACGAGGGGACTATTGTTAATCTGTTTGACCGTGGTGCGGTAATCGCTCTTCCATACGGTGTGGAAGGTTTTGCTACACCGCGTCATCTGATTAAAGAGGATGGTACACAGGCTAAAATCGATGAAAAACTTCAGTTTAAGGTGATTGAGTTTAACAAGTCTGCAAAACGAATAATTCTTTCACACAGCCGTATCTTTGAAGATGAAAGGAGAGCTGCCGAAAAGGCTGAAAAAACAATCAAACAGGTTTCTGCTTCGAGATCCGCAAAAAAACAGAAGAAAAACCTCGAATCTACTACATTGGGTGATATCTCCGAATTAGCTACTCTGAAATCCCAGATGGAAGCTGCTGAACAACTTGATAAACAAGTCGTAGAGAAAAAAGCTGCTAAAAAAGAGAAAAAACCGGAAAAAACAGCTGCGAAAGCTACAACGCCTGAAGAGATTGTAGAACCTGAAGCTGAGAAACAAAAAGAACCGGTTAAAGAGGAGAAAGAGAAAGTGACTGAAGAGAAGAAAACTGAGAAGAAGAAAACAGCCACAAAAAAAACTGCGGCAAAGGCAAAATCAACCTCCGAAACAAAGGAGAAAGCTTCGAAAACGGTGAAAACAACTGCCTCTAAAGCCAAAACTGCCAAGGCAGCTAAACCGGCTGCTTCAAAAGAAAAAGCTAAAACAGAGAAGGAGCCAAAAGAAGCTAAAAAACCTGCGAAAAAAGAGACAAAAACAAAAAAGGAAACCGCAGTAAAAAAAGAGAAGGATGAAACCAAGACCGAATGAAGTTTGAATTGACTATTCTCGGAAGTAGTTCTGCTCTGCCAACAGCTGAACGATTTGCTACCGCTCATGTACTGAATGTGCATGAGCGGTTTTATTTAATTGATTGTGCAGAAGGTACACAGATGCAGTTGAGAAGATTCCGTATTCCCATGGGAAGAATACATCATATTTTTATTTCACATTTTCACGGGGATCATTATTATGGCCTGTTCGGATTGCTCTCTTCTCTGAACCTGATGGGGAGGAAGGTGCCTTTACATATTTACGGACCGGCTGAGTTAGAAACTCTGTTGAAACAAATGACTCCTCAGGGAGAGTCATATCTTTTCCCGCTGGTTTTTCATACACACCGTTATGATACGCTGTCACTTTTACTGGATACCGGATCATTAAAAGTTTATTCCTTTCCGTTGGATCATAAAATTCCTACGGTGGGTTTCCTGTTCAGGGAATCATCGCGTGAATTAAATATTCGGAAAGAGAAAATCCCGGAATTCAATCTGGGAATCAAAGATATTTTGCGAATAAAAACGGGAGAGGATTACGTGACTTCTGATGGTACAAAGATTCCCAACCGGGAACTGACCCTGCCGCCAATTGCTCCCCGTTCCTATGCTTTCTGTTCAGATACCCGGTATAATCCGGATTATGTGCGTTTTATTCAGGATGTTACTTTATTGTATCATGAGGCGACATACGGACACCTGCATATTGAAAGGGCCAAAGCAACCCGCCATACAACTGCCCGTGAAGCGGCTATGATAGCCCGTGATGCCCGCGCCGGTCAATTGGTCATCGGTCATTTCTCAGCCCGGTATAAATCTCTGGATCCTCTACTGGATGAGGCAAGAGAGATTTTTCCATCAACTATTGCAGCATCAGACGGGCGAACCATTTCTGTTCCGTCGGTTAAAGTAAAAGATCATTAATTTTATACATTTTTAATATGGATAAAATTCTAATTCTGGATTTCGGATCCCAATACACCCAACTTATTGCACGACGTGTGAGGGAACTGAATGTATACTGTGAAATTCATCCTTATAACTATTCTATAGGATCATTTGACGGAGTGAAAGGAGTGATCCTTTCGGGGAGCCCGTATTCAGTAAGAGATCGTGAAGCTCCGGTTCCGGATCTGAGCGCTATCCGGGGAAAATTTCCTGTGTTGGGGATATGTTATGGTGCCCAATTTATCGCATTGGAGTCAGGAGGGGAAGTGCTTCCCTCAAAACACCGGGAGTATGGTCGGGCCAATCTGGATTTTATTGACCGGGATAATCCGCTTTTTCAGAATATTACAAAGGGAACACAGGTATGGATGTCACACGGTGATACCATTACGGACCTTCCTGATGGATTTCAGATTACCGCCAGTACCAAGGATGTACAAGTGGGTGGATATCAACTCACAAATGAACCTACCTATGGAATTCAGTTTCACCCTGAAGTGTACCATACTACAGAAGGGATGGAACTACTCAGAAATTTTGTGATCACTATCTGTGGTTGCAGCCCCTCATGGACACCGGATAGTTTTATCGCTTCAACTGTCAGTGGTTTAACCGCACAACTCGGAAATGACCGTGTGGTGTTGGGGCTTTCAGGAGGCGTTGACAGTACGGTGGCCGGAGTACTCCTGCATCGGGCAATAGGGGATAATCTTAAATGTATCTTTGTAGATAATGGATTGCTCAGGAAAAATGAGTTTGAACAGGTTCTGGAATCATATAAAGGACTGGGATTGCAGGTGCAGGGTGTGCGTGCGGAGAATCTGTTTTATAAAGCTTTGGATGGATTAACCGATCCCGAAAAGAAAAGAAAGGCAATTGGTAAAACATTCATTGAAGTATTTGAAAAAGAGGCAAAGAAAATTAAAGATGTCAAATGGCTCGCACAAGGAACTATTTACCCGGATGTGATCGAATCAATTTCAGTCAACGGTCCGTCATCTACCATCAAGTCACACCATAATGTCGGAGGACTGCCGGATCTGATGAATCTTAAAGTAATTGAACCGCTGAAATTACTTTTTAAAGATGAAGTCCGCAGAGTAGGGCGGGCCCTTCGGATACCGGATAAGATTTTGGGTCGTCATCCATTTCCGGGCCCTGGCCTGGGAATCCGGATACTGGGTAGTATTACACCCGAAAAAGTGAGATTGATTCAGGATGCGGATGATATTTTTACCAGCGCACTTAAAGATCATGGTTTGTATAACCAGGTATGGCAAGCTGCAACCATCCTCCTGCCCATCCGTTCAGTAGGAGTGATGGGAGATGAGCGTACTTATGAAAATACCGTGGTATTGCGGGCTGTAACTTCAACTGACGGGATGACAGCGGATTGGGTGCACCTGCCTTATGATTTTTTAAGCAGGGTGTCAAATGATATAATCAATAAAGTACAAGGTATCAACCGGGTTGTCTATGATATCAGTTCCAAACCACCGGCAACCATCGAATGGGAATAACTAACCGGCAAGCAAATTCAATAACGGACCGATCTTTTCAACCGGTAGCTGACTGTCGGGTTTCACCCGCTCCAGTGCTGCACCGGGCATTCGTGGAACAAATGCAGTTGCCGGATCCTGAATGATACAATACCCGCCTCTTACGGCTATACATGCCAGTCCGTATGCACCATCATGACTGGCACCTGTGAGTATAACCCCGATCAAACGGTTACCAAAAACCCACGATGCCGTTTCAAAAAGCACATCAATGCTGGGCCGTGAGTAATTAACAGGTTCTTCATTGCTTAATGTTAATATGCTGCTTGATTCAACCATCAGATGGTAATCAGGCGGGGCAAAATACACAGTACCTGATTGTAAAGATTCCTTATCAAGAGCCTCTTTTACCCTGACTCCGGAAATGTTATCAAGATAAGTAGTAAATGTAAGCCCCGAGTCGCGGCTGATGTGTTGCACTACCAGAACCGGTAAGGGAAATTCTTTATGAAGTGATGGAATAATCACCGATAGCGCTTCCAGACCGCCTGCAGACGCCCCAATGACAACAGCACTATATTTTCTGACTTTCCGGGGCATGATGCACAGGTAAAATTATTTTCGGCGATATATCTTCCATTTTGAAATAAATGGATCAAAAACATTCTGATAATCAGAAAAAGCTAAACTTTCCTTTGATCCGAGACATAAAAATCCTCCTTCTCCAAGAGAATTATAAAATAACCTGAGAACCCTGTTTTGTAGCTCTTTTGTGAAGTATATCAAAGTATTACGACAAATAACCAGTTCCATCTCACCGAAAACATCATCAGTCACCAAGTTGTGTTCAGCAAAAACAATCCGGTCTCTTAAAGATTTTTCCATGATGGCCGAATTATAACGTGCGTGATAATAATCAGAAAGAGTGGCTTTCCCGCCTGATTTGAGATAGTTGGATGAGTTAACCTTCATTTCAGAAAGAGAATAAATTGCCTCTCTGGCTTTTTTGAGCGTAACCGGATTAAAATCAGTTGCATAAATCTGACAACGGTCAAGAAGACCTTCTTCAAGAAGCATAATGGCCATGGAATAGACCTCTTCTCCCGATGCACACCCGGCATGCCATATCTTGAAACCGGCCTGATCTTTCAGTAAGGGTAAAACTTTCTCGCGCAGCGAAAGAAAAAATAAGGGATCCCTGAACATCTCTGTGGTATTGATTGAAAGATCCTGGAAAAATTCAAAGAAAGAATTTTTGTTATATAAAATCTGGTGCTGAAGATGCGATACCGATTCCAGTCCGCTTTTTGATAAGTGGTGCAATACACGCCGTTTGATATGCGCTTTGCTGTATGCCCTGAAATCGTATCCCCAACGGTGATAAACAGCCTCAATCAGTAATTGAATCTCAATATCCTGCGGATCTTCCATTCCGTATTCTCTTTATGAAGTACTGTTAATGAAACAATTCGGGATGGGATTCATAAAAATCCCTGGATTTCAATATGGCTTCTTCAATACGGTGTAGAAGCTTTTTAATTTTTTTGTCATTATTATGGCCTGCTTCGTATTGCATCTCTTTCAGTAATTCAAAAGGTTTGTGGAGTGATAAATTTCCGACAATGCCTTTCATCTTATGGGCATTATCAGCAAGTTCTTCATAGTTTTGTTCGGCCAGATTAGTTTTAAGTTTATCCATCCTTTCATTAAATGAGCTGAAAAAAGTATCCAGCATCTTACAGGCAAATTCTTTATTACCTGAAACCCTTTCCATTAATTCATCAACTGCAATTTCGGATTTCATTTGTCTTCATGTTTTTTCAAATGTATTAAAAAAACTTACTACGAGACTGAATGTTTTGACGAACGATTTCATTTATTTTACCAGACCGAAAGGGATTACCGTGACAAATTATTTTTTTGCACACTGGATTGAGGTGGCAGGAGCTATAGTGAGCCTGATATATCTCTGGTTCTCAATCAAACAGCTCATTTGGCTCTGGCCATTCGGACTCCTGTCGGCAGTTTTTTATATCGCCGTCTATCTGACCAGTGGTTTCTATGCCGATATGGGTCTTCAGGTTTATTATGTAATAATCAGTATTTATGGATGGTATCACTGGTCGCGGGGGAAACGCGGTAACAGCAATGAGGCTACTCCCCTTCAGATTACTAAAACACCGGTTAGACTGATGTTCGCGCTATTTGGTATCTTCCTCGTTCTTTGGGGGATTTTATGGCTGATTCTTGACAGACTGACCAATTCAACCATCCCGTTCTGGGATGCTATGACTACTGCCGGAGCTCTTGTGGCTACCTGGATGCTGGCACGGAAACTCCTGGAACATTGGCTGGTATGGATTGTAGTTGATACGGTGTCATTAATGCTTTATATTTGGAAAGAATTATATGCAACTGTTATCCTGTTTGTGGTTTACGCTATTCTTGCAGTATCCGGATATATTCAATGGAAAAAATCAATGGAATACCCCCGCTTCCGGTCTTTGTGACCGGACCGGAATCAACGGGGAAAACTGTTCTTACTTCTGCTTTGGCAAACCATTATGCCCGGCCGTGGGTACCGGAATACGCCAGGGCTTTCATTCAACTGCTGGATCGTCCCTATACCTGGTCTGATGTTGAACAGATAGCCCGTACGCAGGTAAGCCAATTGCTGACCTGGCAGGATCACTTTCCGGTCTTTTTTGACACCGGACTGATTATTACAAAAGTATGGTTTGAAGAGGTGTATGGTAATACACCGGAGTGGCTTGATCATAACATACGTTTATTGGGTAACGGAATTTACCTGCTCTGTTATCCCGATCTTCCATGGGAACCTGATCCGGTCAGAGAAAATCCGCATCGTCGGGAATATCTGTTTAAGCGATATCAATCAGCAATAGATGATTTTGGTTATCAGGCAATTGAAGTCAGGGGATATGAAGAACGACGGATAGTTCAGGCTATCCGGTCTTTGGATGCTATCTTTGTGCACAAATCTGAATAATAATACGATATGCTGCCGGCAAAATTTCCTATTGTAGTGAAAACTTTTCAGGGTCTTGAAAAAATTCTGGCTGATGAAGTATCAGCTCTGAATATTAATGATGTGGAGATCCTGAACCGGGCGGTCCGCTTTAAAGGAGATATGATTACGCTGTACCGGGCCAATTATCACCTGAGAACCGCGTTGAAAGTGCTGGTTGAGATAGAGTCATTTACCGCGCGAAATGAAATGGAACTCTATCAACATTTGCAACATGTTGATTGGATGAAATATATTGATCCATCAAATTCAATCGCTGTGGAGTGCGTGTTGAATTCAGATGTTTTTACACACAGTCAGTTTATTGCACTCCGTACCAAAGACGCCGTGGTAGATCAATTGCGCGGAAAAACCGGTAAACGTCCGCGGGTTGACCGCGAACATCCGGATTTGAAGATATCCCTGCATATAAACGATATGCATGTGGATGTTTTGATTGACAGCTCTGGTAAACCACTGTATAAAAGGGGATATCGGCTTGACCAGTTCAAGGCTCCCGTGAATGAGGTTATGGCAGCCGGGATGCTTCTGCTGGCCGGTTATGACGGATCCGGGCATTTGATTGACCCCATGTGCGGGTCAGGAACTTTTCTGATTGAGGGGGCAATGATCGCTTACCATCTGCCTCCCGGTTTGTATCGTAAATCATTTGGTTTCGAACGCTGGAAAAATTTTGATTCCGGACTTTTTGAAACAGTTCAGGATGAAGTGGATGAAATTCATAAAATACCTTTCAAAATAATCGGAAGTGATCGTTCTGCTAAAGCGCTTCAACTGGCACGGCAATCATTGAAACATACATTTCTGGATAAAAAAGTGGAAATTGTACACAAACCATTTGAAGAGTTCCTCCCTCCTGAAGGAAAAGGCTGGATGATTACCAATCCTCCGTATGGAGAAAGAATCAAAATACATGATATCGAGGGATTTTACAGAATCTTCGGAGATCGTTTAAAACAACATTATCAGGGATATCAGGCATGGGTGTTCAGCGGTAACCTGAATGCGATGAAATCTATCGGCTTACGTCCGACAAAGAAAATCAACCTTTTAAACGGATCCATTCCCTGCACATTCAGACGTTTTGAGATTTATTCAGGTAGCCGGAAAAGTAAATACCAAAACCGGCCAAACAACTACAGGAATTTCAAATCAGAAAACAGACCGGTGAAAAAGTACCATCGAAAAAAATAACAGAGATCTTTATTCAATATCAGCTGATACTTGAAACATAAGCCTCCAGCTCCTGACCGGTTACGGTAACCTGCTCAATGAACCGGTTGACCAATACCGGGTAACTTTCCGGATCAGTTTGTGCTTTGGCATTCAATTCCAGGGTCTTAAGATCATCCGCCAACTGATTCATTCCCATCACGGCAACCGATGATTTGGCTTTGTGGGCCAGAGCACCCAATTCAACATAATTTTGCTCTTCCAGTAATTTTTGAAGTCCTTCAGTAAATTCGGGAATCTGATCCAAAAAAATCCGGATCATTTCTACAACCATCTCATTGCTGCCCATCGACATGCTCTCAAGGTAGGTGAGGTCTGCATAGGTAAATTTGGCTGCCATGATCAATCCTTTCTTTTTTTTATTGATGGTACTAATATAGGATATAAATCATATAATTAATATAGCAAAAACCATAACTTTGATCAATAATTTTAACGGGATACTATTCATGAAAACAACGCCTTTTTATCATTTTCATCAAAAGCTTGGTGCCAGAATGGAGCCGTTTGCCGGCTACTCCATGCCCATTGAGTATTCAGGTATTACGGATGAACATCTTCAGGTCAGAAAACGACTTGGTGTATTTGACGTCTCTCACATGGGAGAGTTTCTGGTGAACGGACCAAAAGCTTTTGACCTGATTCAAAAAATTACAACTAATGATGTGGCGGCTCTGTATGACGGGAAAGTACAATACAGTTGTTTCCCAAATGGCAAAGGGGGTATTGTGGATGATCTTCTGGTATATCGTTTCGGTGCCGAATCATACCTGCTTGTGGTGAATGCAGCCAATATTCAGAAAGACTGGGACTGGTGTGTGGCTCATGCAGAAGAAATCGGATTGAAAGTGGGTGAAGAATTGATAAATATTTCAGATGATATTGCCCAGCTGGCGGTTCAGGGCCCACTCGCACTTAAAGCTATGCAAAAACTGACGGATGAACCGGTACTCGATATGGAGTATTATACCGTTAAAAGAATCACTTTTGCAGGCCTGTCCGATGTGATCTTTTCTACTACCGGTTATACCGGATCAGGAGGATGCGAACTCTACTGTAAATCGGATCAGGCTGATCGGTTATGGAATGCCGTGATGGATGCAGGTGCAGAATACGGTATCAAACCGATCGGACTCGGGGCCAGAGATACGCTGAGGCTCGAAAGCGGATTTTGCCTGTATGGAAATGATATTGACGATACGACTTCACCCATCGAAGCCGGACTGGGATGGATTACAAAATTTGTGGAGGGGAACGATTTTATTGACCGTGCGGTGATGGAAAAAATAAAAGCCGAAAAACCCGCAAAGAGATTAAGAGGTTTTATTATGCGTGAACGGGGGATTCCGAGACACCATTATCCTATTATGAATGAGAAAGATGAAGAGGTGGGTTACGTAACTTCAGGTACCCAGTCTCCTATGCTTAAAACCGGTATCGGCATGGGATATATCCATTCAAAATATGCAGGTATAGGATCACCGGTTTGGATCGGGATCCGGAATAAAAAAGTAAAAGCTGAAATTGTAAAATTGCCTTTTTATAAGGGTTAAATCCGATAATATTTTCGAACCAATAAAACTATCTAACCATGCGCAAACACATTTTTAATGCCGGTCCCTGTATTCTCTCTGATCCAGCACGGGAAAACACGGCAAAAGCCATTATTGATCTTGACGGCATAGGAATGTCCATCATGGAGATCTCCCATCGCAGTAAAGAATTTGATGCCATTATGGATGAAACAGTAGCTCTCTTTAAAGAAATTTTACATATTCCTGAAGGCTATCAGGTGCTGTTTCTTGGGGGAGGAGCGAGTATACAATTTTGTATGGTCCCGTATAATTTCCTGAATCAGAAAGCTGCTTATCTGAATACCGGTACCTGGGCCACTAAAGCCATCAAAGAGGCATTATTGTTCGGTGAAGTGAATGTCGTAGGATCCTCGGAGGATAAAAATTACAGCTATGTGCCGAAAGGATACACCATCCCGGAAGATGTGGATTATTTTCACATTACTTCAAACAATACCATCGTGGGAACAGAAATCAGGGAAGATTTTGATTCACCGGTGCCTGTGATAGCCGATATGTCATCTGACATCCTGAGCCGCCCGGTTGATGTTTCAAAATATGCGCTTATATACGGGGGGGCGCAAAAAAATCTGGGGCCGGCCGGAGTGACCTTTGTCATAATCAAAGAAGAGATGCTTGAACGTGTCACACGCTCAAATATTCCTACTATGCTGAAATACCGGACACATGTCGAGAAAGGATCAATGTTTAATACCCCTCCCTGTACGGCGATCTATACCGTGCGTGAGACCCTGAGATGGGTCAAATCACAGGGAGGTGTGGAGGAAATGAATCGCAGGGCGCAGGCCAAAGCGGATTTGCTTTATGCTGCGATAGATGAAAGTGCTGTTTTTGAAGGTACTGCAGCTAAGGAAGACCGGTCGAGAATGAATATCTGTTTCGTGATGAAAGAGAAATATAAGGATAAGGAAGCAGCTTTTCTTGCCTATACTGCCGAAAAAGGAATTGCCGGGATTAAAGGACACCGATCGGTCGGGGGATTCAGAGCCTCTTGTTATAATGCCCTGGATATCTCAAGCGTGGAGTTGCTGGTTGAAACCATGAAAGACTTTGAAAAACAGCTATAAACAGATAAAATCGTTTCATGATGAAAAAAATATTGGTTGCTACCGAGAAACCTTTTGCCCCTGTAGCGGTTGAAGGAATTCGCAAAGTGGCAGAACAGTCGGGATATGAATTGATTCTTCTTGAAAAGTACACTGCTGCTGAAGAGCTGCTGACGGCTGTGGAACAGGTGGATGCACTGATTGTGCGAAGTGATAAAATTACTTCTGCCGTATTGGACGCAGCACGAAATCTGAAGATTGTGGTCAGAGCAGGAGCCGGTTATGACAATATTGACCTGGATGCAGCTACAGCCCGGGGAGTAGTGGTAATGAATACGCCCGGCCAGAATTCAAATGCTGTGGCCGAATTGGCTCTGGGGATGATGGTGTACCAGGCCCGGGGACATTTTAACGGAAAACCGGGTACCGAACTGAAAGGCAAAAAACTTGGCGTTCATGCCTTTGGTGCAGTTGGCCGCATTGTGGCTAAAATTGCCCAGGGCTTTGGAATGGAAATATATGCCTATGATCCTTTTATCGATGCAGAACAGATCCGGTCGGCCGGAGTGAACCCGGTTTCTGCCGTTGAAGATCTCTATTCAGCCTGTCAATACATCTCTCTTCATATACCGGCAAATGAACAGACCCGCAAATCCATCGGTGAAAGACTGCTCTCTTTAATGCCCGATGACGGAGTGTTGGTGAATACCGCCAGAAAAGAGGTGATTGATGAAGAGGGCCTGCTGCGAGTTATGGAATCGAAACCGGGATTCCGCTATGTGTCGGATATCGCACCGGACAGTGCCCCGGTATTTGAAGAAAAATATCCCGGTCGTTTTTTCTTTACTCCTAAGAAAATGGGTGCCCAAACACAGGAAGCCAATGTCAATGCAGGCATCGCAGCCGCACAACAGATTATCGACTTCATTGAAAAGGGTATTACCAAATTTCAGGTAAATAAGTAAAAATCATTGATCCATAATCAATCTTACTGCTATGGCGATTCTTAAACCTTTTAAAGGCTTGAGGCCACCAAAAGAGCTGGCTCATCTGGTGGCTTCAAAACCTTATGATGTGCTCAATTCAGAAGAGGCACGTAAAGAGGCCGGTGATAATCCCAAATCCCTGCTTCATATTATTAAGCCTGAAATAAATTTTCCGCCGGGGAAAGATGAACACGATCCCGATGTATATGAGAAAGCTGCTGAGATGTTTGCCCGGTTTCAACAGAAGGGGTGGTTGCTGCCTGACCCCGAAGATTATTACTATATCTATGCCCAGACCATGGACGGACAAACGCAATACGGACTGGTTGGATGTGCAGGAGTAGAAGATTACCTGAACGGGATCATCAAGAAACATGAACTAACCCGGCCGGACAAAGAAGAAGATCGGATGAAACACGTCCGGGTGAATAGTGCCAATGTCGAACCGGTTTTTTTTACTTACCGGGCAGTGCCTGAAATTGATAAACTTATTGAAGACTGGGTGGCTGAAAATGCTCCTGAATATGATTTTGTGGCAGATGACCGGATCGGACACCATTTCTGGGTGATCAACGATCCTGAAGTCATTGCGAAGATTACTGCTCTTTTTGCAACAGTTCCTTATACATACGTAGCTGATGGTCACCATCGTACCGCTGCAGCGGCCCTGGTAGGAGATGAAAGGAAAAGAATGAATCCTCATCATACCGGCCGGGAGGAGTATAACTACTTTTTGGCTGTCCATTTTCCTGATAACCAATTACGTATCATCGATTATAACCGGGTGGTACGGGATCTGAACGGTATGACCGCACGGGAATTGATTGAAAAACTGCAAAAGAATTTTATTGTCGTTCCCAAAGGTGTACAACCCTGTAAACCGGATCACCTGCATAATTTTGGTATGTATCTTGAAGGCCAATGGTACAGCCTTACCTCCAAACCGGGTACCTATAATGCAAATGATCCGATCGGGGTTCTGGATGTGACAATCTCTTCAAACCTGATCCTGAAAGAACTGCTGGGTATTGAAGATCTCAGACGGGATAAAAGGATCGATTTTGTGGGAGGAATACGGGGCCTGGAAGAATTGCAGAGAAGAGTGGACAACGGTGAGATGAAAGTGGCTTTTGCACTTTACCCGGTGTCAATGGACCAATTAATGGATATCGCTGATACCGGCAATATCATGCCTCCGAAAACAACCTGGTTTGAACCTAAATTAAGGAGCGGCTTGATCATACATACGTTTTAGTGGCTCCTGATACTTACGCGGTAATTACCCGTTACCTTTTTGGCAGAGATAGTGATTTTCCAGATACCGGTATAATCTTGCTGGTCTTTTTCATCCCAGCTTAGTGAGTGATTCCATGAGATATTTGCTAATGGGCTGATCTCAAAATCCTGCAGCGTTTTGCCATTGGGTTTGACAATCGTGATCGTCATTTTGCCATCAGATAAATTGCCGCTAACATGAAATGAAATATTATTATTCCCTTTGGGAACATCAAAAGTAAAATCATTGTTGTAGTCAACATCTTTAAGATATTTTGAGATTTCCATGTTACTGGCATTTGTCGAATAGGAATAGATATAATTCTTTCCTTTGCCTGGGAATATACTGTAGCGTTGCTTCATAAAAGCATCTTTTTTAAATTTGTCCCAGGCTGGTGAAAAATTGAAGTAAAATCCGGGAAATCTTAATGAATCAGGAATTCCTATTGTGTCTATATGAAACTCTAAGGAGTCCGTCATGAACCTCATGTTCTCCATCTGCTCACGGTAATCTTTCATAGCTTCTTTCATGGCACGAAGTTGTGCTTTATGTGCCCTTTCCCACTGCTCTTCCTGAATCTTTTTCGTTTCTTCCAATACTTTCATAAGATCCTCTTCGTGAAGTTGCTGTTGTTCTTTCTCTTCTTTCATCCGCTTTTCAATCTCTTCGGCAACCTCCTTTTTCTGTTTCTTTCTGGATTCTTTATTTTGTCCGTAGAGGTTAATACCTCCTGCCATGATCATTGCTAAAAAGATCGCAGTTATTTTTGTGGTTTTCATGATAATAATGGTTTATCGTTTATACCTGTATGTACATTCACTACAAATTTAAATCCCCTTCTGTACTATCCTTGTTAATACCGGGTTAACGTCAGGTTAATGTCAGCTTTGCCCGCTAAAATGTATTATTTTTACCTTTCCATGAAGCGTAAAAACACTGTTCTGCTCTCACTGGCAGGAGTAGCCATCCTGCTGCTGATAACCATTGAAACCTTTTTGGTGAGAAAAATATTTGTACTGCAGAATGATAGTTTCGAGTATCAGTACAGCCAGGTGCTTCAAAAAGGAACGGATCTGTTTTATAATTCCGAAACCTATAATGTATTTGGTAAAGCTTTGAGCCTGATGGATTCTTATGCCGATACGCTCATGGCAGTTTATGGTAACCGGCTGATCCGCGATTCGATTATGTTTCGAAACCTTGTGTACCGGCAATTTACTAATGCCCTGACGAATAACGAAGAGATCAGTTTGTTTCTGAAAACCTACCTGAAGGATGCGGGAATAACGGGTGAATTTGCACCTTACTTCGTGATTCACAGGCTGATATTAGCCGGACCCGAACACGAAGTACAAATTTGTAATCTGGATAATTCCGAAACATGGATTCCAGGGTCTTTTCAAAAAGTCCCTGAATCGGCCTTGCTGGCCGATCACTATTCCTATGTGAGGAATCATTTCATGATCGATTTTGATTTTCTGGTTGATTTCAGTCATAAAAAAAGAGTAGTGTTACAGGAAGTCGCCGGTAGTATGACACTGGCATTTTTTGCCATGTTGCTGGTGTTAATGGTATTTATTTATACGTTGCGGAACCTTATTGAAGAACAACGGCTTTCACAGTCGAAGACGGATTTTATTAATAATATGACCCATGAGTTAAAAACTCCGCTGTCAACTATTTCCATAGCAACGAAAACCTTACAGAAGAGAGAAATTGCAAGTGACCCCGGCAGGGTGGTTCATAACGCCGGGATCATTGAACGGCAGAACCGGCAGCTCTCGCGCCAGATCAATCATCTGCTTGAAATCAGCATGTGGGAACGAAAACAATTTGAGCTAGATAAGCGCTGGATTATCCTGGAGCCGTTCTTTCAGGAATTAATTGATGCTTTCATTGTAGAGTGTGAGGATCAACAAGTGGTAATCCACCCACGATTTGAACTAAATGCCGGGAAAGCATTTCTTGACGAAACTCAGTTAACTATTGCACTGCATAACCTGTTGGCAAATGCAGTCAAGTACAATACCCGTAACCCGGAGATTAACTTCACGGTGCGATCCGGACAGGAGTTAAACATTACCATCCATGACAATGGAGTGGGGATCCCGAAAGAACACCTGAAACATATATTTGATAAATTTTACCGGGTGCATACCGGTAATATTCATAAGATTAAAGGTCTCGGACTCGGCTTGTTTTATGTAAAGCAAATTATTGAAGCCCACCGGGGTGCTATCGAAGTAACCAGCAGGGTTGGGAAGGGTACCCGATTCATTATAAATTTACCGCTTAATGGAAAAAATTAACATATTACTGGCAGAAGATGATCCCGATCTCGGAAGTGTGTTGGCACAATACCTCGAACTCCAGAATTTCATGGTTTCTCTGGCCCGGGATGGCCGTGAAGCATGGGAGTTGTTTCAGAAAAAACGGTTTGATATTTGTGTGCTGGATGTCATGATGCCTGAAATGGACGGCTTTGAACTGGCAGAAAAAATCTCAATACGGTCACCTCAAACACCTTTTCTCTTTCTGACTGCCAGAAGCCTGAAAGAAGACCGGGTACGCGGATTGAAAATCGGGGCGGATGATTATATCACCAAACCTTTTGAAGTGGATGAATTTATTCTGCGTATTCAGAATATTCTGAAACGGACAGGCATAAACGAACAGGATGAATATCAGATCGGCCAATACAGATTTGATTTCAATAAGTTACAACTTGAAGGGCCTGAAGACAGTCATAAACTAACCATGAAAGAGGGAATGCTCCTGAAATATTTTTTGCAACATGAACAGAAATTGGTCAAACGGGAGCAAATCCTAACCGAATTATGGGGAGAAAATGACTATTTCCTGGGCAGAAGTATGGATGTGTTTGTCAGCCGTCTTAGAAAATATTTACGAAATGAGAAAAGTGTAGCCATTGATACCGTCAGAGGAACAGGTTATATTTTTCGAAGAAAGTGACGGATTGCACCTGAGAAATTGAGTATTTTTGAGCCAATGAAAACGGTGATCTTTCCGGTTTTATTAAATTGATGAAAGACCAGAAACCGATTTATGCAGTGCGCATCAAAATGCGCTGAATTTACTATCGAAAATTCTAACTGTCATGAGTGTTATTGCTGATAATTTGAGAGATATAAAACAGAAACTACCGGAGCAGGTGCGTTTGGTAGCCGTATCAAAAACCAAACCGGTTTCAGCTGTTCTTGAAGCATACCAAGCCGGACAACGTATTTTTGGTGAGAACCGCGTGCAGGAATTAATAGCTAAAGCCAAACAGTTGCCTGAGGATATTGAATGGCACTTGATCGGTCACCTGCAGACCAATAAAGTGAAACAAATTATTCCCTATGTCACGATGATCCATTCTGTGGATTCACTGAAATTACTCCGTGAAATCTCGCGGCAGGCTGTACGTATGAACCGTACTATTGATCTGCTTCTGCAGGTACATATCGCAATGGAAGAAACCAAATTCGGATTTAACTCTGATGAACTTGATCAGCTCCTCGCTGATCCTCTGATTATTTCACAACCCGGTATACGTATCTGCGGTTTAATGGGAATGGCGACTTTTACGGATGATCAGAACCAGGTTAGTAAAGAGTTCAGATCTTTATACCGGCTTTTTCTTCAGCTCAAATCAGATATTTTTAAGGATTCTGACTATTTTTCAGAGCTCTCTATGGGAATGTCAGGTGATTACGAGCTGGCCATTGAAGAGGGTAGTACCCTTGTGAGACTCGGAACGATTATTTTCGGAACGAGAAATTAATCTAAATTTGTTCTTCAACCAATCATCTATATTATGGTAAATCTTGATACAAGATATCTCGGACTGAAATTTAAAAATCCAATAATTGTCAGCAGCAGCGGGTTGTCGGATTCAGTTGAAAAGATTCAGCAAATTGCTGATGCCGGTGCCGGCGGGGTAGTGATAAAGTCTCTCTTTGAAGAACAGATCAATCATGAAGCCGGTAATATGATCACTGATTACGGATACCCTGAAGCAACAGACTATATTCGTAATTATTCAAAAAGCCATACACTTGACAATTATCTGAAAGTTATTCAAGATTCAAAGAAAAAGGCGGGCATACCGGTCATGGCCAGCATCAATTGTGTCAGTAACCAGGATTGGGTTGGATTCTCACGTCAGATTGAAGAGGCCGGAGCAGATGCGCTTGAGTTGAATGTTTTTCTTCTTCCTGTGGATGATGAAGAGCCTGAACGTTTGGAGCAGAAATATTTTGATATAATAAAAAAGGTAAGTGCTGAAACAACTCTCCCTATTGTGATTAAAATCAGTCCCTATTTCACAAACCTGATTTATATGATCAACCGGTTCTATGCCTTGGGTGTAAAAGGGGTGGTGCTTTTCAATCGACTTTATGAACCCGATATCAATTTGAAAGAGCTGAAAATCACTACCGGTAGCGTGCTGAGTACACCTGATGATCTGAGGCAGTCACTTCGATGGGTTAGTCTGACTTCCGACCGCACAAAAGATATCGACATTTCTGCATCAACCGGGGTACACAGTAGTGAGGCGGCTGTTAAACTTTTACTGGCCGGTGCTACCACCGTTCAGGTTTGTTCGGTACTGTATGTACATAAAGTAGGCTACCTCCGTGAAATAATTGATGGAGTTGTTTCCTGGATGGTATCTCATAATTATCAGGATGTGAATCAGATACGCGGATTGTTGAATTACCGGAATATAGAAAACCCTAGAGCATGGGAACGGTCACAGTTCATGCGCTATTTCAGTAGTCATGAGTAGTTGCCTGGGGATGAGGACGGATTACCTAATTTTGTCCTGATAAATTGTCCGGTATAGGATTTCGGTTCATTGATCAGATCCTCCGGCAGGCCGGCAAAGACCAGGTAACCTCCCTGATCTCCCCCTTCTGGGCCCAGGTCTATGATCCAGTCGGCCTGTTTGATCACTTCGGGATTATGTTCAATGATTATTATACTGTGTCCCCGGTCAAGCAGGGCTTCAAAAGCTTTTAGCAATACTTTGATGTCGTGAAAATGCAAGCCGGTGGTGGGCTCGTCAAAAATAAAGAGGGTCCGGCCGGCATCCTGCCCTTTTGCCAGGAATGAGGCCAGTTTGATACGTTGACTCTCACCTCCGGAGAGGGTAGAGGAGGGCTGACCCAGTTTGACATAACCCAATCCTACATCTGCCAGAGGTTGCAATCGAAGGGCTACTCTCTTACCCCCTGAATCTCCGGCTGATGAAAAGAAATCAATAGCTTCACTGACTGTCATGTTCAGGATATCATCAATGTTTTTATCATGATACCTGATCGCTAAAACCTCTTCTTTAAACCGTTTCCCGTGACATTCATCACATACCAGGAAGACATCCGCCATAAACTGCATCTCCACACGGATCATTCCTTCACCCTGACAGGCATCGCACCGCCCTCCATCCACATTAAATGAAAAATGAGAAGGTTTAAAACCGGATAATTCGGAGGATTTTAATCCTGCCATTAATTTCCGGATCTCATCATACGCTTTGATATAGGTAACAGGGTTTGAACGTGAACTACGGCCGATGGGATTCTGATTGATCAATTCAACCTGCCGGATGCGATCGATATCCCCCTCCAGTATGCTGAAACTTCCGGTCCGACCTCCAGCGCCGTTAATTCTTTTGTTGAGAGCCGCGTAAAGTATATTGTTCACCAGGGATGATTTTCCGGAGCCGCTGACACCGGTAACTACCGTCATGATCTCGAGCGGAAATTTTACGTCAATGTGTTTGAGATTATGTTCGCTTGCTCCTTTAATTTCAATATAGCTGTTCCATTTTCTTCGGGAAGCCGGTATTTCAATCTGCTCTTCGTGCCGGAGATATTTTCCGGTTAATCCCTTGCTTGTTTTTTCAATCTCTTCAGGAGTACCCTGGAAAACCAGGGAGCCCCCTTTGGTGCCGGCAAACGGACCGATATCAATAATCTGGTCGGCTGCACGTATAATCTCCTCGTCATGCTCGACAATCATAACCGAATTGCCCAGATCACGCAATTGTTTCAGTACTCCGATCAGTTTCAGGGTGTCTCTCGGATGCAGTCCGATACTCGGCTCATCGAGAATATAGAGTGATCCAACCAGACTGCTGCCCAGCGAGCCGGCCAGATTGATCCGCTGGGATTCTCCTCCTGAAAGTGTGTTAGAGGCCCTGTTCAGGGTCAGGTATCCCAGACCGACATCCACCAGGTATTTCAATCTGTTGTTGATCTCTGTCAGCAAACGATCGGCAATTAACCGGTGGTGCTCCGGTAATTTAAGATGATTGAAAAAATCCCGAAGACCGGTCACCGGAAGATTTACCAGTTCAGGCAGAGATTTTCCTCCGATACGAACCCATGAAGCCTCCTTTCTCAGACGGGTGCCGTGGCATTCAGGACATGTTGTTTTACCCCTGTAACGGGCCAGCATTACCCGGTATTGAATCTTGTACGTTTTCTCTTCAAGGTGTTTGAAGAAATCATTCAATCCGTGAAAATAGCGATTACCAGTCCATAATAATTGCCGTTGATCCTCAGTAAGCTGATAAACAGGCTTATGAATCGGAAAATCAAATTCAGCTGCATGCCGTATCAGCTTCTCTTTCCATTTACCCATCTTTTCACCCTTCCAGCAGACGATGGCATCCTCATAAATTGATAAACTTTTGTTTGGGATAACCAGGTCTTCGTCAATTCCGATAGTGCTTCCAAATCCTTCACATTTTGGGCAGGCCCCCAGCGGATTATTAAAGCTGAACAGATGAACCGACGGAATCTCAAAACGAATGCCATCCCGTTCAAAGCGATCGGAAAAAGACTCTTCACGGGTTTCTTCTCCTGACCGGATGGTGAGCTGACAATCTCCTTTCCCTTCAAAAAAAGCTGTTTGAACGGAGTCGGCAATACGGGCCCGCAACTCTTCATCATCCGGGTTCACCAAGATACGGTCGATCAAAATGCGGTAAGTACATCTGTTACAAATACCGGATTCAGCGTGCAGGAGATCCGAAATTTTATGAATTTTCCCCTCCTCTTCCACACGGGTAAAACCTTGTTGCAATAAAATCTCAAAGTGTTGTTTCAGAGAACGTTCTTCGGGTTTCTGCAGGGGTGCCAATATCAATACCCGGGTTTCAGGCTGGAAACTTAGAATCCGGTCTGTTACATCTCCAACCTGGTGCTTGCTGACCTTTTTCCCGGAAACCGGAGAATAAGTTTCCCCAATCCGGGCATACAGCAATTTCAGGTAATCATAAATTTCTGTGGTTGTCCCCACGGTTGAACGGGGATTTCTGGTATTGACTTTCTGTTCAATGGCAATGGCAGGGGGGATACCGGTGATCCGGTCAACATCAGGTTTGTTTAGCCGGCCCATGAACTGACGTGCATAGGCTGAAAGACTCTCTACATAGCGGCGCTGACCCTCAGCGTACAAAGTGTCAAAAGCCAGGGATGATTTACCGGATCCCGACAACCCGGTGATGACTACCAACTGATCCCGTGGTATCGAAAGAGAGATGTTTTTCAGGTTATGTACACGGGCACCCTCAATGATGATCTCCTGATTATTTTGCGGGGTTGAATCGGGCATGATTTTTGTTGGATTTCCGGTGCGTGAAGATAGCGTATTTTCGTTTGAGGTAAAAAAATGTGAACGGGATACAATATGTTTGCTATATTTGCGTTTGAGTTTACAAGTTGTTCCATTTAAAATTCAGGAGGAAATCTATCGAGACAATTCTACTTCTTTAATGTATCATTGAAATAGGAGGTAGTTTTGAACGTACATAATCAAGAAGATTATGTCCTCGTTAAGGATTTTATCGCGGGCAACGAGGCATGCATCGAAGAACTCATCAGGCGACACAAAGACAGGGTTTATACCTATATCCTGTTGATTGTCAAAAATTCCCAATTGGCCGAAGATATTTTTCAGGACACTTTTATCAAAGTGATCAAATCACTGCGTCGTGGGAAATATCAGGATAAAGGCAAGTTTCTTTCATGGGTCTTGCGAATCGCACATAACCTGATCATTGATCACTACCGGAAACAAAAGTTAATGAGAACGGTATCAAACGATGATTCGGATTATGATCTTTTAAATAATCACAAATTGGCCGATGCCACTATCGAAGACAACCTGGTGCATGACCAGGTAATGAATGATGTCAAACGATTAATTGCCACGCTGCCTGAAGATCAACGTCAGGTGGTCTATTTACGGCATTATTGCGGATTGAGTTTTAAAGAGATTGCCGATCAGACCGGGGTGAGTATCAACACAGCTCTGGGGCGTATGCGCTATGCACTGATCAACATGCGAAAAATGATCAAAGAGAAGAATTTGTCACTCACCACGAGTTAAACGAATAAACCTGGTTCTGACGACCAGGTTTTTTTGTATCTGCATACTACCTGGCAAATCATCACGTTATCTAAACAAATAAACAAATAAACAATCCCTTGCCTATGGTAAATTTTACTACTCTGTTCTTTCTCGTCAATCAAGTTGAAGGGCCGGTGGAGAATGATGAAGGAGATCTCAAAACGGATGCCTGGCTTATAGAGGCACCGGAGGCTGCTGTCAGAAATGTGATCGGATTTGCCCGGTCTTATTCGCTTATATCTTCTCAAACCCTGGAATATATTGACCTGTACGAGAATTAACTACCTCCAGGAATGAAATCCCGGCTTCGGCCGGGATTTTTTTTGCAAAATACTTGGATGATTGATATAAAAATGATATCATTGTGGTATCACAAAGAACATCATTATGAAAGAAAAAGAATTTAATGCTGCAAACGGTTATTTAATGTTTGCCGTTTGGTTTTTTCTGTTAGCAGGATCAATTTTGAGTCTGGCCCTTTGGCAGGAGGTAATTCCGATCTGGGTTGGTGTACCGGTTGCAATTATCAGTTTTTTCTGCCTGTTTGGTTTACAGGTAGTCAATCCGAATG
>Ga0190359_1000694_pt1 | contig 22394 bp, 16 predicted proteins | sample 48721823_MG_FD_161269 | JGI IMG/M metagenome (GOLD analysis project Ga0190359, IMG submission 161269) | Hydrothermal vent microbial mat bacterial communities from Southern Trench, Guaymas Basin, Mexico - 4872-18-2-3_MG | ecosystem: Environmental > Aquatic > Marine > Hydrothermal vents >... | reverse complement strand
ATAGCTCTTTTCCAGGAAGCTTATATCGGAAAGGCCCTGATTATCGAATATCCTCCTGAGAACGGCCATTCCCTTCTCGAGTGTGAGGTCATCATCCCCGATTGCAAGCGAAAGAATGTTGTATGTCCTTATATGGCTGGAATCCAGCTCCGCTTCCCTCCTGAACGCCGTCGCGACCGTGAACAGTCGAAGGGGGAGGTTCTCCGGATCGAAAATGGCCTCCAGGGTGGAAAGCCAGGAGGTGGGCATGAACGACCTCAGCGTCATGTCACCAACTTCGGGGTCCCCGCGGTTCAGTTCCGGTATCATGTTCATTACGGTCAGTGCATCATCCACATCCAGGCCGAGTTCGTCCATGAGCTGTGCCAGGAGCTCCTCGCCACTCGAGTCCTCATCCAGGGCATCGAGGATGTTCCAGAGTTCCGCCCTGTCAAGATCCGGGAAGCGGGCCATCAACCTGCGGTCAACGTCTGGAGTGGGGCCCAGTGGAGCGGGACGGACCCAGGATAGATGATAGACCGAGTCCCTCAGAACCGGATACAGTTCTCCTGTCAGCTCCCTCAGGTCCCTCCTGCTTACAAAGAAGGATGTATATATCTCATCAAAGCCCGAATCCAGCAGCAGCTCCCTCATCTCGCTGACGCCTTCTGAGATCGGATGCGGGTGGCCGCGGCCGTACAGATAGTTGACGATGTCCTCCGATTTCATCTGATCCAGGGTCCCTTCCTTTTTTTGAGATGGCCGGGTCTTCCCGTTCTCCATCTTCGCATCATTTCCATTCTCAGGCTTTCCCTTCATCAGATATGCCTCCGTCATTCTTCCTCAGGCTGCTTCCCAGCACGGAAATGATGTCACCCTGGGTCCGGTCTATCGCCGCCCTTGCGGCATCCTGCTTTCTTTTCAGGGGGACCATCCCCGACGGATATGTCAATCCATCGATGATGGAGAACAGCTCTTCCATCCTCCGATATATCTCAAGAGCCCTCGGCTCATCTCCCTCCAGAAGGCTGTTCAGGCATACCCTCCTCAATTCCCCGATCGCATCGCAGATGCCCATCGCAAAGGCTCCGGGAGGAATTCCCGTTTCATCCGGCAGGGGCAGATCGGAACCTTCAAGGACCCTTCCGAGGACCAATGCCTCGGCAGCTTCGGTCAATGCATCATCCCTGAAGCCGTAGGAGGCGGACCTGCTTCCAGGGGGGATGGAAATGAGTTCGGACACCTTATCGAGAAGTTCCTTCTCGTTGATCCTGTTTCCGTGGACAAGGTCCGATATCAAACCGCGGCATCTCTTCACGAGCTCCCTCGAAAGAGCGTAGGATCGATCCCTCTCATCCTCCTCCACATCGAGCGCCGAGATGAGATATCTCCTAAGGGATCCGGGGTCTGACATATCGTATACTCAGATTCCGGGTGGTATATATATTTGGGGTCGTTCCTTGCATCGTCTGGAAAGGAGAGGGAGAAGGGGGAAAGCATCCGGTAGAAGCGTCATGGAGGACCATGCCTCCGGTTCGGAACGGGGGAAATGTAACAGTTATTATATTGAAAGCTCCATGAACTTCACGTCCGATGGGATAGAGGTGATGAATATTGGAAGATATGGAGAATCTCGAATATCTGGTCAAGGATGAGATAGATACATACGGACCCATGAGATTGAGCGAGCTCGAGTTCAAGATGAGCATGGGGGAGATACCGGACAGCTGTTTCTACAGGTCCACGATGGAGGACGAGTGGCATCCGATAACGGATCTGAAGAAAAAGCTCGGGGAAAGGAGCGAGGGCAGCGGATTGATGCCAGGAAAGACGGATGCGCTTTTCTTTTTCGGACTGGTCCTATTCTTCTTCGGAGCTGCAGTGTTCTTCTTCAACAAGTATGCAGGGGACGGTGTTCTGCTTCTTTCCCTTGCTGCGGAGATCGGAGCGGTAGTACTGAGCTTCAAAAGAGAGGGCAGGACCGCCATCAGGACCGTGGGGAACATCATCGCATTGATGTGGGCCGGTTTCCAGGCCCTCATAACCCTTGGTTTCATAATTGCCACATTCAGCTGACACCCGTGAAATATTCCGGATGAGCCGCGGAATGCTCGAACCGGACCCCGCGCTCTCCTCAGATCCTGGTCCTCATCATGGCGACAGGGGACGACCCCACCGGTCTTATTGTCGCGATGTACGTGGAGATCGTGGAAAGGGCCATGGTGACAAGGAGCGACCCTATCACGAGTGCAAGGGGCATCGAGGGCATTACGAAGAATATGGATTCACTGCCCCGGTTTATCAGGTATGATGCAAGATTGAGTATGAGGGGTGTACCGAAGAAAAGGGCGAATATCCACGATATGAATCCCACCATGGCCCCTTCGAGAAGGAACAGCTTCATAACCTCCTTCGTGGAAAGACCCAGGGCCCTCAGTATCCCGATCTCCCTCCGTCTCTCCATGACGGATATCGCCATCGTGTTGTACATTATGAAAAAGCCCACCATCAGCACCATGGCCGATGTTAGAAGAAGATAGCTCATCAGGGAATTGCGGGCCCTGCCGGATATCTCCTGGTCAAGCCTGAATTCGGTGAACATATCGACCGATCCGGGAATATCTCCCGCGAGGAGCCCCGCCTTCCTGTCACCACCTCCATCGGTCAGCATGCCGAACAGAAGGGAGGAGGTGAGGAGCAGGAAGGCCACAGTTATCGAGATCGTCACTATGGTCGTCGCGGTCCTGGTCCCGTCCCTTCTTAGATGGGACAGGGAATAGGATGCCGCATTGAAGGTTCTTCTCTCCATCTAACCTTCCACCTTTCTCCTGATACCTCCGGATGCCTTTCTATCCGCCAGGTGAACTATCCTTTCCCTGCTCTTGGCCTTTCCCCTGACCACATGCCCATCCCTCATCTTGATGACGGACCTGGCCCTTGCGGACACCAGCCTGTCATGGGTCGCCATTATCATGGTCTTGCCCTCGTCGTTAAGCTCCCTGAAGAGCGAGACTATCTCCCTGGCCGTTACAGAATCGATGTTCCCGGTGGGTTCATCGGCCAGAACGATCATGGGATCGTTTATCAGGGCCCTTGCAATGGCCACCCTCTGCCTCTCGCCTCCCGACAATCTTCCGGGGACATGGTCCATTCTGCCGGACAGACCCACTCTCTCCAGCAGTTCAACGGCCCTGTCGAACGGGGGGTCCCTGTCGAACATCACCGGAACGAGAACGTTCTCGAGAGCTGTCAGGGATGGTATGAGGTTGAAGAACTGAAAGATGAATCCCACATTGTTCTTTCTGAAAAGGGCCCTCTGACCCTCGTTAAGTGATGATATCTCCATTCCCTTCACGATGACAGAGCCCCTGTCGGGACTGTCCAGCCCGCCTATCATGTTCAGCAGTGTGGTCTTTCCCGCTCCCGAGGGGCCCATCAACGCAACCATGTCGCCCTCATCGATTTCCATGTCCATGCCGTCAAGGGCCCTTACCGTCGAATCACCCACGCGGTATTCCTTGACCACGGATCTTACAGAAATGAACGATGTTCCGTTATCCATCCCTAAGCACCTCCAGGGGCGAGCTCCTTGCTATGAATATCAGTGGTAGAGAGGCCCCTATGGCACCGGCAAGGGTCCCCACAAGGAACGATCTCCAGATCAGGGTCGGATCGAAGGACAGCGGGAAGCCTATGCCCTGGGTGAACAGGGTCAGGCTCACCCTGTCAAGGAGGGGGATGCAGAGAAGACCAAGAACGGTCCCCATCAGCACTCCCCCGTAGAGGATCATTGCAAGGGATGCCGACACCATGAATATAACCCGCGGCATCGAGATTCCCAGAGCCCGCAGCGTTGCCAGTTCGAACCTTCTCTCCACGACGGTGATGATACCGGTGTTTGAAACCACCAGGGCCATGAGAATGAGGCTCAGGGCCGTTATCAGGTACACCCAGTTCTCCATCACTCCCTTGACCTTGTACAATTCCTTCTGTTCATCCGACGGGACTCCCGTATCACCGCTGAAGAAATCGGCGAACCCGGCATCCATCGATGAGAACAGGACGAACAGGAATGAGAGTGCTGCGACGGAGGACATGGACATTATGGTCCTGGACCTGTTCCTCCACAGATCCTTCAATATGTAATCCACCGGAGAGAACCTTGCCTTCCTTCCCTTCCCTCGCCTGACCTTGAGGGAGGAGGTTTCGGCCGCGGAAGGCGGGCGGGACATCCTGTCACACCTTCTCCGGGGAGGTGATCAGGGTATCAGTGTCGGCCACCCTCATGCCGCCCTGACCTATCCTGAGCGGGCGCATGTGGTCATCGAACGGGGAACCTCTCATCTTCTCTATGAGTACCGCTCTTACCCTGGACCCCCTCACGATGCTGTTCACGAGACGTATCACACCCCTTGCCAGAAAGGACTCGACGGGAACGGCCCTCCCGTCATCCTCCGTCAGTAGAAGAGATGTTATGGGGGGATGGGATGGATCAGCGCCACCCCTCTCGGACAGGAGCTTCATGAGTGACAGAATTCTTCTCCTGGCATTCACCTCGTCCTTCTCCAGGGCCCTGATGGATGTCGTGGAATCCAGTACCACCCTCAGCGGTCTCAACTTCTCGATCTGGACGGGGAGCTCCCTTTCCAGGAAGTTCAGCGATGACACCTCTCCCTCGTGGAACATGTCCTCGGGTGACAGATCCATTATCCTTATCGACGGGTCATCGAGACCGATCTGGTCCATGTTGGCCCTTATCTCGTAATGAGGTTCGTCCAGGGTGATGTACATGGTATTCTCCCCGTTCGCCACACCCTGCCGGAGAAACTGCCATCCCATTATCGACTTCCCGGAACCGGGACCCCCGATGACCGAATAGGGTCTTCCTGCGATCAGGCCCCCGTCCAGCATGCGGTCCAGTCCCTCCACACCCGTTGATATCTTCCTTATCCGTTCCATGGTCGTTCCTCCGGAAGCTTCGGGCAAATAGACCCGATGCCGGATTTTAATCTATCGGTAGGCGGAAGGAAGGTGGACAGGACCCCGCAGGTGTGCAGGGGGTCCGATCCCCCGCCTCTCCGAAGGACCGGAACGGAACATGTGCGGCGCACCATAACGACCCGACGTTTAATGCTCCGCGCTCCCTGAACATCTTGAACCGGTGATGCGTCATGAGGATGATGTCGTTCGGCTGCTTCGCATCCTACTATAGAATAAAATAATCCGGGGACAGTTCGGCCAATATGGGAAAGGACCCACCGGAGGATGGAGGCAGATGGGATCACGGACCGTTCCTTGCGATTCTCTCGATGATGATATTCGGTTCGTCGTTCTGGGCCATAGTCATCGCGCTCAGGGAGATCCCTCCGGTGACCCTTTCCTTTCTGAGGGCCTTCATAGCGGCCCTCTTCATGGGTGCCCTTTACCTTTTCATGGGGAAGGTCCTGGGAAGAAGAAAATGGCTCCGAAAGGAAACGGTGATGAGGGCGGGACTCAAGAAGAGGGGGGACCTCGTCCTCGTGATCGGCACCGCCTTCTTCGGAACGGCGCTTCCCAACATCCTCCAGAATACGGGGATGATGATGATGGATCCATCCTCCACCTCTTCCCTGGCATCCCTCATCCAGGGAGTGGGGCCGGTGTTCACAATATTCCTTGCGTTCATTATCCTCCACGAGGGAATGGACCGTTTCAAGGTCACCGGACTGGTCATATCCATCCCGTGCACGATCGTGCTCACGACCTACCGTTCGGGTGGATTGGACCTGTGGTCGGGACATACGCTGGGAGCCGTCCTCAACCTTCTGACCGCGGTATCATATTCCTTCGCAGGGATACTGCTCAAGAAGCTTCTCGACAGAAAAGCGGACCCTGTCGCCCTTCTGGGATTGAATTCCGCGATAGGGGCCGCCATGATATTCCCCGTGATGCTGATCTTCCGTCTTCTCGGTTCGGAGCGGCCCCTGACGGCCCTTCATCTCTCTCCGACCGGATTCCTCTCACTGTTCTACCTGTCCGTTTGCGTTTACGCGGTTGCGGCCATCATGTGGTACCGGGTCCTGAGAAGCGATCAGCTGTCCCGGGTGACCTTCTACGTTTTCCTGCTTCCGGTGTTCACCGTGGTAATGGGATATCTCCTCCTCGATGAACGGCTTGATATGGTGCAGATCACCGCGGGTGTCATCCTCCTTGCGGGGGTATGGATATCCCAGAGGTCAAAAAAGAGAAATATCCCGTCCCTGATAGTACCCGAAAAAGCATAGGAAGGGAGCCGGATGAAACACACACTGCATCTAACCGTTCTTCTATCGCTCTTTCTGCTGGCAACCAACGCATTCCCAATCGCGAACACCGGTGGAAACACACCGGCAACGGCCCCCGACCCGGAATTCGATCCGGAAGCCGGAGAGGATGTTCCGACATGGGCGGTGGGAGATTACTGGAACTTCACAACGGAGGTGGAGTATGACCTGGGGCTCGCATCCATGACCCTGTCGGGCTGGATGAACATCACCATCGAGTTCTTCACCCTTGACCTCCTCGGGAGCGGAGACCCCGTCTATATTTCGAATATATCGGGCAACATCTCCGGTGAGCAGGTCATACCCCTGATCGGCGATGTGAGGATATACATCGAGCTTTCCGGTTACACCTGGAACAGGGCTGCGGACCTTTCCGTATACATGTCGGTACTGAACGTATCCGTGAGCGGGAACGTACCGGGGATCAACGGGGACTATCCGATGGGCTACGAGTATTCCCCTCCGATGGAGGAATACGATTTCCCGCTGTCCGACGGGGACACCTGGCACATCAATACATCGGCCAGGATACCTTTCGGAGGGTCGGGAGACCTTGTTCAGTTCGAGTACAATGCATCGTGCGGTCGGGAAAGGAACCTTACGGTTCCCGCGGGGACCTTCAGTGTACTTCCGGTCTCATTCGATGGCAGTGAGGTCCTGTTCTACAACTCCTCCGTGGGGCGCTCCGTGGAGAGACGGTATCATATTGCCCAGGGAAGTACGGGGATCGATGTCCCGTTCAGACTTTCCTCGTACCACAGGGGGGCCAGGAGTGTGGCTGTGGACCTCTCGGTCACAACCCCGCAGCAGGTCGAGGGAGGTTCCCACTTCACGGTTCACGGGGAGGTCTCCTCTTCCAACGTGATCGTCAATATCTTCTTCCCCGGCGGAACCCTTGCTTACACAAAAATGCTCATCTTTCCAAACAGGGATTTCGATGCTGAACTCACGGCCCCCATGTTCCCGGACAGCACCCCGACCCTCATCGACCACGGTTCGTTCGGGATCGTCGCCGTCGTCAACACGGGAGATGGATTGGGTGTCGTAACGGTAACGACAAAGGCCAGGGATGTGGAGATCCTCCCGGGGGACCTGGAGGTGCTGCACGAAGGCAACGGGACCGTGGATGATACGTTCAGGGCCCATATTACCGTAAGGAATCCCTCGAACTTCGGAGTATCGAACCTTTCCCTTCGGCTCATCATGGATGATGGCATTGACAACATCACGATGATCGAGATGGACAACGGTTATCATATCGATGGAAGGTCCGTTCTGGAGATTTATCAGAACCTTCCAATTGCCAGACCGGGCAATTACTCACTGATTGTGATTGCCGACCCGGAGGATATGATCAGCGAATACAACGAGACCAACAACGGGGACCACACATCCTTTTCGGTCCTTCCCAGACCCGAGATCGAGTGGGATGTATCACCTCCATCCGGAAATATCACGTTGAGCGAGGGGGAGAACATCAGCCTCCACGCGAAAGCGCTGCGGGATGGAGTGCCGCTGACGGGCATCTGGTTCCTGGACGGAGAACAGGTCTCCATGGACAATGATATCGATTTCAACACCACTTTCGACGGCGCCAACTCGTCAAGGGGCGAACCCTACCGATTCATCTACGACGTGTCCGCGGTTTCCAATCAGACATACCCCGGGGACCTGGCAACCTCTGTGATGTTCAACATCACCGTCCTCGATGTCAACAGGCCCCTCAATCTGGAGCACTACTCACCTCCGGATCATGAACCCATCGTGCTGGAGAACGATACGCTCGAGTTCATGGTGGATGCGACCGACCCCGACGGTGACGAGCTGACATATACTTGGACACTGGGTAATGTGACATGGAATGGAACGGAACGGTTCACCCTTCATACCGAATTCATCGGGAACCTCTCGAGCTCGACCTCTCCGATCCTGGTGGCTGTCGTCATCTCGGACGGGAGGGACGACGGGTTCGACATCTCCCTGAACTGGTCGGTCACCATAGTTGACGTGGACAGACCCTTCCATGCATCGGTCGTTCCGGAACCGGGGAACATCACGGCCGCATGGAACGGGACCCTTCGATTGGAATACAATGCCCTGGATCCTGACAACACGCCCGTGTTCTCCCTGTGGGAACTCCCGAACCGGACCGTGGAGAACTCCACGTCTCTCTCGATCAACGTATCGGAGGTTCCCCTTGATGAGGAGGGCACTTTCGACGTCTTGCTGACCCTCCGTTCGGGAGTGTTTGCGAGAAACTTTTCGTGGCATGTCACCGTCGAGAGACCACCCGAGGTGCCGGAACCGGAGCCGTACCCGCCGGCTGGACTCCGCATAATCTCTCCCGCCTACGGCGCGATCTACCAGAGGGGGGATGTCGTTCTTCTCTCGGCAGCATATGATGACGACAGGGAAATCCAGCTGCAGTGGCTGGTGAACGGGACCTGGTACCTCGGAAACGATATTCCAATCGATGATCTGGCCCCCGGCATCCACAACATCATCCTGAAGGCCACTGCCGAAAGTGGCGTCCCGGGAGAGGCGACCCTTTACGTTACAATCACCGTGAGGGATGCCGAACATACGGGTGAGGGCAGTGATGAACGGGATGAGGGGGACACGTCGACATCATGGGGCCCCATCATACTGGTACTCGTCATCGTCATCGTGATCCTGGTGTTCATCGTTTTCCTCTTTTTCCTTCTCTCGAGAAACAGGGATGAGGAGGAAGCGGAGGACTGGGGCGAGGAGTGAGACGATCACTCTTCCTCCTGCTCCGGGTTCATCGTGTATCTGGTTATCAGCGAGCCCATGACGGCCGCTATCAATACCATCATCAGTATGGCTGCAGGTACCAGGAGAATGGCAAGAAGGTTCACTCCGCGGTCATCCTCCCTTTCCATGTGAACCGTTCCGATGTCGATCAGCATGCCCGCAGTGACGTTCACCTCGAGCGAAGCCGTTTTGTAACCGCCCTTCTTCACCTTCAGCTCGTGTATTCCTTCACCGGCCTCCATGAAAAAACTGCCGTCGGGCCGGGAGGATGCCCTTGCATCTCCCATTATCAGCTCCGCATCGGGTACGGGGACTCCTCTCTCATCGACGGCCCTGCCCTTTATCCTCCCCATCGTTGTGGTCCTGAAGCTCCATGTCACCGGTGTCAGGGGATTCCCCGCAAGGTCCTGTCCCCTGAGGCTCACGTTGTAGACCCTGCCCGGTTCGAGGGGAGCTGCAGGTTCGAACACCACCCTGCCCCCCTTCCAGACCACATTTCCCTGTACGCCTTCCAATTCAAGAACAAGACTCGAGGGGGCCATCCTCTCCGAGAAGTAGGCAAAGATTGTCGTATCGATATCCTCGTCCTCTCCCACCGGACCGAAACCAAGGACCCCCGGAGGTGTCCTATCGACAGTGAATGTCGATGAGACCACTTTGCGGTTCCCGGCACCGTCCTCCACTTTCAGATAGATGGTATGGCGCCCCTCTCCGAGGCCCGACATTATATAGCGGTCGGAGGCGACCTTCACGTAATCGTCATCCCCCTTCCTGAAGTAGACTCCGCTGATCCCGGAGATGTCATCCTCCACGGTCCAGATAACCGTGACAGGGGAAACGGAAACATGGGAACCGTCGGCAGGATAGGTGATGACCACCACCGGGGGTTGTGCGTCTATCATGAACCGAAGCCGGGACTCGTTCGTATTCCCGGCAAGGTCAACCGCCGCTATCCTCACAACATGGGGGCCGTCGTCCAGCTGATACAGCCTCCTTTCCAGTGAAAGACCCACATCTATCCATCCCTGATCGTCCAGCCTGAAGCGGTATCCGAACATTCCAGTGCCTGTATCGTAACCATTCCAGGATACGATGACATCGGATACGCCGAGAATCTCCCCCTCGGCGGGTGACGTCACCTCGACCACAGGGGATACCGTATCCACAATGAAACCTACACGCAGGCTGACTGAATTGGAGGCAAGGTCATAGGCGGTCACCTCCACCTCGTGAGGACCCTCGGAGAGCCCGGTGAGCATCACCGACCCCGCGGCGGTTGCCGGTACGGGGCCCCTTTCATCCAGATCGTATTCGATGTGATCCACGGCGGAGATGTCGTCAAGGGCATTCCACCTTACCTCGGTCCAGTTGGAGGAGAGCAGCTGTCCCTCCACCGGTTCGATTATCGAAAGTGCCGGGGGGGACATGTCCACGATAAATCTCGATTCCGCCAGGCCGATATGTCCCGCCGTATCGGTGGCCCTCAGTTCGATGGTGTGCATCCCCTCGCCGAGATCGAAGAACCGATGCTCGGTCAGGAGACCCTTGCTCAACCACTCCCCGAAGTCCAATCTCAGCTCGTAATGATCGATGTCGCTCTCGTTGTCGAAACCCACCCATTCCACCAGAACCGTGTCGGAACCGATGACCACACCGTCACCCGGGGAGATGACCTGCACATCGGGGGGAAACGTATCCAGCATGACCGAGATGTAAGTAGATCTATCACCAGTTACCAGGCTGTTGTTTGCAAAGATTGAATATCCGTAGGTCACCCCGGGTTCCACCTCATCATCCAGATAGGACGTCGAATCGCCCCCCGGGATGAAGATGAGCTCTGGATCGGAGAAGTTCACAATCCGGTATATTCCGTATCCCCTGAGCTCCGCCCATCCCTCGAGATCAGGCTTCTCCCAGGACAGGAGCACGGATCCGGAATCCGACAGCGGCTGAACCCTCAATGACGGAGGTTCGAACAGCGGACTTCTCGACAGGGGGTAGGGGTCCCATCTCATCTCGGGCCCTTCGATAGCATAGACAGCTTCAACCAGCCCGTCCCCGTCGATATCCGGACAATGTAGATCCCTCCAGTAGTTACCGGTCCCGTTCAGGTACCAGGTGTTGTTCCCCTCATCATAGGACTGATGAAGATATTCCACGTTCTCATCCCGCGTACCCCTGTTGTATACGAACTGATTGTTCCAGATGACATTGTTCTCTCCTCCGGCCCACACGGCATAACTCGTGATGCCGACGGAACCGAGGAACAGGTTCCGGCGAACCTCGACATTTCGGGTCGCGTTCCCGAGGATGAGCGATGGACCCTCCCCTTCCCTGAAGGAACATCTCTCCACCAGACCATTACGGGAATCCGTGGTCTCCATACCGATCCCCGTCCGGACAAAGCTGCATCCCCGGATCCGAAAACCGCCGACATCGCTGAAATGCACTCCGACGAGGTTGCGGTCGAACGAGCTGTTCCGGACCGTTATGTTGTTTCCACCCGCGTTCATGAGACCCACGGTGGAATGGGAAAGGTTCAATCCTTCCATCATGATGCCGCTTCTTCCGAAAACTATGACCTGCCCGGCATCGACGGGAATGCTGTCATCGGGATAGGAGCTGTTCACGAGATAGAGCTTCCTGCCGTTCACGAGGTTCGTTCCGTCAACCCTGGCACTTTCCAGGAAGGAGAGATTCTCACTTGAAATGTATACACCGCAGCCCTGGAACATGTTCCTCGACATCTCGAGCGAGGAAGCCCGGGTGATCACGAGTCCCGCCTCGAGGTCGAAAAAGAAACAACCAAAAATATTCAGATCCCCCCCGGTTCCGACCATTATGCCGTTCCCGGATGAGAATATCCTGCATCCCCGAAATGTTACATCGGTGCCGTTGCCAACGATGATGCCTGAACCCGTATTGAAGGAACTGGACACGTTATCGAATTCCACCCGGGATGCGTTCACGACATGTATCCCGGTCCCGTCATTGTCATGCAGGTCCACGCGGCGCAGTGTGAGATTGGAAGCGTCAACGACGGAAAGCCCCTTCCCCCTGTTCTCGAAAACATGATCGGCTTCAAGGACGATGTCATTCCCCGATATGAGATGGATCCCGGGGCCGCCGTTTTCCGAGATCACGTTCCCGTCGGTATGGTGACCGATACCTGACAGGCTGAGACCGCATCCGCGGCATCCGGTCATCAGGTTCCCGGAGAGGGATACGTTCCGGGATTCCACGTAGATGCCGTTCCCGCCGCACGTGGATATCACGTTGAAATCCACGTTCGAGCTCCCTGCCATCGCCCGGATGCCGCTGCCGGAGCAGTTCGTGATCACATTATACAGGACCTCATGATACCTCCCGAAAATACTGATACCGGGACCACCCACACCGAAGACCCGATTAAGGATAATTCTGGTTTTCTCTCCCCCGGATATGCCGACCGAGGTGGAATTGGACACCGTATTGGAAGTTACGGAGCCCATGATGTCTGTGACTATACCCTTGTCATTCCCGGAGACGATGTTCCCGTCGATGAACACCCTTTCGGCATAGGTCGAATAGATCCCCATACCGCTGTTGTTCACCACGGTGTTCTTCGATATCATGGCACAGGTCCCGTTCTCGAGGTCGATATCTCCCCTGACGCAGATGCCTCCCGAATTTCGAAAAACCGTATTGTTGGATATCTCCATCTCCGATACCTTGACATAGAGGATCACCCCGAACCCGGAACCGGACCCCGATACGAGATTTCCGGATATGGTGCACCGCCTGGATGCGATGGATGTAATTCCCGCCTCCGGATTTCCGGATATGCTGTTGTTCGATATCGAGATGTCACGGCCCCCGAAAGATATTCCTATCCGGGTGTTGTTTCTGATCGTGGAAAGGGTCAATGTGACGTTGTTGGAATCCTCCACAAATATACCATTGTAATTTCCGAAGACCGTGCAGTTTCGCACTGTAACATGTGAAACATTCACCAGCCACAGACCTGCACCCTTGTACTGCTCCTCATCCCGCACACCCGTGATCGAGCAGTTCAGAACAAGAATGTGGGATGTTGTGTTCCCTATGAACACACCCCTGTTCTTCCCCCTGACATCCAGGGTGATGTTGCTGATGATGTACGGGTCGTCAACCGTCCCCTTCCCGCGCCATCCTCTCTCCGAAGCCTCATCAGAGAGTTCCACGTCGCTGTTTATCTGTATCGGGACCTCTTCCACCACGAGCGGGGAATTATCGAAGCATACGGACAGGGGAGCCTCCACGGCCGGGGATCTCTCAATTCCCAGGGAGAGAATGCTCTGAGACATGAGAACGAGGACAAGGGCCACTGGCATCAGGGAAAGAACTCTCATCCGCTCTCACACCTCCTCCTGACGGCACATATCTGTACATCCGTACATCTCCGATTTAATCCTTTGCTGATATTCTGCATGATCAATCCTTCAGGAGTCTTCCTGGACCTCCTCCACCTCGACAGCCTCATAGACACGTCCTCCTCTCTTCTCACCGGGCGGCCCTCTGCCCTTCCTTTTTGAATATATCAGGAATACCAGGGATGCCGTGACCAGTATGGCTCCGGCCGCCAAAGCGACCAAACCCCATGTGTAAGGGGCCGGACCCCCGCCATCCGCAGGTTCCTCCCCGGTGCTGCCCGTGTCCCTGATGACGAACTCCATTCTTCTCTCGTCGGACCTGTAACCAATCATTGATGCAGAGACCCTGATGAAGGCCGAGGTATCGGCATCCACATGAGCGGCCTCGTAGGTCAATCTGAACATCCCCACACCGATCTTCTCAACATCGAGGGAGCCCTTGGAATAATCCACATCCAGCGTTCCTATGTCCAGAGGTTCGCCTCCTGCAGTCACCACGACGTTGATCTCCCTCGTCTCTCCCTCATCGATGCCGTAGATCCAGGGGTCCATTGCTATCTCTATCTTTCTCGAATCATCGATCGAAAGGACCAGATCGAACGATATTTCGAAATAGAGGGGATGGTAACCATTCTTCGTGCATGAGAGGTTAAGGACCTCTATATCCTCCGACTCCAGATCCGGAGCCGAATATGTGAAAGCGTACCCCCCGAGGCCCAGTTCGGAAACCTCTGAAACAAGGCCCAAATCCACCCGGGGGATGACGGATACGCCATCCAGGGGCATGTCATCCTCTTCGGTGTAGATGTTGACGGTCAGATCGAGTTCGGAACCCATCTCCACCTCCTCCGGGGTGGGATTGACGGAGAGATACATGTATTCCCTGGGTCCTTCAACGGTTATCTCATCCTCGATGGACCCCTGAATGCTGCATTCTGCATGAACCCTGAGAATGTCCCCGTCGACCGCGGTCACCTCGTACTCGTAGGTGAACGTCCTGGGATCCGGCTGACTGTCGTAATGCTCTTCCAGAACGAGGATGTCGTTCCGGTAGACGTCCACCGTTTCCACGTAATGCGAGGAAGGTGCGGGTGTAGTGTGAGTGATGGTAACGGAGAGCACCTGGGACCCGTAATCGTACTCGAGCTCCATGTCCGACGGAGCATGACCTTCCGAGGGGGATGTACAAAGGAACAGGACAGAAGCGAGGACGGCGAGGAGGAAGGACACGGTTATCGTAATGCGAACACTGCTTCCGGACCGCCGAACGGGAGAACGTGTCATCCTCCTTACATGAACCCTTCCCCGGATAAAGCTTTCTTGCCTCACGGATGTTCCCGGCGGGTTCCCATGCCGCATTCGTCATGGATCCGCTCAAAGTGAGATCGGTCTCCTCACCCCGCCTGGAATACGTTTATATCGGGGTCCCGAATAAGGGTAAGTGGTGATGAATTGACCATCAAGGTTGCTGTCAACGGGTATGGTACGATCGGAAAAAGGGTTGCGGATGCCGTATCGAAGCAGGATGATATGGAGATCGTGGGAGTGACAAAGACAAGACCCACCTACGAGGCTGGAATGGCCATCGACAAGGGTTATGATCTCTACTGCGCCATCGATGAGAACCTGAAGAGGTTCGAGGATACGGGGATTCCCATCAAGGGGACGCTGAGCGATCTTCTCGGCAAATGCGATGTCGTCGTGGACTGCACCCCCGGAAAGAAGGGAGCGGAGCATCTGGAAACATACAGGAAGGCCGGTGTGAAATCGATATTCCAGGGAGGGGAGAAACACGAGATGATCGGCATGTCCTTCAACGCCCTCTCCAATTACAGCGAGAATCTGGGTGTCGACCACACGAGGGTGGTATCCTGCAATACAACGGGATTGACAAGGACGCTCTATCCCATCTTCGACAGGATCGGGATCGATAAGGTCTACGCCACCATGGTCAGAAGGGGGCCGGACCCGAACAATTCGAAGAAGGGGCCCGTGAACGCCATAGTCCCCGTCCTCAAGGTACCATCGCATCACGGCCCTGACCTGAAGACAGTCATTCACGGCATCGACATCGACACGATGGCCGTTGCGGTTCCCACAACCCTCATGCATCTGCATTCGATCGTCGTCAGGTTGAAGAGGGAGTCCTCCACGGAGGAGGTCCTTTCCATATGGGAAGAAACCCCCAGGGTGAGATTCGTGAACGGGGGAGAAGGCATCGAATCCACGGCCCAGATAATGGAGATGGCAAGGGACCTTCTCAGGGAAAGATCGGATCTGAACGAGATAATCGTCTGGAAGGATGGAGTGCATGTCGTCGGAGATCATCTATACTATTATCAGGCCATTCACCAGGAATCCGACGTTGTTCCGGAGAACATCGACTGCATCAGGGCAATGTTCAGGATCACCGAGGACAACATGGAATCCATAGAAAAAACAAACAAGGCATTGGGAATCCAGTAATCTAACGATATTCCACACCACATGGAATTTTCTCGTTATGATTATATAGTAACCTCCCGTTGATGAAATATCGCATGGATGATACCCTCAGCAGGAGTGATGATGTAGAGGCATCAGGATGCATGCAGGACAGAGTGGGAACATGGACCGGATGAACCCGAACCAGGGAAATCCAGGAAAACCTGTGAGAAAGGTGAAGAAGGCCGCCGGAAAGGCCAGAAAGGCCGGAAGCGGCGGCAGAAGGCTGGATGATCTCATGGGTGGAGGATTTCCCTTCAGGACCGTGTCGGTTCTTCAGGGACCCGCCTTCATCGGAAAGGATGTTCTTCTGACCCAGTTCATCGCGGAGGGTATCAGGTTCGGCATTCCGTCCCTGATCGTTCTGACACACTATACAACGTCAAAGTTTAGGAAGAGGATCGTGGAGATGGACCCCAAGCTGGAGGACCGCGAAAGGGCGGGCCTGGTCTCATACGTGGACTGTCACGCCAAGACCGTCGGACTGATGGGGAAGAACCCTTTCGCACTTTACCTGAAAGGCGTTGGCGACCTGGAGGCTCTTTCGAAGGCCATCGAGAGATTCGAAAGCACCTACAGCGAGAACTACTTCTACCACAGGGTCATATTCGATTCGCTCTCATCCATACTCAGGACCCACGGCCTGAACAGGACCATCGATTTCGTAAACGCCATCTCGACGAAGATAAAGGCATACAATGGTATTGCCATCTTCGATCTTGCGGGAGGAATCCACAAGCAGGAGGAGATCAGCGCGATAGAGAACTCCGTTGACGGAAGCCTCACGTTGAAGGAGGAGATGGGAAGATACTTCATCATGGTCAAGGGGCTCGAAGGGGTGAAGTCCAATAAATGGGTGGAGTACAGCTTCTCCGACAGGGGATTCGATATCAGGGGAAGCTACACCCTCAGCTACATCAAGTAGAGATCGGCGCGATACTTCCTCCCCGATGATGAGACCTGTCAATCCGATCCCGGGTTCTCACTCCTCCGAGGTCACATCCTCCCTGGGAGACCTGTATCTGAGTATGAAGAACATTACTATCAGCAACAGTAGGGCGATGCCCAGATACACCAACCAGACCCGGCCGGTATCAGACCCGCCTCCGTTTCCGTCCTCCACGATCTCACGAGCATGGAAGCCGAAAACCAGAGGTTCCAGGGGAGAATCGTTCTCTCCTCCCTCCTCCCGGGACAGATAAACGATGATATCCCCGTCATCCGATATAGGGATGTCCTTCCACCTCAGATAATAGGTACCGGGAGTGTTCTCGTCCTCCACGAGCCTTCTCGAGAGGGTCACGTTGCCGAGCACTACCACCACCCATATCTCCTGCCCCTCATCCCCGTTCGCCCTAACGATAAGGTCCCCTCCATCCTGGTCCACCGTCATGTTCCCTATCGAAAGCTGCGGCCCCTCCACGAGTGGGTCCAGCACCACAAGATGAAGGGAGCGTATCTCGGAAAGCGCTCCGGACGGGTCCTCCAACCGGAAGCTTAAGTTCACATCGCTCACGTTCGTTGACTCGGGAACGCGGATCGTGACCCATGAACCGTTGACACTGCACCATCCGCTGCCGCAGTGGAGTACCAGGTCGGATGGGGCATCATCCACATCCTCGAATATGAACGGGTATCCCGAAAGGTCAATTCTTCTCTCCTCCCCCCTCTTCAGGTAGACGGTCCAGTTCTCGGGGGTCATGAGAAAGGGGGGATCATTAACGGCCGTTATGTTGAAATGGAATACCAGAAATGCGATCCCCCCGCTCGCGTCCCGCATGGAAACCGTGAGCTCCCCGGCCCCGAAATCGTCCGGGAACGGTACAATTTTCATGGTCCCGTTCTCCGGGAAGCTCACGGTACGGATGAGATCCGAGCCGTTTGCAAGGGAGAAGAATATCGTTTCACCCTCGACGTCGATCGGGGAGATGGAATCCAGATCGAAGAGGTATGTCTCATCCTCAACAAGTCGGAGGAGGGGCGGATCCTCTGCTCTCGGCGGATCGTTGACACCCTCTATCCTCACCTCTATCCTTCCCGTGGTGTTCAGTTCGCCGTCGGAAACCGTCACATTCAGGAAGAATGTGCCCCACACATCCGGATCCGGTACAAGTTCCATGGTTCCGTTCGCGATATCAAGATAGGGCTCCAGTCCCACTTTTCCGCCGGATACATTGACCGTGACCTCAAGGACCTCACCCGGGTCGGGGTCGCTCCACCATGCGGAGACGTTCAATGTCCTCCCGACATCCTCGGTCATGTCTATCACGTTCGGTATCATCAGGACCGGAGCGTCCTCCACGGGCAGTATGGTCACGCTGATGTTCAGAACGACACCCTCCCCGCCGGTATCAACAACGCGAAGGAGAAGGGAGGTCTCCCCGAACCATTCCGGATCCTCCGAATAGAGGTACATGAAAGGGTCCGGGGTCATGTGAATGATGGTTACCAGATGCTCGGCCGAAATGACAGTGATCTCGAGCTCGGACAGCGCGTCATCGCAGTCGGTTATGAGATGGGACAGGTCCATGAACTGCGTGAAACCCTCGTTGAATGTGACATTTCCCTGACCATCGAGAAGTGCGGGGGGATCGTTGATCTCGAGGACCCGGACCTGAATGAAGGTCCAGTTGGTCTCCCGCATCCTGTCCCGGGCCATAACGCGGAGCATGTAGGTCCCGGATACATTTTCCAGGGATCCAAGAAGAAGCTCGCCTCCCCTTATCTCTGCCCTGAACAGTGAGGTGTTGGTCAGGTTCGTGTACGACGTCCCGTTCCACAGAAAGTAGGAGAGCTCATCCCCCGGGTCGGTATCGAAGAACGTATTGTTCAGCGGGTAGGCATAGTATCCGAAATCCTCGGGCAGGGAGATTGTTCTGTTCCAGGGAACGAAAGAGGGGGGGTCATTCATCTTCCATGCCGAGAGTGCCTTCTTCGCCGTCCCGTCACTGAACCTCAGTCCGGTGGCGTCGGCGGGACCTATGTCGTGGAGCCACGGCCACCCCAGAAGCTTCATGTCAAGACCCTGGTCCAGGGTGAGCCTCCCCGTCATGTTCTCGATGAAGCTCACCTGTCCGTCCTCCCCTCCGAACTGGGAGAGCGAGGGCCATGCCGCCTCTGACAGGCCGAACGGCATGTCAGCGATGTTATCGAATGCGGACGAATAGTAATCATCGGGTATGTCGGAGACGCTGTTGATCCCCTGGACGGAGTAAGGATACGTCGTCAGTACTAGCATGTCCAGCCTTGACGGGTCGAAAAGGGAAAGAACGGACATGTTGGCTTCCCTGTGCTCCGCGACAATTTCCCTTGCGAAGGTGCAGAAGACTATGGTTCCCGGTGAGAGGGATTTCACCGAGTCGTAGACCTCATTGTAAAGTGATACGAAGTGCTCGAAACCCATTCCGTCGGATCGGTTCAGCCCGTATGTCTCGAACCATCGGTTCACCTCGTTCCCCACCGATAGATAGAGGGGTCTCGATGCGTTCACCACCGATTTCACGGACTCCACGTACCTCTGCCTCCACGACGTGTCATTGAGCGCGGCTCCTGACAGGTCGGGAGGAGTGGAGAGGGACATCCCCGCCCCGTAGAAATTCATGTGGATTAGGGGGAACATCCCGTTTCCCCTGATCAGTGTGTCAACGAAATAGGATCCCCAGCTCCCGGACAGGTCGTCGGACATGTTGTAGAAGGGAGATGGCTTTCCCCAAACGGGGACGAACTGGGAATGGAGGGATACGTTCCCGTACACCTCCTCGAAGCTCTGGCCGGGATGCGGATTGGGAAGCACCCCCCTGTAGAAACCTACGGGGGGAAGCTCCGGATCGTCCAGTGGCTCCAGGGCGAGAGGGGAGCCTTCGGTGGAGCTCCTTCCGACCGCGACGGGAGGAAGAAGCAGCATTATGACGAGTGACGTTATGATTGCGGGTACGAAGCGAGTCATTTGAGGACCCCGGCTTTTCAACGCAGGAATTGGTATAAATCTCTTATGTCCAAAGGTGCGGGTCGGGCCATTCGGAAACGGGCATCCATACGGATATATGGGGATGATGCCATTCGACCCCCCATGAGATTGGCGGTCCTTTGCGATTTCGACGGGACCATCACCACCCGTGATGCATCGTATGCCATACTGGAGAGGTTCGGTGAGGGTGACTGGAGGAGCATCGAGGAGAGGGCCTATGCCCACGAGATCACGATCCTCGAGGCCCTGAAGCTCCAGGCAGGGATGGTCAAGGTCGGAGAGGAGGAAGCTTCCGCATTTCTCAGGGAGAATATCGGGATGAGGGAAGGGTTCAGGGAGTTCGCACTCGGGTGCAGGGAAGAGGGCATACACCTCGAGATATGTTCGGACGGATTCGGCTGGACCATGGAGGTCCTTCTCGAGCACTGGGGCCTCGAATGGATCCCGTGGACCTCCAACAGGACGGTTCCATCGGAGAATGGATGGGAGATACATTTCGATCACAGGAGGGAAGGGTGCCCCATCAATGCAAACTGCAAGTGCGCACATTACGAGAGACTGAAGAGGGAAAATGAGCAGGTCATCTTCATAGGTGACGGGACCACGGACGAGTGCGTATCAAGAATAGCTGATGTGGTTTTTGCCAGGGACCGCCTCCTGGAGCTGTGCAGAAGGAGCGGGAGGGTCTGCATCCCGTGGAAGAAGTGGAATGATGTCAAGGAAAAGATGGCATCATTATTACGAGGAAATTACCCTTCAAATATCCAGTCCTAACGATCATCCTCAATTCAATATTCTGGCTTGTTCATTACAAGATCAATCAATTCCTTTAGGGTGGAGGAGTGTTTGACAAGTTCGTCCAGATATCTCTGATAGTTGGTATTTCTATATGGATTCGTGCGATGAAAAAGCTCGGCATCCAATTGGAGTCCATATGGAATTGGATCTAATCCCTCTGAACCCGCGATACTTACGATTATCTCCTCAAGATAAGGGCACATGATTATGAGACGGCTCTTATTCGCCCTGTTCAGAAGCACTTTGAACGGACCGGACTGTTCGATATTAGAGAATTGGGCGAGCCCGGGGGGTTGATTTGCCCATGGGTCCTCATCAATCAAGCCTATTTCACAGTTATTTTCCATAATCCTCCGAACCACACCTGATTTTCCTCGCTGATGAAGCAACCTAATATCAGGATTTTTATATTTCCGTATAAGAGAAGATATCAAGTAATGATCGGTATTGCATTCAACGGAAATGTTCATCTTCATTTATTCACCAAATTCCATGAGGGATATCATGTGAAAAGGGTCCTCCTCGAACATATCCCCGATCTCGGAGTTTGATATTTTCTTGATATGAGTTGAGCCATCTTTCATGCAAGTGATGAAAACGTTGAGATCCGCTCTTGGTGTCTTTTCGAGGATCGAATTCAGGAAATATACATTGTGGGTCGCGATTATGTAGATGTTATCATCCTTTCTCAGACCAAGGGATTCTGCAAAATTTGAGGCATAGTAGGGAAACAGATAGGATTCGGGCTCCTCCATCGTGATTACGGATTCCTTGTTGGAAAGATAAGCGGCCCTGAAGAATACGAGTCTTCTGAGTCCCTCAGAAATAACATTGTACGGAAGTATCACCATCAGGTCATCAACCTTCTTGAGCAATTTCAAGGAACTCTCGTAAGGATCTACAATAGGCTCAAATTCAAAGTTCAACATGAGTTCACTGAACATCCTCTTTAATTCCTTCTTCGTAGTTATCAACGATGGCAGGTTGTTACCAAATGGAGGTGTGAGGCCTTCATAGTTGTCCTGTCTGTATTGAACATCCTTCCTGAAAAGGTAGAACTTGAACTGTTTGTACCATCCTAGATCGGAATTTCCTTTTTGACCTCTGAATTGTCCCTTCATATCGTATTCGAATTTGGTTCCATCATACGAGGTGATCCTTAATATATTGCTAGTGAATTCTATTTTGGTCCCTTTTCCATCGAAAACGATCTCAATAGGATCTTTCGGGAGCTGATCGTGAAATAGGTCAATCACTCTCTCGAACCTTATGAAATCCTCGATTTTAGATTGTGAATAACCAAGCATGGAAAGCAGCCCAACGGCCTCAAGTATATTGGACTTACCGGAGTTCGGTTCCCCTAAAAAAACATTGATCCTGTTCAATCCGATCGAGAGCTCCTCAATGGACTTGAAATTCGTTATATGAAGATCCTTTCTCATTTTATCACTCTATTAATCTTATAATCAACCGTTATCATATTTTACTCTTTCCGAAAGTAGGCTCTGTTGAAACCTTCTTCCAGACAACGAAAGTACAATAGTATCCCCCCTTCATTTCGGTTTTGAGTCGTGCAAACCCAACTACAATGGATGTCCAGCGCTATGAGCAGGATCGATATCGACAACGCGACAGGGTTGAAACCGTGAATTCTGTGATCAAGCGGAAGATGGGAGACTGTGTACGTGCCAGGATGGT
>Ga0190359_1000693_pt1 | contig 22419 bp, 34 predicted proteins | sample 48721823_MG_FD_161269 | JGI IMG/M metagenome (GOLD analysis project Ga0190359, IMG submission 161269) | Hydrothermal vent microbial mat bacterial communities from Southern Trench, Guaymas Basin, Mexico - 4872-18-2-3_MG | ecosystem: Environmental > Aquatic > Marine > Hydrothermal vents >... | reverse complement strand
CCAAGCTTGAGGAGGAGTTGAAAAAAAAGGAAGAGAAAATAAGGCTTTCTGAAGTTGAGAAGGAAGTTGAGAGCCTTATGTTCTCTGAAGGTGGAAAAGCTTATATTCTCCCAAGCGAAAAAGAAAAGTGGGAGAAAATCTTTCTTTCAGTTCCCCCAGAGATAAAAGAACTCTTAATAGAGCTTCTGAAATCCAGACCAGCACTTGAATTAAGTGAAGCTGGTCTCAATACAGAAGGCAAAGGGGGAGAGACTGATACAGATAAAGAAGTCAAAGAGACTTTAGAAGATATTAAGAAACTAATAGAAGGAGGTAAATAATGGGATACGAAAAGGCACTTTTATCAACTACAACTTATTCTGATACCGAAGAGCTTATATATGATGATCAAAACCTTGTTCTTGTAGGTGTAACATTTAAAGGAAGAACAGGTGGAGATTCAGCTATTGATGCAGGGACACTTGTTGGAACCGTAACAGCTAATAGCACATATCAGGTATATGATGATAGTGCATCAGACGGAACAGAGACTGCTGTTGGTATAGTTATTGAAGATGTCCCTGCTCTTGCAGCTGGAGAAGAGTATAATGCAGTAATAGCAATTCACGGTGATTTCTATAAATCAAAGATTACAGGATACGATGCTGCTGCTCTCGCAGACCTTAACGGTAAAGTCGTTAAGAAAGGGTCTGTGGAGATTCTTTCATTTTAAAGGAGGGTAAAGAATGGGAAACCTTATTAACAATTTACCAGAACTGCGTCAACAAGTAGTTGATGAAGCGTTTAAGCTTATAAAACAACCAATAGATAACTTTATAGGAATTAGAGATATTCTTAAGACAAAAACTGTCCCCAGGCATAATGTCAAATGGGCAGAATATGAATCTGCAACAGGGCTTATGCAACCAGCACTTCCAGGAGAACCAGCTCCCAAGATCGCAGTAAAAGGTATGACAGTTAAAGTAATGGAGGGAATACCTTTCAAAGAAAAAACCACAATAGATGTTGAAGATCTTGCATTCTTGCAGCAATCAGAGAAGACAATAAGACAGAATTACTTACTTGATAGACTTTCTTGGCTTAAAACAAGAGCCTTCACAAGAATGGAAAAACTTGTCTGGGATGCTCTTGCGGGTTCTATTTCAATCTCTGAAAATGGTGTGGTGTTTTCTCAATCGTATTCTATTCAAACCTATAGTGGAGGAACATGGTCAACAGCCTCAACTGACATTCTTGCTGATATTAGGGCAATGAAGGCTCTTTATGTAGGAAAAGGAGCTACACCAAAGAAGATCATACTCAACACAAATACATATAATTATATTAAGAAGAATGATTACTTCACAAACATAGTTCAAAATTCTGGAAAAGAAGCTGCAAACAAGGTCATCTCTAATGTATTCTCTGACGAAGGGCTTGATGTGATAGTATATGATGGCGGATATTACGATTCATCTGGAAGCTTTAATTATTTCATTCCTGATAAGAAAGTCTTTATGATCGGAGAAGGACCCTATCCTCTTGGAAACTTTGTTCTTGTAACAGATCCTAACACAGCAACATTCTCAAAGAAACCAAAAGCTGGTTTCTGGACAAGAGTAATTGAGCATGAGGAAGATCCTTATAGCGTAGAGATTGTCGGTGGATTTAAGGGTGCTCCTGCAATCACATTCCCAAGCTGGGTTGTTCTTGCAACAGTAACTTAATAGAGGTGATACTTTATGAAATATAAAGTTAATCTGGGTTCATTCAATGTGATGGTCGGTGGGAAACTTTATCAATTCCCTAAAGGCTCTATAATTTCTTCTCCTCCGCTTCCTAAAGAAGTTTTAAAGAGAGTGGAAGAAGAATTTAAGAAACCACACGGTGCCATTTGGTTTTCTGCAATTAATGTGGAGAAGAAGAAAGAAGAGCCTAAAAAGGGAAAAATCCCCCCACCTGAACCACAGCCGCCAAAGAAAGAAAAATAGAAGATAGACGATGGCATTTGCTACTGCAACAGATGTAAGAAAATGGCTTCCTAAAAAATTATCTGAAGATACCACAAATATCTCCGATACAGTAATTGGGGATAAAATAGATCTTGCACATGCTTACATGTTGGCAGTTCTTGGGGTGGATGATTCCACATGGACATCCACCCCTGATATAGTAACTCAAACAGAAGCTCTACTTGCTGCAATTTACACTCTGGATTACTACGGTAGAGGTATGATGGAGATTACAGAGAAAAATTATCCCACACTTACTCAAAGACTTGCGGCGGAATTTAAGAGAAGGCTTGAAATAATAGAAGTTGAATACTCTGACATTGTAACAATATCTCACAATCTTAAAGAGAAATCACTCTTAAGCTACTATTATCCTGAAGATGAAGAAGAAGATGATTGGGAGGATCAGAGTTAATGGAAATTCCTAACTTCCCACGCTCCGAGTTCAACATCAATCCAGAACATGTAATGTATAACCTTTTTGGTTTGAGGGTAGATCTTATAGATGCCCCTACTCCAGAATTTGCATTTCTGTGGAATTTCGTGTATAGAATAGGGAGCACACCAGAGTTTCTCAATACTCTTGTCGAGACATTCAATAAAGCATCTTGGTATGGAAGAAAAAGCAATGTTTTTTGGCACAAAGGAGCTGTAGGAACTTTTCCAGAATGGGCTCCACTAAAACCATCTTATTTAAAATGGAAGAAATCACATGGAAAAAAAGGAACAGGTGATGAAATATTGATACTTACAGGAAAGCTCAAACAAGCTTGGGTTGAGACAGAGCCACGCCTTCGGATATGGAATGATACTATACAAATCACCCAATCTAATATTCCATATTATGGTATATTTCACATAACAGGAACTTCAAAAATGCCAAGAAGAAATTTCAAAAGAATACCAGCTGTTTTTCTTCTATCATGGGGAAGAAAAGCTGTAATAAAGTCTGCCTATGACGCTCAAGAAGAGATGTGGGAAAAAGCCAAAAGTTGGATGCCGTTTGTTGTTGATGATAAATCGTGGATTCAAGCTATTAAAAATATCATTACTGCTGGAGTTAATAGACGAACAAGTCAGGAGATGTCGGGATGGCAACAATAGAGCAAATAAGAAATAAATTGATTCAATATATAAAGGATAACATTACAGACATAAAATCCACAGATCACCCACTTTCGGCGGCTGTTTTTCCATCACTATGGATAGACGAAGGAAATTTCAATGTTATATATGATGGTATAAATATAAAATCAAGGAGATTTGAGTTTAATGCCTATCTCGTAGATCAACCAGGGATTCTTGGAGTGCAAGAGATGGTAGAAGAGCTTGGTGTTGTGGCAGAACAGATAACAGAATTACTGCTCAATAATCCTACTCTTGATGGTTATGTATCAGATATTACTTCAGTGTCTGTCAAAAATGCTATAACTCCGTATGTTACCGAAGGAATGGATTTGGTAATTTTGCCTATACAAATAATAATAATAGATTATAATTAAGGAGGTTATATGTGAAGAAAGTTGTTTATAAAGGAAACATGGACGAGGTTTATTTTGTTGGTGTTGCAGGGGTTTTTAAAAAAGATGTCCCCAGAACAGTAACAGATGAAGAGTGGGAGATTTTAAAAGGGACACCAACAATTAAGTTGGTGCATGAAAAAGAAAGAAAGAAGGAGGATAAATAATGCCAAACGCAAAACTTGGTAAGATAGCTTGGGCTGTTGAGACAACCTACGGAACAAGTCCTGGGTCATTTTCTCTATCAGTTCCCATTAACTCATTTAATCCTACTGCAAGTAATAACATAGAAATAGTTGACCTAATTGCTGATAATATAGAGTATAAGGAAGGGTATCCTGGAGATTTTACTATATCAGGACCTCTTAATATGCCTGCTTATGTAGAAGAGCTTGGATATTTCTTATATTATCTCTTTGGTTCTATATCCACAGAACAGCCAGATGGAACTGGTGCTCCTAACACATATCAGCACACATTCACATTTGGAAACACACAACCATCAATTACAATAGCAGTAGATGCTGTAAGTGAACAATTTGAGCTTGTAGGTTCTGTTATTACATCTATGGCACTTAACTGGTCAAGAACACCGCCATATATTCAGGCAAATATGAATGTTCTTTCAAAAACAATTTCCACATCAACCGCCTCATTACCAGCTGTAACAATTCCAACAATCAAGGCTTTTGGTGTTCACAACACCACTATTAAGGTTGATGGAAGTGAAATTTCCGCAGGAATTAGGAGTATAAACTTGACAATTGACAGAAATCCAGACACAGAAGATGCAAAGACACTCACATCTGGAAGATTTATTGAACAACCTGTTCCTCAAGCAACAAACATAACAGGATCAATTAAACTTCGTTTTGACAATATGGATCTCTGGAAAGAATTTTGGGGATCTTCTTCAGCAACATCTCCACAGGATACTCTTGATGGAATATCTCTTGAAATAATTACCACAGGAGAACTTATTGAAGCCACATACTATTACACTCTTGACCTTACTCTCTACAATGTTCTTTTGACAAACAGAAGTGGTGGAATGCTTGAGAGGCCAGGACCTATCGATGTGTCATTTGACATTCAGGCAATTTATGATAAAACTTCAGCAAAATCTGCACAGGCTGTTTTAATAAATAAGACAACTTCATATACATCATAAGGAGGCTTTATGGGTGAAGTGGACAATGAAGTATTAGAGAAAATTGAATATGGGGAAACAGAAGACGGGAAAAAGATTGAGATAATTCCAGATGTTCCTATAGATAAGAAGAAAAGAGTCTTTACTTTTCCCCTTGATGGTGGTTTTGGTTTTGAAGCATCTCCTTTAACCAAACACATGAAGGAATCTCTTGTTGTGCGTCTCAAGGTATATACAGAAGCAGAGAGGCTTGAGATTACAGATATTTTTATGGAAATAGGAGCCACAGAAACTAAAGATGTAAAAACCAGAAATACCTTGTATCGTAAATATAGACTTAAGTCTATTCTTTATGGTATTGATAGTTGGAACATTAAGGACGGAGAAGGAAAAGATGTTCCCGTAACTGAAGAAAATATCCTCAAACTTCCAAGCAAAGTAACTCAAGCTTTGTTTGAGATAATTAGTTTCATAAACCAACCTATAGACAAAGAAGAATTAAAAAACTTATAGACGCCTACGAGGGGGGGGAGGAAATAGATTTGTTTTATTTACCATACATAAAACAAGCAGAGCTATTTATCCACACGCAAACCCTCCCCTCCGTAGGCGGTTCACAAGATCAACCATTTCTTTTTTGGCAATTTGTTTTTGAACTCAAAGAGAGACAAATGGAGAATCTCAAGGAACAATCACAGGGTAATAATTTAATAGGAGAGCTTAAAAAGTATGATGTTAATATTCAAATATCAGGAGCGTAATAATGGCTGATATTGATAGAGCGGAAGCCGAATTAGTAATAACTTTAAGAGTTAGAGCAATTGATGAAGGGAGCGCCAAAAGTAATATTTCTGCTGTAACAGCAGAAATAAAAAGACTCCAAAAGGAGCTCAACAAACCTGCTCGTGGGCAAAGTTTTGAAAGAGTATTCATTTCTTTATTTTACCTCCGTCAAGCTATAAGAACAGTAACACAATCACTTCAGACATTTGGTGCTGGTAACAAGATGCTACAGACACAGCTTAACTTTATGTCGCAGGGAATCATGAATGCTGTTCTCGGTTGGAAAGTTATGGACAAGATGCTCAAAGACTACATCAATTCCCTTTACAAATCTATTAAACTTGAAAAACTCCGTATCCTACAGACAAAGTTAGCCAGAGGCGAAATAACACAGACAATGATGGAACAAGAAATGTCTATGCTGATGCAGAAACAGGCAGCCGCTGCAGCAGTTTCTGGTTGGGTTGCTATTGGTTTCGCTGTGGCTTCTATTATTCCTTACTTAATAAATCTCCGTAAAAAATCCCAAGAAGCAGCAGCCCAGATGCTTGATGATTTTGCTAATATCCGTTCTACAATAGATAAATTCCTTGAATCTAAAACAACAATAGAAGCTCTTGGTGCTCTTGCACAATTATCCAAAAAGTTAGGAACAGAAGGAGCACAAAATCTTCTCAAGTTCATTTCAGCTGGTGGTAATATAGACGAATATCTGAACGACTGGAAGAATATGACAAAAGCCCAACAGGATGCTCTGTGGACGCTGCTTTCAACTCTTCCCCAAGTTCAAGAACGATTAAAGAAAATGAGAGAGGAATTTACAGCAAAAGATCCAATAGCTGCCGCTTTTGCAGAATATGAAGAAGGTATTACTGGTGAAGCCCTAACTGCGGAAGAAAAAGCAAGAATAATAACCGAGGTTTTAGAAGAAATAAACGAAGTAAAAAAAGAAGGTAACTCAATACAGAAATTTACTAATCAGCTACTGGAAGACTATGATAGATATATCACCAGAATTGTGGGGGATCTTAATTATCTATTTGACATCATACAGAAGCGTGGTGCTGCCTACGAACAGTATTTAGCAAAGATAGGAATAATTGCCCCTATAGACCTTTTTGATACTAAATTAAAAGAAACTGAAGAGAAAGTAAGGGATTTCACTTCTGTAGTAAATAACTTCTACAAAGAACTTGCGAGATTAAGAGGAAATGAAAGAAAAGCTTTTGAGATAGATTTACAACAAGAGATTGAGGAATGGCGTGAAGCCAAGATTGCTGAAAAAGATATTGCAGAGAGAATCGCTTTAGAAAGAAGAAAGTTTGAAGAAGAGCAACGCCAGAAAGAAATTGAAGCTGCTTTTAAGAAAGAAGAAGAAGAGTGGAAACTTGTTGAGGAAGCAAGAAAAAGAGAAGAGGAGAAGTTAAAAATTATCCAAGAACTCCATCAGAAAAGGTGGGAACTTTTTGCTACAGACGAAGAAAAATTAGTCAAGACCTTAAGAGAAGAAGTAAAAGCATACAGAGAAGCTGGAGCTTCTATTGAACAGATAGAACAATATGTTCACAAGAGAATAGAAGATTTAGTCAGACAAGAGAAAAAAGAAAAGATTAATGCCATAGAAGAAGAAAGAGACGCCCAGATTAAGGCTCTGGAAGATATGAGAGAAGCCAGAGAGCGTATGTATTCAGATATAGCCAGAGCTGGGATGACAGATCTCCAAAAAGCCATTGCAGATGTATATGAGCAGTATCAGGAATTTCTTGAGGAAACTGGAGATCCAGAAGGTGCAAAGAAGTGGTATGACACACATCTGGGGCAAATTTTTGATCAAGAAGTAGAAAAAAGAAAGCAGCTTCAACAAAAAATAATTGATTCTGAAGAAAATCTTAAAGAAAGGATAAAAGAACTCACTATGGATGAGTATGAATATAAAATTCATACTCTTGAACTTCAAGCAGAAAAATATAAAGAAGAAGGCTTAAGCGAGAGAACTATAGCAGAGTGGCTTTACAATGAAAAACTAAAGATCTGGGAACAGGAAGTTGAAGCCTTTAAAGAGAAGGAAAGAAGAAAACAGGAAGCCCAGGAATCTGCTTTTTATAGATATAGACAATTTATTCTTCGTGCACAAGGACTTGAAGAACAAGCAAGAATAGAGAGTGCTGTCAGAGACATAAAAGATCTCATAAAAGGAATTTGGGAAGCTTATTCGGAAACTCCAGAAAAAGCAAAACAGATGATTCAGGAGATTATCAGTAATGTTCCTCTCTACTTCCAACATGAAGGCATCACAGAAGGTTTACAGGGATTTATGGAAGCTCAAGCTGAACTCCAAAAATTCTTCCAGCAATTACAACATCCACCTAAATTTAATCTACCAGATGAGTTAGCGAAACTGAAGCCAGTCAAACCAGATTTAGAAGAGCTGAATGATAAAGTCAAAGATGTTACACTTTCGACACAAGAATGGCAGCAGGCAATTGAGAGTGTTGTAAGCACACTAAACGCATATAAAGATCTTATTGATAATTGGTTTGCAGAAAGAACAAAAGAGATAGAAGAAGAAGCAAAAGCTGCAAAAGAAGCTATAGAAAAGGAAATAAAAGAAACTATTTTAGATTTGTTCAAACAAGCCACACAAAATATTTTGGGGGCTCCTTCTTGGTATGAAACAGGATATGCTTCTGGAAAGGCATACATTAAAGGATTTAATGAAGGAGTAGAAGAAGATGCTGTTCAAATAGCCCAGACAATAGCAAGGTTCATTAAATTCCATTCACCACCAGAAGAGGGACCTCTGTCTGATTCAGATGAGTATGGATATAGATTTATCAAAATGTTTATAGAAAGCATGATGAGAGGTATTCCATACCTTGTTCAATCAATTAGCTATGTTTTTGCTCCTGTTTCTCCAGAACATATATTTTATAACTTCTACGACAGACTAACCAGAATAAATCACCCGTGGTATTTGAGACATTGGGGAGAATTTTTCAAGTCAGGCAAAACACTTGAGCCAATCCTTCCGGGTATGTCTCTTGAAGATATGGAAAAATTCCTCGCAGAACATCCAGCGAACATAGGTGCTTTACTTTCAATATATAGAAGCAAGGGACGGAAAGAACTGCAAGCAGCCAGAAGAATGGTAACAAACATACAAAATGCTATGAAACTTCAACAACTAACTGGAGAAGAGAGAAGTAGATTTATAGAAGCACTTTTACATCAATTTGGTGGGTTAGAAGTTAATGAAATTATGGCACTTTCCAAAAAATCCGCAGATGCTCTCCAAGCTATGCTGAAAGAGTGGAGAACGAAGGAACACCAGGTTGGTATAGGATCTTACAGACGAGGTCTGGTTCTTTATGGAGATGAATATGAAACTGTCGAAACTATCCAGCAATTTTTAAGGTTTATTCGTTCATTTGATATAACTAAACAAGGTATGACAGATAAAGAGAGACACATGCTTGGTTTATTTACTACTGAAGAACTACTATCCAAATATGTTGGCACTCATGGACAGAATTGGACTAAAGCAATAAGATTTTTGCTGAAGGCAAAAGAAGTTGGAAAAATTACAGAGGAAGAATTCAAACAATGGGTGGGGAAAGTTTTTGAAATGCTGGTTGCAAGGGGAAATAGGTTAACTATTTCAGAACAACAATGGATTGATCGATTGAAGCAGCATCCCGAAACATGGAGTCAATCATATATCAACCAATATCTTACCAATAAAAAAGCAAACTTCTCTCCAGCTATGCTTGCGTGGATGCTCTCTTACTTTGGAGAACAGGGAATAAAACAAAACTTCCCAGATTTATGGGAAAAGCTTAAGACAGGACAATATGGTTATAGTCTCTTTGGACGAGATGTATCAGCATACTGGATGGCTCAAATCCCCTGGGGTCAACCATACGGACAATGGAGTGGTGGTTCTGGCACATCTACTTCTCAATACGGAACGGGATCAATTCCTTCCGAATATGTGCCTCAAATGGGTGGTGCTGGTATTATGATAAATCTTATATTCAATATAGATGAGGTCAATGATATTAATATAAAGGATTTCGCCAAAATGGTTTCTGATGAATTAATGAGTGAACTTTCTAAATATATAGTATAAGTGAGGTGAGATAATGGCATATAACAAGGTTTTTGGTGCAGGAAACAATGCGTATCAGTATGTATTCAAAATCTATTTTGACCAAACAATAGACTCTGCGCCTAAATTAAAAGCGTGGGATGATTCTTCAACAAACTCTACTTCTCACGAAGTTTTAGCAGGAACTACAGGTAATGGTAATGTTTCTATGGTAGTAGCAATAGAAACCACATCTGGTGCTCCTTCCTCAAACTGGGCTTCAAGTGTATCTCAAACTTCTGGCGGAGCTTCTCCAAACAGACTAAAAGGCGATGATGCGTATTTGCTATTTCCAAATACAAACCAGACGCAGTATTTCAATTTAGCTTTAGAGGTCCCATCTGACGCTACATTGGGTGGTATCGGAACTTCAGATCATCAATTCACATTAGAAGTAGTCGCAACATATAGCGGAACTGCTCCTAATATTTATTTCTATTTTAATGATGCCACAGCGGGTGGGTCAGAAACCTCCCCCGTGTGGACAGAATGGCTCAACACTATGAAACTTTATCCTTGTGCATCAGGTTCTTCAACAACGGAAATCAAGAGTATTATCAGACCTACAAGTGGGACTATTATAGCACCAGAATATAGAGTGGGGTAATATGAGAATAAAATATTGGGTCAATGAACAAGAGGGAGAGGCTGACAATTTGGATGCCCTCCCTCCTTCTTGTGATAAAGTAATAATTTACATAGATGATTGGGTTTTTGAGATTCCCTCTGGTGCTAAATTCTACATCGGGACACAAGGAAAATGGAGAGTTTATCCAGAGCAGAAATTTGAAATAATTGGCTATCACATTGTATGGTTCAGAGATGATAAACTTTCGTGGGTATTTCTCAAAAAAAACGAACAACCGCAAATAATATGGAACTTGAGTTTTAAAGAGGTGAAATAATGCCAACGGTAACTATATATGGTTCTACATCTGACGCTTACGGATACCAAAGGAATACCGCTTATTCGGCTGTTCATGATGATACAAGTGCTTATGGAACGATAGGTAGTTCAAATTATATAAAAGTTGGGCAATATACCGACTCAACATACTTCTATATTTATCGTTCCTATATCTACTTTGATACATCTTCTATTCCAGTTGGTGCGGTTATTACTTCAGCAAGATTATCTCTGCGTGTATATACCGATTCTTCTGACACGGACTTTGATGTTGTAATACAGAATGGACAACCTAATAGACCTCAAGACCCACCAGATAATACTGATTTCTATTATGGGTATTATTCTGGAGACGGGGGTTCTGTAAACACAAGTTCAGCATCTGTCGGTTCATATCTTGATATACCACTAAATTCAACTGGAATCTCTTGGATAAACAAGGGCGGAGAAACTAAATTCTGTCTTCGCAGTAGAAAAGACATAGACAGCATAGCTCCAACCGATGATGAATACATTTGGTTTTCGAGCGCAGACTCTAGAAGTTACCCTATCCTTGAAATTACCTATGTAGTTACTGCTTCTGAATCAAGAGAAGGAGACTTTGGATTAACACCTAATATATACAGAGAAGGTGATTATGGACTTTCCATTATAGCAAGTGAAGCCAGAGAAACTGATTTTGGTTTAGAAGATTTCCAAAAATATACCCCGATTTTAGTTAAAATAAATGGCACAGATGCAAGAGATATTGTAAGAGTTATCACAATTACAGATAATAGGTTTAATGAGATAGATGAATGTGTGGTTGAGACAAAATCTCTTGAAGAACTACCATCCTACATTAACACAGACGCAATAAATGAAATAGAAGTCTGGTATTCAAACGCAGACTTGCTTTTTGCGGGATATTTTTATCCACCAGACAAAACTCCAAAACATAATGTGTTAAACAACATATATACCTTTAAAGCACTCTCTTGGCTTGATAAATTCAAAAGAATAAGAGTTACAAAAACATTTGATGGTTATACCGCAAGTCAGATTGTTAAAGCTTTGGTGGAAGAATATGCCCCAGATTTTTCAACTGAATATGTAGACAACAATACAACAGTTCTACATCTGACATTTGACCGTCAAACTCTCTATGACTGCATAGATACAGTAGCAAGTCTGGTTCAATGGAATTTCTGGATAGACGATAATAAAATAGTTCATTTTGTTGACCTTGTTAACCAGTCTCATTCTGGTGTTACAATAGATGATGAGCATTTTATAGCAGCAGAAGGTTTTACAAAATACGATTACTCACAGTTGTTCAACAAAGTTGTGGTCAAAGGCGGACAAGCATTATCGGAACTTCAATACAAGGACTGGTATGGTGATGGTTCTACAACAAGATTTAAGGTATCGTATATAGAATTTGAAAATTTACTTGTTAAAATGAATGGCATACCACTTGCGGGCGGATTTTATGGGAAAGATGATTTTTCAACTAAAGAGTATCTTCTTGACACAGATACAAAAGAAATCATATTTGAAACAGCACCGTCTTCGTCAGATCATATAGAAGTCTGGTATCAGTTTATCTACACACCTGTTTATACTTACGAAGATCAGGAAAGTATAGAAAAGTGGGGAATTTTAGAAGCAGAACCAATAACTCAACCTTCTGTTACCGATGTAAATACTTTAAAATACATTGGTAAGGTTTTTGTTGATACACATAAAGACCCGAAAGTGGTTGGAAAAATTGTTGTCAGAGACACACAACTTTCCAAAATGATATATGCAGGGAATTACATAGATGTTGACCTCTCAAGATACTACACAGGAACAATACAGATTGATAAAATAATACACACAATAACTCCTACAAAACATGAATTGCAGATTCTCCAAAGACCACAAAGGGACTTATATAGAACTCTGGCGGATATTTTTGATAAAATAGAATCCCACGATTTAAGACTCAACCAGATGGAAGGTTCGCAAGTATTACAGACAACTAAATCGGTTACAGACACATTAACACTTTCAGATTCGGCAACCATTGAGACCCCATCATTACCTTACTATATAGAAGATTTTGATGAAAATATAGGTTTAGTAGAAGTGGAGGCTACAAGTGAGCAACTCAACAATTAAATTGAAAGGCAAGGTTGTAATTAAAACTTGGGATTTAAATAATGGGGATTGGAAACATAGACCCCCAGATAGGGTAAATGAATATGAAAATTTAACTACCACAGATGGTATGGAAATTCTTTTAAAAAAATACATGGCAGAAGATAGCGGAGAGTATATAAGATGGCTTGGCGTAGGAACAGGCACAACAACCGTTACAGCTTCTGATACTGAAATAGAAAATGAGATTTACAGGCAATTAATTACTTCTCATTCCTATTCTATTCCTTCACTCGTGCTTACATTCTACTTCGCACAGGATGAAGCAGTAGGAAACTGGGGAAATTTAGGTTTAATTTTGTCAGACGGAACCCTCTTGACACATGTCAATATTACAGAAAGCAAATCCTCAAGTGAAGTTAAGACTGTAACATATACAATAACATTGAGTAATTAGGAGGAATAAATGGCTTTAAAATATCAGAGATTAAAAGAAAGTGATGTAGCAATAAAAGACTGGTTTAATGCCCTCATACAGACCAACAGAGGAGACATAGCCACAACCACCACTTATACCTATGACGCAAACGGGAATCTCACACAGATAGAAACAACGGGAGATATTGAGAAAACTGTAAGTATAACATATTCTGGGGATGATATTTCCTCTATTACTATAACACATAAAGAATACTTTTATCTTGAAAAATTAACCCCAGATGGCAGCTATACAGAATACACATCAAATTACTCTCCCTGGGATTCTTCTTATACTGCTGAAGTGTATGTGAATGGAACTTTACAAACATCTGGTTATACAGTAGATTATACAAACGGGAAAGTTACTTTTTCATCTGCTCTTACTTCTTCCGATGTTGTGAGGGCAAGTTTTAGGCATTTAAGAACAGTAACAATTTCAATTACTTATGATGCAAATGGGAATATCTCTCAAGTAACAAGGAGTGTCTCGTAATGGATAAAATCTTATCCCTGCAAAAACTTATTGAGATTAACAGAAAAATCGGAAATACAAACCCATCTACGCAGGACTGGACAACATTATTTAATGCTATTGCAAAAGTATATGCAAATGAAAAATTAGATACACAGTATTTCGGTAAGGCTTTGTGGGGTGTAGGAGAAACACCCACAACACATTCAGCTCCTGATGTTGACTGGGTTCTCGGAGAAACACATACTATTAATATGCCTTTTGCTTGTTATCTTGACAAACTCGTATGGTGGTTCAATATGGAAGCATATACAACTGATAGTGATAGAGCAGCTAATGTAAAATTTGAAATTGTATATCATCTTGATAATGGGAATACAATTACAGAAGATCTCGGAGAATATGGAACTACATCTACATCGTGGGATCAAATGACTTTTAATGGAGAAAGGAAACAATTTACCCCAAGTTCACCCATTACAAGTGTTGACATAAAATGGTATGTCCAATGGACTGCCAAGGGAACATATATAACTTCCGGTCCACCTCATTATTCACCACCACCTGCTTCATCAACAGCGTATGCAAGAGAACACACCGATGGCGGTGTAATTACTTTTTATATAAGGAGGGCATAATGGCTTTTGAAGATTTAGATGGAATTGTATTAATTCCAAAAATATTAACAATAGATGAAAAAATAGGAGATGCAAATCCTTCAAGTGGAAGCTGGGACTCGCTTTTTGAAGCCTTGCTGAAGATTTACAATAAAACTGTAGGACATCAGGTTATCACAAAATGGGGAACTGGAGATACTTTTACCGAATACGCAACTACCTCTGATTCTTACTCCGTAAAGGAAACCATAACATTCACATTCAACCAAACTCCAACTTCTGGCTGGGATTACATAAAACTAAATCTTGGACTTCAAATAAAATCAGACGGAACTCACACCTGTTATGGAAAATGGGAAGTAGGTTTTGGGTCGTCTCCTTCAAGTTGGACTACACTCACTACATACTCTACTACTTCAAGTTCTTATAGCACACATCAAGATTATTTCATTCTTTCACCTACTATATTTGATGATACTACAAACATTATCAAAGTAAGATGGTCAATCAAAAACAGTAACGGATTATCAACAGTTTATGGCAAGAGATATGGTATAGGAACTTGCGAGGCTTTTTGGAGATAAAGAATGGCACTTCCTTATGGAGTTAAAAGAGAAAAAACCCTTGATATTATTGTTCATAATTTTGGTGTAGATGCTTATTATGATAGTGTTCTCTGGCAGAAAAAAGCAGTCAAAAACCACTTCCAGAAATATCCTGAATACCACTATCACTATGTGATCCTTACTAATGGAGAAATATTAAAAGGAAACCCCGAAGATGTAGTGGTCTGGCATGCTAACAACAATGAGGTAAACGATACCTCTGTCTCTCTATGTTTGTGGGGAAATTTATCAAAAAGAAAACCCACAGAAGCACAGATAAGGAGTTTAATAGCTCTACTTAAAAAACTTACCAAAAAATATAAAATTCCAGTCAAGAACATTTTAGGTCATAGAGATGTGGGAGATGATTGGACAGAATGCCCTGGAGATTATCTTTATCAAATGCTCCCACAAATAAGAAAGGAGGTTGAATCTATGGGAATACCTCAATGGAAAATTGATGCAGTCAACAAAGCAAAAGAAAAAGGTTGGATTATATCAGATCATACCCCAGATGAACCTGTTGATATGGGAACCTTGTGTGCAATTCTTTTGAATATAGAAAAAGTGAACAATGTGTCTCTAATTAATCTCGCAGAGACTCTTGCTCACACAATATTAAATGAACTTAAAAAAAACGGAGGTTTATAAATGAACGGGTTAGAACATTTCCTCACTATTATGGATAAATATGGTGTATCTCTGGTAATAATCGGTGTGTTCCTTTTTTTACTTATTAAATATACTCCAAAAATCATAGAAACCTATAGAGAGTATGTTAAAACCATGCAGAAGATTTCAGATACAATAGAAAATCTTTCGGATGATTTGATAAGTCTTGATTTAAGTGTTAATGACCTACGAGAAACAATGAAAAGAGTTGGCACAGCAGTTAACCATAATAGTGATAATTTGGTCAAGATTATAGAGCAGGTAGCTTTTATTAAAGGAAAGCTCAACGGAGATAAAAATGAATGAGATAACTCTTGACTTGTCATACTTCATTATTGCTGGTTTTTTTGTGGAAATCCTTACAGAGTTGGTAAAAAAGATGTGGAGCCTGAAAGGTGGCTGGGTTCTCTTGTTCGCAATCGGGTTCGGGATATTGTTTTCAGTTTTAACGCTTCACCAAAGTATAAAATATCAGCTTGCATGGGATATTCCTGATTTGAGTTCCATTTTGATCACAGGTGTTATAAGTTCAAGTTTCGCAAAGTTTTATGATTATGTCTATAAGGCTACTAAATTGAAGTCAAAGGTATGAAATGAATTTTACTAAAGAGCAACTTAAAAAATTAAAAAAGATTATAGAAGAATTTAGAGAGAAAAGAAAGAAATTAAAAAAGCTTACAGATAAGGAATTAAAAGAACTTGAAGAAGAAACAGAAGGAGCTCTAAGATTATCTTTAGAAGCTGTTACAGGAATAAGAGATGACTAAAGAACAAATAAACATATTTTAATAAAATATGTGCATCTAACTGACAAAATTGTCCCAAAATTGACTAATGGTATCATACAAATTTGGAAAATTGTATATGATACTGTCGTATAAAATACAAAAAGCCCGCACAAATGGCGGGCATTTTTATTTGTAATGGCGGAGGGAGAGGATTGTCATTCCGACAACCCAAACCCCTCCATGAGAGGGAGCGACCCTGTGAGGGCTTTATTTCCCGCATTCCGCAGACCCCTTTACCACAGGACTTACCGCTCCCTAAAAACTCCAGGGCAGGTGGCGACCTTCCGTCCTCTTCTTGGATGGGTTTATATGGCTCCCATCTACCCACAGGGGAGAAGGCTCCTGCCCCGCACTTTCTCCCCGAAACCTTGTTCGCCTCAAGCGAACTCTGCTGAAGGCTTACACCCCCTTACAGAGGTTCAGTCTTCAGATAGGAGAGCCACCGCTACGCAGTAAACTCTCCCAAAAAAGTCTGCTTCCCTCCAACCCACAACCCGTCTTCGTCCTTTTAGCATAGGTAAAACCTACCCAAAAGTTTACAACGCAAGATTATTCACAAACTGAATAAAATTTATTCAGAATCTTCCCACTCTTCTCCTGTAATCTCCTTGTAGAGCTTATACCATTGCTTTTTAATCTCTGTCCCTATCTTTTTCCATTCGTCATCAGTAAGCACAATCCCTTTCTTTTCGGCGGTCTTTTTGAGCAAATCAAAAGCTTTTTCCCAACCTTCATCAACATCAATTCCCCAGAGCTTTAGGATAGTTACAAGATAGGGATACGCTTTCACTCCTTTTTTAAGATTCTTAAGAATCTCTTGAACATTCTTCTTTTCCTTTGGCGGTAGGCTCATATATGCTTTATAAAGAGCATAACCTATGATACCTACCACTACGATTACTAAAGATACAATGTTAAAATCCATACAAACCTCCTTTTCTCAATTTTACTTGACTTGGTGGACACTTTTGTCCACTATCGCAAGTTTATTTATTCAAAACCTCCTTCAATCTTTTCTTAACTTCTTCATGTTCAGCAAGCCAGTCAATTATAGCAACAAGAAGATTAATCATATAACTATTTAGTTTTATAGTATCTCTTGGTTCCCTTATAACATAGGCGATATACTCAATCAATTCTTCTGTGTTTAAAACATTTTCAATATCTTCTACTCTAATCTCCAAATCTTCTATTCTCTCTTCTAACTCACTCACATTAACCTCCTTTCTTGATGGAGCAGAGGGGAATTGAACCCCTGTTACTTGCTGGGGGAAAAATCCCCCAACAAGGCGAAACCCTGACTGCCCCATTAGTCAATCATTGTATATGTTTTTAATTTATACTTCTTAATAGTCCTAAATTGTTTTGGGGTGATGTTTTTATACTCAACTTCTGGATCTTCTCGTGAGAACACAGTTATATGATCAGGCATAATCCAACACATATATCCAGCTACAGGATCCAAATCCTTAAATAAACCTAAATGCTTCTGCACATCTGAAAGTCTAACAATATATCCGTGAAAAACTCTTCCCCAAGCTCTATATTCCTTTTTAAACACCTGTGAACGCTTATTTACAAGGTTAGTGCTACTCTGGTAGCTCATTCGCATGTGAAGAGAAACCTGTCTATCAAATTATCCCAAGTTGTGTCGTCTTCAAAAATAATTTTATGTGGATCTCTTGGAGTCGTAGAAGGTGGCGGTGAATTATCTGGAGCTTCTGCTGTTGAATCGGAACCCCAAGTTATAGTATATGGTTCATGAGGTAGCTCATAAGGAAAACCAGGATAAGGGTATGGATCCATTGGGTATCTTGGCTCCGCATCTTCTGCTTTCTTGACAATTGCCAAGTATTTCAATACGAAGTCCATAAACTCTTTTCTTTGCTCTGGAGTCATATCTTTCATTATCTCAACCAGAGCATATAGTAAATTAATGCAATGACAATCCTTTTCCATCTTAACCTCCGCTTTTATCTCCTAAAAACATATTTCCTCCTTTCTTGGCAGGGGAGCGAGGACTCGAACCTCAACTACCAGATCCAAAGTCTGGTATCCTACCATTAGATCACTCCCCTGTTTTATCTCTTAAGAAAGAAAAATCGTTATCCTCAAAAACCTGTGCAAACACATTCTGAATAGACAGAATGAGTTTTTCGGCTTTTGAATCTTGTGGCATCCCAGCTTCTTCCAGAATAGTGTGCAGTAATTCATGGATAAAGGTTGTTTTCTTCCACCTGTCTTCAATATCTTTCTTTATCCATATAATAGCTTTTTCAAAATCAACAAAGCCCCAAATTCCACTTACTTCCAAGTTTTTTGGAGCAATTTTCTCCAAATCTTCAACTTCTCTTACTTCATAAACATGATAACCTACTTTTACAATTTTAGGCAATTTCATCGATCACTCCTATCGGATTCCCAGTTTTTGTATCATAAAAAACACCGCTGTCTTCTAATTCATAATAAGCAGATAAATCAAATACCCCAAAAGTAGAAACAATAACTTTTCTACCTTCAAAGGTAGTATCTTCACATTCTTCAATTATAAGACTATCTTCTTCTGAATCCCAGTTAAACTTAACAAGCATATCACCCTCCATTTTAATTATAAACCTATAGGGCACTTTCCATTCTGGAACGAAGTTTCTCAAGAATCCTCTTAATCTTCTTTTTAACACCATTTTTACTCATTCTTAAAATTCTTGCCATTCGCCTATAACCCATACCTTCATAAAAGTGCAAGTAAATTAATTCTCTCTCGTCTTCTGGTAATTTTTCTATTTCTTGTTTTAGAATTTTTAAAGACCACACAGAAATTTGAGAAATAGGAGACCCAAGAGACGCTTGGTAAATTTTTGACTCATACTCAATTCTATCTTTTCCATTTTCTGGGAGTATATCTATATTTATAATCTTCTCGTCTCTCATACGCTTTTGGTGTCAAACCACAGAATCTCATCGTCAAATACAAACTTGACAACACCTATTGCACCGTTTCTGTTTTTCGCAACAATAAACTCTCCATTGCTTTGTCTTATTCCATTTTTATCTGTTGGTCTCCAAATTAGAATTACTACATCCGCATCTTGCTCAAGTGCTCCACTATCTCGCAAATCAAAAATCTGTGGTCTTTGCTCTTCCCTTGCTTCAGAGTTCCTATTAAGCTGTGAAAGAGCAACTACAGGAACATCAAGTTCTACTGCAATACTTTTCAAATCTCTTGATATTTCAGTTACAGCTTCGACTACAGTTTTTTTTGCAGGATAAGGCATTCTTTGAATGTAATCCACATAGATATAGTCTAACCCATATTTCTTCTTTACCTTCTTTGCAATTCTCCTAATGTCAGCTGTCCTAATATTTGGAGTGTTGTCGATAATTAATTTTTTGTCGTAAAGAGTGTTTAAAGTGTTGATTATCTTTTCCATATCTTCATTGCTTAAATTCCTTGATCTTATCTTTCTGTGGGGAATTTTTGTTATCTGACTAACCATTCTTTCCATAACAGATTGAATACTCATTTCAAGAGAGAAGAATAAGATTGAAAAACCTTCCCCGCTGTTTAGCAGCTGATTAGCGATCATCTGCGTAGCTGTAGTTGACTTACCAACAGAAGGTCTGCACGCAATAAGATTAAGAGATTGTCTCTCGAATCCTCCTATTATTCTGTCAATCTCATCAATACCAGAAGGAAGAATAACTTTATTCTCTTGCTTTTCCAAGCTTCTTGAGAAATCCATTATCGCTTCCCGCATAGTCATTAAAGTTCTTTTCTCATCATCCAAAGAGAAAGCTCTGTCAAGAATTGAATAAGCTTTCCCCAAATCCTGTTCTTTTACAAGAACATCGTAAGATTGCATAATAGATTCCAGAAGCCTTCTCTTTCTTGCTTTGTCTTTAAGTATCTTTTCGTAGGTCTTGAAATTAAGTGCAGTTGGAGTTAGGGATGAGAGAGAAGCAAGGTAGCCGAATCCTCCAACTTCCTCTAATAACCCTTCTTTCTTAAGCTCATCGTTGAGGGCAATCAAATCTGGCTGGATTTCTTTGTTAGCAAGTTTCTTCATGACCTTAAATATAACTTGATGGGCAGCACTATAGAAGTCTTCTGGCTTAAGTTCTGCATCATGTATTAGTTCAGGCTCAATTAAAATTGCCCCCAGATAAGCCTGTTCAGTTGTTGTATCAAGTAAACCAGAATTTAAAATTGCTTCTTCATCAATCAATTCTGCCCTCCGCTTCTCCTATCTTTAAAATGGCATTAAATGCAGCTTCAAGTGTGCCGAAGTATAATTCGTCTAAATCGGTTGATGGAAAATAAACCACAAAGGGATTCGGGGAAAGAGGCTCAAAATTTAACAAAAATGGAATCCCATTCTCAAATATCTTATTCTCAATTTGTTCAAGCGATAGTCCTTTAATCTCCATTTTTCACCTCCTTGTAAGCTTCTATTAAAATCCCAAAAGTTTCAAGATCCAAAACAACAAACTTTCCATAAGGCATCCTCACATACACCAGTGGGAGTTTTCCTTTAGAGGCTGCTCTTTCTTTTATTTTATCCATTATATCAAGAGTGATTCTAAATCCTTTTTTGTTTCTCGTAAATTTTGCTTCAGCTATAAAATGTTTACTTTCTGCATCAGCACCAACACCATGAATTTCCCCTGTGCGTGGTTTAATTTGCCAATCGTCAGGTTTGTCATGTTCCCATAAAAAACGCCCAATTTCCCTTTCAGCCTCTTTCCAGTTAAGTCCCATATTAATCTCCTATTATTTCTATAATATCTCTATTCTCGTTTACAATTATCTTAAAATCAGAGATTTTTTCGTCCAGATTATCTCCTTTTTTGATTTCAACAACCGCATCCAGTTGACCTATAGGATACAAACTTCCTTCTTCAGAGTTCTGTATTGTATCTATCATTCCTTTCATATCAGCACTCTGCTTCTGGAGATTTTTAATAGTTATATCATACTGCTGCAACTTTGCTTTTACTTGTGGATTGTCAGGAGTCAGAGTTTTTAGAAGGAAAGTTCTTTTTTCAGACTTAACCTGCTCAACTATCTTATTCACTTCTTCCTGCTGCTCCTTGATTTCCTTAATAATCTTCTTTTTAGATTTCTTGGTTATTTTGACAAAAATCGGCACCTTAATTAAAATATTCACTTCTCACCTCCTTTCATTCGGTAAAGAACTCCCTCTTTATGTGAGGAATAATGAGTTCCCACTTTTTTGAAAAATACCCAATCTGCTTGATAAATTCCTGTTTTCCTTTAATAGCAGTTTCAAGTTCTTGGATTTCTGAATAAAGTTCCGCAAGTTCATCATCTTCCTCCAAACAGATCTGGTCTATCTTCTTCTCCGAAGCATCGTATAAACCATACTCTTCAACTACCCTTTTTCTAACTTTTCTCTTTCTTAATGTATATCCTTTCTTGAGTAAACCAAGTTTGGCATAATCTTTTTCTAATTCTTTGCTCAACTTGAGACTCTCATTCTGTAAGAATATTGAAATCATTTCTGCCTGTTCTGGGGTAATTTTACTTTCTCCATCTGGCTCCAAACCATAATAGATTGCATTAAAATTCTCAATTATAATCTTTTCTACCTTATCCCATGTAAGCTTCAATACTCTACCTCCACAGGTTTTCTATGTAATTCCTCCGCCTCTGGATTTGAGTAATACTTCTTAATGATGTAATACTTCTTATCGAAGAATGGGAAGAATTGAGCCCTAAACTTGTTGACTGCTCCATCTGGAGCTTGACCAACTTCTACAATCCAACCACCAAGAGCAGCCTGAAGTTTTTTCTTTCTCATAAATGTTGTTTGATCTTGTGTAGTTCCTACAAGAACATAATAGACATTCCTGTAGAAACCTTGAAGTGCTTTGTGAAAATGCCCCAACAAAAGAACATTTGGTTTGTCATTTATATAACTCTCAATTATCTTCTGCGGAGTATAGCTTATAGCATAAGCACTTCCACCACCAGGATGAGCAAGTCTTATTGAAGCAGTTTTGCCCGTCTCTGGGTGTTTTATTAAAATATCTCTCTCTAAATATCCCAAATATACCAAATCATCTTTGCCCAATTCTTTTCTTCTTTGAACTGCATATTTACCGATGTCTCTAAAACCAATATTTTGTGTCCACCAACCTT
>Ga0190359_1000689_pt1 | contig 22495 bp, 15 predicted proteins | sample 48721823_MG_FD_161269 | JGI IMG/M metagenome (GOLD analysis project Ga0190359, IMG submission 161269) | Hydrothermal vent microbial mat bacterial communities from Southern Trench, Guaymas Basin, Mexico - 4872-18-2-3_MG | ecosystem: Environmental > Aquatic > Marine > Hydrothermal vents >... | reverse complement strand
CTGGACTACGGGCAGGAGGTCACCTACGTCGACGCCATGCACCGGGCAGCCGAGCTGGGCATCAAGATCGCCACCATCGGTGCCTCCGGCCTGGACCGCCAGGGGGAACTGGTATGGCGCCAGCTGGCGCAGTACACCATGGCACCGTTCGTGTTCCTGACCTACGGCGAGAGCGGCGACAGCGAGGGCTCCCCCAGCACCGTCAGCCACCACGTGGGTTCCAACTGGGTGGCCGAGAATCTCGACGCCATCGTGGTGCGCCTGATCAAGCTGGAACTGGGATACTACGGCAGCAAGGTCTCCCCCGGCGTGGAGGACTATTTCCTGGCCGAGGCCTCCTCCTCGCGGCCGGCCGGGGAGGTGCTCGAGGACCTGTTCAGCCAGTCGGTCCGCCAACTCGTCGACTACTGCGTGCAACGCATCGAACCGGCCACTCCCACCGTCGTTCTGCCGTTGCAGGTGGACCGGAAGGTTCCCCGGCTGGTGCGGCAGGCCGTCCAGCAGTTGCAGAACCGCCTGGCGCTGGGCCTGGCCCACAACGGTCGCTTCCAGTTGGTGGAACGCCAGGACCTGCCCAAGCTGCTGGCCACCATCAGCGAGCAGTTTTCCAGCAAGTACGACGAGGGCAAGGTGGCCGAGCTGGGCAAGCTGGTTCCGGCCAAGCTGGCGGTGTTTTCCAGGCTGGGCAGCGGGGCCGCGGGAAGGCTGGAGATGCTGGTCAAGCTGGTGCGCCTGCAGACGGGCGAGATCCTCTCGCTGTCGCTGTTGAAGATAGATCCCAAGTTGCTGTCGGCGGCACCCTGAACTTACCATAACCCGGTACCGTCGTTGCTCTGGCGGTAGCGGGCGGTAGCGGGCGGTAGCGGGCTTTTGTTGTCGTTTCCGCGACAACGGGTTAGATTGGATCTGCCGGCCGGTAGCCGGTGAAAGGACGAGCGGTGATGCAGGGTGCCGATGTCGAGAGGTTGCTGGCGCGGGTGCCGTTTCTGGCCGACGTCACCACCGCCGATCGCCGCGCCCTGGGGCGGCTGGCCAGCACCCGCAGCTACGAGCGCGGGGCGCTGGTGTGCAACCAGCAGGAGCCGGGAGATGCCCTGTTCATCATTGCCCGCGGCTCGGTGCGGGTGGTGCTCTACGGCGAAAGCGGCAAGGAGATTACCCTGGCGCTGCTGACACCCGGTGATTTCTTCGGGGAGATGTCCCTGCTCGACGGCCAGCCGCGTTCGGCCAGCGTGGTCACTACCGAGCCGGCACTGTTGGTGGTGCTCAAGCGCGAGGACTTTCGCCAGCACCTGCTGCAGAACCCGGCCACGGCACTGGCGGTGCTCGAGGAACTGAGCCGTCGCCTGCGCAAGGCCGACGAGATCATCGGCAGCCTGGCCATGATGGACGTCTACGGCCGGGTAGCCCGCATGCTCATGGAACTGGGCGAGCGCGAGGGCCAACAGGTGGAGGAGGGTATCCTCATCAAGCGCCGGCCCACCCAGCAGGAAATAGCCAGCATGGTCAACACCTCCCGGGAGACGGTCTCCCGGGCGCTCAACGAGTTCCGCAAGCGGGGTCTGCTGGTGCTGAACGGCCGCCGGGTGCTGCTGCGGCCACAGTTCTACAGTGAGGTCTTCTGAAGCGGCGACGGGGGTAGTGGGCCGGTGAAGGTCATGATCGACATCCGCGACGTGCACAAGTCCTTCGGCGACAATCACGTCCTGCGCGGGGTGAACCTGCAGGTACTGGAGGGCCAGACCACCGTCATCATCGGTGCCAGCGGTTCCGGCAAGAGCGTACTCATGAAGCACATGATCGGCCTGCTCACTCCCGACCGTGGGCAGGTGGTGGTCGATGGTGTCGACACCGCCGGTTTATCGCCCCGGGAGCTGGCCCGGGTACGGCAGAAGTTCGGCATGGTCTTCCAGGGGGCGGCGCTGTTCGACTCCATGACCGTGGGCGAGAACGTGGCCTTCCCCCTGCGCGAGCACCGGCGCCTGAGCGAGGCCGAGATCCGGCGCCTGGTGGCCGAGAAGCTCCGCATCGTCGACCTGGAGGGGGTGGAAGACGTCTTCCCGGCCGAGCTGTCCGGGGGCATGCGCAAGCGCGTGGGCCTGGCCCGGGCGGTGGTGCTGGAGCCGCGCATCATCCTCTACGACGAGCCCACCACCGGCCTCGACCCCATCACCGCCAACAGCGTCGACGAGATGATCATCAATGCCCAGCAGCGCCTGGGGGTGACCTCGGTGGTCATCTCCCACGACATCGCCTCTTCCTTCCGGGTGGGCGACCACGTGGCCATGATCTACCAGGGTCAGATAGTAGACCAGGGACCGCCCGAGAAGCTGCGCCACTCGCAGCATCCCTACGTGCAGAAGTTCCTTTCCACCTGGTTTGCCAAGGGTGACTGATGGCGCAGGTTGTGTGACGGCGTTGACATACAGCCGGCTCCGCGACAAGATGGCGCCTCCATGACACGAGGAGGAAGCTGGACATGAAGGCTGGCGACACGGACGGCAACAACGGCAACGGCGAGGCTGGCGAAGGCGGCAGCGACTTCATCCGCACCCGCATCCGCGAGGACCTGGCGGCCGGTAAGAACGACGGACGGGTGCACACCCGCTTCCCGCCCGAGCCCAACGGCTACCTGCACATCGGCCATGCCAAGTCCATCTGCCTGAACTTCGACGTGGCGGCCGAGTTCGGCGGCAGGTGCAACCTGCGCTTCGATGACACCAATCCCACCAAGGAGGAAACCGAGTACATCGAGTCCATAAAGCAAGACGTGCACTGGCTGGGCTACGACTGGGAAGACCGCGAGTTCTACGCCTCCGACTACTTCGAGCGCCTCTACCAGTTCGCCGAGGAATTGATTCGCAAGGGCCTGGCCTACGTCGACGACCAGAGCCCGGAGGAGATCCGCGCCAACCGCGGCACCCTCACCGAGGCGGGCCGACCCAGTCCCTGGCGTGACCGCCCGGTGGAGGAAAACCTGGACCTGTTCCGGCGCATGCGCGCCGGCGAGTTCCCCGACGGGGCCCGGGTGCTGCGTGCCAAGGTGGACATGGCCGCACCCAACATCGTCATGCGCGATCCCACCATCTACCGCATCCGCCGCGCCCACCATCCCCGCACCGGTGACAAGTGGTGCATATATCCCATGTACGACTTCGCCCACTGCCTGTCCGATGCCATCGAGGGCATCACCCATTCACTGTGCACGCTCGAGTTCGAGAACAACCGCGAGATCTACGACTGGTTCGTCGACAATGTCTCGGTGCCCCACAAGCCCCAGCAGATCGAGTTCGCCCGCCTCAACCTGGGCTTCACCGTGCTCAGCAAGCGCAAGCTGTTGCAGCTGGTGGAACAGGGTCACGTCAGCGGCTGGGACGATCCGCGCATGCCCACCATCAGCGGCCTGCGCCGGCGCGGCTACACCCCCGAGGCCATCCGCACCTTCTGCCGGCGCATCGGACTGGCCAAGCGTGACAGCACCGTGGACATGGCCCTGCTGGAAGATACCATCCGCGCCGATCTCAACTGGAAGGTGGCCCGGCGCATGTGCGTGCTGCGACCACTGAAGCTGGTGATCGACAACTACCCCGCCGGCCAGGAGGAATGGTTCCAGGCTCCCAACCTGCCCGACGACCCGGAGCGCCTGGGCAGTCGCCGGGTTCCCTTCTCGCGGGAAATCTACATCGAGAGCAGCGACTTCATGGAAGATCCCCCGCGCAAGTTCTTCCGCCTGGCACCCGGCCGGGAGGTGCGCCTGCGCTGGGCCTACCTGGTGACCTGCCAGGAGGTGGTGCGTAACGACTCCGGCGAGATCGTGGAGTTGCACTGCAGCTACGATCCGGCCACCCGCGGTGGCGACACTCCCGACGGCCGGCGCGTCAAGGGCACCCTGCACTGGGTGTCGGCCGCCCACTCGGTGTCCTGCCGGGTACGCCTCTACGATCGCCTGTTCGTGACAGAGCGCCCGGGAGCCGGCGGTGGCGATTTCCTCGAGGATCTCAACCCCGAGTCGCTGGTGGAACTGGACGGGTGCCGGGCCGAGCCGGAACTGGGCCGGGTGCAGGCAGGTGAACGCTTCCAGTTCGAAAGACAGGGGTATTTCTGCGTCGACGAGAAAGACAGCCAGCCCGGCCGGCCGGTGTTCAACCGCATCGTCCCCCTGCGCGACAGCTGGGCCAAGCTGGTGCGCCGGGGCAAGGCCTGACCGGACGATGAAGGTGATGCCTCCCGGGCTACGAGCCTGCACCTGGTTGCTCTTCTTTCTCTCGGCCTGTGGCCAGCCACCGCCACCGCCGGCACCACCGGCAACCGCCCCGGCAGTGGTTGATGCCGGACTGCCGCTGCCGCCCGCCGGGCGGGTGGCGCCGCCGTTGCGTTTCCTGGATGCCCGGGACAGCCCGCCCCTGCCGGCGGCCGATCTTCACAAGCTGCGCCAGCGGGGAGTGCTGCGCATGGTGTTTCTGGGCAGCCCCGGCCAGCGGGTCCTGCCCGAGGGCCATCCCCTGGCCGGGCTGATGGAGCAGGCCGAGTACCTGGCCGAGTACCTGGGCCTGGAACTACAGCCGCTGGCTGTCGAGCAACCGGGGAAGCTGTTGCCCTTGCTGCAGCAGGGGCGGGCGGAGATGGTGGGGGAGCTGTTGGCACCGGTGCAGGTGCCCGGGCTGGACTGCAGCACCGCCGTGGATCACGTGCGCCTGTTGCTGGTGGGCCGCCGCTCCGACCCGCAGGCGCCGGCATCGCTGCGACAGGCCCTGGAGCAGGGGATCTGGGTGGCCGATGAGCCCGGGGCAACCGAGTTGCGCCGGCGAGCGGGGAAACTGCTTGACACCAAGCCGGAAGCCATCCGGGTGGCCCGGGACACGGACGCCTGGCGACTGCTGGAGCGGGTGGCGGGGGGGCGGGTGAAGCTGGCGCTGGTAAGCAGTGATCGCCTGCAGGCCTACCAGGCCTATCACCGGGAAGTCCAGGTGTTGTTCGAGGTGGATCGCCAGCGGCCCCGGTGCTGGGTGGTGACGGGACGGATCCGCGGACTGCTCGAGGCGGTCAACGCTTTTCTCTACGAGCGGGCGCTCACCACCCATCGGCGGCGCCGCCACGGCGGCGACCTGGATCGTATCCGCAAGTATGGAGCCCTGCGGGTGGCCATGCTCAACAACCCGGTGGCATACTTCATCTACCGGGGCCAGGAGGTGGGCTTCCAGTACGAGCTGGCCGACTTGCTGAGCCGCCGGCTGGACCTGCGCCTCGAGGTGGTAGTGCCGGAGCGTCCCAAGGATGCCACCCGCATGGTGATCGAGGGCCTGGCCGACGCGGCCTTCACCTCTCCCGATGCCCAGGACCCCGGGCGCGACCAGCTGGACTTCACCCGCCCGCTGCACTGGTCGGACCAGGTGCTGGTGCAGCCGTCCGCGGAACCGGCCATCACCAGCCTGGCCGGTTTGGCCGGGAGGACGGTTCACGTGCGGCGCTCGTCGCAGTACTATCCCACTGCCCTGGCCTTGACGGTGGTGGTGCCCTGGTTGCGGATCGGCGAGGTGGCGGAGGACCTGGAGACGGAAGACATCATCGACCTGGTGGGTCGCGGCAAGCTGCCGCTCACCATCGCCAACTCGGTGCTGCTGGGAGCGGAGCTCGGCCACCGGGGCGACATCCAGGGCACCCTGGTGGTTTCCCGCCACCGGCCCCTGGTGCTGGCGGTGCGGGCCGGCTCGACCAGGCTGCTCAAGCGGCTGGAGCGTTTCATCGAGCGTGATTGCCGGGGGGACTGGTTTGATGAACTGGAGGGGAAGTACTTTTCCGGGCGGGCCCGCATGCACGAGGTCAGGGCCGAGTCGCTGCAGGCCAGCGGTTCCATATCTCCCTACGACGACCTGGCCCGGGAGATGGGAGCCCGCTTCGGTATCGACTGGCGCCTGATCCTGGCCCAGATGTACAAGGAGTCGCGCTTCGATCCCCGGGCGGTGAGTTGGTCGGGAGCGCGCGGACTCATGCAGGTGATGCCCCAGACGGGTGCCGAACTGGGAGTACGCGACCTGTTCGATGCGCGGCAGAACCTGCGGGCCGGCGTGGCCTACCTGGTGCGCCTGATGAACTCCTTCGAGCCCAGCCTGCCGCGCCGCCAGCGCATCCGCTTCGCCCTGGCCGCATACAATGCCGGAATCGGCCACGTGCGCGACGCCCGCCGGCTGGCCTGGCGGTTGGGCTACGATCCCAACCGCTGGTTTGGACACGTGGAACGCGCCATGCGCCTGCTCGAACAACCGGCCTACTATCGTCACCTCCGCTACGGCTACTGCCGTGGCTCGGAGACGGTCCAATACGTTAGCGAGATCCAGACCAAGTACGAGGCTTACTCGCGGTTGGCTCCAGCCAGGTGAGCCGGGTACGTAGAGAATCTCTAAACTGTACCGGCTAATCTCTGCACTATGTTTTCAATTGCCGCCGGCTGTCTTCGAAGAGCCTGCCCACCTCGCCCCAGACCCGCTGGACGAACTGCTCGGCGCTGGCGCAGTCGTTGGGGACGATGGGGGGACCTATGGTGACGGCCACCGCCCGGCCCAGGTTGACCCGGTCCATGCTCTTGGGAACGATGTCCAGGGTGCCGTCGAGTCCCACCGGGATTGCCCGCAGTCCCTGCCGGTAGGCTCCCTCGATGGCCCCGGGATAGATCTTGGGGCGCAGCTGGCCGTCTTCGGAACGGGTCCCCTCGGGAAACACCACCACCGCCGTGGATTGACGGCACATGCGCAGGGTCTCGTCCAGCGCCTGCTGGCGGCTTTGCTTGTCGCGGCGCTGGAAGTAGATGGTGCCGGCGGCATAGGAATGCTGGCCGATGAGGGGAATGTACTGGACCAGCTTCTTCGACAGGAAGGCCACCGTGTCCAGCGCCTCCATGAGCACCAGGATGTCCACGTAGGACTGGTGATTGGAGACGAACATGTAGCCGCGCCGGTCGACGGGAATGTTCTCCCTTCCACTGACCTGCAGTTTTACCTTGAGAATGTCGCGGCGGCAGCGACGTGCCCAGGAGATCATGCGGTGCAGGCGCTTGAGACGGTCCTCGCGCCCGAAGCGCCGGGTGAGCAGCATGGTCAGGGGCAGGGGCGGGAAAATGGTGTTGGGGATGGCCACGGCCACGCAGGCGGAAAAACGCGCCAGCATGTGGGCCCGGCCCAGGGCATTGCGGAAGCTGCTGCGCTCGGCGCTCACGGATCTCTCCCCGTCGTGGTTACTTGCCACCCACCACCAGGGGAACGGTCACGGTGCGCCGCTCGCCCCGGTAGCGCGGGTAGCGAAACAGTTTCACGGCCTTTCTCAGGCAGGACTCCAGGCGGGGGGCACGGCCGGCCGGGTCGATGTGAAAACGAGCGCAGCGTCCCTGGTTGGTCACGGCCCAGAACAGCTCGAAGCTGTCGCCGGCCTCTACCTCTCCGGCCCGGGCCGACTTGTTCAGGCAGTAGTACAGCAGGGGCAGGTACTCGGCATGCACCTCGGCCAGCTGCTGCTTGCCGGGAGGCGCCGGCAGCCGCTGCCGGCTGAAATCGGTGAAGGTGACGAAACCGGTGGCCTGGCGTTCCAGGCGCAGGCAGGCCTGGGGATCGCCACGGCGCAGTTGACGACACAGGCGAACCAGTTGCCGGGAGCGCCGATAACGCCGTTCTGACTTGCTCAAGCCGACCAGCATCTGGGCATTGGCCCGGGCCAGCAAGCCATAGGCCCTGGCCAGGTCGCCGGCCTGCTCGGCCCGCCGGGCCAGTTGTTCCAGCAACTTCCGGGCCAGGCCGGGGCAGTTGCCCTGGCCGCAGACTTCGACGGCGGCCAGGAGCTTTTTCTCTTCGTCTTCCGGGTAGCCGGAAGCAGCCGCCAGGCGGGCCTGGACCTGCAGGGCCCGGGCCTGACACCAGCGATCCCCGATCTGCCGGGCCTGCTTGGTCAGCTCCACCGCCCGTGACGACAGTTCGAACAGGGTGGCGTCCACGTCCTCGGGCGGGCTGCCGCGCCGGGGCAGTCGGCGGCAACGGCGCAGCAGTTTGCCGAGTTCACCCTCGAGCTTCCACAAAGCGCTGAAGCGCGCTGCGGCCCGGCGGGGCCAACCCGGCCCCGGGCGTCGCAGCCGACGCAGCAGGTTCCGGCGGCGGCGCAGCTGGTGGGCCGAGGTATAGGCGTTGATGGCTTTCATGAAGTTGTCCGCCGCTGCTTGCCACCGGTGACGGCGGAGTTGCTGGCGGGCCTGTCGTTCGAGTTGCCGGCCGCGCCGTGCCGCCGCGGCCGGAGCATCCGGCAGTTCGCTCGAGCGTGGAGCCGCCGCCACACCGACGGTGATGGCCAGGCAAGACAGCAACGTCAGCAACGGGGAGAAGACACCGCGGACCGCAGAACCACCGCTAACGGGCACGACCTCATTTTTCCTTTCTGGCCAGGGTGTAGCTTCGCTTCATCACCCGTCCCGGTTCGATGTACACTCGTTCCTCGACAGTCTCGAAGTAGGGGTTTTTCAGGGTGACAAGGTGAATGCCGGGAGACAGCGAGAAGGAACGGGCCACGGGGGTGGTCTCCACGTAGGCCCCGTCGATGTAAACGTCGGCCCAGGGCCAGGCCACCACCTTGAGCGCTCCCGGCGGCCCGGCAGCAGTGGCTGCCACGGCCTGGTTGCCGGTGGTCACCAGCTGGAAGATCACCATCCACACCACCAGCACCAGGGCCAAGGCCAGTTGTACGCCGGTAATCAGGCGTAACGACAAGGGGGGCGGCAGGTTCTCGTCCTCGCGTACCAGCTGGTGATTGGCCAACACGCTGGCGGGTACGAAAGTTTCGGCTTCCTCCCGCGAAATGATCCCCTGGTGGTACAAGTAGGTGACCAGGCGACCGGAGTGGTTCATCTTGATGCGGGCGCCGAGCACCTTCTCCAGGTCCCGCTTGAGTTGCCCGGTGCTCTGGTAACGGTCCTGGGCCTCGCGGGCCATGCACCGCAAGACGAGCTTTTCCACCCGGCGGGGAATGTTGGGATTGATACGGCGCGGGTGCAGAAACTTCCCGTTGAGGATCTTGTGCATTATGCTGTTGCCGCCACCCTCCGAGAAAGGCTTTACCCCGGTCAACATCTGGTACAGCACTATTCCCAACGAGAAGATGTCGGAACGGAAATCGATCTTCACCCCCATGATCTGTTCCGGAGACATGTAGGCCGGGGTTCCCAGCGAGGTGCCCGGACGGGTCAGGTCCCCCAGGTTCTCATCGCGAGCGATGCCGAAGTCCATCAGCTTCACCTCTCCCTTGCGGGAGATGATGATATTGGAGGGCTTGATGTCCCGGTGGATGATGCCGCGGTAGTGGGCATATTCCAACGCCGAGCACACCTGCAGGCCGATCAGCAGGGCGATGTCCACCGGTAACTGGTCCACCCGGTCGAGAAGATCGAACAGGTCTATTCCCTCGACGAACTCCATGATCATGCGCAAGTTGCCGTCTTCCTGGAAGAAATCATGAATGTGCACGATGTTCTCGTGCTGCAGGGCGGCCAGGCTGATGGCCTCGCGCACGAACCTCGCCACCACTTGGGGGTCATTCGAGTACTCCGCCTTGAGTTCCTTGATGGCCACCGGCCGGTTGAGCGAGTTTTGCACCGCCTTGTAGATGATGGCCATGCCACCGGAACCGATTTCGCCGATCACCTCGCAGTTATGAATGTGCTTTTCGGCCATGGCTGACAAATGGTAGCTTGTCGCCGGCGCTACTGTCAATCATCTAGCTTGCCCAAGTTCTTGACAAAAAGGGTGCTTTTGGCAACACTCGGCAAAAAGGGAGGTCTGCTAGACCATGCCGCAACCGCTTATCACAACACCCGAGGCCGCCATTCGCCTGGCCCGGACCATCGCGTCGGATATCAGCCTCTACAACGAGGAGAAGATCATCGAGGGTCTGGAAAACGACAACTTGTTCGACGTCCTGGACGATGAAATCGAACGGGGCCGGGAACACTACAAGAGTCGGTTGGATCCAGAGTTGTACTCTCGAACGAACTACTACGACAGGGCCCTGGTGGACATCCTCATCAAGTCCAAGGCCCACGTGCGCACCAAGATCTGGTGAGCGATGCATCCAGCTCCGGGGGGCAATCTCCCAGAATCGAACTGAATGTGGCGGGGGAGCAGGCAGGCAGCCGCCTGGATGCCTTCCTGGCCGGGCGCTTGCCCCATCTCAGCCGGTCCTACCTGAAGGGCCTGATCGAAAACGGGCGGGTGACGCTGAACGGCCGGCCGGTTCGCCGGGCGGCCAAGCGCCTGGCCGGTGGCGAGGTCTTGGTGCTGCAGCTGCCCCCGCCACGGCCGGCCGAGGTTCAACCCCAGGCCATCGACATCACCGTCATCCACGAGGACGAGGATATCATCGTGGTTGATAAACCGGCCGGCCTGGTCGTGCATCCCGCTCCCGGATGTCCGGACGGCACCCTGGTCAACGCCCTGTTGCATCGCTGCCATGACCTGTCAGGGGTCGGAGGGGTGTTGCGGCCCGGCATCGTGCACCGGCTGGATCGCGACACCTCCGGGGTGATGGTGGTGAGCAAGAGCGACCGGGCACACCGGCGCCTGAGCGAGATGTTCAAGCAGCACCAGGTGGAAAAAGTCTACCTGGCGGTGGCGGTACGGCGGCCGGGAGCCGCCGAATTGCCCGATTCCGGCCGCTGGGATACCTGCTTCGGGCGCCACCCGGTGCATCGCAAGCGCTTCACCTCGATGCGGGAAGATGGCAAGCAAGCCATCACCGAGTATACCGTGTTGCGTCGCTATACCATCAACGACTGGCAGCTGGTGCAGGTTCAGGCCCGCCCCCGTACCGGCCGCACCCACCAGATTCGCGTGCACCTGGCCGACCACGGCCATCCCCTGCTGGGAGACAAGCTCTACGGCGGGCGTACCACCCGGTCCCTGCCTGACCGCTTGCGGCCCCCGCGCCAGGCGTTGCACGCAGCGGAGCTGGCCTTCTGCCATCCCCGCAGCGGCCGAATGGTGCGCTTTCGTTCCCCCCTGGCCGCCGACCTGGTGACCCTGCTTGAGAATATCGAGGCCCTGGCCGCGGCACAGTGATGGTGCTATGCTGCACTCGGTGAGTGGGCATGAACGAACACATGGAAAAACTGGTGCTGGTGGTCGAAGATGATGCCGGGTTGCTGGGCGGGATACTGGCCTGGCTGCGAAAGGTCGAGGCCGGCTTCGCCGTCATGGGTACCTCCCGCGGAGACCGGGCGCTGCAGCTTATCGACCGGCATCGTCCAGACATCGTCGTCAGCGACGTCAGGTTGCCCGGCCAGGGAGGCCTGGAACTGCTGGCCCTGTGCCGGTCCAAGTATCCAACCACCAGGTTCATCATCATGAGCGCCTATCCCACCCGCAAGCTGGAGAACGAATCGTTGCGGCGGGGGGCGCTGCAGTTCCTGCGCAAGCCTTTCGACCTGCAACAGCTGGAGCGGGCGGTGGTACAGGCGCTGCAGGCCGAGTGCCGCGAGCCACTGGCAGGTTTTCTCAGGGGCCTGTCGGTGGCCGGGATTGTCCAGCTGCTGGAGGCTGAGGGTCAGAGTTTGCGGCTGGTGCTGAGCCGCGAGGATGGAACCCAGGGGGTGCTGGTTTTTTCCCGGGGACGCCTGCTCCATGCCCGGCTTGGTGAAACGTCCGGGAGGGAGGCGGCCCTGGAGTTGCTTTCCTGGCAGGACGCCAACATGGGGTTCGAGCCCGCCTGCGGAACGCAGCAGCAGACCATCGACGAACCGCTGTCATTCCTGCTCATGGAGGCGGCTCGCCTCCAGGACGAGGGAGACCGAGGCCGGGGCTAGAACTTGGGCACCGCCTTGAGGATGGCCTTGCCCTGCTTGATGACCACCTTGAACTCCACTCCCTTGCACTTGTACTGCTTCATGATGGAGGGAACCTGCTTGCGGAGGGTGTTGGCCAGGGCCTGCTCGGTCAGTCCCTTGACTGGTTCCCGGCAGCGACGCTTGGCGGTGACGTAGGCGTTGAACAGCGAACGGACGTTGGTCTCGTTGAGGGGATCGGCGGTGGCCCGGGCCGGAGCAGCCCTGGCTGCGGTGTTGGCTGCGGCGGTGCCGGTTTCGCTTGCCGGCTGCTTCTCGGCTGCCAGTTGCTCACCGGGTTTCACCAGGCCGGCCCGGTAACGAGCCCGGAAAAGATCACGGCGGTAGGTGCCTTCCTCTATCTGGCGCACGGTGCGGTTCCAGTAGTTTTCATAGGTGTTCATGCGCGCCACCAGCTGGTTGATGCGGAAACGCAAGGCGGTGTTGCGTACCTGGCTCTTGCGCAGCTCCTGGACCAGGTTGTGCAGCCGGGTGCGTTCCAGGCGCGGTTCCAGGCGCTCGATGCCCTGGAAGTACTGTTCGTAGAGGGACTTCAGGCGTTCTACCCGGTGCTCGATGTCCTCCAGGCGGTGCTCCAGTTCCTCGTGCCTGCCGTTGAGCTGGGTCATGAGTAACTTGTACCAGAGCTCAGCCGCTTAGGCAACTTGCGGTCGACCGGCTGCGGGAGAGCGAACTTGACCGACCCTGTCACCAGTCCGTAGTATGGAGAAAACCTACCGCGGAGGTTCCCGGATGACGAAAATGTCGGCGTGTTCAACATTGCTGCTGGTGGTAGGCATGTTACCGTCCGGCCGCGCTGGCGAGGTGAGCAAGGCGCAAAGCGGCGTAAACGCCCGGCAGGGCGTGCTGCAGGTGGAAAGCTCTCCTCCCGGAGCCCGGGTGTTGCTCGACGGCCGGCCGATTGGCAGGACACCGTTGGTGCTGGAGAAGGTCAAGGCCGGCCCCCACGAGGTGAAATTGCAATTTCCCGACTTTGCCGAGGCCACGCGACGGGTCGAGGTACGGGTGGGCAGGAAGGCACGGGTGAAGATCACCCTGCGGCCGCTGTTTGGCGGACTGCGGGTGACCGTTCCCGAGGGCATCGGTGCCCGGGTGCTGCTGGATGGTGACGACGTGGGACCGGCACCGGTTTTTCTGCAACGGGTGCTGGCCGGTCCGCACCAGGTGCGGGTAATCGCCGAAAAACTTCCCCCCTACGAAAAGCAGGTAACCATCAGGCCGGGCCGGCAGGAAGTGCTCAAGGCACCGCTGGAAAGGAACCTGGCCAGGCTGCTGGTCAGTACCACACCGGTCCGCGGGCAGATCTACATCGATGGCAAGTTGCGCGGCAGCGCACCGTTACGCCTGCTGTTGCCGCCCGGCAAACACGAGCTGCAGGCCCGGGCCGGTCCCGGTTCCAAGCCGGTGAAGCGCCGTCTGTCGCTGCGGGCCGGGCGCACGACGCGCCTGCGGTTGCGGCTGCCGGTGGTCTACGGATCGCTGCGGGTAAGCAGCAAACCCGCGGGGGCGGCCATCGAGATCGACGGTCGCCGGCGAGGCCGGGCGCCGGTATCGATCGCCCGGTTGAGCACCGGGGTGCACGTGATAGTGGCCCGATCGCGGGGACGCGAGCCGTTGCTGGGCCGGGTGGAGGTTCTGCCGGGACGAACCGCCAGGGTGGAGATGGATCTGGATCGTCCCGAGCGTTCGCGGTTCTACTCGGGGGCGGAAGCGACGGTGGCGGTCGCGGCCGAGAAGGCGGGTGACCTGCCCGCACTGGTGGCTCCGCAACCGGCGGCTGCGCCCCAAGGTGCTGTCGAAGCGCCGGCGGCGACCGCGGCGACGCAGCCGTCGGGAATCAGCCAACCGCCAACCCTCGGTGCACGGAAGACTCCCCCGGCAGCAAAGACACTGGTTGCCAGGAAAGAAGACTCCGGCACGGCCCCGGCCGCGGAACCGGCGCCCACGGTCGTCGCTGCCGCCGAAAGGCCCATGTCAACCTGGCGGCTGCTGGCCTGGGTGAGCACGGGGACCGCGGGAGCGGCCGTGGTGACCATGGCGGTGCTGTTCGGGGTGGGGGCCAAGACACGGTCCGATGCCGACGATGCCTGGGCCCGGGCTATCGATACCAGCCTGCCCCGGCGCGAGCGCGAGGAAGCCTACCGGCAAGCCCAGGATCTCGACTCCCAGGCCGACAACCTGTTCCTGGGCGGCTGGATTACCACCGGGCTGGCTGTCGCGGCCGGGGGTGCGGCTCTTTACCTGTTCCTGGCCGAACCCGGGGAGCGGGAAGGTGACACCGAGACCGCCCTGCACCTGGCCCCTCTGCCCGGCGGTGGCTGGGTGGGGTTGAAACTGGCCTTCTGAAGCGCCTCTCCCGGGCGCTACGAACACTCTTGCCCCTGACCAGGTCCAGGAGCGGCTGATTACCTGGAGCCGGGCTTGTTGAGGTCGACGAATACCGTGTGGATCTTGTTGGGCTGGATGCGCACGCGGATCTGATTGTATAATATTCTTGAAGCGTGGTGCAGAGCATGGGTGGCGACGGGGAGAGGAGGGAAGAAATGATACCCATCTGGTCTACTGTTGTAAGAGGTGTATCTCTTGCGTTTATGCTATGGTTGGTTTCTGCTTCTGGTTGTTATCCACCTGGTAACTGCACCGTCACCGACAACGGTGATGGGACGGCGACAATTACCTGCCCGGACTGGACATCGGTTACCATTAGCAATGGCCAGAAAGGCCCGGGTGGCCCCCCAGCGCTCGTGGTAACTGAACGTGTTGACGTTGGTGATACCAATTGTCCAGAGGGTGGATATATCCTCTACAGCGGTATCGATGAGAATGAAGATGGGGAACTTCAGGAGGGTGAAATTTACAGTCTGGTCTATGTATGTAACGGCCTGGACGAATCGCCGTCTGGAATACTCCGGGGATCCTACGTAATAAACAATGAACATGATGTGCGGATGATTGACGGAGTTAGTAGGATTACCGGCGATTTGGAAGTATATGGTAAAGGTCTTCTCGAGCTGGTACTGCCGCATCTTCAATCAGTTGGTGGCAACCTGGAGATCCATGATAACGATGACCTAACGAAGATATCCCTGGAGAACTTGAGTATGGTGGAAGGATTCGTGACTATTGACTCCAACCCAGTGCTCGATTCCATGTTCATCCCTCGCCTGGAAAGCGTGGGTGATAACCTTCGCATAATAGACAATCCCGCGGTGGAGGAATTGCGCTTGGGTGAACTTACCGAGGTGGCTGGAAATTTGCGCCTGGTGAACAATCACAGCCTCGTGCTTGTTGACATGGGAGTGCTTACCTCCGTAGGGGGAATACTGGAGCTATTTGATAATGACAGAATTACTAATTTTGTACTGCCATTGTTGCAAACGGTTTCCAGGTTGGACATACGAAGAAACCCGTCCCTCCACGACGTAGACATGATGGCACTGGAGCATGTGGAAGACAACCTGGAAGTACTTTTTAACAATTCCTTGGTTGCAGTCGATATGCCAGTACTATCATCAGTGGGAGGGAAATTGTGTATAACCGATAATATAGCCTTCTCTTCGATTTCAATGCCGGCCCTGCAAACCCTGGGAGAAATGAGTGTATATTCTAACAGCATCTTGCGAGAACTCACCATGAACAAGTTGGCGTATATTGAGAAAAGCATGATAATTGAAAACAACAAATCGTTGGCGACCATATCATTGCCAGCACTGGAAGAAGTGCCTAAGTACATTGAGATTAACCGGAATAACAAGTTGTCTGAGGTCAGACTTGATGTCCTGCGTTTTGCTGAAGTGGTACATGTCTCTTACAATCCCTCGTTGCAGTCCCTGTCCCTGCCTGCGCTGAGATCACTGGGGCCTTCGACTATCAACGTCGAACTGGAAATTATAGAAAATAATTCTCTCACCGGAATATTTTGCGATAGCCTGACCACGGTGAATGGCGGGATCGTAATCTCTAACAACCTCAATCTGAATGGTTTTTCTTTTTCGTCCCTGCGGTCGTGCTTGGAATTGCAGATGTCTGGGAATGTTTCTTTGTGTCGTTCACTGGTTGATTCACTGATCGACCAGTTGCGTGCCAACGGCTGGACCGGAGACCCGATCGTAGACGGCAACGACGATACCTGTTAGCTGTCTTGATGTTTCTGGTGGTCTTTCTTTTGGGGATGTAGAGGTAAACAATGTTACCAATGGCCAGGTGCGTGTCTATTTTTTTCCCCCGGGCTTGTTGATGTCGACGAATACCGTGTGGATCTTGTTGGGTTGGATGCGCACGCGGATGCGCCGCTTGATGCCCAGGGCATCGTTGCGCAGGGTCAGCGTGTGGCTGCCGGCGGGCAGCTTGAGGTTCATCTGCGGGGTGGGACCGAGTTTTTTCCTGCCCAGGTAGATCACCGAGAAGGGCTCCGAGTTGATACGCAGGGTGCCCGTTCCCCGGGGCCGTGCGGCGACCTGGGGGCGCTTGCGGGCGGTGGCCGGCCGGCGCCGGGGCTTGGCCGTGGCGGTTGGTGCTTTCTGGGGGGCAGGTTTTTTCGCGGTCGGCTTGGCACGGACGGCGGGTTGCGGGACCGGCGGGGGAGGAGCCGGCTCGGTAGCGGTCTTTTCCGGAGTGGACGTGGCAACCCCGGCATCGACGGCCACGGTCTTTTCCGGAGCCGGGGTTGTTGCTGGTGAGGGGGCGGGCGTGGGGGCCGGCGGCCGGACGGCGGGGGAGGGGATCTTGCCGGTGGCAGCCGCGGCGCTGCCCTGGCCGGCGTCTTTTGCCTCCGGGGGCCGTTCCGCCGGGGGCCAGAAGACCACCGCCAGGACGGCGATGGCAACAACCACGGCACCGGCCACGATGATTCCCAGCGGCGACTTGCGGGAGAAGGCGGCGGCCTTGATGGCCCCGGTATCCTGGGTAACCGCCGGGGAGGCTTCCCCGGCGGCCTGCCCCTGCAGCCAGCGCTCGGCCAGGTCTTGTCCGCCATCAGCGGCGGACTCGCTTTCCGGCTTTTCCGCCTCCGGCTGTTGTTCCTCGAGGATCATGGTCTTGGCGGCCAGCAGTTCGGCACGTTCTCCATCGGTGGCAGCCGCGTCTTTCCCCGGCGTTTCTTCCCCGGCCGGTTGCTGTTCTTCGAGGATCATGGTCTTGGCGGCCAGCAACTCGGCGCGGGAACCGTCAGCGGGTGGCGACGGCGGTGGTGCCTGCCGGTTGGCCTCGGGTTCGGCAGCCGCTTGCTCGCGAATGACGGTCTTGGCGGCCAGCAACTCGGCGCGGGAACCGTCAGCGGGTGGCGACGGCGGTGGTGCCTGCCGGTCGGCCTCGGGTTCGGCAGCCGCTTGCTCGCGAATGACGGTCTTGGCGGCCAGCAACTCGGCGTGTTCACTGGCGCTATCGGTGGAGCTGGCGGCCGGAGCCGGTTCCTGCCTGGCCGGGTACTGGGGATCGGTGGGACGGCGGGAATCGGCCGGTTCCACGGCGGTGGAATCGAGCCCCAGCATGTCGAAGGATACGGCCTCGGTGGGAGCATCGGCATCGGCCGGCTGCCGGGGCACCCCGCCGGCCGGCGTGCCCATCACCCCGGTGTTTACGGCGGCCTGCCGCTCCGATTCCCGGCGGATGGCCCGGATGGGGGTGGGTTGTATTGTACGGGGCTTGGCGTCGGGCAGGCGCTGGGGGATGAAGGCGGCCAGGGTGGTGGCATCAGGGTAGATACCGGCCCGGTGCAGGTAGCTGGACAGGTCGGCGGCCATCTCCCCGGCGGTCTGGTAGCGTTTCTTGAGGTTGCGCTCCAGGGCCTTGCGTACCACCGCCGTCAGGCGCTTGTCGACCTTGCGGTTGAGCTTGTGGGGCTTTTCATAGGCACCACGGGTGATGGCCGCCAGGGTCTCGGGCGGGGTGGAACCCTCGAAGGGGCGGCGGCAGGTGAGCATCTCGTAGAGCGATACTCCCACCGAGTACACGTCGGCGCGGCGATCCACCTGCTGGCCGCTGATCTGCTCCGGGGCCATGTAGGCGAGTTTGCCCTTGACCACCCCCGCCTGGGTGGAGGTGATGCGGCTGGCGGCCCGGGCGATGCCGAAGTCGACGATCTTGACCTCTCCCTCGAAGGAGATGAGGATGTTCTGCGGGGAAATGTCACGGTGCACGATCTGCAGGGGCCGGCCGTCGGGGCCGACCTTGCGGTGGGCGTAGTCGAGCCCGCGGCAGACCTCCAGGGCTATGTAGCTGGCGATGGAGGTAGGAAAGGGTTCGTCGATCTCGGCCGACTTGCGGATGAGACTCTGCAGGTCGACGCCGTCGACGAACTCCATCACCAGGTAGTAGTCGCCCTCGTGCACCCCGAAATCGATCACCGAGACGATGTTGCCGTGGCTGAGGGTGACGGTGATCATGGCCTCGTCCATGAACATCTTGGTGAAGGAGTCGTCGTCGGCGAGCTGCGGCAATACCTTCTTGATGGCCAGGTCTTTTTCGAAGCCGCCGGCTCCGTAGAGCTTGGCGCGGTACAGCTCGGCCATGCCACCGGTGGCGATGCGTTCGATCAGGTGGTACTTGCCGAATTCTCTTGGGAGTTTCTCGCTGTTTCCGTTCACCTTTTCTCCCGGCCAACCGGGGCCAGTTTAGCCCAGCCTTTATGAGACGGTCAAATAACGTCACGGGTCTGCGGGCTGCGGCCGCCTCCCCAGTTTTGGGTATTGCGGGCGAGGGGGACGAAACTGGAAAATCCGCATTAATACATGGCGAGTTTTGTCATCATTTCACCGAAAGTCTGTTGCTGCGGATGCTGGCAACCAGTGCGGCCAGAATGTCCTGGATCGACGAGTGTACCGGACACCGAAGGTGTTGTCGTGATCATGGGCAGGACAGGGAGGGGTAAGGAGAGGGCATGAAGAGGGTGGTGTGTCTGCTAAGGGTGACACTGGGAATGTTGTTTCTCACGCCGCCCGTTGGGGCCACAGACGGCAAGTACCGGCAACTTTCAAGCGATCAAACACAGGCCAGTTACCAGCGCAAGTCGATAACCTACCTGGGCATGGACTGCGGGTCGGGTGTGGACGTCGACTTGCCCGTCAAGCAGGCCATCGAGTCTGCCCTGCGCCGACATATCGAGATCGCCAGATTCGACTATAACGAGGTCAAAGGCACCGGGGCGATGAGCATGGAACAACTGGCTCGGCAGCTACGCGACTATGTCAAACAGCGGGCTGTCCAGCGTGCTGCCTCCGAGGCGGAATACGATCCTCGCTTCAAGTCCGCCCGAGTATATTCTTTCGACGTCGAGCGGGTCATGAAGTCGGCCTACCTGTACACCGTCAGGTTGACGCTCTTTCGGGCTGGTAAATACACCTGCCCCGGCAACGTTTTACTGGCAGCCGCCAACGCCTGCGTACCGGGCGAGGCCGGCATGAAGGTCAAACTGAACGCTACCGTCACCTTTTACCATCTGAACCTCGACAACGATTCACAACCCGCCTGGACGGTGGTGAAAGAGCTGCGGGCCGATCCGGCGGAGGCTTTCTTCGCCTATCCCACGGCACCGACTTCTTCCGGCCGGCAAGCCCGCGAGGAGAGCCGGAGGGAGTTGGAAGAGTACAAGAAGGCCCTGTCCGACATGGATGGATACACCACTGCCCGGGCCGCGAGCAAGGCAGCCGACGAATTGGGCCGGTGGCTTGCCAAGGAGATGAAGAAGCTGCCGGCCTTCCAGCTTCTTTCGCCGGTGGTGGGTGTAACCGGTGACGAGGTTGAGTTCATGCTTGGGAGGCAGGCCGGGGTGAGTCTCGACGCCACCTACGACGTGCTGGAGTTCGACCCGAGCGGTCGAGCACATCACCTGGGTTACGTCAAGGTACGCAAGGTGGGTAGTGCCCGGGGTACGGGCGAGGGCACGCCCAGCGTGGCCGAGAAGATCAGGGAGAAACGCCGCTTGGCGGGAGGCGAACTGCTGCGGGAGCATCCCTTGGTGGGTCTGGGAGTAGGGGTGTACGGCGTGTACGAGCTGAGTTTCCTGGACCTGCTCTCTTCCGGTGGCGGTACGAACGGCTATCCCGGCGTGGGTTTCTTCGTAGACTGGGACGTGGCCAACCTGATCGACGTGGCGGAGGTTTACTTTACGTTCGGGGGTGACGTGCTGTTTCCAGGCGAGGCGCAGTGGGGAGAGCAGATCGTGCTCGTACACCTGCTGGCGGGTGCCAGGAAGAAATGGTACGCGGGGCCGTTGGTATTCAGCGCCGGCCTGCGGGGAGGGGTGGCCATCTACTCGGCGGACGAGAGCCACCGGGGCAGCCCCCCCCTGGGGTTCGGTGCCGATGTCCTGCTGGGCCTGGAGTTCTACCTCGTGCCGGAATTCAGCCTGTTTCTGAAGGGAACCGGTCGCTATTTCACCAATCCGCTGCTTCAAGAGGACGGCAGCGGTTCGGACTCGGAAGTGGGCCTACAGTTCTCCGCCGGGATACTGCTGTGCTTCTGAAAATACCCCGAAAAATCCTGCTGGGAGGTAGACGGGCTATGGAGGAAAAGACAGCATCATCGTTGTGCGTGCTGGCATTGTTGGCGAGCGTGCTGGCAACTGCTGGCTGTACCCACTTCATCAAGTATAAATTCAACTTCCAGCCCAGGAAGGTAGCAGCTACACCCCAGGCCTGGAAGAACGTCTACGTTGCTTCCGTGGACGAGGAGTGTCGCAAGTCCGAGTACGACTTGAAGGGGAACCCCGGTCCCGGCCAGGACGAGTTGATTCCACCGCCGCACGAGGTGATCAAGAAAGTCCTGGAGAAAAGGCTTGGGCAGAACAAGGGGCAAAAGCGGCGGATCGCCCTGCTGGTCAAGAACATTCGTTTTTCGGAGAAGGGACTAAACTTCGGCCTCGCCGCCGACTTCGTGTTGGTACGCGGTAAGCAGACCAGGTTGGTGAGGCTGGAGACATCGGTTAGCGGCACTAACCCCTTTTCGGACACGGTCAAAGGGGCATATACACGCCTGGTCTACGATCTTACCGACAGGTTGCTCTATGACGAGCAGGCTCTGAAGTTCCTGGGAGCCAAGCCTGGCACGGCCGGGGATTCGGCCGTGGTCGACGAACCCATCAATCATGGGCCCATACTGCCCCTGAAGCCTTCCCGGGAAGGGGTGCTGGCGACCGGGAGAATTCTCTGGGGAGACAAAGACAAGAGCAACAATTTCGGTGCCACCCTGATGCTGGGAGACGCCAGCGGTGCCATGGGGACGTATTCCTTGGTCTCGATTGATACCGACAGTAACACGGAACTGGATTTTTTCGGCGGCCTGGGTGGCGTTTCCATGATGGGAAGTGCCGCATTGTATGACATGATCCGGGCCTACTGGGGTATAGGCTACTTCGGCATCAAGCGTGACGAACAGGGCAATGTTCTCGCGCCGGGGGTGTCCTTTTCCCTGGGGCCGGCGGGCAGTTTTACCTTCGTGGGCATTTTCAGTCCCTTTTCGTCGATCAAGTCGTTTTCATTCGGTGGGGCGTTCAAGCTGGATCTACCGCTGGGCAGCGGCTTCGGGATAAAGCTGGGAGGGTTTTGCGGCTATCAGTATTCAATTGTAGACATGGGAGACAACAGTAGCAGCTTTGGCCAGTTCATGCCCTTCGTTCCGTCTTTTGACATGTATTTTCAGACGGCAACCGGACGCCTGTCGCTGGGTATGACCCTCCAGGCGGTCGCCAACGCGGTCAGCGATTTCGAATCCATGTTCAAGAATCCCATGATCACTGTGACCTGGGAGAATCGCACCGGCAGGGGCATCGCCTACAGCAAGACCGACATCAGCTCCCACGGCTTCGGCCTCTACGACGACGCCAAGGTGCTCTCGGGGCCGCGAAGTGCCTTCGTGACGGGAAGCGCTCCGGAGCCGCCGGACCTGGAAGCCGTCGTGGCCAGTGTTTCCGGCGAAGGGGCGGATGGTGCAGCCCGGCCGGCGGAATCACCGCGGACCGCCGGCACCGTCGCGCCGGTGGAGAGCACCTCCACTTCCGGAGCCCGGGTGGTATCTCCTGGAAGTTCGGCGCCGTTAGTTGCTCGGAAACAGGCAACCGAGGAGTTTGCTCCCGGATTCCATCCCCTGCGGCGCGATCCCGGAAAACTGGTGATCAGCAGCGAGCCACCCGGTGCCCAGATCCTGGTTGACGGCAGGAAAGTCGGCGTGACTCCATTGGAAGGCGAACTGCCGCCGGGAACCTACCAGGTGGTGATCACCCTGGAAGGCTACCGGGCAGAGACACGGGACGCCGTGGTGCGTTCAGGCCAGAAGACGGAGATACACTTCCAACTGCAAAAGGCCGCTGCCGCCGTCCAGGAGAAGCGGGCTCGCCCGGGCAAGCTCTACGTGGAGAGCGTGCCGGCCGGGGCGCTGGTGCTGATAGACGGCAAGCAGGCGGGACCGGCACCGCTGGAGGGCGAGGTGGCGCCGGGCGAGTACCGGGTGGCGGTGCGGCTCGACGGCTACCGGCGGGAGGAGAAGACGGCCACGGTACGGCCGGGTGAAAAGACCACCGTGCACTTCGACCTGCAGCCGGCAGCGGGCAAGCTCTTCGTGGAGAGCGTGCCGGCCGGGGCGCTGGTGCTGATAGACGGCAAGCAGGCGGGTGTGGCACCGCTGGAGGGCGAGGTG